>Ga0209062_1000362_pt1 | contig 154030 bp, 119 predicted proteins | sample Coa_R2_2_FD_187158 | JGI IMG/M metagenome (GOLD analysis project Ga0209062, IMG submission 187158) | Surface soil microbial communities from Centralia Pennsylvania, which are recovering from an underground coalmine fire - Coalmine... | ecosystem: Environmental > Terrestrial > Soil >...
CAGACTGTAACACAAATCGTCCTGAAACTTGACAGGCCCATGGGCCCCGGTTGAGCCGCGTCAAATCGACCAGAGCAGTTTTGATTGTAGACGACTCCCGACAGAGGCTGCAACTAAAATGTAGGGTGGTCCTGTCGTCGAAACGAATCAAGCACTGGACTTCTCTTCGCCTTGGGTTCGAACGACACGCTGGCAGAGTTTTTCTTCATCCTGCTAAGATGGAATCATGGTAAAGAGCGTCCTTCAAGAAAGGAAGAGATGGAACGACATCCGGTTGTTGATTTTCGATCTCGACGGGACGTTGATTGATAGTGAAGCGGATTTAGTGCAGAGCGTCAATGCGACGCGTCGGGAGCTTGGGATGGAGCCGCTGCTGCCGAAGGTGGTCTCTTCCTATGTGGGACAAGGCATCATCATGCTGGTGCGGCGGGCACTGGGGGAGCAGACACCAGGAGATATCCTTGAAGAGGCAGTGGCCTTTTTTCTGGAATATTACCGACAGCACATGCTTGATCATACCGTCCTTTATCCAGGCGTTCGAGAAACCTTGAGGCAACTCAGTACACGCAAATTGGCGGTGTTGACAAACAAGCCCGTCAATTTCAGTCGGCAGATTCTGGCGGGGCTGGGGGTTGATTCCTGTTTTTCGTTTGTTTACGGTGGAAACAGCTTCGATCGGAAAAAACCCGACGCGGTGGGTGTATTCCGGCTGATGGAGGATACGGGAATTTCAGCCGCCGAGACTCTGATGGTCGGGGATTCTGATACGGACGTTCAGACTGGAAGAAACGCGGGAGTGTGGACTTGCGGGGTGACTTACGGCATTGGGTCTCACACGCTGGTCCACGCCATGCCCGACGTGACGCTGGACGATTTACGCCAACTCCCGCCGTTGTTAAACGGACGCGCCCGATCACCCGGCCGCTGAAAGCGTCAGCGAACCATGTCATTCTGAGTCTGGTGTGCTATCCCAGCCAATCCTTTACAGCACCCCTTAATCCCTCCTCAACCAGGAGGGACGGTGAGTTTGGTAATGATTTGGGCCCCACAGTCAATAGTTAGGCCGGACCAGATGCTAACGAGGAATACTCGCATTTTGCCCAGAATAACTCCGCGAGGAATTTGAACAGCAGTGATGAGTGAAAGTGATCAGAGACGACCGAGAGCAAGGAAAACTTCGAACCAATTTGGTTCATCACTCTTCACTAATCATTGTTTTTCCGGCTTCTCGGACTCACCGGCTGGATGATTTTTCAGCCGTTTTCATGAAACAAGGCTTATGCCAGGCGATTTGGGGTTTCAACTCGGAAGGTTTCTAGTCATTCTTGGCGTTATTATCATTGTCGCTGGGCTTATCCTCATGTTAGGGACCAAGTTTCCGACATTGGGCTTCGGCAAGTTGCCCGGCGACATTGTGTATCGAAGCAAGCACGGTTCTTTTTATTTTCCCATCGTCACCTGTGTTCTCCTGAGTGTGGTGTTGACGTTCATCCTTTGGTTGATTTCGTTTTTAACCCGGCGGTAGTTCGCGGGAGGCGTCAAGTGTCAAAGTGGTTTTTTGAGCCTGGACAGACGGCTGCCGAGTTTTGTGCACGCCACATGAGGGTGTGCTACGTTCACGGTCATTTCAAGAATGTGCATGGCGAACTTGTCTTCGATCCGAAGAGCCCGCGTGACTCCCGCGTGGAAATATGGATTGACGCCGGATCGCTCTGGACGGGTGAGCCAGAGCGGGATGCGCACCTGCGCAGCTCGGACTTTCTCGACATTGAACATTATCCGGAGATCACCTTCACTGGCGACCGGGTTGAAAATATCGGCGACAGCGACTATATCCTGGGGGAAAACTGACAATTCGAGGCGTTGCGCGGGGCGTTGACCTCAAGTTTCGTTACTTGGGGCAGTGGCAGACACGTGGTGGGAAGACGGCGCGGACAAAGGCCCCAGAACACGTGCCGGATTTCTGGCTGTGACTGCCATCAACCGTCACGATTATGGCGTCAGTTGGAATAGTCCTTTGGATAGAGGCGGTGTGGTGGTGGGGAATATGGTAGAAATTACCATGGATGCTGAAGCCGTTCTCAAAAGCCCTCAAACCCGGGGTCAAAGGGTGAAAGCGAGGCTTTAGCGCCCTGCCTACCGCTGGCTACCCGCGGCCTACTATCTTCCTGTGAGGTTACACTGAGCCAGGCTCTCTTCAATTTTGAAATCCCACGGAAGGTCTACACTGTTTCGGATCTCACGCAGGCCATCCGAAATCTAGTCGAACCCAAATTTCTTGACGTGTGGGTGACGGGTGAGGTGTCCAACTGCCGCATGGCCGCCTCTGGCCACTGTTTCTTCACACTTAAGGATGAAACGGCGCAGCTCCGCGTCGTTTGCTTTCGCAATCAGACGCGCTACCTGAAGTTCAAGCCACAGAATGGCGTTTTGCTGATTGCGCGTGGTCGCATCTGCCTCTACGAGGCGCGGGGCGAATACCAACTCATGGCAGAATATCTGGAGCCGGCTGGCATCGGCGCGCTGCAACTGGCGTTTGAACAGCTTAAACAGAAGCTCGCCGCTGAGGGGCTGTTCGCGGCAGCACGCAAAAAGCCTTTGCCCCTGCTGCCTCGCGCCATTGGGGTGGTGACGTCGCCGGATGGAGCCGTGATTCGGGATATCCTGCGGGTGCTTCGTCGCAGATTCCCCAATATGAACGTTATGGTTTATCCGGTTCGAGTACAGGGTGAAGGGGCGGCGGAAGAGATCGTGGCCGGCATTCGCTACTTCAACCAGCACACGCCAGTTGATGTGATGATCGTGGCCCGGGGCGGGGGATCGCTCGAAGACCTCTGGGCATTTAATGAGGAGCTGGTCGCCCGCGCCATCGCCTTATCAAACATCCCGGTTATTTCAGCCGTGGGTCACGAAACGGACTTCACCATTGCAGATTTCGTTGCAGATCTCCGCGCCCCAACCCCTTCCGCCGCCGCAGAAATGGTCGTGCGCCCGAGGGAAGACCTCGAAGCCGAGCTTCGCAGCCATGAACGGCGTCTGTCGCAATTGATCAGCATGAAATTCTCAGCGCTTCGCCAGCGCCTCACGGAACTTGCAATGCACCACGGGTTCCAGACTATCTCAGCCCGGCTGGCTGAGCGCGCACAGCGCCTGGATGACCTTTGGGTGTCTATCGAGCGTCTTGTGGGCGAGCGGATTAAAGAGAAACGAGCCCATTGGCTGCGCGTTTCCGCTGGTGTCTTGCGGCTGGATTTTCGGCGAATACTCGACCTGAAACGGTCCGAATTGCAGGAAATCCGGTCGCGATTCAGCGCTGAATTTGCTCGCATATTGGTGGATCGTCGAAATCGCCTGGCTCATCTTCAGGCGATTCTTCGTGAGCGAAGTCCCTTGATGCTTCTCAATCGCGGATATTCCATTACTCGGGATGCGACGGGAAGAATCCTTCGTGATGCGGCTACGGTCCCTATGGGTAGCGAGGTTTTCATTCGCCTGGCGCAGGGCGAGCTTAGCGCCAAGGTTACGGGAAAGAAGTAAAGGTTAATCTTATTCGTCGCCCCGCCTGTGGGCACCGATCATAAATCAGGCTCGGTGAAACTCCAGTCCTATCGATTGAGCAATCGGAAGTGTATTGAATGGCAGCGGTTGCATGAGCAGCGTTATTCCAAGACATTCAGAGCAGGATGTGCTTCCGCCTCTTCGCGCGATTGCGGATCAGGCATTCTCACGCGCTGCTGGAGCGCCACTCGTTCATGGGAACCGCTTGCGCATCCTCAAAGACGCGGGAGAGAACTATCCGGTCTGGCTTGAGGCCATATGCGCTGCCCGGAAGCGCATTTTTTTTGAAAGCTACATCATTCGTGAGGATGAAGTGGGGCACCAATTCGCTGGGCTTCTCGCGACCAAGGCGCGGGAAGGCGTTGCTGTCAGGCTGCTCTATGACTGGATGGGGTCTCGCCGCGGAGCGGGTCGAAGCTTCTGGAGAAATCTTTCGGAGTCTGGGGTGGAAGTGAGGTGTTTTAACCCTCCGCGGTTTGATAGCCCCCTGGGCTGGCTCAGCCGCGACCATCGCAAGATGATTTCGGTTGATGGTCGCGTCGGTTTTGTCAGCGGACTCTGCATTGACCGCCGCTGGGTGGGCCGCCCACGGCGCGGGATAGGCCCGTGGCGGGATACTGGGGTGGAAATCGAGGGGCCAGCTGTCGCAGATATCGATGAGGCGTTTGCTGAAACGTGGGCGGCTTGCGGCCCGCCCCTGGCACCTGAAGAGCTTCAACAAGATGCTGAATCCGGAGCCGCGGCGGGTGAGATGGCTTTACGCGTGGTGGCGAGCTCTCCGAGCGTTGCAGGCGTCTATCGGCTTGACCAACTTGTGGCCGCCATTGCCCGGCGATCCATCTGGCTGACTGATGCCTACTTTGTGGGGACTACGGCGTACGTGCAAGCCCTGCGAGCCGCAGCCACGGACGGCGTGGATGTGCGGCTGCTCGTACCGCGTTCGACGGACGTTCCCTTTATCAGCGCCCTGTCCCGCGCCGGCTTTCGGCCATTGCTCGAAGCCGGAGTGCGGGTCTTTGAGTGGAATGGGCCGATGTTGCACGCCAAGACCGCGGTGGCGGATGGTCGATGGGCGCGGGTGGGGTCCACCAATTTGAATTTGGCGAGTTGGATTGGAAACTGGGAGCTTGACGTGGTGGTGGAAGACGACCTGTTCGCCCGCGAGATGGAGCAGATGTATCTGGACGACCTCGCGCATTCCACCGAAATCATCCTCAGCGAACGGCGCCGGTTGCGCTTATCCGAGGAGCCGGAGAACCCATCCCACCGCGCCCGGCGTGCGCCCGGAAGCGCGGGGCGCGCCGCCTCCAGCGTTCTCACCCTTGGCAGCACCGTAAGCGCCGCCATTACCCGCCGTCGCTTGCTGGGGCCTGCCGAATGGACGATCATGATTTACGCAGGCGCGATTCTTCTGGGCCTCGCCGTTATCGCAGTTCTCTGGCCACAAATGATTGCTCTACCGCTTGCGGTGATATGCGTTTGGCTTGCTGTCTCATTTGTAATCCAGGCCTATAAGCTGCGCTCCCAGCGAAAAGGGTAACTTCTCTCACTCAACTTTGTAGTAGCTGCGATACCATCCCACAAAGCGTTCGATGCCGGTCTCGAGCCGAGTTTGCGGCCGAAAGTGCATGTCGCGGGCAAGATCATCAACATTGGCGTACGTTGTGAGCACATCACCCGGTTGGAGAGGCATGAGGTTAAGCTTCGCTTTCTTTCCCAGTTTGGATTCGAGAATCCGGATGAGCGAGAGGAGTTCGACCGGCTGATGATTTCCCAGATTGTAGAGTCGAAAGGGCGCAGAGCTCGAGGCGGGGTCGGGATGATGGCTATCCCACTCAGGATTCGGTTGCGGAATTTGACCAATCGTTCGCACAATACCTTCGATAATGTCGTCGATGTAAGTAAAGTCTCTCTGTATCCTGCCTTCATTAAATACTTCAATTGGCTCCCCGTTCAGAATGGCTTTGGTGAAAAGGAATAGAGCCATGTCGGGCCGTCCCCAGGGTCCATACACCGTAAAGAATCGAAGTCCTGTTGCCGGCAGTTGATAAAGGTGAGCGTAGGCATGGGCCATCAGCTCGTTGGCTCGTTTGGTGGCCGCGTAAAGGCTGACGGGATGATCGGCGCTGTGGTGTTCCGAAAAGGGCATCCGAGTGTTGGCGCCGTAGACGGAGCTTGATGAAGCAAAGACCAGGTGTCGCACTCCGACATGGCGACAACCTTCCAGCACGTGGGCGAACCCGACCAGGTTTGAATCCACATAGGCATAAGGATCTTTGAGCGAATGCCGCACGCCGACCTGCGCGGCCATATGCACAACCACTTCAAACCTTTCGGTTGCGAAGAGTTGCGCCACCTTCTGCCGTTCTACAAGATCGATACGGACGAATCGGAATTGCGGGTGATCGGAGATTTGCGAAAGTCGGGCAATCTTCAGCGTCGGATCGTAATAGTCGCTGAGATTATCCAGTCCCCAGACATCGTAGCCCAGGGCCAGCAGCCTGCGACAAAGATGAAACCCGATGAAGCCTGCGCAGCCCGTGACCAGAATTTTAGACATAAGACCACTTTCTCCGCCATCTGGAGCTGAGGTCGAATGAGCGATGAATGGTTTAGCTGTTTAGAAAGGACTCGCCGGGATGGAACGAAAGATTACTGGCTTTCGTCATCGACACTGATTCTGAGACCGCGCAGGAATTCGGCATCCTCACTGGTGAGCTGAAACTCGTGGGATTCTTTCCGCCGGCTGGCGCTGCTTCGAGTTCTGCGGGGTGTAGTGGTTTCCGCTTTTCCGTTCTTGTTGAAGCCGATCGTGACTTCCAGAACCAGAAAAAGATCGTACCCCGCCGCCCGAATGCGTCCCATCACGTCTGCGATCTGGTCGGATTCAGACAACGACTCATTGATGGCGTTTCCCAATTCCTTGATCAACCGTTTGAATTTGTCGTCGAGTTCCAAAGAGCCTCCACGTCTGGATTCTATGATTCTGTTCAAAAGCCTGTCAAGGCAAAAGGCGGGACAGTCGTTGTCTTGGGCGAGGAGAGGTGTCTCGAATTATGAAACCTGGAATGGTTGGTCACGTGGCGCTTGAAGGCCTCGTCCAGGGCCAATGCAACGATGGCGTTATGTTTTTCCCAGCATTGACGATAGCAGTTCAATTCCTTACGATGGCAGTAGGCGGGATGAGAAGCGATGACGGAGAGTTCTCAACCTCAAATAGGCAGTAAAGTCCCTGGAGGCAAACGTCCGGAAGGTGAAGCGCTGAACAGGTTGACTTTTCGACTGGGCCGGGCCAAGCGCCAGGTCCACCGCATGTTTGAATTTGTGCTGGGTCTCTGCTTTTTGGGTCTGGCCGGAATTGGCACGGAGGCCTCGCTGGTGGAGTGGCGGCGCTACTTGAGCCATCCCGCGACCGGCCTTTTCTGGTTTTATGCCTGCGCCGCGCTGACGCTGATCCTGATCTTCTTCTCTTTATATTCTTTCCTGAAGGCCCGCAGCATCCGCTGAATAGGGCTGAGTTTTTTACCGAGCCGGGGGAAGGTGAGGAATGGGAGAGCGCGCTTTTCCTCCTTCGCGTTAAATCCATGGAAAAGCTTTTCTACACCGAACGCGACCTGGACTCTTGGGACTGGGAGCGCGACCTCGGTTTCCCCGGCCAATATCCCTACACGCGTGGCATTTACCCCACGCTTTATCGCAGCCGATTGTGGACCATGCGCCAGTATGCAGGCTTCGGCACGGCAGTGGAATCCAATCGGCGGTATCGGTATCTTCTCCAGCAGGGCACTACGGGTCTCTCCGTTGCTTTCGATTTGCCCACCCAGATTGGCCTCGATTCGGACCATCCCCTTGCCAGGGGCGAAGTGGGTCGCGTAGGAGTGGCCATTAATTCCTTGGAAGATATGGAAACACTCTTTGCCGATATTCCACTCGACCGCGTCTCCACTTCGATGACCATCAATGCCACGGCTCCCATTCTGTTGGCTCTCTATTTTGCGGTGGCTGAAAAGCAGGGGATTAACCCGGCGCGGGTTTCAGGAACCGTGCAGAATGACATTCTGAAGGAATATATTGCCCGTGGAACTTATATTTATCCGGTGCGTCCAGCTCTTCGTCTGGTGATAGATATTTTTGAGTTCTGCCGAGATCATGCTCCTGAGTGGAACACCATTTCGATCAGCGGCTATCACATCCGGGAAGCCGGAGCTACAGCCGTCGAAGAGGTGGCTTTCACCCTGGCCAATGCGATGGGATATCTCCAGGCCGCCCTCGAGCGTGGGCTGAAAGTGGATGATATTGCCCCCCGAATTTCCTTTTTCTTAAATGCTCACAACCGTTTGCTGGAAGAAGTTGCAAAGTTCCGCGCCGCACGCCGCCTCTGGGCCCGTATCGTGCGGGAAAAATTCCAGGCGCGGGATCCGCGTTCCTGGATGTTCCGGTTTCACACCCAGACGGCTGGCAGCACCCTGACTGCGCAACAGCCGGACGTCAACATTGTGCGCGTCACGCTTCAAGCGTTGGCGGCGGTTTTGGGCGGAACCCAATCGCTTCACACCAACGCCCGCGACGAGGCCCTGGCCCTTCCCACCGAGGAATCGGCGCTTCTTGCCTTGAGAACGCAGCAAATCATCGCCCATGAAAGCGGCGTTGCCAATACCGTTGATCCGCTTGGCGGCTCCTATTACGTCGAGAAACTCACCAATCAGATTGAAGCGGAAGCTCAAGCTATCCTGCAGAGGATTGAATCGATGGGCGGGGTGTTGCGAGCGATTGAGGATGGATACATCCAGCGGCAGATTCAGCAATCTGCCTATGAATATCAAAGGAAGATTGAATCCGGGGAGCAAGTGGTGGTGGGGGTGAATCGATACACCTCTCAGGTAGTCCCTTCGCCGCCCATTCTTCGCATCGATCCTGAAATGGAGCGAGAACAAATCGACCGGCTGCGCAAGCTGCGCGCAAAACGGGATGCGACTCGCGTGACGGCCTGCCTGAAGGAAGTTGAGTCGGCCGCTCGCGAGAACCGCAACCTTATGCCGACGATCCTGCAGGCCGTAAAGGCTTATGCCACGGTTGGAGAGATCTCCGATGCCTTGCGCCGCGTCTTCGGCGAATATCAACAAACCGCAGCAACTTAACCTGCCTGATGCTTTCAAAGAATCCCTTTTCTCTAATGTCCTGTCCCAGCCAATTCTTTACAACAACCACCCCTATCCCCTCCTAAATTAAGGGGAATAGCCCTCCTCTCCGAGGAGGGGCAAAGGGGTGGTGAGTGGGGTGATGAGGTGGCCCCACTGTAAATCATTAAACGGGACAAGACACTGGCAACCCCTCTTGACCGCTTAGAGTATAATCTCTCTGCGCCTTGAGCCTTAGGAGGCGCATCGTTGAAATGAGCAAGGCGTTTTAATCGTCACACCTTAAAAGCGCTACAGCGTGCAAATGAAATCGGAAAAAGCAAGGCGCAAAGCGATCCTGCGCCTTGATCGCAGCTCTTGCTGAGGTTTCCGAGGAAGGAGTCTGATGAAGCGATTTGCGCATGCACTCTTCAATGGCCTGTTCATTCTTTCTGTGATGATTGCGGGTGGGGCTCCCGCCGCAGCGCACGATGCCCGGTTTTACAAGGTCAGGTTGCAAGCGCCTTCTGCGCCTCAGGAGCACCTAGGTCCACCGCCGGGAATCAGCGGCCAGGGGAACCTAAGATTCCGTGTGCTATTTACCGCAGCCCATCTGCCGGAAGCGGCGCAGGCGGTTCTGATGAAGGCCCATGGCGGGTTTGCTGTTGACCGGAGGCCGGGAAAGGGGGAGACCTATTTTGCGCTACCGGGTGCCGGCATTCTTCAGATCAGCGCGGATTTCCAAAGGATCAGGCTGCTTCCCACCGCGCCGGAGATGAAGAATGTCAATCTGCACGGCACAACAATTTGGTACGACAAAAAGGGAAGGCCATTCCTAGTGTTCCCTTCCAACGATGCCGGCAAGGTTTTCACCACGACGCTCGATGGCAAACTGGTGGACACGCTGAACGCTCCCACCGATGACGATGTCTTTGAATACCCCGAAATCCACGACTATTTCCTGGGAGGCGGCAATTTTGCCCCGACCGGTGTCGCCTACCTGGACGGCCTCTATTACATCACCACGGGTTATTCCAATCTCGATTATGTTCTGACGGCGCGCATCATCCAGACCAATCCTTTCAACGCCATGTGGAACGATCTGGCGTTTGGCGGCAAAGGTGACGCTCCCACGCAGTTTCGGACGGCGCACGGCATCACGCTCGTGCCCGGTACAAAGCAGTTTGACATTTCCGACCGCCCGCATTCCGAGATTAAGAGATTCACGCGCTACGGTCATTACCTCGGAACGTTGAAAATGCCTTCCGGCTCCTTGCCTTGCGACATCGATTACCTGGGACATTATGCAGTGGTGGCGGCGTTGGATGGCCCCGACCCGAGTCGCGGCGCGCCCATTTACATTCTGGAAGATGGAAAATTGGTTTCCACAATTGACCCAAAGGACGACCTGGGCCTCAAGAATTTCAAGCACATTCATAATGCCGTGCTGCGCAAGGTGAACAATAAGCTTTACATTATCGTTCAGGCATGGAATCCCGGCGATTTCGCAATCCTGGAGCAAGTGACGGACTGAGGTTGAGGGGCAGTCGGATAAGGCTTGTCAGGGGGGCCTACGCTCTACTTTGCTGTTTGTCCACGCAGGGCTTGGAGTAGACTTCCGGGCATGATTCCAACCTCCCGAAATACTGGAGTGGCTGCCAATAGATGCATCGGCGCAATCTCGTTTCGTTGAAGAGCGACGTGCCATAGGTCAGCCATGACAAATGCTCGCTTTACGCCCTCCGACAAGGAGACGACAGACTTTGAGGCCAAGGACTTCGATCGACTGCGAAGAGCTTTCATCTTAGCGAGCAGATCGTCGGCGAGGTCATGCGGCAGGAAGGGTTGATGAGGCGCGGGCAGGGAACTCGTATCGATCCCAACGCAGGGGACTCCCGACAGCGTGTCCAACGACTCTCCTTGATCTTCAATAAGGAAAGCCACACGCAGGTCTTCAATCTCAACGGTTTCGGGGCCGCGCATCTCGGCCTTGTGTCGTGCAAGGCGTACCCCTTGCCGTGCTCGCGCCGAATAGTCTTTAAACATCCTACCGCCTTATCGGTTGCTTAGCATTAACTGATCGTCGCCAGGAATGGGTCGTGCAACCCCTTCGCCATGTCGTGTCAAATAGTAGTAGATGGCGGGCGTCACGATCAGTGACAGGACCATGGCGATCAATAGGCCGCCGATCACGGCGATGGCCAGCGGTTGCAACATCTGCGAACCGGCGCCGATAGCGAGCGCGAGTGGCAGCATTCCGACTACGGCCGCCAGGGCGGTCATTAGAATGGGCCGCAGCCGCCGCCGCCCGGCCTGAACGATGGCTTCCTTTGCTGAGAAACCTGCGCTGCGGAATTTCTGGTCGGCATCGAGCAACAGAATGCCGTTTTTGGCCACAATACCAATCACCATGATGAGTCCCATGAAAGAAGAAAGGTTGAACGTAATGCCGGTGATGAAGAGGGCGAAAAATACGCCCGATGTTGCCAACACCGCGTTGATGAGGATGGCAACGGGGGCGGAGAAGCTTCTGAATTCAAAGAGCAGCACCAGAAAAACCAGAATCACGGCCAGCACCAGCACTAGCGTGAGGTCGTGGAACGACTGCTTTTGGGTTTTGTAGAGACCGCCATATTCCACTCGAATCGACGACGGGAGGTGAAGACTACTCATCACCTGTTTGACCGCTGCGATGCCATGACCCAGGTCCAATCCCTCCAGTCGCGCGGTCACCGCGACGTAGCGTTGTTGATGATCCTCCAATATCTCAGTCTGCCCGGGAAGCTCCTCAAGCGTGGCAAGTGATCCCAGATTGGCGGTCTGTCCTGTGGGGCTGATCAGCATGGTGTTGTTCATCGCATCGAGCGATGACCGGACGGATTCCGGAAAGCGAATGCGCAGGGTATAGGGGCGATCATTGACGACTACAGGCTGAGGAGCGGTTACGCCATCCAGCATGGCCTCGGCTTCGTTCGCTACATCCTGCGGGGTGAAACCTGCATGAGCGGCTCTTGCGACGTTCACGTGGAAGACCACGGCCGGCCCGCTGGTTGTGGAGTCGATGCCATTATCCACGTCCACCACCGGATGCTTGCCGCCAACCTGAATATTACTGATCGCATCAGCAACCTTGGGCGCCCAGGAATTCAATAGCTGTGCGTCGGGAGAAAATAGCATGATCTTGATGGGTTGCGGAGCGTTCGTGAGGTCGCCGATCATATCCTGCAGCTTTTGCGTGAATTCAACATCCACCGCCGGTTCCTGCTGAACTACTTTCGAGCGGATTTCGTTCATGATCGTCCAGATGTCGCGATGGCGGTGAGTTTTGAGCTTGACGGAAATATCGCCGGTGTTGGCTTCGGTAACTGCTGCAAGACCCAATTGCAGCCCGGTGCGGCGCGAGGTGCTGGCCACTTCAGGAACCGAATGAACAATCTTCAGGATGTCACTGACCATGCGGTTGGTCTCAGCCAGAGAGCTGCCAGGCGGCGTCACATAATCGAGAATGAAGCCGCCTTCATCCATTTCGGGAAGCAGGTCAGACCCGATGTGGCGGTAGCAGAAAAAGGATACGACAATCAGAATCGCGCCCAGGATGGGAAACCAAACGGGATGCTCCAAGCTGCGGCGAAACGATCGATCATAAAAGCGAATGACTCGCCCGATGGTTCCGCCCATCAGGTGTTCCTCCACGACCATCAGCCGCCTGATTTCAGCTTGTTCAGCGGTTTCCTTCGCCGGAACCGGCGGTGGGTCATCTCCCTTGGCAGACACCAAATCAGTGCTGCGATTCCCTTGTTGGTGAAGCAGATAGATGCAAAGGTTAGGAGTCCAAGTGAGAGCGAGCAGTAATGACGTCAACAGGGCTACACCAATGGTCACCGCCAGGGCACGAAAGAAGACGCCATCCACTCCGGTAATGACAATGAGAGGAACGAACACGACGATGGGCGTCAGCGTCGAGCCGATCAACGGCACGGTGAGTTCTTTTAATGTCAATGCGACGGCCTCGAATCGCCCTTCACCGGCTTCGCGGTGCAGCACCACGTTCTCCACCACGACAATGGCGTCATCGATGATCAATCCGACTGCAGCCGCAAGCCCTCCGAGCGACATCAGATTGAAACTTTCTCCTAAGAACTTCAATGCGATGAACGTTATGAGGACAGTGATGGGGATGACCATACCGGCGATGAACGAGGAACCCCAGTCGCGAAGAAACAGCACCAGCACGGCGGAAGCCAGAATGATCCCAATGATGATGGCATCCCGCACGCTCTTGATCGACTCCCCGACAATCCACGACTGGTCGTAGAAGTTACTCACTGTGATGCCCGGTGGAAGGGTTTGCTCGATCTGTTGCATCTCCGCCTTCACTTCGTTGGCTACCTGCAGGGTGTTACTATCGCGCTGGCGGTTGATGTTGATCAGCACGGCGGGTTTGTTGTCGGCAGTGACGATGGTGTAATTGGGCGCGGTCGAGGAGGAAACTGTGGCGACGTCTCCGATGTCGATGGGCGTGCCAGAAGGGTCTTTCTTGATGAAGATATTGGAGATTTCCGGCGGATCGTGAACCTGGCCGCTGATCAACCCCAGGTACAACTGATGATTACGCTCAAAAAGACCGGGCGACAAAATGAGGTTGGAATTGGAGACCGCATTAAGGATATCGGAAATGGTGACGCGAGTCACCAGCAACTGAGCCGGATCGGGAGTGATCTGGAATTCCGGCACCTGGTTGCCTTGAATCAGGATGGTTCCAACCCCCGGCAAACTATTTAGCCGCGGCTTGAAGGTGTAGGTCGCCAGTTCCCAGAGTTGGGTTAACGGAACGGTGTCGGAAGTGAGGCTGTAACCCATGATGGGAAAACTTGAAAATTGCAGCCGGTTGGTTTCGATCTTGGCCGTGGGCGGCAAGGTGGGCTGCACGCGCGCGATGGCGGCGTTGACGCGCTGCAGCGTCTGAAACATATCCACATTCCAACTGAAGAACAAATCAATTTCCGCCGATCCCCGGCTGGTGATGGATTGCACGTCCTGGATGCCCATGACGCCACTGACAGCTTCTTCAATGGGATGAGTCAGGGTAACAAGCATCTGGTCGATGGGCATCACGCCATTTTCAACGCCAATGATGATGCGCGGAAAATTGGTGGTGGGAAAAACTGAAATCGGGATGGTAAAGGCAAGATAAGCGCCGACCAGCGCCAGCGTAATAATCAGAAAGATGATCGATTTGGATTCACGCGCGAACCAGTAAGAGGAAGCTCCGCGCTCTTTCGCAATATGCAGCGCCGGAGCGCAATTCGATTTGCCATTCGAACTCATTAAAGATTGATGTTAGCTGTCAGCGACCCGTAAGCGAGCGACAGGCAAGAGCAAACAGAACCTGAGGTCAATTCTCGGTCGTGATTAATTATCCGTCATCACAGTCGCTGATTTTTCCACGGCTTCAGAATAAGAGTATCCGCAACTTGTCAGTCAGCAATCCGGTGGCTGCTGAGGGCTCTCATGGCTCAGAACTTGACTTTGGTGCCATCCGGCAATCCGTAGGCGCCTTCGGTGATGACCTCCTGGCCGGCCTGAAGACCGCTGGTAATCTGGACTTCATCGCCCTCATGGATGCCGGTCTTCACGCGGGTCTGGTGCGCGCGATGGTCCGGCCCGATCACCATCACCGACGTTGATCCATCAGAAGCTGTCAGCAAAGCGGACGCTGGTATGACCACGGCATCTTTGACCGTCTCGGCCACCATACTCACCTGAACGGTTGCGCCGGGTTTAAGCCGGTCGTCAGGGTTCGCAGCATCGACCCAGACTTGAACGGTTGTGCTGTCAGGGTCGAGGGCGGGGCTGACGACGCTCACTTTCCCTATAACCTCTTCGTGATCCTCCCCGAGAGAAATGGTGGCGCGGTCGCCCACCCTAAGCAGTGCGGCCTGCTGCGGAGAAATGTGGGCGCGCGCCACCACATGCGAAATGTTCATCACAGTGAGTAACGGTGTTCCGGCGGAGGCCATCTGGCCTTCATAAAGCGGCCGGTCAGTGACTACGCCGTTTATGGGGCTTCGAATCTCGGAGTAATGATATTGAGCCTGCGCGGCCAGGTATTGCCCCTTGGCTGTCGTCAATTGCCCTTCAGCGGCTTTGAGCTGTTCGCTTTTCCCCACGGCTTCGAGTGCCTTGAGGTGCGCTAGAGCAATCTCATATTGGTTGCGTGACTGGATATACGCCACATGGGACTGATCCATGAGATTGCGGGCGATGGCGCCTGCCTTGTAGAGCTTCAGGCGACTTTCATAGACAAGCTGATCAGCTTGCATCGCCTGTCGAGTGGCCTGAACGTTCAGCCGAGCGGTCTGGATATCTGCCGGGAGATTCACCTGGGTGGCGGTGACATAGGCTGCCTGAGCCTGGTCGTACGCTCCCTGACTCTGGACTACTGCGGCAGAGAGATCCTTATTCTCAAGCAAAGCCAGCAGCTCGCCGGCATGGACATGGCTGCCGCGCGTGACGTAGAACTTTTCAATCGGCGCGCTGATTTTGGGCACGATGATCGCCTGCTGTAAGGGATAGAGAAGCGCGCTCGCCGTCACGATGCGCTGAATCGTCTTCTGTTCAGCCGGCGCTACCTGCACAGCTACGACCGGCTCGGGCTGCGCAGCCTCCTGTCGCGAGCAACCGCTCCACGCAATGGACATGCCGAGAAGGGTCGCAATGAGAACAAATGGTCGAGGTGTGTAAGCAGTCATGTTTTTAAGCCCATCGATAATGACGGACTTTCTGTCGTGCTGTTGTCCCCATCGGGGGACCATCCCTTGCTCCCCTCCTTAAACAAGAAAGGGAGCCGCAAGGGAGTGGGGGAACAACGCTTCACTTGACCTAAAAACTACCCGTCAGGGTTTGCAAATTAGCTAGCGCCGAACGATAACGAACCTGACCGGCGGCATAGGCGTCTCGCGCCTGGCTCAGTGAGTTTTCAGCGTCCAGGACTTGAAGCGCCGCGGTTTCGCCTGCCTTATATTGCATAGTCACCAATTGCAGGTTTCTCGCGGCCAAGCTCACCGAATTATGCAAAGTATCCAACTGTTTCCAGGCCGCCTGCGCCTCATTATAGGACGAATACAATTGGCTTAGCAGTTGGCGCTGGGCAAACGACAGATTCACTCGTGCCAGGTTGCGCTGATCCTCGGCCTGGTGCAGTTTGCTGAGACTTGTTCCCCAGTCCCAGATGGGAACGTTCAGCACGTAGGTCGCAAAGTAGCCCAAGTTGGGCTGGCGCACTCCGGGACGTGTGGTATTCGTGCTGCTGTATAGGGCAAAAGCATTTGCTTCAATGCCGTAATCCAGATCAAGAGACAGCGAGGGATAAAACGCCGCCCGAGCGATGGAAACATTGAGCCGGGCTTGTTGGTACGCCATCAGCGCCGCGCGGATCTGCGGATTATTGTTTCTGGCCATGATTTGGACTTCGTTGAAAGTGGGCAGCACGGGCGGAACATCCAGATCATCGACGATGGTGAAATTCTGATTGAGATCTGGGAATAAGAGCACGGCCAGGTTCAGGCGCGCAGTGGACATGGCGACTTCGGCGTTTTCCAGGGCCTGTTGCTGTTGGTTGAATTGAAGCTGGAAACGGATCACGTCCGCGTGCGCCACTTCGCCGCCCTGCTCAAGCTCTTGACTGATTTGGAGAAAGCGGCGGGCGTTTTCCACGCTCTGCTCTGCTGTCGCATATTGGCGCTGGGCGAGCGCGAGCGCATAGTAAGCGTTTGTGACGGTTACAGCGAGGCCTCGCCGCGCAATCTCTTCGTTGGCTTGGGCCAATGCGTGCGCATAAGCGGCACTGCGAGGTCCGGCAGAGAAAAAGAAGGTCGCAGGCATGCTTTCGTGAACTACTGCCCAGGCACGATAAACATGCACTCCGTCATTGGTCACAAAACGTCCCACCGGCGAAATCCCGTTGCCCTGGGTGTTGAGATATTGAGTGGTGTAGCTGATGGAGGGAAGCATTGCCGCGCGGGCCTGTACCTGATCCTCACGAGCAAGTTTTGCGGCCGTCACCGCTGCCTGAAATTGCGGACTGTATTTCTCGGCACGCTTCAGAGCATCCTGGAGCGTGAGGGTGATGGGAGGGCCGGAAGGGCTGGGTTCTTGCAGATGGTCCATTGGAGTTGCAATCTGAGACCCCACCGTGGCGTGATTTCCCTGTGCGCCAGCCCAGGCGTTAGGAACTGTGACCGCCCAAAAAGCCAAAGCCAGAAGCGCCGTAAAGCGTGAGCCCAGATGCAGAATCCTGTGTGGTGGCTTTCTCTTTCCTCTATCGTTTCCCTGATGAGGTTTCTTCGGTACCATGACCATAGGGAGACCTCCAAATTATCGTTGGCCAAGTTTTCAGCATAACGATTACTGACCTTTCTTTCCTGAAACAAGCATTAAATTTTTTTAAGCTAAGATTTCCTGAAGTAGTCTGTTTGAAGAGAGGGGTGGCAAGGGGCTTTCAAGATGTAACATAGCTGGAAGCGATTCAGATATTGTTATTCCACGCAGCTGGTAATATGCAACTGAAAATAAATGACTTGCGAGATCACTCGTCGCCTTCGGCTTCTCGAGACGGCACGCTGTAAGGGTTTTTCAGCAACCTAGTCAAGCGGCGGAAGTTCTCGGTTGGACTTCGAGTGAATCTACCAGTCGCCAGGAATCTTTCTCCTTGAGAAGGTGCGAGACTAGAGCGTAGTGAACAGCATGTCCGCCACGATGGACGACCACATGCCCAATAAGAGGATGGCCAAGTAAAGCCAGATCGCCGATCAAATCCAATATCTTGTGACGGCAAAATTCCTCCGGGAGTCGGAGTCCCCCCGGATTTAAGATCCGGTCCTGAGATAGAACAAGTGCGTTCTCAAGCGAGCCACCGCGGACGAGGCCAGCCTTCTTCAATATTTCCACTTCTTCCAGAGACGTGATGAAAGTTCTGGCTGGAGCGATTTCGTCAAGGTACGCGGTCGGAGTCATGATCAGTTCCAGTTTCTGACTGCCGACCAGTGGATGAGAAAAATCAATGCTGTAAGTCACGCGAAATTGCTCGGAGGGATAAATAGCGATGCTTTTTCCACCTTCGATAATCTCGATTGGCTTCAGGATTCGGATGTAAGCCCGGCGCGCTCGCTGCCGCTTCAGCCCCACGCGCAGGATATCGCGCGTGAAAGGCAGAGCGCTGCCATCCATAATGGGGACTTCCAGATTGTCAATTTCAGCGCAGACGTTATCCACTCCAAGTGCCATCAAGGCAGAGAGTAAATGCTCGGTAGTCGAGATCAGGACGCCTTTGTGCATCAGGCTGGTGGCGTAACTCACACGGGCCACATTCGTTGCCCGCGCTTTGATGACGAACCCTTCGAGATCGGTTCGCTTGAAAATGATCCCTGTATTCGCCGGAGCGGGCTTTAAGGAAAGATTCACCGCAACGCCAGTGTGGAGACCTGTGCCGGACCAGCAAATCGGTTCCGCCACGGTGTGTTGATAGTCGTTTATGGTTGAATCCATCGAGCGTGTAGTAGAGCACTTCATGTTCCAGATTCTAATATTTCATTAACGACATGATTCTAATAGGGATGGACAACGAAGATTGGAGGTTAATGCGAATCTGAGTGTGTCTAAAATACAACAGATTAGTGCTAATCAGCCGCAAAGATTCTGTTTTCAAGCGGTGGAGGCTGATGAGTCAAGCGACGGGTTTAGGTGGACTTCAGGAACTGACGAATTTTCTCAAAGTCATCGCGGAGAATGACTTCCTCACGCGGATTGCGCAGTACATAAGCCGGATGCACGGTGGCCAGGGCTTTGGCGTTTCCGTAATCAAAGAACTGGCCGTGGATTTTGATGATGCCTTCTTTGATGCCCAGCACCGTGCGGGCGGCCGGTGAACCCAGACAACAGACCAGGCGTGGCTGAATGGATTGAATCTGGCGGAAGAGAAAAGGCGAACAAGTTGCGATTTCATCCTGCTCCGGCGTGCGGTTGCCTGGCGGGCGGCACTTGACGACATTGCAAATGTAGACGTCTTCTCGTCTGATTTGAATCAATTGCAACATGCGGTTGAGCAATTGGCCGGCGCGTCCGACAAAGGGTAACCCTTGCTCATCTTCATCGGCGCCTGGCCCTTCGCCCACGAACACCAGTTCGGCGCGCGGATTGCCTTGCCCGAATACAATATGTTTCCGGCCATTCGAGAGCTTGCAGCGATGGCAGTCTCCGAGATCTGCCCGGATTTCTTCAAGGGTCTCGTGTTGGGTAGGGGCAGTCGGAGCGGAAGGGGTCTCAAAAAGGCTCAGTGATTGTGAGGCCACTGGACGTGAGATGGTCAATTGCGGGGCAGATGTCGTGGGGGAGGCTGCCGGACTGGCCGGCTTCGTCGGGCCACGAGATGTTTCCGAAGTTGCAAAGGGTTCATGGCCGAAAGCCGGACTGTGCCCAGCCTTCGGGCTTGCAGGTGATGGAGTTGCGGTTGCAGCAGCTGTGTGAAAAAAAGATGCTCCTACCGCCTGTTCCGAGCGGCGATAGAACTCTTCAAACCCGAGTTCTTGAAAAAATTTTATCCAATCTTGAATTTGACGAAGAGTATCGCGATCCATGTTTTCTAGGGTGGAGGGTGTTTTCTCTCATCATGATTTGGCGCCGGGCCCGGAGAGGGGACACAAGCGATGCGCCAGTTACGACCAGGTCAGACGCACGATTTTCTCATCGCAACCAGTTCATCCAGCACTCGATTGGCCGCTTGAAACTTGCTCATCTTTTCGAATGACTTTGTGCGTCCATCGGGAAAGAGCAAGGTGATGATGTTCGTGTCTCCGTCAAATCCAGCACCCTCCTGCGTGATGTCGTTGGCCACCATCAGGTCTGTCCGCTTGGCTCGCATTTTCTCAGCGGCATTCTCGAGAAGATGGTCACTCTCAGCGGCAAAGCCCACCACAAGTTGGTGGGGGCGGCGTCGTTCAGCGATCTCGGCCAGAATATCCCGTGTGGGCTTCAGTTCCAGCGAGAAGGCACGCGAATTCTTCTTCATTTTACCTTGAAGGATGGATACGGGCTGATAATCCGCCACAGCGGCAGCCATGATCACCATAGTAGCCGAATCCAGGCGGCTCAGCACAGCCTCGGCCATCTCCTCTGAGGTCTTGACGCGCTCAAGCTGAACTCCGGCGGGAGGAGCAAGATGCGTGGGGCCGCTCACGAGAAGGACACGGGCGCCGCGCCGCCGGCCAGCCTCAGCCAGAGCGTATCCCATTTTGCCGCTTGAGCGATTGCTTAAATGGCGCACTAGATCAATAGGCTCGTGGGTGGGTCCCGCGGTGACCAGAAGGGTTTCGTTTTGGAGGTCTCGGCGTATTCCAAGCGTTTCCCGCACCGCTTGGACGATGCTCTCAATGGCAGCCAGGCGCCCCGCACCTACCATGCCGCAGGCGAGATATCCCGATTCCGGCTCGATGATCTTCAGTCCGCGCTGGCGAAGAATTGCGATGTTCTCCTGGGTCGCTTCGTGCTGCCACATATTGATGTTCATTGCCGGAGCAACGATCACTGGCGCGCGCGTGGCTAGATAGACGGTGGTGAGAAAGTCATCCGCCAACCCGTGGGCCATTTTGGCAAGCACATCTGCTGTGGCTGGAGCGATGACGAGGGCCTCTATGCTCTGCGCCACGGCGATGTGCTCAATCGCACTTTCGGTGGTCGGCTCTGCCTGGATGATCTCCTGACTGCTGCCTCCGAGGGCCAGGGCGCTGGCTCCCGGTGCGGACGATGGAAACAGGTCAGTGATCACCTTGCGACCCGAGAGCGCTTCAAATGTAAGCGGAGTCACGAACTCGCGCGCTGCATGCGTCATGATCACCTGGACTTCCAATCCGTCTTCCTGAAGACAGCGCAGCAATTCAGCCGCTTTATAGGCTGCAATACCGCCTGTCACTCCCAGTGCGATTCGCATGGCTTTTTTCCACGTTCTCAAATAAAAAAAGCAAAGACCAAGTCTTTGTTATATTTTATATATGAAAATTGCGAAGCAATATTCAGAGTTCTCGAAGATTGATGAAGGTTCCTTTAGTCAGGGAGCCACAGTTTGACAAGCAGCCAGCAGTTCTTGGATTGCCGAGGCAATCCCTTGTTGATGATCAAACACGGCTGTTCCTGCCACCAGCACATCAGCGCCCGCTTCAACCACCTGAGGTGCAGTCTGGAGATTAATGCCACCGTCCACTTCGACTTCGGAATTTAAACCTCGCTCGAGAATCATGGTGCGCACCTGCCTGATTTTGCGTAAGGTTTCAGGAATAAATTCCTGACCGCCGAAGCCGGGATTAACCGTCATCACCAGGACAAGCTGCAAGCTTTCCAACACCTCGCTCAGGAGGTTGGCGGGGGTTGAGGGATTCAGCGCCACACCGGCTTTTTTCCCTAGATTATGAATGTGTTGGATGGCGCGATGGAGATGGGGGGTGGATTCCTGATGAACAATAATCGTGTCCGCCCCTGCGTGAGCAATTGACTCGATGAAATCCTCCGGGGGCTGAACCATGAGATGCGCCTCAAGCTGGAGGCGCGTGATGGGCCGCAAGCACTTAACCACACCGGCTCCGAACGTGATATTGGGAACAAAGCGGCCGTCCATCACATCGATCTGCACGCGATCCACGCCCGCAGCTTCAGCTTCTTGCACCTGCCCGCCTAGACGCATGAAATCTGCTGAGAGAATTGAAGGGGCAATTTTGACCGCAGGGAACGCCATGCACCCATATCATAGCAGGTGCGAGTCGGGAGTTTCCCTTATTTCCAGAGAAAATTCACTGACCCTTTTTGAACCTGATTTATAATTTCCGTAATTCGCTCCGCTGCGTGCGGAGAAGGGAGTTTTTCATGAGGACTGCGGGATGGGTCTGTCTCATCGTGGGATGGTTGGTTTTTATCGGAAACCGTGGAACTGCGTCAGCATGTCCGGCGCGCGCTCAAGGGCAGATGCCGTCGAAAACTTCCAGCAAAAACGGGACAGCCGTTTGGGAAGGGACTCTGGTTGATGCAAACTGCTATCTGGAAAATCATGCCTATACCGGAGACAATCACATGGGTGATAAGGACTGTGGCGAGGAGTGCCTGAAAATGGGATTTCCCGCTGGAATTCTGACGGACCAGAAAGTTTTTCATACCCTCATTGCTCCTTCCTTGTCGCTTGCGCCTTTCCTGGGTGATGAGGTGCGCATTAAAGGGTCGCTGCACAGCGGCGCAATCCTGGTGAGGCAGGCGGAGGTCCGAAAAAATGATCGCTGGGAGGCCATCAAGCTCCAGAGTAAAATGTAGGGTCATCGTCGGGGCACTCTTGGAACGACGGCCGGTTCAGGAAGCTGACAGTTACGCGCGGCCGCGCGCTTCTGACCAGCCTCCTTACAAACATTTTCAAATTCAAGGAGAAATCACCTGTGAGCCCGGAAATATCTCCAGCTTTGATGATCAAATTGCTCGGGCACGAAGAAGTTGCCGAGCGAACCCTGGCCTTTCGTTTTGAAAAGCCGCCTGGGTGGACCTTTAAGTCAGGCCAGACGGTGGATTTGACGTTGATCGATCCGCCGGAAACGGATGCGGCAGGGAACACCCATACATTTTCACTTGCCAGTGCGCCGCATGAAGAGACCCTCCTGATCGCCACACGTATGCGAGGCTCAGCCTTTAAGCGAGTGTTGGAGAAGCTGCCTGTGGGCAGCCAGGTAAAAATGGAGGGGCCGTTTGGCAATCTCGTGCTGCACAACAACTCCGCGCGTGCTGCTGTTCTTCTCGCCGGGGGCATTGGCATTACGCCGTTTCGGAGCATGGTGGTTCGCGCTGCGCATGAAAAGCTCCCCCATCGCATTTTTCTGTTTTACTCCAACCGTCGTCCGGAAGACGCTCCGTTTCTGGAAGAGCTTGACGCATTGCAAAAGCAGAATCCCAACTATCGGTTTATCGCCACGATGACGGACATGGAGAAATCCAAACGGCCTTGGAAGGGTGAAACCGGCTTGATTAACAAGGCCATGCTTGACCGCTATTTGCGCGATGCATCGTCACCGGTTTACTACATTGCGGGCCCGCCAGCCATGGTGCAAGGGTTGCACCAGATGCTGAATCAGGCGGGCGTCGATGACGACGATATCCGCGCGGAGGATTTTGCCGGCTATTGAAGGATTACTGCACCTGTAACGCCTGCCCGTGTGCTTCATCACAGCACGATCCCTGGCCTGTCACTCTAAACATCAGCGAAGGATCGCAACGAGAATAATCGGTGACAAGTCACGAGTGACAAAAACAGCCAGACGACCGAAGGTAATTCTTTATTTGGCTCTTATCACTCTCTTGCTGCCGTTCAGAATGGCATACCGGATGATCTTAATTCATCGTGCCGGCGGGGAGCCAATGTACCAGGTCTTTCGAGCGTGAGAGGCCGAGGCGATTCCAGCCGCGATGCAGGTAAGTTTCATCCTCATTGCGGCCAGCATAGATGAGATAAAAGTATCCGTCGTACTTGCGCCAGTCGCGGAGCGCGGCGGCATCGGCGTGAACCCACACGTTAAACCCCTCGACAGCCACGCGAATCTCGAATCCGCCACCCCAGTTGAGCCAGTTCGCATCATTTTCGAGAGTATAGAGATACGCGTGATGTCCGTGAGGATAGTCAGAGGTCAGCAGGCGCCACTTGCCGTCGATGCGGATGAACTCGAAGTTTTCGTGGATCAGCCCGTCTTCATGCCCGCTCTTCATTTTGAGCACCGGGTAGCCGGAGCCTACCAGATGCCACGGGCCGCTGAGTGCGGGAGCGACAGCCATGCGTGGGCGCATGGGTTTTCTCCCTGACTTCCAGATCAGGTGAAAGCCGTCCCCCGAGGGGGCCAGGGCTGGATCGATGGCGCGCTCGCCGCGGGTGAGGTTTGCAGCGAGGGAGTGGTGAGGCGACCAATGAACCAGGTCGGGCGAGGTCATGTAGAAAAGCTGATCAGGTTTCTCAGGGTCATCGCCCCAGGAATTGAAACTGACTTCGTATTCCTTGCCCGTCCATTGAACGTCGGGCGAGCACATCCCGATCCAGCCGTCCTCCTCCCCATCAAAATCAACAATCGGCTTGGAATAAGTCCTGAAATCCGGAGTGCTCACCTCCACCACGTGACTGCGGGTTCTTCCGTGGTCCTGGTAAAACGCGGAGAAGAAGACATAGAACAGACCGTTGCGGTAAGCCATTGTGGCATCCTTGATGGACCACTCGGGGTAAGAGAGCACGGGATTATTGAGGTCTTCCCATTCAATGAAGGGCTTCGGCTGCCTCGCCGGAGCAAGCACCGCGAAGATAAGGAAATGCGGAAGCAAGGCCCGCAAAGTTTTCAGAAGGATCGTCATAGGCTCAAAAGTAAGGAATTCAGCGAATTTTCGCTGACGCGTGGAATAGGGCTTCAGGCTTTCGCCTGTCAGTCTGAGCGCCAGCGCGAAAGGCTACGATGGCTCGTCTGCTGAGGGGCCGTAGATCGCGGGCACCGGTGCGTCATTGAGCCGAAGATAAACTGTCAACTGGCTGCAATGATGGGCTAGATGACTGAATACAGCGTCGTGAATCATGATATGTCGTGGCTGTTCACCGACTACATGTTCGGACACGATGAGCCGCCACGGGTCATCAGATGCTCATCGGTGGTGCCTGTCAATGCTGCTCGCGCCTTGGCGACCGATTGGTCGAGCATTGGCAACAACTCCCGGCTGGTGGTCGCTTCCGGCAGCCTGAACTTCGAGCTTTCAGCGGAACTCATATCCAGTTCATTTCGATTCCTCATGAAATCGATCCAGGATGGCATGCTTGCCACGAGCGCCGCGAGATACCCCAGCCGCATGGACTTATCGTGCGGCTTCCAGTCATTGCGTCCCTCGGGCACGCGCTCCAGCCCGCGGCGCGTTCCTGCGGCTTCCCGTTCCAGTTTATTCAAAAACAAGTCAGTCATTTTCATGTCACGCCTTCTCTGATTTCTTATGTTCTATCACGACCCAACTCCTTCACCTTTCATCCTGGGTGGCAACACTCGGAATCTCAAACATTGTCAAGGCACCGATCGTCGGCAGATACCAGACTTCCTGGATGAATCTCTAGGGTCGATCTGAAAGGGAGGTCCGGCCAATCCCCTCGCGCATCCAAAAGTCAGAAGAACCGCAAGCCAAACCGCTGTACGGGCGATGAGAGGCCTCCCAACGGCGGCGACGCCCTGCTCTGAAATGAGGGCTTTGGCTGTATGAAAAACATCGGGGGTGGGGGCTCGAAGCTGCATGAAGAATGTTTGGTTTCGGTTCACCGTTTTTGATCCGTACCAGCTTGTACCATATCAACTTCCGCCCGACGATGCAACGCCATGGGCTTCTGCGTTATGATCGCGCGTGGCTTCCGGCTTGCGCTCGCGACTCGCCGGATGGTTAGGCGCGTGTATGGGTAGATCTTTGCTGAGAGGTTGCGGCATGAAATCACCATCGTTGTGGACTCTGATCAAAAAAACGCTGGTGGCGTGGCATTCACATGACGTGACGCGCGTGGGAGCGGCCTTGGCTTTCTACGCCTTACTCTCACTGGCGCCGCTGCTGATCTTCTTTATTCCGATCAGCGCTTATATCTTCAGGCGCGAAGGCGCCGAACAGCTGCTGGGTCGCTCCACGAATTTTCTGGTGGGTCCCGAAGGAGGGCAGGCGGTTCACTTGCTGGTTACCCACGCGGGAAAGGTGTCGTCCAGCATTGTAACGGATTTGCTGGCCGTCGGCACTCTTCTGTTTGGTTCGCTTGCCGCATTCGACGAATTACGCAATGCAATTAATGCCATGTGGAATGTTTCCACCCGCGCTCCGCGAAGCCTTGGAACGGTAATCAGGAGCAACCTTTTCGCGGTGGGGCTGGCGCTCGTCACCGGCTCCATTCTTCTCATTTCAATCGCCCTTACTGCCGCATTCGCCCGGATCAGCACGGTTCTTCAGAGTATGGCTTTGCCCACGGCCGGGATTGTGGAAGTGGTGAATTTCCTGGTCTCGCTGGGAGTCATGAGTGTGATTACGGCCATCATTTTCAGGTTTGTTCCCGACGTTCGGATCGCCTGGAGAGATATTTCGGTTGGAGTGGCCGTAACAGCATTCCTGCTGATCATTGGGAAGTCCGTTTTCGGGTTCTACGTTGGCCGGTTTGCCTTAAGCTCCATGTACGGGGCGGCTGGGTCGCTGGTCGCGTTTGCCGTCTGGGTCTACTACTCGGCTCAAATCATCTTGCTGGGCGCTGAAGCGACGCGGATCTACGCGCAGACCCGCGAGGAAGAAGAAGCCTCGCCGCCAGGATGATTGCTTGGGATCCCAGCCCCGGGTTATCAATGGAAAAAAGAAAAAAGGGCTGAAAATTGCATCGTAATGTGACATAATTTGTTCCCTTTGAAGAAAGTTTGACGAAATATCTTGGCAACCTTCTGTGATTTTTGATATTCGTAATTAATCTAGCTGAAGATATTTGACGTTTGGCCGGGACGAAAGCCGATTGACCATTCGATGGCCCTCACCCCGGGGTCTTTGCTTGTCATTTGGGGCGTAGCCAAAGCTCAGCGCAAAATGACAGACAGACCGCATCGGCATCACACTAAATCCCAAAGCGGGTTTAATAAACCGCAGTTTGAAAGAGGAGCGGCCTTTCTATGATTGAAGTCCAGCAATTGACGAAGCGCTACGGGCCTACCGTGGCGGTCTCGGATATCACGTTTGAAGTGAAAAAGGGGGAGGTGCTGGGCTTTCTGGGCCCGAACGGCGCTGGAAAGACCACCACGATGCGCGTGATTACCGGGTATCTTCCGCCCACCTCCGGCGAAGTGAAGGTGGCGGGATATGACGTGGTGGAAGAATCCATTGAAGCGCGAAGGCATACCGGTTACCTTCCTGAAAATCCACCGGTTTATACCGACATGCGCGTTTCCGAATACTTGGCATTTGTGGGACGGATCAAAGGGGTTCCCAGCCGCGACCTCAGGAAACGCATCGATGAAGTGAGTGAAAAATGCGCTATTACCGACGTGCAGTCACGGCAAATCGGCAAGCTTTCAAAGGGCTATCGTCAGCGGGTGGGGCTGGCACAGGCGCTGATTCACAATCCCGATGTGCTGGTTCTGGACGAGCCGACAGCGGGACTGGACCCGAAGCAGATCATCGAAACTCGCGAACTGATTCGCGGGCTAGCTGGCCAGCATACCGTGGTGTTGAGCACACATATCCTGCCGGAAGTTTCAAAGACCTGCGAGCGCGTGGTGGTGATCAACGGGGGAAAGGTGGTGGCGGTAGGCGCTCCGGATGAACTGACCCATCGACTTCAAGGTTTTGAGTCCATTCTGGTCACGGCGGAAGGGCCACGCGATGAAATGAAGTCCAGGTTGGAGCGGGTGGAGGGCGTGACGCTGGTTGAGGAGCGCGAGGTTTTCGATGGCCGGGCCACCTTTGAAGTCCATGCCGCTAAGGAGCGCGATGTGCGTTCAGAACTGGCGCGTGCAGTAGTGGAATCGCAGTGGCGGCTCCTGGAGCTTCGCACCAGCGGCATGAGTCTGGAGGATATCTTCCTGAAACTGACTACACGGGACCTGAGCGAGGAAGAGGCGACTGAAACCGCCAACCCGGAGGGAACGAAGGCTGAAGCGAAAGACTAGTAACCCGTCCGCCTCATGGGTTCCGAGAAGGGGAAGGAGTTCTTTATGCGTAACATCTTGGCCGTGGCAGGCAAGGAAATTCGCTCATACTTCCATTCGCCCATTGCTTACCTGGTGCTGGCGATCTATTCGGCTCTCTGTGGGTTCTTCTTTTATAGTTTTGTCGCCACCTACATTGTCCAGGTTTTCCGCATGATGGAGATGGGAGGCATGGGCGGCCCCTCGCCGAACATTAATGAGTGGATCGTGCGGCCGCTCTTTGAAGGCATTTTGACTGTGGTGTTGCTGTTCCTGATCCCTCTCATCACCATGAGGCTGTTTGCGGAGGAAAAGAGATCAGGTACGATTGAGCTTCTGCTGACCTCGCCGCTCACGGATCTTCAGATCATCATCGGCAAGTTTCTGGGAGCTTTGGGGCTTTACGTCGTGCTGATGATTTTGACGTTCATCTATATCGGCATGCTCTTCGTCTACGGAAATCCCAGCGCCCTGCCGCTGCTGGCCAACGCGCTTGGACTTTTTCTTTTCGGTGCGGGCCTGCTGGCTCTCGGGTTGTGGATTTCCAGTTTCACGAAAAATCAGATCATTGCCGGCGCCGTTTCATTCGCCGCCTTCCTCTTGCTTTACGTTTTCAACTGGGTGAATTCTTATTCCAGCAGCCTGGTGGGGAAAGTGCTTTCGTATCTATCGCTTACGACGCATTTCGACAACTTCGCCAAGGGCGTGATCGATTTAAGCGACGTCGTCTACTATGTTTCGGTGATCGTGATCGGGCTTTTTCTGACCGCCCGTTCGCTTGAAGCTTTGAAGGGGAGGCCATAATCATATGTCAGAAAATGAGCGCCGGCCCGGCAGCGCCAAGCGCCAGATTTTGCACGGGACGAATCTGGCTATTTATATTGTGGTCGTCCTCGCGATCATTGTGTTGTGTAACTGGTTTGTTAATCGCAACGATCACCATTTGGATCTCACGCCGAATAAGGAATTCAGTCTGTCTCCCCAGACTCGCAAGCTTTTGAAGGGTTTGGATCGTCCGGTCTCGATTTATGTGTTCGAGCGCGAAAGCGGCTTCCGGGAGCGCCGGGACCTGATGAACCTCTACTCCTCCGCTTCCCACTTTGTCCATGTTCAATATGTCGATCCCAACCGGAATCCGGGGCTGGCGCACGAATTCGGAGTGCAGAATTACGGATCGATCTATGTGGCCTCGGGCAGTCATCATCTGCAGGCTTCAGACGCTTCCGAGGAAGGCATTACCAATGCTTTGATCCGCCTGCTGAAGGGCCAGAAGGTGATCTATTTTGTACAGGGGCATGGTGAGCGTGACCTTTCCGGCACCGATCGCGACGGTTACTCGAAATTCAAGCAGGCGCTCCAGAACGAGGACAGCGATGTGAAGACGCTGGTCCTTTTGCAGAAAATGGAGATTCCGAGTGACTGTTCGATGCTGGTGATTGCCGGACCGAAAAATGATTATTTGCCGCAGGAAGTGAGCACGATTGAAAAGTATCTAAAAGGCGGCGGGCGATTGCTGGCGTTCCTTGATCCCGGTGTGGCATTGCCCAATCTTTCCAAGCTTTTATCCGATTACGGCGTCACCGTTCGCAACGATCTGGTGATTGATGAAAACCCTGTGGCGCAGCTTTTCGGGACCAGCCCGAGCATGCCGCTGATCCTGAGCTATGGCGATAGCCCCATCGTTCAGCCGCTGAAACGTACGGCGACCCTTTTCCCCTTGGCGCGATCCTTCGAGGTTGCGAGCGACGACAAATCCGGCGCGACGCTTGATCAACTCTGCAAGACTTCGCAAGCAAGTTTCAGCGTGACCAACTTCAATCCCAGTATGCGAGAAGTTTCCTTCCGTCCCGGAAAGGACATTAAGGGTCCGCTGGTCGTGGCGGTTGCCGGGACTCTGACCGGCGGGGCACCTAATAAAGAAGGCAGGTTTGTCGCTGTAGGCACGTCGCTTATCGCGGCCAACGCTTACCTGGGCTTCCAGGGTAATCGCGACCTGATCATGAACATGGTCGAGTGGTTGGCATCAAACGAGGGTCTCATTTCGATTCGTCCCAAAGCGCCGGCGTTCCAGCACCTGAATCTCACCGCCAGTCAGATGGGGGGACTGCTGCTGCGTGTGATGATCATTCCTGTCTGCATCATTATTATCGGTATTGGGGTCTGGTGGAGCCGGCGGTGAAAAGATACCTGAACACGCTGATTGCCATTATTATTCTCGTCGCTCTATGGTTCACGTTCAGTTTTTGGAACAAACGCAAGAGCCGCGAGCAGACAAAGGAAGCAGCCAGTAAGTCTGAGAAGATCTGTGATTTGAAAGCGGCTGACATTCAGTCATTTACCATCACTCCGCAAGACAAGAAGAGTTTCACTTGCGAGCGTCAGGGGAAACAGTGGGCCATTGTGAAGCCGCAGCCGATTGCGGCAGACCAGAGCAAGATTGCGTCTTTCGTGCAAAGTCTGACCACGGCCACAATCGATCAGGTGATTGCGCCGCATGCTGAAGACCTGAAGGATTTTGGTCTGGACCCGCCCGCGGAAATCATCCAGGTTTCAAACCGTTCCAATCCGAAGGCGTTTACATTACTCCTCGGTCAGGAAACGCCCACTAGTACGGGAGTCTACGCGCAGGTGGCAGGGAATCCTCGTGTCTTTACCTTGTCGGATGACACCAAAACGGCTTTGGAAAAGAGCCTCTTTGACCTGCGGGATACTCGGGCGGTAACGCTCGATACAGGTCAGTTGAATCGCATCGAAGTGAAATCGGGTAATCAGAGCTATACGTTGGTGAAGAATCCGGAGGGTGTCTGGGAGGTTTCTCTGCCGCCCGATGTGCGGGCTGATCATTTCGCTGTCGATGGTCTGGTCGACAACTTTCAGGCGCTCACAATGCAAAGCATCGTTGCAGAAGACAAGAAGTCTGAGGCGAAATACGGGTTTGGCAAGCCTACCGTCACCGTGAAGCTGACCACTCCCAATGCAAGCCAGACCCTGGTGATCGGCAAAAAATCCGGCAATGGATACTACGCCATGAATTCGGCGCTGGCTCCGCTTTTCACGCTTGACCAGGATTCCGTCAGCCAGCTACAGAAGAGCGCTAGCGACTTTCGGGACAAGGATTTGTTTTCCTGGGATATGTTTGATGTCAAAAGTTTCGAAGTGACTTCGCCGAAAGGACATTGGATATTGCAGCAGGAAAAGAACCAGTGGAAAGAGACTTCGCCGCAGTCAAAGCAGGTGTCCACTGACAATGTGAATGCTTTCCTTTCCGCTCTGCGCAACCTGCGCGCCACGACATTCCCGCCTGCAAAACCAGGCGATCTCGCCAAGTTCGGCCTGAATCACCCCTCCTATACCTTCAAAGTGACCTTTGGAGCAAAGAACCAGACAGAAACCGTGGAAGTCGCCGAAAACGGCGGTCATTTTTATGCCCGCCGGACTTCAGACCCCTTGCCCAGCGAGGTTTCCAAATCGGATCTTACGTCAGTTGAAAACGCTCTGGCGAAGCTTTGAAAGGCAACCCCTTCTCTTAGCACCTTCTCAAACCTCAGACTTCTCACAGGACTCTGAAACGAGAAGCATTGATGAATGGGTTGCTTTTTTCCTTTACCTGGCGCTCCTTTGGGGAAGGTGCACCTTTCGCCGGGCTGGATTCGACTTGTGATAGATTAAGTTTAAGGCCTGCTCATGACCGGTGATTCAATGAAATCAGGCGATCCCGGCAGACGATTGCTTTCTCGGTCGGGCTGGATGGCGCTTCGCATCCTGAGTGTGCTGGCGACTGTTGCAACGATCACGCTGGTTTCCTTCAGCGCGTTGCACGTGACCGCGACTGCGGCTGGATTATTTTACGCCGTTGGCATCGTGGCGATGGGACAAGTGTGGGGATTGACCGAGGCCCTCCTGAGTTCGCTCCTATCCTTCCTGGTCTTTGACTATTTTTTTCTGCCTCCCGTCGGCACATTCAGCATTTCAAGGCCAATGGATTGGTGGGCTCTCGTGGCATTTTTGATCGCTGCAATTGCCGCAAGCCGGCTCTCCTCCTATCCTGCATCAAACCAGCAAGCCGAAGATCGCCAGCGAGAAATGGAGGGGCTTTATGCTCTCAGCCGGGCGATTCTGCTGATGGATTCCGCGCGTCCTGTCGCCAAGCAGGTGGCTTATCAAATTGCGCAGATTTTTAATTTTTCGGCCGTTGCGCTTTATGACCGCGCAAGCGGAGAAATCCTACGCGCCGGACCCGAGGACCTGACGGCCATTGAGGACAAGTTGCGGCAGGCCGCAGTCCAGGGAACCCTTTTTCAGGAAGCAGAGAGCCAGACGGTTGTGACGGCCATTCGCCTGGGGGGTGAGCCGATTGGGAGTATTGCGCTGCGGGGGAGGCCGCTTTCCGACGGCGCTCTGCACGCTCTTTCCAATCTGATCGCCATCGGGCTTGAAAGGGCGCGCGGCCAGGAGATAGCCAATCGCGCCGAAGCCGCGCGGCAGAGCCAGGAACTTAAGTCCACACTGATGGATGCCATTGCCCATGAATTTAAGACTCCGCTGACTTCGATCAAGGCTGCCGCTACAGCCTTGCTTTCCGGCTCCGTTCGTCAGCCGCTCGCCCAACGCGAATTGATTTCGATTATTAACGAGGAGGCGGATCGCCTCTCCCAGTGGGTCAATGAGGCCATTCAGATGGCGCGCATTGAGGCAGGCCAGGTTCACGTAAAGCGGAAGGTGTGCCATGTGGATGCCTTGGTGAGTGCAGCTCTGGAGCCGATGAGGTCGGCCACGGAGGGGCGGGAGATTCGCGTCCTGATTTCTCCGAAAATCCCCGAGGTCTTTGTGGATGGAGAATTGATCGGCCTGGCCCTCCGGCAGCTGGTGGATAATGCCCTGAAGTACTCACCACCCCATGCCTCGGTCATAATCCGGGCGCGAGCGGCGGAGGGAAGTGTTGTCCTAAGCGTGGCAGATGAAGGGCCCGGAATTGACGAGACGGAACAGGCTCGTATCTTTGAAAAGTTTTATCGCGCTTCTTCCGGTCACGACCAAGTGACCGGCGCTGGAATGGGTCTGACGATCGCCCGCAGGATTGTGGAGGCGCACTCGGGAGAAATTTGGTTGCAAAGCCGGCCGGGTCAGGGATCGGAGTTTTTCATTTCATTGCCGATTGCCCACCAGGAGGTGCTGGTGTGAGCGCAGGCCGAATTTTAGTTGTGGACGATGAGCCGCAGATTCGGCGTGTGATGCGCACCACGCTGAGTGCAAGCGGATATGAGGTTGCGGATGCGCGCAGCGGCGAAGAAGCCCTTGAGCGGTTAAGTTCCGAGAGCTTTGATCTGGTTCTTCTGGATATGAACATGCCGGGAGCGGGTGGCCTGGAGACCTGCCGCGCGATTCGCAACGGGCGGTCAGGTATCGATGTGGCTGTTATTATGCTCACCGTACGAACTGCCGAGAGAGACAAGGTGGAAGCGCTGGATGCCGGGGCGGATGATTATGTAACAAAGCCTTTCAGTACATCTGAATTGCTGGCCCGGATTCGCGCAGCCTTGCGCCGAACCGCAGCAATGGGGGAAGCTGGTGTCGGCCTTTTTGACTTCGGAGATGTGCGGATTGATCTCCGATCACGGCAGGCGTCCGTCCAAGGCCGAGCAACGCGCCTGACGCCCAAAGAATTTGATCTTCTGCTCTTTATGATTCGTCATCCGAATCGCACGTTAACGCACCGGGAATTACTTCAGGCTGTCTGGGGCCCCGACTATGGTGATCAAGTGGAATATCTTCGGGTTTTTGTCAATCAGCTTCGCAAGAAAATTGAACCTCAACCTGCCAAACCACGCTACCTCCTGACCGAACCCTGGGTGGGTTATCGTTTCCACGTGCCTGAGGCGCGTTAAGGGAATCCTTAGCCTTCCTTTATGACTTCTTAATGTCTCTCGTTATACGTTGACTTGAAAGCTGCTTCGAGGAACAGGGAAGTATGCTCGACGCCTTTTATATTCTAATCGCGATTGCCTTCTTTGCACTCTGTTGGGCATTTGCCAAGGCTTGCGAGCGCCTTTAGCCGTGAGTTAAGACAGCCATCAGGTCAACGACCTCTAGGCGAGCAGAAGGCGGCAACCGAAGCAAGTTGGGTTAAAAGTGCGCTCCGGAATTTTCAGGGCAGGCTCAACCGCTGGCCCGACAGCGATTCTGACGGTTCAGACTCAGTGGAGAACGACGATGTTCGCCCTATCTGGTGTTATCGCGGTGTTCTTATTCGTCTATTTGCTCTATGCCCTTTTGCATCCTGACCGATTCTGAGGAGTCATGATGACTTCCAACGGCATTTTCCAAATCGTTGTCTTTTTTGCCCTTCTTCTGATCCTGACTAAACCGCTCGGGAAATTTATGGCGGGCGTATTTGAGGGTAAACGAACATGGCTGCACCCATTACTCCGGCCCCTGGAACGCCTGATATATAAATTATCGGGAATCCGTGAGGATGCTGAGCAGCGTTGGACGCAATATACAGCTTCGCTGCTCGTGTTCAGCCTCGTGAGCTTTTTGTTTGTGTATCTGATACAACGGCTGCAAGGATTTCTACCGCTCAATCCCATGCATTTCAGCACCGCGCATGCGCCCTCGAACGCAACGGCCATGACACCTGATCTTGCCTTTAATACCGCTGTAAGCTTCATGACCAACACCAACTGGCAGGCCTACGGCGGCGAATCGACGTTGAGCTACTTTGTCCAGATGGCGGCGCTGACGGTGCAGAATTTTCTCTCGGCGGCAGCGGGCATCGCCGTGGCAATTGCGCTTATCCGGGGCTTTACCCGTCGCGAGGCTAAGACCATCGGGAACTTCTGGGTGGATCTCACACGCGCTACGGTATACATCCTGCTTCCGCTTTCTGTCGCCTTCGCCTTGTTCCTTGCTGCTCAAGGAGTTCCTCAGACCTTGAAGCCTTATCCCGTTGCTAAAACCCTGGAAGGAGCAACGCAGACCATAGCGGTGGGTCCCGTGGCTTCGCAGGAGGCCATCAAGATGCTGGGCACAAACGGAGGGGGATTTTTTAATGCCAACTCTGCGCACCCGTTTGAAAATCCCACTCCGCTGACCAACTTCGTGGAATGCGTGGCGATCCTTTTGATTTCAGCGGGGCTTACGTATACCTTCGGCGCCATGGTTAAAGACACGCGGCAGGGCTGGGCGCTGTTCGCCGCAATGTCTATTTTGTTTCTGGCAGGAGTTTTCGTTTGCTATCCCGCAGAGCAAAGAGGTAATCCCATGCTTTCGCGCCTGGGGGTGCAGCAGAATGCGACCTCAACTCAGCCGGGCGGGAACATGGAAGGGAAAGAAGAAAGGTTCGGAATTGCCGATTCAGCGCTATGGGCCGTCGCGACAACAGACGCGAGCAACGGCAGCGTCAACAGCATGCATGACAGTTTCACCCCGATGGGTGGTTTGGTTCCTCTCTTCAACATAGAAACGGGAGAAGTAATCTTTGGCGGCGTCGGCTCGGGGCTTTACGGCATGCTGCTTTACGCGATCATCGCTGTTTTTATCGGCGGACTGATGGTGGGCCGCACGCCGGAATATCTGGGCAAAAAGATCGAACAGAAGGAAGTCAAAATGTGCATGTTGGCACTGATCGCCATGGCCGCAAGCATCTTGTTGTTCGCCGCTGCAAGCGCCGTCATCCCTTTCGCCCCAAAAGGTTACTGGAACGCGTTGGGGCCGGCCGTTGCCAATCTGAATAACGGGGGTCCGCATGGCTTCAGCGAAATCCTTTATGCCTTCAGCAGCGGAACTGGAAACAATGGCAGCGCCTTCGCGGGTTTGAACGCCAACACGCCCTGGTACAACCTCACCATGGGCTTGGCAATGCTCATCGGTCGTTTCCTGATGATCATTCCGATGCTGGCGGTGGCGGGCAGCCTGGCGGCCAAGAAGCACATTCCTGCGACCAGTGGTACGCTCCCAACCCACGGCGGTCTGTTTGTGGGATTGGTCGTCGGGGTTGTGATCATCGTCGGCGCGCTGACTTTTTTCCCCGCGCTTTCCCTCGGCCCCATTGTTGAGCACTTTCTGATGTGGCAGGGAAAGCTGCTTTCGATGCTCTCGTTTCCAATCTGGAGTTGATCGATGTCTACCGGTGCCAGTTCAACCGCTCCGGACTTTTCTGGGGTCTCCCAAGATTCCACCTCACTGATTCCCAGGAAGCTCATGCGAGCGCGGCCCCTGTTTGATCGCGAAATCATGCGCCGCGCACTGAGAGATTCGTTTCTGAAGCTGAATCCTCTGATTCAGGCAAAGAATCCGGTCATGTTTGTGGTGGAAGTCGGCGCTGGCATCACGACGCTGTTTCTTGCACGGAATGCCTTTGCAGGCTGGCCTGATCTTGGCTTTGATCTTCAGATCTGCCTGTGGCTGTGGTTCACAGTTCTATTTGCGAACTTTGCCGAAGCCATGGCGGAAGCACGGGGAAAAGCGCAGGCTGACGCGTTGCGGAGGACCAAGACCGACACCCTTGCCAAACGGCTTATCCGCGGTGAAAAGATCGAGATGGTTGCCGCTTCAAAACTTCGCGCCGGGGATATTGTTTTATGTGAAGTCGGAGATATCATCCCGGGCGACGGTGAGGTGATCGAAGGCATCGCCACCGTGGATGAGTCCGTGATTACAGGTGAGAGTGCACCGGTAATTCGGGAGTCGGGTGGTGACCGGAGCGCGGTGACGGGTGGTACCCGAGTGCTGTCCGATCAGATCAAAGTTCGGATCACGTCGAATCCGGGCGAAACCTTTCTGGATCGCATGATTGCGTTGGTCGAAGGGGCTGAGCGCCAAAAAACGCCGAATGAAATTGCCCTCAACGTCCTGATCGCTGGGCTTACGCTGATTTTTCTGCTGGCGGTTGCAACGCTCGATCCCTTCGCAAGATATAGCGTTTTGTCCGCACAGGCTGGTCGAATTCCTTCCGTGGCGGTGCTCGTTTCCCTGTTGGTGTGCTTGATTCCAACCACCATTGGTGCACTTCTCTCCGCCATAGGTATCGCAGGAATGGATCGCGTGATGCAGCATAACGTCCTGGCAATGAGCGGCAAAGCAGTGGAGGCGGCAGGCGACGTGAATACGCTTCTGCTTGATAAGACCGGAACCATCACATTGGGAAATCGCCAGGCCGTGGAGTTTCTTCCAGTTGAAGGGGTCACCGATCATGAACTGGCCGACGCCGCACAGCTCTCGAGCCTTGCCGACGAGACGCCCGAGGGGCGCTCCATCATGGTGCTGGCGAAAGAAAAATACAATCTGCGGGGGCGTGAACTTTCACAGCAGGACGCGCATTTCATTCCCTTCTCAGCTTATACGCGCATGAGCGGGGTTGACCTTGATGGTCGCCAGCTGCGAAAGGGAGCGACCGATGCCGTGATGCAGTTTGTCAGAGACCGCGGCGGTAAGGTTCCTGCCGGCTTTCTCGAAATGTCGGACCGCATTTCGCGCAGCGGTGGAACGCCCCTGGCTGTGGCCGATGGCCCGCGGTTGTTGGGCCTGGTACACCTGAAGGATATCGTGAAAGGCGGCATGCGCGACCGGCTTGCTCAATTGCGAGCGATGGGCATCCGTTCCGTCATGATCACGGGTGATAACCCCCTCACCGCCGCTGCAATTGCCAATGAGGCGGGCGTGGATGATTTCCTGGCCCAGGCCACGCCGAAAGATAAACTGGATTATATCCGCAGGGAACAGGCTCAAGGGCGCCTGGTGGCGATGACAGGTGACGGAACCAATGACGCGCCGGCTCTGGCCCAGGCCGACGTGGGCGTCGCGATGAACACCGGAACCATGGCCGCCAAGGAAGCTGGAAACATGGTGGACCTCGACAGCAACCCTACCAAGCTGATTGAGATTGTGGCTATCGGCAAACAATTGCTGATCACCCGTGGTGCTCTCACCACGTTTTCGATTGCCAACGATGTGGCCAAATATTTCGCGATCATCCCGGCAATGTTCATGACGACTTACCCGGCGCTGAAAGCATTGAACATCATGCACTTGCACTCACCACAGAGTGCCGTGCTGGCGGCGGTCATCTTCAACGCGCTGATTATTATTGCGCTAATTCCGCTGGCGCTGCGCGGAGTCAAATACAGGCCCTTAGGCGCGGCAGGATTACTCTCACGCAACATACTGATTTATGGAATCGGCGGCCTTCTTGCTCCATTCCCCGGGATTTGGATCATTGACCGGCTACTGGTGCTTTTCAGATTGGCCTGAAGAGCGCAGGCAGCTATCCGCGATGGGCAGGGGATGAGAGATAGCCGTGAGTGATCGGACGTGGCCGGCAGCCTCGAGAGATTCTTTAGCAGAACACTGACCCTGATGACCGAAAGCTGATGCAAAGGAAGCGGTTATGTGGCGACATCTTGGACCAGCATTTCGAATAACCTTGGTGTTTACTGTCCTGACGGGACTGATCTATCCCGCCCTGATCACAGGGCTCTGTCAGGCTCTATTTCCCCATCAGGCTAACGGAAGCCTGGTCACAGTTCACGGTCAGGTGGTGGGCTCAGTTTTGATCGGCCAGAATTTCAGCAAGCCTGAATACTTTCATCCTCGTCCTTCGGCTGCCGGGCCTGACGGATATGACCCAACCGCCTCAGGCGGATCGAATTATGGCCCTACGAGTCGCAAGCTGATTGAACGAGTCAAAGCGGATATCGCTAGGTTTAGGAAGCAAAATCCGCAATTTCAAGGCACCGTTCCGGTGGATATGGTCACTGCATCGGCGAGCGGACTCGATCCGGATATCAGCCCGGCGGCTGCATATGCCCAGGCTCCCCGGGTGGCAAAGGCTCGCGGCATTCCTCTGGCTCGCGTCCGAGAACTCATTGAGCGATACACTGAGCCGCGCCAGCTAGGCTTCCTGGGCGAGCCTCGAGTGAATGTCCTCAAGGTGAATCTTGCCCTGGATGGCGATATTCGCTGAGGCTCTCCCCGTTTCATCCCCGATCAGTTGCTTAGCTTAGCGTGTAGGCGATATCTTTCCTTACAACGAGAATCTGTTGCCAGCCGGATCAAAATTGCCTCCATCCCCTCACGAGGCAAGCTTTACGGAAAAAGATCTTAGTTGTTCACAATTTTCATTATCCTTCCTCATCAAAACTTAGAAATAATCGAATAATATCATCGAGATTTTCTTATTGCTCAAAGCGCTGAACCGGTATGAAGTGTGGGGACAGCAATGGCTTTGCGAGGGGGCATTTCTTCCGCAGGTAGTCAATTTGCTCCCGGCAAAGGTGTTCTTGCTTCAGGGTATCGGTCTGTCATCCATCAAGGCATCAAATTTCAGCTTCAGGAGGAGAGAATTTACCCATGAATTACTGTGGCAAATGCAATGCTGTCGTCGAGGAAGGAAGCTCGTTTTGCAAAGCCTGCGGTACGCCGGTTGGGTCGCCTTCGGTAGGCGCTTCGCAGGTTGGCGTGCAGGACACCGGAATGAGCGCCAATGTGGCCGGGTTATTGACCTACATCCTGGGCGTCATTACCGGGATCATCTTCCTGGTGATCGAGCCCTACAAGAATAACAGTTTTGTTCGCTTCCACGCCTTTCAGTCCATCTTTTTTAATGTGGCGCTGATTGCATTTTGGATTGCCTGGTCCATTATCACCTCCATCCTCAGCTTTGCCACTTTTGGCATCGTGGGTCTTGCGATGGCAGGGTTGGGCTTGATCATCGCCCTTTTCATTTTTCTTTACTGGCTTTTTTTGATGTATAAAGCCTACCGGAATGAGCGCTACAAGATTCCGTATATCGGTGATTTGGCCGCAAAACAGGCCGGATAGTGCTCCCAGCCGAAACCACGTCCGCAAGCAAGGGCAGATGAGCCTGTCGGTGACTGCAAATTACAGTGACAACTCTTGCTTTAATTGCGCGTTCCCAGATACGGAAGAATCATCCGTGCCGACACGAGCACTCCAACGGAAACAATCACTGTGATTTGCAGGTTTTTGTGGTGTCACCCCATTCGTTCTTAGCCTCCATCAGCCGCAGTGCCCTCCGTCGCTGCAACTTTAAATGCTTTCCTTTCGCTTTTCGACGAATTTCGCCATAATAAATATCCAAGGTCTAGCATTCCATGCCTGAGGTGCTTGCTCGTCCCGACCCTGACCAACTGCTCCGCCGTGTCCAGGCGGAAGAGGAATTTCACCGTCGAGGGCGGCTCAAAATCTTTCTGGGATACGCTCCCGGAGTGGGCAAATCCTTCCGCATGTTTGATGAGGGGCGTCGCCGCCGAGAGCGGAATCATGAGGATGTCGTCGTAGGCGCTATTCAACCGCCGGTCTCGCCCGAAGTGCAGGATCTGCTGAAGAAATTGGAAGTGATCCCGCTGAAGGTTGTTGAAGGTGTTCCGATGATTAATGTGGATGCCATTCTGCGTCGCCGCCCGCAGGTTTGCCTGATTGATGGCCTCGCCTATGACAACCCTCCCTCCAGCGCGCACGCCAAACGGTGGCAGGATGTGGAACAACTTCTGGCTAACGGAATTTCTGTGATTGGGTCGGTGAACTTGCAATTTATTGAAGAGTTTCGTGACCAGGTGGAACGAATCACGGGTAGGGAAGTGAGCGACACGATTCCGCTAAGCTTTGTCAAAATGGCTGATGAGATCGAGGTGGTCGATGCTCCTCCGGAAATGTGCCTGGAGCGGGGAAGCCCCGGAGTGAAGGAAGATCTTACCACCAGTCAGCGGAAGCTTTCGGAATTGCGGGAGATCGCTCTGCTTCTGGCTGCGGACGTGGTGGACCACCAGCTTGAGATCTACCTGGAACGGCAGGGGATTGAACCGCTGTGGGGCGTTCAGGAACGCATTCTGGTATGCGTCACGCCGCGCATGAACGCCAACCGGATGATCGAGAGCGGCCGCCGCAATGCCGACCGCTTCCATGGCGAGCTCTTTGTGGTTTACGTCAACGAATTGGATTTATCCCCCGCCGATCAGAAGATTCTTGAAAGCAATCTTTCACTCGCCCGCAAGTTGAACGCTCAGGTACACCTTCTCGAAAGCGAGGAGCCGATCCATGCCATTATGGAATTCGCACGCCAGCATGGCATTACGCAGATCTTCATCGGCCATAGCTCCCGTGAAAGCTGGTGGCAGCGCTTATGGGGGGGCTTTGTGGACAAAATCATTCGTGAGGCAGAAGGCATGGATGTGCGCGTCTTTCCGAATTAAGACCTGCCGTCATGACTGACACTCTCTCTTCCACTCGGCGTGGCAACCTGAAGATTTATCTGGGCTATGCCGCGGGGGTGGGTAAAACCTACCAGATGCTTCAGGAGGCCCACGAGCTGAAGAACTCAGGGATCGATGTGGTAGTGGGTTATTTTGAGCCTCACGGCCGCAAAGATACGATCGCTCTGATGGAAGGGCTGGAAGCGATTCCGCGAAGGAAAATTGAGTACCGTGGCACAAGCTTTGAGGAGATGGATACGGCTGCCATCCTGCGACGACACCCACAGGTATGTGCAGTGGATGAGTTCGCGCATACCAATGTGCCGGGCTCGGAAAGGGCTAAACGATGGGAAGACGTTCAAGTACTCCTGGATGCGGGGATCAGCGTACTGACCACGATGAACGTTCAGCACATCGAGAGCCTCAATGATCAGGTGTGGCAGATTGCGGGCGTGCGGGTTCGGGAGACGGTCCCGGATTGGGTTGTCAAACAGGCCGATGAGGTTGTGATGGTCGATTTGCCGCCGGAAGCGTTGCTGAACCGCCTTAAACGCGGAGTCGTTTACGCTCCCGAAAAGGCGCAGGCAGCACTGCAAAATTTCTTTAAGCCTTCAACTCTGGTGGTGCTCAGGGAAATGGCTTTGCGCCAGACAGCGCACGAGCTGGACCTCCGCCAAGTGACGCAGGAAGGCTCCGAAGCTCTCACCCTGGATCAGCGTCGCGCTGCCGCGGAAAAAACTGAAGAGCTCCAGCCCTCGGACCGGATTCTGATTTATGTAACCGCGGATCCTACAACAGCCATGCTGATCCGCCGGGGTCGGCGCGTGGCGGATTACCTTCGCGCGGATTGCTTTGCGGTCGCGGTTCTGCCCGACTCCGATTTTCACAACCTTCCCGCAGCCCAGCGCGAAGCGTTGGAAAAGCACCTGAACTTTGCCCGCAACCTGCACATTGAAACGCGAATCCTGCAAGGTAAGGATGTGGCTGCAACCCTGGTTGGTTTCGCCCGGCTTCACCAGATCACCCAGATCTTTCTGGCACGTGCTCAGCGCGGCCCGCGCGTTCCGCTCATTGGCCGAAGTTTGGTGCAGAAAGTCGTGCGCTTGGCCCGCGATATGCAGGTGACGATTGTGGCGGAGCGCCGCCGCCCCTCACCAAAAGTTTGACAGCCTCGCGTTCAGAGCTTGCCAAGTATGCTCGTCAATTCCGCGGGCTGACAATATCTTCAGCCGCGAAAATTATGGTTTTGCGAACCTCGGCTGGAATCAGCGGGCTGCCGCCTGGACCATTTCCACTTGCGCCTTCGGTCCCGCAATTAGAAAAGTGAAATTCCCTCCCTGATAGCAGAGTCCGTGGCCTTAGCACGTGCAGTTATAGATGGTCGCGGGGCCGGTGTGATAACTCCACGCTGCACAGGGCTCACATAATTATTTGTGGTCAGATCGAGTGCAGCCGGGGAATGACGGGAGGTAGGTGTTTCCAACGTATTGCAGGTCCTGATGGATTCCAATCGCCGAAGTATAGTAGCCGTTAATGGTCATCTCCTTAAGCGCTGCGAAGAAATGCTCCAACTCGGTTTGTGGACGGCCCTCGTTTTCGGCGGCTTTGGCCAACGCCTCAGCCAATGAACTTCGCGCAGCTTCCTGGCGAAGCAACTTAAGCCCATTTCGCCACTGGTTCTTTATCTGATCACTGCTGGTGGATACCATCAAGTCCGCAAACAGACTCACCTGGGCGGCATGCGCTCCTGGAGAGTGATTGTCGGCAGGGATGATCATCTCCATCAATTGATCGAGGAGTTCATTTTCCTCTGGCGTAAAGAAATGGAGTTGATAGTTCTCAGCGGCCCAGGCTGTTCCCCCTGGACCCATCTTGCTCAACGCTTCAAATCCGAGTGGGGCAAGCGTCCCTAAGGTTACAACTTTCAAAGCGGTTCTTCTTTTCATGGTCGAATACCCATCTTAGGATACCATTACCCGCAATTCTGCGGAGAGAAGAATCTGCCTGGTATCCTGATCATAAAGCTCTCCGCGCGCTGAATTGTTTCTCATACAATTCCCTCACGCGGTCGAGCGTATCGATTTCTGTCGGGAGTTTATCGGGTCGAAGGCGCACAATTCGTGGAAAGCGCAGCGCATAGCCGCTTTCGTGACGATTGGATCGCTGAATGTTGTTAAACGCCACCTCAATAACCACGCTGGGGTCTACGCGCCGCCAGAAGCCCCGATCTTCAATCGTGTGCTCCAGAAAATACTGTGTCAGTTGATGAATCTCGCGGTCTGTAAGACCGGAATAGGCTTTGCCGATGGTTACAAGACGATCGTGATCGCGCACCGAAAAGGTGAAGTCTGAGAGCAATCCCCGCCGCTTTCCATGACCATATTCCACGGAGGTAACGACCACATCCAGGGTAGCAAAGGGACGCTTGAGTTTGAACCACGATCGGCCCCGTTGTCCGGGCGTATAAGCTGATCCTGGAGCCTTGCACATGGCACCCTCGTTTCCTCGTGCCAGCGCAGCATCGAAAAAATCTCGGAGTTCCTCCTCGGAACGGCAAACCTTGACGGGCGACAGCCGGACTTCAGCCGATTGACGCTCATCCAGTAAGGCTTCGAGGCATTGACGTCTCTCGGTAAGCGATGTATCGAGCAGAAGCTTGCTGTCGCAATAAGGGATGTCAAACGTCATGAAGGTGACAGGGATATCCTGATGGAGCCAGAAGTCCTGCTGCTTCCGGCCTAGACGCTTTTGAAGTTCTGTAAAAGGCAAGGGGCCATCGCGCCAGGCAAGAATTTCTCCATCCAGAATGAATTCTCCCGGGATTCGGAGTAGCGGGGAAGCGAGCTCCGGGAACTCAACCACCTCATCCAGAGTGCGAGAGAAAATCCTAACGGTTTGCCCGCCTTTGTGCGCCTGGGCGCGAATGCCGTCATATTTATCTTCGGCCAGAACACCTTCCGGATAATATTCCATCACTTCAGCAGGGCTTTCGGCAGGGCTTGCCAACATGAAGCCGATGGGATGAAACAAGCGGAGCTGTGCTGTCTCCAGCCGATTCTCGCGAGCCAATCGGAAGGCAGCTCCAATATCGCCCGTCAGCATGTTGGCTCGCCGAACGTCCGCCAGAGTGCAGCCGCAGGCCCGGGCAATCGCTTCTTCAACTAGCCCTTCTTTAAGGCCAATCCGCAAGTCGCCGGTCATGATCTTAATGAGATACTTCACTTCCACTGGCTCTGCCTTTCCAAACAACTCGATCAGTCCTGCGAGCTTCTGAGCGGGACCGCGGCGCGCCGCAAGGTCGTGAAGCGCCGCGGCGACCTCGCCCAGTGTGAGCTGGCCGTTTGCAACGTGGCGGCCAAGCGCCTCCTGAGCGGCGGTGCCTGAATCACCATGCTTTCGATAAATCGCCTCCAATTCGTCCAAGCCGAGATGGGTTAATTCGATGATGGCCTGCCACAGCAAAGATCCGCCGACGGCCAGCACCTTTTCTTCCCGGCGAGGGAAAGCACGACCGGTAAAGAAAACGCAGGCGCGGGCCCCGTTGACGGGGTCAAGCGACTTAAGGTAGTTACTGAGAATTTGAATTTTTTCGGTCTTTTTAGACGTGGAGCCGATGGCCTCGCAGGTCTCGGCGAAGCGGCTCATGCGGTCAGAATGGAGCGCGGAGTTCATGCGTTTGGGGCGGGGCGGCAGGTTCCCATGAGGGAGATATTGTTTCCGTTGTCTCAAGAGGAATTCCGTCACGGAAAGTGATGAACCGTGTCGAGGTGGGAGAGATACGTTCTCCAGGCAGCAGGATACCCCCGAGGTTTAGAGGATCGGCGGCGGAGAGAGTTATCGCTTCCCCGGAGAGCGGCAGTTTCCGCGTGGCACGCAAGGATTCAACAGCCACGGGCAACGCGAATTGCTCGCCGATGAAGCCATCAACAAATCTTCCCCCTCGAACTTCTCCCCGATCCTCCAATCGCCTTAATGTGATCAGCAATTCGCGCCATTTCGGCAGAATGCTTTCACGAGCGAGTATCTCGCGGAAAACTACGCCATAGCGATTCAACAACATCCGGCAGGCGGCTTCCAACGCTCGCGTGCGGTCTGGCAGAGTCACAGGATAGAGCAATGACCAGCGCCCGGCGCTATGACGCGGGCGGATACTGCGGCCGCGGCCCTGACCGGCGCGGCGCCTGGGGTCAACCAGGGCACGGAGGTTGTCAAACCCATCCGCCGTGATTAATCCTGCCGCCACCAATTCCCAAAGCGCTGTCTCCACCTCCGCTTTCAGCCTCCCCGTTGCCCGCACAATGTCCGGGAAAAACGACGCCCCCCTCTGGCGAAGGAAGCTGAGCACGTCACGCGCGCTTGGACTCAGGCCGCGCGTCTCTTGCTCGCTGTCTTCCGCGCGGTGCGAAATCATCCAGTCGGTATCCTCACGCACAAAGAAGGTTATCGGAGCGGCCTTGGAGGGCGCAATCCGCCGAGTTCCTTCTTTGAATTCAACGGCCATGGCCGGATGTGCTGAAAGCCTGCCCCATCCAACCGCCCCGCTCAGGCAAAGCTGATCAAGAATCTTTGGGTCGTAGCGCACAATGCGCCTTGCTAAAAGATGAGACTCCCAGGCATAGGCAGGGGCCTCAAATCCCTGAAGTTGTCGCAAAATTTCGAGCGCACCACGCTCGTCTCCCGGAAGCTGAGTTCCTGGCGCAACGTGTTGCCAGCGGAGCAGCCAGCGCATGAACTGCGCTGGAGTCACGGGCTGGATTTCCTTCCGCAGCCAACCTAAGGTTAATCGATGAATGCGCGCAAGCTGTCGACGCTCGCACCATTCGAGTTCCTGCGTCCCGGTAAATTGGCCGCGCAGCGCCATGCCGCTCGCTTCAATCTGCAACAGGGCAGTGTCAATCTCAGAGGCCGGCAATTGAAGATTCCGGCTGAGTTGGGAGGCTGTCATAGGGCCGGAATGGGCAAGCCATCCACGGATAAGCGCCAGGACAGCCTCTTCATGGGGTGGGGTAACATCTTCGACTTCGGCAATCTCGGTGCTGAACTGAGCCTTGGGGTACGCGCTTCGGAAAGTCCTGGCTCTTGCCGCCGCAACCCAGAAGACCCTGCCGCCAGAAATAGCGCGCGCTGCACGCCGCTCCGCAACCAGCGCCTCAAAATACCGTCCCCACTCCTCGGCTATTTGAGAATCTCGCGGGGACGTAAAATCCTCGGGCAAAGCAATGAGCGTTTGCAGCACATCATCCAGCTCGTCGCGGTCGCGGATATCCGGCCACGCATCGTTGCGGACTTCAGCGATGGCTGCCGGGTCCAGCCGTCCGGCCTCAGTCATCAAAGATTCCGGTAAAGACCGGCGCAATTCTACGGCGCGCGCCCGTCGCTCTTCGAGCGGCGCGTCGTCTAGAAAAGCGTAGGCGTTCGCATTGAGAATTTCATGCGAAAATTGTGACGGTGCGGGTGTATCGACAGCAACGGTACGGATGGTCCCTTGTCTGATTCCTTGCAGAACTTCCGTCAATCCCTCCAGATCCAGAGCCTCAGTGAGAACGTCTTTCATCACTTCGCGCACCAGTGGATGAGCGGGAAAGCGGATGTCCCCGACGATGTTGTCCTGGCAGGCTGCGGCATCAGGAAAGACGGCGGCCAGGAGATCGTCGGCGCGCATGCGCTGAATTTGCAGAGGAACCTTCCTGCCGTGAGCAAATCTCAGCACTGCCAGAGCGCGACCAGCATCCCACTTCCAGCGTGCGCCAAAGATAGGGGAGGCGATTACTGCTTGCTCCAGCACTTGCTTCACGCTGTCAGGGTGAAGGAAATGAAACACATCGGCCAGGGGAAAACTGTGCTGTTCAGCCAAGGAAATGTTCAGGCCGTTATCGGTGGCCGCAGCCTGCAATTCAAAATTGAAAGAGCGACAGAACCGCTTGCGAAGCGCAAGTCCCCACGCCTTGTTAATCCGAGTGCCAAACGGTGCGTGGATGACAAGCTGCATACCTCCGCCCTCGTCAAAGAAACGCTCGGCAACCACCACATTCTGGCTTGGGACGACACCCAGGACCGCACGACCTGCAAGGATATAATCCACCGCCTGCTCTGCGCCAGCATCATCCAGCCCACATTCAGACTTTAGCCAGGCAATAACTTTTTTGGCCTCGGGCGTATCCTTTCCGCAATCTGGTGGGATTCCCTTATCAATCTTCTCGCGCAACCGGCTTAGCTGCGCGGAAAGCTCCGTGGTGCGACCCGGCGCTTCGCCGCGCCAGAAAGGAACGTTAGGAGCCGCACCATGGGCATCTTCAACTAGGACTCGCCCGCTGGAACTTTCCACACGCCGAATACGCCAGGAAGTATTCCCCAGCAGAACAACATCGCCCGCCAGGCTTTCGACGGCGAAATCCTCATCCATGGTGCCTACGAGGATGCCTTCGGGTTCGGCCACCACACTGTAGAGAGCGCTTTCCGGAATGGCGCCACCGCTAGTAATGGCGGCCAGGCGGCTGCCCCGACGTCCGCGCAGCCGGTGGTTGACGCGGTCATAGTGAAGATAAACTCCGGCACGTCCGCGCCGCGCGGCGATGCCCTCGGAGAGCATGTTAATGACCGAGTCAAACTCTGCACGTGTCAGATCACGGTAGGGGTAAGCGCCGCGCACGCGGGAAAACAAGTCCTCCACATTCCAGTCTTCGGCTGCGCACATGGCGACAATCTGCTGCGCAAGAATATCCAGCGGCGCTTCAGGAACGGCGATGGAGTCCAGTTCGCTCTGGCGGATGGCCCGGACCAGCGCGGCGCATTCCAACAATTCATCACGCGTGGTGGCAAAAAACCTGCCTTTCGGCGATGCATCCCGCCAATGCCCAGAGCGGCCAATCCTTTGGAGAGCCACGGCAATCGATCGAGGAGAACCGATCTGGCAGACCAGATCAACGGTTCCAATATCAATCCCCAATTCAAGCGAGGCGGTCGCCACCAGCACGCGCAATTCGCCGGCCTTGAGCTTCTTTTCCGCCGCGAGCCGCAGTTTGCGAGAAAGGCTGCCGTGGTGTGCGCCTACAGCTTCAGCTCCCAGAATTTCTCCCAAGTGATGGGCGACGCGTTCAGCGAGTCGTCGGGTATTCACGAAGACCAATGTCGAGCGGTGTTGCCCCGCAAGCTCCGCAATGCGGCGGTAAATCTCACCCCACATCTCGTTAGAAGCTACCGGGCCCAGTTCACTCGCGGGAACTTCCACCGCAAGATCAAGCTCTCTGCGAGAAGGAATCTGGACCGTGACCGGCTCGGGACGATTGCTGCCCACAAGAAATTGCGCAATTAGTTCGATGGGTTTCTGGGTGGCGGAAAGCCCGATCCGTACGGGCGGCCGCCCTGTCAGGGCCTCCAATCGTTCGAGAGAAAGCGAGAGGTGCGCGCCGCGTTTGTCATCTGCCACGGCGTGGATTTCATCGACGACAACCGTCTCGACAGTTTTCAAAATCTCACGGCTCTTCTGAGCGGTGAGCAGGATATAGAGTGACTCGGGAGTGGTGACCAGGATGTGTGGCGCGCGCATGAGCATTGCCCGGCGCTCGGGCATCAGGGTGTCGCCTGTGCGGACAGCAGCGCGAATTTCCGGCATTAGGAAACCCCGTTGCCCGGCCAACTGGAGAATTTCACCGAGAGGAACTTCCAGATTTTTCTGGATGTCGTTACCCAGAGCTTTTAGAGGTGAAATGTAGAGGACTTCAGTCTGGTTCTGAAGCTCGCCTTGCAGCGCCTTTCGCACCAGGCGGTCGATGCAGGCGAGAAACGCGGCCAGCGTTTTCCCTGACCCAGTTGGCGCTGAAATCAACGTTGACCTTCCTGCAAGAATATGTGGCCAGCCTTGCGCTTGAGGTTCGGTTGGCGAGCCAAACCGGACTTTGAACCATTCCTGAACGATGGGATGGGCCCATTCAAGTGGCGATGAGACGCTTTTCGCGGGTTCCAATCCCGAATCCGTTGTCCCAAATTCAATACGAGGCGTGCTCATCTTGCTTCGAGAATTTCAAATATCGAATTCACATCTCAGCGCCTGAGCGCTCATGGCTTACCATCGCTTTCGCCATGTTCCATTACCCAGCATGACATGACACGAGGCATTTTTCATCCTATCTGTTTCCCGTCAATGCGCGCTAAATACCCTGTCGCTTTGAGCGGCGTCTTCTGAGAAGCTTGGACACCTTCGCTGGCGCGGGCCCCTGCTAAAGCGCGATGGCATGCTTCGAAATATATTGCTGCAGACGGGATTCCACGGGGCCGACATAATGAAACCGCTCCGCCCATTCCAAACCATACGCCGCTCCAATCTCACGGTCCGAGGGCACGCCACGCTGATAAAGGGAATCGTAGTCCAAAACGAAGCGCTTGATGTAGTTTCGATTGGCCGTTTCATCGTCGCTCCCAAGGTCTACCAGACGCAAACCGCGGGCTTGAAGCCGCGCCCGCAACTGGGCGCCGTTTCTGCCACCGGGCCCTTGGGTGATGTTGGCGCGAATGGCTTCCACTTTCTGATCGATAACGGCGCTGATATCCACAATGCGGTTGGCGATCTGGGGCCCGCGAGCGAAGTAATATTTCTCCTTCACCCCGTGCGGCTTCAGGCCTGCCTCGAAGTGCTCGGGATAGTCCTTGTCCATTCCAGCCATCCAGCAGGCCGATTCCACCGCCGCCGCGGTTACATAATGGTCGGGATTTTCCTCATACAGTCCCCAATGGTCGTAACAGATGACAGTATCGACTTGCAGTAAACGGAAGAGGAAAATGAGGCGGCCGCGCAAATCTTGCAGGGAAGAGGCATCCAGGCGATGGTTGCGATACGAAAGGTCATAGGTTTTCTTGAGGCCCAGCGCCCTGGCGACCGCCTCGTTATCCTGCTCATTGTGCAGCACCCCCTCGCCTCGGGTGCCTGCGCCGGTCATCTCATCATTAGTGGTTCTGATGAGATATCCGGTGTAGCCTTCCTGAATGAGCTTGGCTACCGTGCCGCCTGCAAACAGCGGAACATCATCGGCGTGTGGCTGAATGGCAGCTAGGACCTTTCCGGTGTGCGGCTTGCCTGAATATGCTTGCTCCACCACCATCTCACCCTGGCACGTAAAAGGCGCTTCCTTGTTCTCTAATCTTCTGGCGGGCTGCCCAAGCGCCTGAATCCTGGAACCTGCCAGCATGCCTCCTAACAAGGCTCCCTCAATAAGCTCTCGCCGTCTCATGCTCTCTCCTCATTCGATATGAAATTTTAACTGGGTGATGGAATCACAAAGCGGGCCACAAATGCAAGCACTGGTGACCGTTTTGACGCTGAAGAGCAGCCAGCTTAGGGAAAAGCAGATTATTGCCGTTTTGAAGCAATAAGAGGAAGATTCGCTTTCAGGAAGCCCGGCCTGAAGTAGGGGTACCTATGGGCAGATTTGCGATCGTTGGACCGAATCGTTTAAGAGCGTTAGCACAGGTCTACAATCATTAAACCTTTCATTCCGATTTTACTGCTTTAGAACAATCAATCTAAAAATGTATCTCAAGGGTGCTCGTTAGGAATTTTGTGTCTGAGCGATTCATTCTTCGGTCTCGAAGGGAACGATATACAGTTCGGCTCCCGCGAAGATGACACGAACCGGTACATCATGGTTCGTCATAACTTCATGGGAAGTCGTCTCTCGCCATCCAAGCGCCGCAAGCCCCGCTGGGTTGACCTCGGCCGTGATCTGCGGCCTGTTTCGGTTGAACTCCGAGGCTGCCGGACTTTCGAACCGGAGAGTATCTCAATACAGGATTTCATGCATTATTTGCAAGCGGCCGGGTTACGCCGGGTGAGTTTTCACGCGCCGCGCCATATCTTTGCATCGCTCTAGATCCAGCAGGGAGCAAGTTTGGTTTATGTCAAGGAGCAGACAGGCTATAGCTCCATTCAGGTGACGGCGAGTACCTACGGTCACCTCATTCCGGGAGGGAATATCGCTTGGTTGGATGCCCTTGATGGCAAAACAACTCCGCAACAAAACGCAACACCAGCGCAATAAAGCAGGATGCTGATTATGGTCGATGCGCCGCAAGTCATTGAAAAGGTTGGTAGGCCTGGGGAGATTCGAACTCCCGACCCACGGTTTAGGAAACCGTTGCTCTATCCATCTGAGCTACAGGCCCTCAACCACAATAGAGTAACATATGGGAAGGGCTTGCAATGGTAACGATTTGGCAGGTCACTCACCTGCACTGATTCACTTGAATCAAGGTGTTTCACCTTTCGGGCCTACGCTGCAGCCCGTAGATACAAACGGAGTCTTGAAGTACCGCAGAAGAAAAAGTCTCTGAGCGGCCTTTCAGTGCAGGAGATTTTCAACGGAAATTAGACAGAAGGGTTTGAAATTTATTCGTTGTTTCAAAACAACACGAGTACAAAGGCAGAGATTCTGAGTGTGTACGTCGCACTGCTTCTCGACATCGCCACCCACAGGTTTCAAGGCTCAAAAAGAAAACTACTTCGCTTGTGCTTTAGGGAAAAACTAAGGGGAAGCGAACCCCTGTCTGGAAATAAAGCTTGCTTTTCACTGGCCTCTGGAAGATCCCTTCAAGGGAACACTTCCAGAGGCTGGTGTAAGACAAGAGATTGAGAGCCTCGCGACAAGTCTCTCTGTGAACAAGACTCCATCCTTGAACACGAGCGGTCTGAGACTGCTTCGATTCGTTCGAGCGAAGGAGAAGGAATTGGGTTTAAGAAGCCTTTGTCACCTTGTCGGCCTGCGGGCCTTTCTGACCTTGCACAACCTCAAACTCTACAGTTTCTCCCTCCTGAAGTGTCTTAAAGCCATCCATCTGAATGGCCGAATAATGCACAAAGACATCGGGCCCGCCATCTTGGCCAATAAAACCGTATCCTTTGGTATTGTTAAACCACTTTACCTTGCCTTGAACTCTTGCCACTTCCATCCTCCTTATGCTTTTCGCGCAGAATTAATTTTTCTGGGATATACCTGGGTCTTCGCTTACAACAGCAAGGATACGGCCATCGGCCATCCTACGCCGGTAAACGTACACGCAGATAAATAATATGGCGAGTGATTTCTGTCAAGAGGCATCTTCAAAAATCTAAGATTGGCCCCACTCTGCTCAAAGCTCTACTTGCGTCGGCGGGGCTCATTTTGGAAAAGCCATAAGAGGGCGACAAGGGTTTTGCCATCTTTGATCCGCTTGGCACGGACCATTTCTTTGAGCTTAGCGACCTTGAAAGCTCGCACTTGAATCCGTTCATCGGGCTCTCGTTGGGCCTTACCGGGAGCAAGGTCAAAGGCTTCGATAAGATGCATTTGTTCGGTGAGGAACCCGGGACTTGAATAAAACTTAAGAATCGGTCTGAAGGTGCGTGCTCGATAGCCTGTCTCCTCCAGCAGTTCGCGCGCGGCTGCATGAAGAGGCGTTTCGCCTGGATCAATGCCTCCTGCGACGAGTTCCCAAAGGCACTCGCGCGCCGGGTAGCGAAACTGCCGCACGAGCAGGATATTTTCATTTGCCAGATGGGGCAGCACCACAACCGAGCCGTTGTGATGCACCACATCGCGTTCAGCCGCCACCCCTCCGGGTTCCACGATTTGATCAACGGTTACCTGAAATATTTTGCCTTTGAATACGGTCTTGCTACTCAGAACTCGCTCAGGAGAGCGGTTGGGCATTTGTGGCCAATGCTCCTTTTAGCGGTGAAATGCGGTGATTCTTCACGATCATTCAAAATGACACGCCCGAGGGTCTATCAGCCAGGGAAAGCGCCCTGCCGAGACGCGCTGACTCAGTGCGCAAAGTCATATTTCTCGATTTCCGCCTTCGCGGTTTTCGAGTCCTTTGCTGCCTTGAGTGAATCAATATCGTGTTGCACCAAAGTCTTCAACTTCTGATAAGCAGCCTGCTTTGACTTGATGGAGTCCAATTGATCTTTAGGTGTCTGCGGATCGTGGCTGGCTTTATCCAGGCAACTCAAAAGATCATTGATCGTCTCAAGGCAGATGGAGAGCTTGCTCATAGAGGCCTGTTGGTGAAATTGCCTTTCGAAATCGTCAAGGCTCTCTTTTTTGACCGTGCTCACGGTATCCAGAATATCCTGTTTGACAGTCGCTACCACGGTTTCCTGATCCTTGCAGGCTTCAACTTGCGGTTGTGCCTGCGACTGGAATGCCATGAGCGAGAATGTTTCCAACAGGCACACTTGCAGCAGAAGGGCCAATCTGACAATCTTATTCATTGTTTCACCCCCTCTTCGGGCCTCCGCACGGAACCAGAATCCGGCTGCGGAGGTCTACGAAAGATGGTTTAGCGCGGTACATTGAATGGCAGCAGATTACCTGATTTAAATCGGATTTTCCAGAGGTTTGAGTGGCAAATTGGATGCCCTACTCGGAAGGGGAAATCGGCACGACTCTTTTGGCCTGAGGGTAGGTACGCTATAATTTCGATGGCGACAAAACCGGGAGAATGTTCCGGAGGCGCCAGGAGACAAGAACCCTATCGAAATTGAATAAGCATATCTGGCAAGAGAGGTGATGTCTTTGAAGAAAATCAGCGCGCTGATTGTGGACGATGAGCAACCCGCTCGCGATGAGCTGATGTACCTCTTGAAGAGTTATGCGGATATCGAAATTGTCGGGCAAGCCAAGAACGGTGTGGAAGCTGTCAGCCTGATTCGTGATCTCAATCCCCAGCTGGTTTTCCTGGATGTGCAGATTCCCGGCATCGATGGTTTTGGCGTCATTAAAAAACTGGTAGAAAAGAAAATTCCTCTGCCGCTTTTTATCTTCATTACGGCTTACGATCAATATGCCGTGCAGGCTTTTGAAGTAAATGCGCTGGATTATGTATTAAAGCCGATTGCCAAGTCCCGCCTGGAAAAAGCGGTTACCAAAGCCCGTCACATGATTGAGACTGCTGAATCCACGCGAGAGAAGATCGATCGTCTGGTGCATATGCTGGAAAAGAATCGCCAGGCGCCACAGAAGACAAAGCTCATCGTGAAGAGCGGTGGCAGACTGCATCTAGTGGATTCTGATGAGGTGATTTATGCCAGCATTGAAGATGGCGTGATCAGCATTGTGACCAGGGATTTTGAAGGTCAATCCAATTTCCGCACCGTTGAGGAACTTCAGGCGAGCCTTGATCCGCAGACGTTCTGGAGAGTTCATCGGTCATATCTCATCAACATCAACCGGATTAAAGAGGTTGTCCCCTGGTTCAAAAGCTCCTTCCAGTTAAAGATGGACGACCGCAGGCAGACTGAAATCCCAGTCAGCCGAGCGCAGACCCGCAAATTACGCCAGATCCTGAACCTTTAGCCAGGCTCCATTCACCACATCATATCAACTTGCACCGGGGGGCAGGCGTAGCGGTCGGAGGAGCATGGATTGTTAACTTGAAGCTCTGAAGAAGTCCTCCATAGCCTGGACAAGTCCTGGAATAGTGGAGATTCGGGCTTCGATGTCAACACTCATCCCAAGATTGCGGAGAGTTTCAGAGGTAATAGGGCCGATGGAAGCGTTCTTGGTGTTTTTGAGGTTGGCGCGAACCTTCCCACCGAAAGGAAGTTTGGTAAAATTTATCGCAGTCGATGAGCTCGTGAAGGTGATCACGTCAGGCGGAGGGACGAGCAACGCTTCCAGATCTTCCGGTTGGTATTCCGGGATGGAAGTGTAGTACGCTTCAACGACTTCAACGCGGGCGCCGCGCTCGCGGAGGGCTTGGGGAACCAGGTCGCGTGCAACACGCGCCCGCGGAATCAGAAAAGCTTTTCCCATCAGTTCCCGATCCTTTAAAGCATCCAGCAGTCCTTCGGCCCGATATTCGCTCGGCATAAAGTCGACACGCACACCGACCGATTCGATTTCTTTTGCGGTGGCAGGACCAATAGCACCAATCTCAAGACCCTTCAAGTCCCGTGCATCGCGTCCGCAGGCTTTGAGTCGTTCCAGGAAATTGCGAACACCGTTGACAGAAGTCACAAGCAGAAAATTGAATTCCTCAAGCCTGCGAATCGCCTCATCGAGGGGTCCCCAGGAATCCGGCTTGTGGATTTCGATCGTAGGAGCCTCGATGACTTCGGCGCCTCGTTCTATCAGGGCTTCTCGTAACGGGCTTGATTGCTCGCGTGCGCGCGTAATCACAATCCGTTTCCCGAATAGGGGAAGACGCTCAAACCACTGGAGCCTCTCCCTGAGCCTGACCACTTCACCAATCACCGTCAGGGCTGGCGGCAGAATTGATGCGGATTTGGAAGCAATATCAGCCAGCGTTCCGGTCACGACTTTCTGGCTTGGAGTCGTGCCCCAACGGATGACGGCCGCTGGCGTGAGAGGGTCGCGGCCCTGTTTGACGAGTAGGGTTGTGATCTCCGATAATGTGCGCGCACCCATGAAAAATACCAGAGTTTCAGCTCGGGTTGTCGCAGGGGGGCTTTCCAACACTGTGGCGAGGGGAGAATCAGGCTCAGAAGGGTCTTCGTGGCCCGTGATAAAGCAGACGCTTGAAGCGAGATCGCGGTGGGTCAATGGAATGCCAGCATAAGCTGGCGCAGCATGGCCTGCGGAAACGCCCGGAACTACCTCAAATGGAATTCCCGCGCTTGAAAGCTCCATAGCTTCTTCACCGCCACGGCCAAAAATGAATGGATCTCCGCCTTTGAGACGCACCACGCACAACCCTTTCTGGGCCTTTTCGATGAGGAGATGATTGATCCGGTCCTGGCTCATGGTGTGGCGGCCAGCGCGCTTGCCCACATAGATTTTTTCGCAATCCGTGCGCGTGTGGCGGAGCAGAGCTTCATTGGCAAGGAAGTCGTAAATGACACAGTCCGCCCTCTCAAGGAGCGATTTGCCCTTCAGTGTGAGAAGGCCCGGATCACCGGGGCCAGCTCCGACTAGATAGACTTTGCCTGCCATGATTTCAGTTTAATGATGAGTCTTGGCGAGCGTGCGCCGGAATGGCAACGCCTCACACGCAATTATTTAAAACGGAGGATCGTCTATGAAAGCACGCCCAACCCCTGCCGCACCGCCCCTCAGAAAGCAGGCTAATCATGCAAAATGGTCTTGGCACCTTGATGCAGCAAATCCTCAGCCAGTTGAATGCCTATCGCCTCAGGATTGTTCTTTTCACCCCGAGCGCTGCTGCGGATAATTCTGGCTCCGTTCAGATCCGCAACAACTCCAACGATAGCGATACATTCTCCTTCGATCGTGGCATAGGCCGCAATCGGAGTCTGACATCCACCCCCCAGGCGCCGCAATGCAGCACGCTCCGCTCGGACCGCTTGATGCGTGTTTTCATCATTCAAAGGCCCTACGGTTCGCGCGACTTCGTCATTTCCAGCGCGAATCTCCACGGCCAACGCTCCCTGACCCGCGGCAGGACATATCTGACTTGGTGAAAGATATTCCGTAATCTGGCCCTCAAACCCAAGTCGGTGAACACCCGCCGCTGCCATCACCAAAGCGTCATATTCTCCAGCACGCAGCTTGCGGAGGCGAGTATCGACGTTGCCACGCACAGGGACAACGTCAATATCGGCTCGCAGGCTCAGCAACTGGGACCGGCGCCGCAGGCTGCTGGTGCCAATTCGGGAACCAGGCGGCAGGTTCATGAAATTTCGTCCGCCGCGCGAAATAAGTGCGTCTCGCGCATCTTCGCGCGAAGGCACCGCTGCGATCGAAAGTCCTTCAGGCTGGTCCAAAGGAAGATCCTTTAAGCTGTGGACCGCAAGATCCACGGAGCCTTCCAGTAGCGCTTCTTCGATTTCCTTGACAAATAGGCCTTTCATTCCCGACTGTGCTAAAGAGGCCGTGGATAGTTTATCGCCGCTTGTCTTGATGACCTTGATTTCTATTTGGTGTCCTGATTCTTCCAACCGGATTTTGATCCAGTGTGCCTGCCACAGAGCCAGTTGGCTTCCACGAGTGCCGAGAATCAGTTTCATAAAGCGGTGGGGGGAGCAAGTCGCCTGCTATTTCAGACTCATTCTGACACGCCAAAGATCTTGCGGATAGTCTGAACCAGGTTTCCACGCTCCGGGTGGCCAGCGGCGCGCTTGAGTTCTGAGATAGGCCCGTGCAGAATCTTATTCAAAATTGCCTGTGTAAGACCATCCACAGCCTCTCGCTGCTCGGGAGTTAAGGTGCTCAGACGGCCACGGAAACGTTTGGTTTCATTCTCCCGAATGAGATTAAGGCGTTGTTCCAATGCCACAATCGTCGGCGTCACCTCACGGGAAGCAAGGCGATGCATCATTTTCTGCACTTCCTGGCGGACGATTTCTTCAGCCCATACCGCCTCGCGCTCCCGCTGCTTCTTGTTTGCTTCCACGACCTGGGCAAGATCATCGATATCATACACAAATGCGTTATCGAGATCGTTGACTGTCGGATCAATATCGCGTGGCACGGCAATATCGATGAAAAAAATGGGGCGGTTTCTCTTTGCCGCCAGGATGCGCTCTGCCTGGTCCTTCCGGATTAAAAAGTGGGAGGCGCCGGTGGAACTGATCACAATATCAGCCTTGTGGAGGTGATGGAAGATCTGATCAAAACGAATGGCCTTGCCGTGAAATGCCTCCGCCAACTCCAGTGCACGCTCGTAGGTGCGGTTACTGACAAAGATACTCGTGGCCCCGCTTGAACTCAGGTGGTGCGCGGCGAGTTCGCTCATCTCGCCCGCGCCCAAAAGAAAGACGACTTTACCATCAAGACTTCCAAAGATCTTCCTGGCAAGCTCGACGGCAGCATAGGAAACGGAGATGGCGGCACTGCCCACCTCCGTCTCACGGCGCACCCGCCTCCCTACTGCCAGCGCCTGATTCATAATCTCGTGGAGGTCGCTTTTGAGCGCGCCCACCTGTTGCGCTGTCGTAAAAGCCTGCCTCACCTGACCCAAAATCTGCGGCTCACCTACAATCATCGAATCAAGGCTAGAGGCCACTCGAAAAAGATGCTCGATCACCTGCTCTTGCCTGTACCAGTAAAGGTGCTTCTCATAAGGGGTCAGGTCGCAGTGATGGTAATCAGCGAGAAAGCGGCGGATGAGAGGCTCCGGTTCGATATTTGCTTCCACATTGGCAATCACCTCCACACGGTTGCACGTGGAAAGGATAAGGCCTTCAAGGATCCCCTCGCGGCGCACAAGATCCGTAAGCGCAGCGGCTAAGCGCGATTCCTGGATATTCATCCTTTCGCGCACTTCGACGGGCGCTGTCCGATGATTAACTCCTGCGAGGATCAGATTCATGGCGAGAAAGTCCCGACCCGAGAGAAACTGAAAACAGGCAACAAGCCATCAATGATTACGCGCCTTGGATTTCCATATCCGGATTCAAATGCTTGAGAATGCTGTCAAAGAAATTCATTCAGTCGGCCTTTTCGGCCCACAAAATTTTCTGATTGCCCATCCTTATTAATGCATTTGATGAATCGTCGGAAAATACCCATGCTGTGAGCTCAGGAAACTGACCCCAAGAAAGGTAACCATCATTGCGGCAAAACCGAGAATGGCCATGTAAGCGGAACGACGCCCGCGCCAGCTTCCACTGAATCTTGTCGAAAAAAGGAGGAGGTAGATAAACCAGGTCAGGAGCGAAGCCAATATCTTGGGGTCAAGCTCCCACGTGCCACGCCAGGCTCGGCTAGCCCAGATGCAGCCGGTCAAAATGCCCACGCTTAAACAGATCAACCCAAAGACTAGTGAGCGATCATAAATTCGGTCGCAAATTTCAAGAGAAGGAAGGCGGTAATAGAGCGATTGAGGGTGTTTTGATTTAAGCTCGCTCACCTGCAAAAGATACATGACAGCGGCAACAAACGTCAGGAACAAACCCGTATAACCCAAAATCATGCCTGAAACATGTACCACTAACCAACCTCCGCGCAACGTTGAGGTCGAGGCTGTGAATGGATGTCCGGGATTGAGTGCCGCAGCCAGCGTCATGAGAAACACAAAAGGCAGAATCAGCACACCCAACCACGTCACTTTATATCGTCGATAAGCGAGAAAGAAGGCGAGCGTGGTATTAAAGGCAAAAAAGGATAAGGCACTTTGAATGTCAATGACAGGAAGTCGATGCAGTCGCAAAGCTGCTGCCACCAGAGATGCTCCATTCAGGATGAGTCCCAGCGAAAGAGCAGCCAGTGCAGCAGAGCTGAGCGGAGCACGTCCCAAGGCTATGGATGGAAGTGCCAGGACAATTCCTAGACCGTATAGTGCGAGCGCGCACCATAATAAACCGGGATGCATAGAAATTTGCTTCCGAAGTAGAAGTATAGCATTTTCTGAATCTTACTCGGACGGCCTGAAGCATCTGCGGCTGCGTGTATAATGAGCGTAGGGTTCTTTGCGAAGAAGAGCTCCCAGAATGCGGTTTGGGATTTTCTCTATCTCAGTTGGAAAGGAGTTTCGGTATGTCCTCACTTGCGAGTAAAACTTGTGTTCCTTGCAAAGGTGATGTGCCACCACTGAAGGGTGCGGAACTCCAAAGGTTAAAAAATGAAGTGCCCGGCTGGGAGATCGTCAATGAGCATCACCTGGAAAAAACTTATAAATTCCCGGATTTTGTAAAGGCGCTCGCATTTGTGAATCGAGTTGGAGAACTCGCAGAGCAACAAGGGCACCATCCCGACATTTATCTCACTTGGGGGAAGGTAGGAATAAGAACCTGGACGCACAAAATTGACGGTCTCACAGAGAGTGACTTTATTCTGGCTGCGAAAATTGATCAACTCGACCGGAACTAATCCGTCGCCGGGAAGACTCGTTGGCGGATGACGAAAGGGGGTCTCATAGTGCCGTAAGGCATGTTTTCCCAATTGCTTGTGGGAGTAAAGGGCCAATCTCTAGCTGAGCAGCTTGGAGTCCTGAACAGGATTTATTCATCGCCTCGGTGCCTCCTACGGTATCTTCATGAATATCCAGCCCGCATGGAGCTGTTACCTGTGAGCGCCAACCCCTTGAAAGAACACGCTTGAAAATTCTCCTGATCTCAACATACGAATTGGGTCGTCAGCCATTTGGATTGGCTTCTCCTGCTGCCTGGCTGAGGAATGCAGGAATGCGTGTGGCGTGCCTCGACCTCTCGCGGGAACAACTCCGCGAGGACGATGTACGGGAGGCGGATTTGATCGCCTTTTACGTGCCCATGCATACGGCAACGCGATTGGCGGTTCAGGTCCTGCCGCTAGTCCGCCGTCTGAACCCCAGCGCGCACCTGTGCTTTTACGGGCTCTACGCGCCGGTTAACGAGGACTATCTTCGCAGCCTGGGTGCACAAACGATCCTGGGGGGAGAGTTTGAGGAAGGTTTGCTGAGAACCGCGCTATGGCTTCGCGCTCGGCATTCTTGCTCGGAGATCGTTCAAGTTAAAACTGAAAATCCAGACCTGAAGGTGTCTGCCTGCGCTCAATCTGAGCCCGTGATTTCGCACGCCCGGCTGCGATTTCAAGTCCCCGATCGCACCGGGATGCTTCCGCTCAGCCGATATGCCCATCTTGAATATCCGGATGGGAAGCCTCGTATTGTGGGCTATACGGAAGCCAGTCGAGGATGTAAGCATCAATGCCGGCATTGTCCTGTTGTGCCCGTATATCAGGGGCGATTTCGGATCATACAACCGGAGATCGTCCTGGCGGATATTCGGCAGCAAGTGGAAATGGGCGCTCAACATGTGACCTTCGGCGATCCGGATTTCTTCAATGGCATCCGCCATGCCCTGAGGATTGTTACCGCGCTTCATCAGGAATTTCCCGCTTTAACTTATGACGTGACCATCAAAGTTGAGCATCTCCTGAAACACGCTGAATATCTTCAAATCTTGCGGGATACAGGATGCCTTTTTGTGACCACGGCTGTCGAATCGCTTGATGACCGGACGTTGGCGCTCCTTGAAAAAGGTCACACTCGGGCAGACTTCCTGCGGGTTGTCGAACTTTTCCGGGAAACAGGTCTGGTACTCTCCCCTACATTCGTCGCTTTCACTCCATGGACGACTGTGGAAACCTATTGCGAGCTGCTGGAGGCGATTGCCGGGCTCGATCTGGTGGACCAGGTAGCATCCATTCAGCTTGGCATCCGGCTGCTGATACCGGCAGGGTCACGCCTGCTGGAACTGGCTGATGCGCGGAAATTCATCGGCGCTTTTGACGAGGCAGGCCTTGTCTATCCCTGGAGGCATCAGGATCCTCGGGTGGACGAGCTTTACGAGCAAGTCCAGAGTGTTATCCAAATTGGACTCAAAAATCGGGAATCGCGAAAGGGAATATTTTCGAAGGTGTATCAGATTGCTTGTCAGATAGCAGGTCGTTTCGCGACTCCTTTGCTGGAACTGCCACTTCTTGTCTCAAGAGCCTCGGTTCCATATCTCACTGAACCTTGGTATTGCTGAGCAGAGCCCCCCGGAGACCAGTTGGTCCCCTGGAATCTTACTGAAGCCCTGATTTGAACTTTCAGCCTGCCAAATTGACTGGAGGCTATACTTTCATCAGGAGGTGAATCATGGATTGCGCTCGGATTGCAAATGCGTTGCATGAGGGTCTTCACCTCACCCACCCTCCTATTGCGATGACTTTTTTAGATGAGCCACCTATGGGTATTCCGCATTATGCTCAGTCAGCGCCCAGCGCCTGCGCTTTCTGGAAAGCAGCGCAGAATTCATTGTTCTATGCAACGGCGGAAGATCATTACAATTGCCCCATCGGAGCCGTCACACAGGGATTTTCACCGCCTCAATTCGTCATAGAGCAGGGCATGGCGTTGATTGAGCGGATGGGCAAGATTCAGTACTTCGAAGCCGTTGAGTTCAGAAATGTACCGAGGGTGGAGAAGCCGCATCGAGTGATTGTTTATGGCCCGCTTAAGAGCTTTCAGAACCTCCGACCCGAAGTAGCTCTTTTCATCTGTACTCCCTTTCAGGCAATGCTGCTCTCAGAAGCCACGGGCGCTGTGGTGTGGCGTGGTGCTGGAAAGGAAGCGCGTACCTATGGTCGTCCTGCCTGTGCCGTCATTCCCAGTGCGATTCAAAACTCAGCCGCGTCGGTGAGTTTGGGTTGCATGGGGGCCCGCACTTTCGCCGGCATTCAGAGTCACGAACTCCTTATTGCGATTCCTTCCGGGGCTCTGGCAGAGAGTGAACAGAAACTTTCAGTCATTTTAAAAGCCAATGCGGAAATGAAGAATTTCTATAAAGCTCGTGAGTCTCAGTTCCCTTCAGCGTCGCAGTCTGTTGAGAAATCATGGCAATCCGGCATTTCGAGGAGCTGAAGGCGACGAGGAATTTTGCAAGTTCTTTATTTGCGGAGTGAGATTTTTCACTTCGCCGGGGGAGTGAGGCGCTCCTCAGCATATTTCAGCAAGCTCGTCGGAACTGAAAGCTTTTTGACTTCGGGAATGAACTTGAACCACTGGTGCAGAATCTTCATGGTGTTTTTTAATCAGGCATGCGGCGACGGTTAATTATTCTGTGTACCACCACGGGTTATCAGACGCGCGCGTTTGTCGAAGCGGCGACGGAAATGGGCGTAGAGACCGTGTTTGGAAGCGATCGATGCCACGTTCTGGACGATCCCTGGCAAGACCAGGCCCTGCCGCTGCGATTTGAGGACCCGGAAGGTTCAGCAAGGCGGATCGCGGCTTATGCGCGCGAAGTGCCTATTCATGGGATCGTAGCGCTCGGTGACCGCCCCACGCCCACCGCAGCGCGCGCTGCCCGGCTTTTAAACCTCCCTTATCATCCCCCGGCCGCTGCTGACATTTGCCGCGATAAGTACAGATCCCGTGAGAAGTTGCGCGAAGCCGGTCTCAACGTCCCCGAATTTCAGCGGTTTTCACTGGAAAGTGATCCGGTCAACATCATCAAACAAGGCGTTCTGAAGTTAGGCTTTCCGTGCGTCTTGAAGCCCTTAGCTCTTTCGGCAAGCCGAGGTGTAATCCGAGCCGATGATGCCGATCAGTTTATTCGGAGTTATCTGCGCATTCGGTCTCTGCTGCGCGCGCCGGAAGTACAAGTAATGCGGGAGGAAACGAGCCGTTACATTCAAGCGGAGAGTTACATCGCAGGACAGGAGATTGCAGTTGAAGGACTGGTAAGCGGCGGAAAGATGAAATTGTTGGCGGTTTTTGATAAGCCTGATCCGCTCGAAGGACCGTATTTTGAGGAGACGATTTATGTCACGCCTTCGAGGTTGAAGACTGATGTGCAGGAGGAAGTCCTTCAGACCTTGGGGCAGGCTATCAACGCTTTGGGGCTTTCCCACGGTCCATTTCATGCCGAGTTGCGCGTAAATGTTAAAGGCGTCTGGCCTCTTGAAATCGCCGCACGCTCGATCGGAGGGCTTTGTTCGCGCGCCTTGGCGTTCTCATCGCCGCGACTGGGTGCAAGAGCATCGCTTGAGAAACTGATTATTGCCCTGGCGCTTGGGGAGGATATTCACGATGTGGAGCGAGAGCAGAGTGCTTCCGCAGTTATGATGATTCCAATCGAGAAAGAGGGAATCTACCAGGGTGTGGAAGGCGTTGAAGAAGCGCGCCGAACTCCATGTGTGGAAGAGATCGTGATCACCGCCAAGCCGTCGCAGCGTATCGTGCCTTTGCCCGAGGGAGCGAGTTACTTGGGCTTCATTTTTGCTCGCGGCTCGGCTCCTGAAGAAGTGGAGCAGGCATTGCGCAGCGCGCATCAAAAATTGAGATTCCAGGTATCGTCAGCCTTGCCGGTGGTGTAACGGCTGGAATCTTAGCGGGCTACGCTCGGCGACCTCAAAAGTTTAAATCCTATCCTTAAGGCGGGGGAGTTGGTCTTTAGCCTGAAATCTCCATGTTGAGGATCAACAAAGAGAGGGTCAGCAATCAGAGAATGCAGATCTTGTCCACGCCTCCGCCATTCAGCCCATGAAAGACCATTAAATTGGATGGGTAGTCCGCCAACGCGAAAATAGAGGTTGTGGTCAAATTTAAAGTGATTCCCATCCCAGTGACCATCCAGAAGCTTGCCCTCTTTCCAGTACACGAGGTTGTGTTCGAAGGTAAAGCTTAAATGTTGCTCATCGCGCGTGCGGCGGATCTGGGCGGTTTGGCCCAGCGCAAAAATGTTGTTGCGAACCACGTTTTGCGCTCCGTAGTGCTGATGAAAGCCGCCGTCTTCCGTGCGATAGACCAGATTATTTTCAATCACGATATCACTCGATCCCTCATCAGTATAAATGCCCCAGCCTCCGTAGCTGTAACGTGAAACGTCGTGGCAAATATTGCCTCGCTCTACGGTTCCAGGCTGGACGCCCAGCGTGTAAATACATCCCAAATCGCTCAATAAGCCGCGGCCAATGTTATAGAGGTTGTTGTATTCAATCAGATTATGATGCGCCGCCGTCGGGCCGTATCCCCAGGTCCAGCCCACCGAAATGGCCGTGTAGTACGAGTCGTGGATTGCATTCCGGGCGATTTGATTATTGTGGCTCTGTCCGACCCAGATGCCTACAGCCGCCGGATAGACAAGCCCGATATCATGGATGTGGTTATTGAAGATCACATTGTCCTGAGTTGCCTCAGCTTCGCTGGGAGGAATCCTGGCGTCGCCAATTTTAATGCCACCAGCGCCGAGATCCGTCATCTCGTTTCCCACAATTCTGATCCTCTTTGAGCCTGCGCCGAATGCGATCGCATAACCACCCAGGCATGTGAAGCGGCAATTTTCGATGGCGCAAGAATGCGTACCGCTTCCCTGAACGGCAGCGGGGATGTCGTATGCCGCTTGCAGATCGACGTAACCATTCGGCCCCATCGACCAATCCGTATCGGCAAACGTCAGGTTCTTCAAATGGATGTCGTGAACGAATTGGCCCTTCTCGGCGTGACCTTCGAAAAGCACGAGCTGTGTTAAAACAGGAGCGATAGCCCGTGCGCTCTCAATTTTCTCTTCGGGTTCGGGAAGATAGTATAGTTCTCCTGTGTGTCGATCCAGATACCACTCCCCTGGGGCGTCGAGCGCATCCGGAATATTTTCGATCCAATAACGTGCGTTCGGTTCGATGGTCCATGGCTGCGGTTGTGTGGAAAGCGTGACCGTACGTGTGGGTAAATCTACAGCTTTAACGATCGATCGGAACTCAACCCATTTCAGCAGGGCGAGCACTTCGACATCGCCTTTTTCGGCCCATGAGGGCTGGATATCTCCTGGATGAAATTTGAATTGTGCAGGTCTGCTCTTGGATATCAGTCCATCAACATGGAAAAAGCCCGAATTCGGAGTCCTCGCGCGTGGACGCCGCTGTCCATTGATAAAGAGCTCATGGAAGTACCATTGGCCCTCTTTGACTTGAGAGATTTGGGTTTCCCAAACCGGCCCGCGATGATGGGAAAGCTTTCCGATTTTCCAGCCTTGGATTTTGCGGCCTCCAGCCAGGATGGCATCCTCACCAGGGTAGGAAGCGTATGTAATCGGATTAACAGGCGTACCGGAATCCTCTGGCGCGAGAATAAGCGGTGCGTCGAGTTCATATAGACCCTTGCGAATATAAACCGTCACCGGTTCGTTTAAACTTTTTGCCCTTTTCAAAGCGCGAATAGCATCGCGAGCCTTTACAATGGTCCGAAAGGGACCGTCGGTATGAAGGGAATTGGGCGCCGGTAACCGGCCCGACCAGGAATCGTTGCCATTAGATGAGACGTAGTAAATAACTAGCCTTGAGGAATGACTAGAGATTGCCCACGATGCAAAGAGCAAGGCTCCCAGGGCTGTCGCCCACCGAGATTTGTATTTAAAAATTCTCATTGTGGCGCTCCTCGTCGATCAAGCCACGAACTCTAATAGATCCTCTCCTCGGCGCCTTGATATTAAACCAGTAGCTGGCTCAGTTTAAACCAGGCCACTGAACCCGCTGGAAGATATTGAGGCCCGCGTGGCAGAATCTTTCTCCGCGAGGTTTCAAAAGTCTGATGCGGCCGCATAATTTGCTTGCCGTCCCACCGGAACACATATATACTGTCCCCACGCTTGAGCAACACTAATTAACGACAAGCCAAAGCTTAAAGTCTGAAATCATAACGGAGGCCATCTATGTCTGCCAATTCTACTGATCAATTGCGGGCTCGTTTTCGAGGTGAGCTGATTCATCCCGGGGACACCAGCTACGATTCAGCGCGCAAGGTTTATAACGGCATGATTGACAAGCGGCCGCGTCTGATCGCTAAGTGCGTGGATGTGGCCGACGTGACGGCCGCAATCGAATACGCCCACGAAAATGATCTGCTCACCGCGATTCGGGGCGGGGGTCACAATGGCGGCGGCCTCGGAATCTGCGATGATGGTCTGGTCATCGATCTTTCGCGTATGAAGGGCATTCACGTTGACCCCGTGGCCCGGACCGCGCGAGTGGCGGCCGGCTGTGTTTGGGGGGATGTGGATCATGCAACACACTTCTTCGGCTTCGCTACGCCCAGCGGTTTCATTTCTACCACCGGAGTGGCGGGCTTGACGCTTGGTGGCGGCATCGGTTATCTCACCCGGCGTTACGGACTGACGATTGATAACCTCCTTGCGGTGGACATGGTTCTGGCTGATGGCCGCTTTGTGACGGCCAACGATAAGGAGAATCCCGACCTCTTCTGGGCAGTGCGCGGGGGTGGTGGCAACTTCGGCGTGGTCACCTCGTTCCTCTTCCGTCTGCATCCGGTAAAGATCGTCCACGCGGGGCCCACCTTCTGGCCTATTGAGCAATTGCCCGAGGTGGCGAAGGCATTTCAGGAATTCATCACCCATGCCCCGGAGGATGTAAATGGATTTCTTGCAACTTTAATTGTGCCATCGGTGCCTTTGTTTCCTGCGGAACTGCACGGCAAGAAAATGTGCGCGATTGTGTGGTGTTCGACGGCCCCTTCCAATGAAGCGGACAAAATCACGAAACCCGTGCGCACAGTGGGCAAACCGGCGCTCGATCATGTCGGTCCCATGCCCTTTCCGGTCGTCCAAAGCCTTTTTGACCCGCTCTATCCGCCTGGATTGCAGTGGTACTGGCGTGCGGATTTTGTCGGGAAACTCAGTGACGAGGCGATCGCAAAGCACCTCGAATACGGCCAAAAGCTACCCACAATGCATTCCACCGCGCATTTCTATCCGATCAATGGCGCTGCCCACCGTGTCGGTAAGAACGATACCGCCTTCAGCTACCGCGACGCCAATCTGGCGCTGGTGATCGTGGGCGTGGATCCGGATCCGGCTAATAAGGACAGGATTACACAGTGGTGCAAGGAATATTTTGATGCTGTTCATCCCTACTCGGCCGGGGGCGCCTACGTGAACTTCATGATGGAAGAGGGCCAGGAGCGCGTGAAGGCTTCCTTCCGTGATAACTATGAGCGCCTGGCAACGGTGAAGAAAAAGTACGATCCCACGAATTTCTTCCGTGTAAATCAGAACATTCGTCCTGCCTAGCATTGTGGCAGTTCCCGGGTCAGCTCAGAGCAAAACACCATCGTATGATGCACTACGGTCACTTGATGGTGTCTCGTATTGAAGTTGTGAACTTTTCTTGCGGTTCAAGCGCGGCTCGGCTGGTCCTTTGCGGGCAGGGGTACGTGGAGCAAAGATTCTGCCTCGGTGCTCACCACACTTTCCATGAGGTCTATTAACTTTCTCATGCTTTCATGGAAAGCCTCAGGGCGTGCCAATCGCAAATGCACGGTTTGAAAATTATTGTTGACGCGCCGCTCCTTGGTGGAATAGAATACCTACCGACTGGTCGGTAACGTTTCTTTGACGAGGTTCATATGGAAAATCCGGTGACTGGCTCAGAAATCCTGTTGGAAAGCCTAAGACGAGAGAGAGTGGAGGTGGTCTTCGGACTTCCGGGAGGGGCGGTACTACCCCTTTACGATGCCCTTTATAGTGCTGGTATTCGCCATCTATTGGTGCGCCATGAGCAAGCCGCTGGTTTTGCCGCCGATGGCTATGCCCGTGCCACTGGCAAACCGGGCGTGTGCTTGGTGACTTCAGGGCCGGGCGCTACGAATCTGATGACGGCTTTAACTTCCTCGCTCATGGATTCAATCCCGGTCGTTGCTTTGACCGGGCAGGTGCCTGCCTCGCTGATCGGGAAGGATGGCTTTCAGGAGGCGGATACCATCGGCATCAGCCTTCCCGCTACGAAGCAATCTTTTCAGGTTCGGGCGGCGGCAGAGATTCCAACGATTATCCACCGCGCCTTCCAGACCGCTATTTCCGGAAGGCCAGGACCAGTGCTCGTAGACCTCCCCAAAAGCGTGCTGATGGAGAAAACAACGCCGCGCTACCCTGCAGAGCATGACGACTCCCGACATCCATTGCGCCATCAAGAGTGGTGTAAAGAGGATATCGATCGCGCCGTGGAAATGATTCTGGGGAGCCAACAGGCATTGCTGTACGTGGGTGGAGGTGTAATCCATGCCGAAGCCTGGCGGGAGTTGCGTGAATTGGCGGAGTTGACAGAAATTCCTGTGACGACAACACTGATGGGTCTGGGCGCGTTTCCGTCCAGCCATCCCCTCTCTCTTGGGATGCTGGGCATGCACGGTTCCTATGCAACGAACAAGGCGGTTTGCGAAAGCGATCTATTGATTGCTGTCGGGGCGCGCTTTGACGACCGGGTGACCGGACGTTTGAACGGCTTTGCCACCAAGGCCAAGAAAATTCATATCGACGTGGACCCTTCGGAAATCAATAAGAATGTTCATGTGGACTTGGCCCTGGTAGGCGATGCTCGCGCAACGTTGAGCGCCTTAGTGGTTGCGCTACGGAAACGGATAGGGCCTTCTGAAAACATGCAGCGGCAGGCATGGCTGGCGCGTATTGAAGAATGGCGCGGTGAACACCCCTTGAACTACGATAAGTCCGCGCCCAACTTGAAGCCGGAATACGTGATTGAAATGCTCTCCCGTTACGCAGATGAAGACGCCATCGTCGCCGTTGATGTGGGTCAGCATCAGATGTGGGCAGCACAGTTTTATGACTTTTATCAACCGCGCACCTGGCTTTCATCAAGCGGGTTGGGCGCTATGGGTTATGGCTTTCCGGCTGCGATGGGCGCGCAGTTGGCTTTTCCGGATCGCCAGGTCATTGCCATTGTGGGTGATGGTGGATTTCAGATGACATTGAACGATCTGGCGACCATTGCGCAATATCGCGTTCCGGTCAAGATTGCAATCCTCAACAACCGCGCTCTGGGAATGGTTCGGCAGTGGCAGGAGATCTTTTTTGAGAAACGCTACTGTGATATTGACTTGAATTTTGCCCCGGACTTCGCCAAGCTGGCGGACTCCTACGGCATTCGGGGCGTGCGCGTGGAGCATCGTGACGGGGTGAAGGATGCAGTGCGCGACATGCTGAGCCATCGTGAGCCATGCCTGGTCGATTTCTGGGTGGATCCTGCTGAAAATGTTTATCCAATTGTTCCGCCCGGAGCTTCGCTTGCCGAGATGATCGTGGAGCCTCCGCGCGTGGTTCTGGAAGAGGAAGAAGTCCTGGATGACCTCTGGGCGGTATAGTCAGGCACGCGTGGATTGCTGATGATTGACTGCCAGGAGGGTGAGGAGAACTGAGTATGAAATGGCTGTTTACGATCGACACGGAAAATGATGTCATTGTCCTTTGCCGACTCATGAATATCTTCCGTCGCAAGGGAATTCGATTGCTTAATCTGGCGATGTCTTCGGCGCCGGAAGGTTATAGACTGATTGTGGTCGCTGAAGCGCCGGAAGCGGACGTGGAGCATCACTTCAATTTTCTGCGCCGGACCGAAGGCGTGCAGCATGTGGCTTATTATCGCCATGAGCCTTCGCATTCAGCCTCGTTCGTTTTCGTGGATGAAGATTCGGAGTTGGTGGAGGCGGCGCGATGGCGGGAGTTCTTCCCGGATGCGAAATTGATCTTTGCCAGTCATGGTAAGGCGCTTTTTGAAATCCCTTCTCATCCTGAACTGGCCTCAATAAGTTCAGAAAAAGATTGTTGCAAGTTTCTGCACTTCGCCTGCGTCAGGACCACGCAAAGCTTAGAGGCAAATCTGGCGGACGCAACTCTGCAATAACAGAATTCAATCTCATGAAAGCGCAAGAGGTGGTATTCTGAAGGATACTGCAAATCGCTCTTGCGCCTGCAGGGAACGGCGCTCAGGGGAGTGTCGAAAGGGTGGGTTGTCGGTCTCGAACTTCACAAATAAGCTGATCCATATCTTTGTAAAGAGCAAATAGACAGGAGGAATTGATGGCCAAGGTTTACTACGAATCGGATGCAGACCCGAAATATCTGACTGGGAAAACCATTGCGGTGATTGGCTACGGCAGTCAGGGGCACGCCCATGCTCTCAATCTGCGCGATACCGGTCATCAGGTGATCATTGGCCTGCCGGCGTCGAGCGCATCCCGCGAGAAGGCAAGGGCGCAGAAGCTGGAAGTTGTTGATCCCTCGGAAGCGGCAAAACGAGGCGACGTCATTGTCATCCTGATTCCAGACCACATCCAACCCAAGGTTTATCAGGAATCGATCGCCCCGCATCTTGGCAAGGGCAAAACGCTGTTGTTTGCGCATGGCTTCAATATTCACTTCAAGGGAATTGTGCCCTCGCCGGAAGTCGATGTGGTGATGATCGCGCCAAAATCGCCTGGCCATCGCATGAGAGAACTCTTCCAGGAAGGTATCGGAGTGCCGGCGCTGCTGGCAGTTGAGCAGGACGCTTCAGGTAACGCGGAGAAAACGGCCTTGGCTTACGCGAAGGGCATCGGATGTCTGAAGGCGGGAGTCATTCGCACGACTTTCAAAGAAGAGACGGAGACCGATCTCTTTGGTGAGCAGACAGTTTTATGTGGTGGCGTTTCGGCGCTGATTACTTCGGCTTTTGAGACCCTGGTGAATGCGGGTTACCAACCGGAGATCGCCTATTTTGAGTGCCTGCATGAGTTGAAATTGATTGTCGACCTTATTTACCAGGGCGGAATCAAATATATGCGCTATTCCGTGAGCGATACAGCGGAATATGGTGATTATACGCGTGGCCCGGTAGTGATTGATCAGCACGTTCGCGATACGATGAAAAAAGTCCTGGCAGACGTCCAGAACGGCTCCTTCGCCCGCGAATGGATGAATGAGAATGAGACCGGCCGCAAGCGGTTCCTGGAGATGCGCGCCAAGGCGCAGGATCACCCGATTGAGAGGGTAGGCGCCGAACTGCGCAAGATGATGGCCTGGAATCGTCCGGCGGAGGAAGCTACCGCGGCGCAGGCGCAGGCGCGCCGTTGAGAGATGGTGAATCAAAGTGACTGAAAACGCTGTTGTTTAATTTAACTTTATGAAAACCAGGATGGATTCCTCCAAAGGGCTCGAGCTTGTAAAAGACGGGCACGCTTCGGTAAAACGCCTGGCGGTGATCGGGGCAGGAAAGCTGGGAGAGGGGTTGCTTTCTGGTGTTCTGGGCTCGCAATTGGTTCCTGTCAGCCGCGTTGTTGCGACCGTGGCCCACCAGCCGCGCGCGGATTATATCGCGGAAAAATATGGCATCAAGGCGGGCACGAATAATCGCGAAGCGGTGTCGGGTGCCGATCTGGTGTTAATTTGCCTGAAGCCGCAACAGGTGAAGGGATTTCTTCAGGAAGTCAAAAAAGACCTTCGCAAGGATGTGCTGCTGATTTCGGCCGCGGCCTCGGTCACCAATGAGTTTATCGAACGGGAACTGCCTTTCCCAGCCCGGGTTGTGCGGGCCATGCCAAATACTCCCTGCCTCATCCGCCATGGAATGATTGCCCTGGCGCGCGGCAAGCATGCGACGGAGGCAGACCTGAAGCTGGCGAATCGAGTTTTCAGTTCGATGGGTCGCACAGTGACAGTGGATGAGAAGCACATGGATGCTATCACCGGGCTTTCCGCTTCAGGTCCGGCCTACGTGTATACGATTATCGAGTCCCTGGCCGAGGCGGGGGTGAAGCTGGGCTTGCCGCGCGAGCTTTCCACAGAGCTTTCAGCGCAAACCCTGCTCGGCGCATCCGCCTTAGTCCTGCAAAGCGGCGAACATCCCGCAAAGCTAAAGGATATGGTAACCACGCCGGCAGGTTGCACCATCGATGGACTGCTCGAGCTTGAGGAAGGGGGCCTACGCGTGACTCTGATCAAAGCTGTGGTACGCGCTGCCGAGCGGGCCCGGCAACTCGTGGATAGTCAAAACAAGTAAAAGATTGGGATCATCGGTTCATTGAGACATTTTATGAATGATTGAATCAATGCTTCGACGGATCGTTCTGTTCTCCGGAGGTTATGAATGGCGCTTAAAGTGGGTGACGCAGCCCCTGATTTCAAGGTAGCGTGCTCTACGGGCGACACACAGGGTGAATTTCAGCTTTCCGCCCACAGAGGCAAGAACGTCGTGATTCTTTTCTATCCGCTTGATTTTACGCCCGTATGCGAGAGTGAACTGGCGGCATTTCAGGAGGAAATTGACAAATTCAGAAATGCCAACACAGAGGTCGTGGCGATCTCAACGGATTCAGTGTTCTCGCACCAGGCCTTTCAGAAGGAACTCGGCGGAGTCAGTTTTCCCATGGCGACTGATCGCTGGCCTTACGCAAAAGTCGCGGAGGCTTATGGCGTGTTTCCTCCCGCCCGGCATACGATTCCCTTTGTGAACGACCGCGCCATCTTCGTGGTGGACAAAGAGGGGAAGATTGCCTGGTCAAAGATCTACGAAATTGGAACCAAGCCTTTGCCCAGCGAGGTCCTGGAAGTTCTGGACAAGCTGTCGGGGAAATGATTCGCAACGCAGGTCTGGAGGTACATTCGATTTGGGATAGATGAGAGGCCTCGCATTCTCGCACACTTCTTTTCCCATTCAATTTTCCGCCGATTATGGTCATTCCATGCATCGATTTAATGGGCCGCAAGGTGGTCCAACTTGTCCAGGGCCAGGAAGACTCAAAAGTTCTGGAATTGCCCGAACCTCTTGCTGTCCTCGAACGCTTTGCTGAATTTCCTCAACTTCAGATTATTGACCTCGATGCCGCCATGGGGCGCCCTGCCCAGGCGGATATCATTCAGGAGCTTGCCATCCGTAAGCCTTGCCGAGTGGGGGGTGGAATCCGCAGCATCGAGCGGGCGCAGGAAGTGATCCATCAAGGAGCGGTCAAGGTGATTGTGGGCAGTTCAGCTTTCACAGGGCAGGGAATCAATCATCCCTTCCTTGAAAAGCTCGCGGCGGCCATTCCGTGGCAAAAGCTCATGATCGCCGTTGATTGTTTCGGTGATCATGTGGCAATTCACGGCTGGAAAGATGTGTTACCGCTTACCTCGGGTGAGGTGCTGCCTCAGCTCGAGCGCTACTGTTCGGAATTCCTGTGTACCTGCATTGATGTGGAGGGAAGGCAGCAAGGCACGCGCCTTGACTGGTTCCGCAAGCTGCGGAAGGTTACGGCACTGCCTGTCACGGCGGCAGGGGGGATTACGACGGACGAGGAAATAAAGGCGCTCGAAGAAATGGGTATGCACGCTGCCCTGGGCGTCGCCATTTATCGCCGGTTCTTTCCGGAGTTATTTGGCGCCGCTTCCATTCCAGTTCGATAGCCGTCTTCTTCACCTCTCTTAATCCACATAAATGCGGGGTACACGTTTCCCAATCGAACAGAGCACCTCGTAAGGAATGGTCCCTAACAACTGGGCAAGTTCAGCCGCAGTAATCGATGCCCCGTCCGATCTTCCAATCAGCGTGACTTCATCCCCTACTGAAACACCCGGGATGTCTGTCACATCAATCAGCGTTAAATCCATGCTGATGTTGCCGACGATCCGCGCGTATTGACCACGAACAATCATATGACCGCGGTTGGAAAGCCCACGACTCAGTCCATCTGCATAACCCACTGGGACGGTGGCAATTCGGGAAGGCCGGCGCGTGAAGAATGAAGCGCCATATCCCAGGGGCGCGCCGGCCGGATGATCTTTCAAAAAAACCACTCGTGATTTCAGGCAGAGGATTGGCTCGAAGGCAGGCAATGACAGCGCCCGGGAGTTTGGGGGAAGGATCAGGGGCAGGCAATACCCATAAAGGAGCGCACCCACCCGCACAAGGTTCTCAGGAATCTCTGTGCGGGTCAGTAATGCCGCGCTATTTGAAACGTGGACCCACTCGGGACGCTCGCCCAACCAGCTCAGGCGTTCGAGCGCCGTTCGGAAACGAGCCAGTTGCTCATCAGTCTGCGTCGCCACCAGATCTTCAGCCGAGGCGAGGTGAGTGAAAAAGCCGGAAAGCTCCAGGGGTTTTTGCGGGACGCCCGATCCTTCATTGATCTCGCGCAAGCGTTCAATAAAAGAATCCAACAGGTTGGGTGGCATGCCGAGTCGCCCCATGCCGGTATCGATCTTGAGGTGAAAACGAATCGGCTTGCCGTAGTGGCGCGCGCACTCTGCGTAAGTATCCAGGCGAGCAGTAGAGGAGACGGTTGGTGTCAGGTCGTGCTCAATGAGCGCCGCAGGATCGCTCATATACAGCCCGCCCAGCAGTAAAATCGGTTTGCGGATGCCTGCTGCGCGCAGCTCCAGGGCTTCTTCAACCGTGGCAACTCCAAACCAGTCTGCGCCGCATTCATCCAGGAGTTTAGAGACGCAGACAGCGCCATGGCCGTAAGCATCCGCCTTGACCACCGCCATTACTTTGCGAGCGCCAGCCAGTTGACGTACACACTCATAATTGCGGCGGAGTGCGGAACGTGAAATTTCAACCCAGGTGGGACGGAGAAGCTTGTCGGTGTATGAAAGCACGATGAGTATTTATCATGGTCGAGACCTGCGGTTTAACCTGACGCGCACCGCGGAGCAGGAATCCTCAGTCACAGCCGTGACGGAATATTAATCTCCATTCTCGGAGGCGGCATAGTTTTCAAAGCGCGTATATGGTTTCAGAAAGACAAGTTTGAACGGTCCCGTCGGTCCATTGCGCTGCTTGCCGATATTGAGTTCTGTCACGACGCCCGGTTCATCAAAGCCTCCCTCGCTCACGCCGCGATGAATGAAGATTACCATATCGGCATCCTGTTCAATCGAGCCCGAATCGCGCAGGTCAGAAAGCTGGGGTTCGCGTCCTTTTCCGGCCTCCGGAGCCCGGCTGAGTTGCGAGAGAGCCACGACCGGAACGTTCAGCTCCTTGGCAATACCTTTTAATCCCCGGGAAATATAGCTAACTTCCTGGTTGCGATTCTCAAAACGACCATGTCCGGTGACGAGTTGTAGATAGTCAACAATAATCAGGTCCAATCCTTTCTCCGCTTTCAACCGCCGAGCTTTGGCGCGGATCTGCATCACACTCAGAGCTGGTGTGTCATCGATATAGATAGGAGCCTCTGCCAGGCGACCCAGCGCCTTCGTCATCTTGGCCCAATCTTCCTGGCTGGCAAACCCGGTGCGTAGTTTGTGGCTGTCAATGCGGCCTTCCGAACAGAGCAGGCGAATCAACAGAGATTCCTTGCTCATTTCCAATGAAAAAATAGCTGCTGTTTTCTTCTGTTGGATGGCAGCATGGGCGGCCATGTTCAAAGCCAGGGCAGTTTTGCCCAATGAAGGGCGCGCCGCAATGATAATCAGTTCTCCGGCCTGAAGTCCGGAAGTCATGCTGTCCAGCACTTCAAATCCGGTCTCGATTCCCGTCACACCCTGACGGCGATCAAAAAGAACATCAAGGGTCCCGAAACTCGATTTGACGATATCCTGCACCCGATAGAAGCCAGATTGGACGTCTTTCTCGGCGATCTCAAAAATCTGGCTCTGAGCAAGATCGAGAAGTGTCTCAGGATCCTCTGATGCCTCTAGGCAGCGGGCGATGATGTTGTGCGAGGCGTTAATGAGCCCGCGGAGCACGGACTTCTCTTTAACAATACGGACATACTCAGCTGCACTGGCTGTCGAGCCAATGGGCACACCGTCAATTAAAGAGGCAAGGTAGGCTGTCCCACCCGCCTTTTCCAACAGCCCGTCCTTTTCCAACTCCTCGGCAATCGTCACCAACTCGGGCGACCGACCCTTTTCAGAAAGTTCAATCATTTTCTGAAAAGTCACGCGGTGGGATTCGGAGTAAAAATCGCTGGTCTTCAGGACTTCCAACGCGACGTTGAGGCAACTATTATCGAGCAAAATCGAGCCGAGTAGCGCGCGCTCAGCTTCAAGGTTGTGAGGAGGGGCCTTATCGGTGACCGGGCTGGCTGCCATGAATTCAACAGTGCCTCGTTCCTGTGGAAACGTCAAGCGCGTGCCAGGCGAGTGTTCAGCGGTCCGCTGCAAGCCGATGCAGTGTTTTCTTCCCAGGAGGAAGGGAAGTCACTACCCTATGCTTTCTGAGATTCTTTCTGTGATTCTGCCGGGCTTGTTGAAGCTTCACTTTTTGCCGCTTGTTCGGCCGGAGACTCAACCTGACCTTCAGCCTCGACAGCCACTTTAATTTTGGCTGTCACTTCACGATGAAGCCTTATCGAAACCTCGTGCTCGCCGATGGCCTTCAGAGGGTTGGATAAGTGAATCTTCCTTCGATCAATGCTGTACCCCTGGGAGGCCAACTGCTCAGCAATATCGAGCGTAGTGACGGATCCGAAAAGCGTGCCCTGTTCGCCAGCTTTGCGCGTGAAGACAAGACGCAACCCTTCCAGGAGCTTGGCAAGCTCTTCTGCCTGGCCTTTCTCTTGCGCTTCTTGTTTCAGAAACTTCTGCCGTTGCTGTTCAACCCATTTCCGGTTCTGCGGAGTGGCAGCGATCGCAAGTTTTTTGGGAAGCAGATGATTGCGCCCATAGCCGTCCGCCACCTTGACGATCTGCCCTCTCGCCCCCAGGTTATCGACATTTTCAATGAGAATCACTTCCATATCCATTGCTCCAGAAATTTGGTTTAAGAGGATGCAGGCGTCACAGCCTCCGTAAGCGTTATCGTATGTCGACTCTATACGGTCAGAGACTATTTCCTGATGAATGCCGCCCCATTAGAGTTCCGTTGCGAAGGGCAAAAGTGCGATGTTTCGGGCTCGTTTAATGGCTACCGCTAACAGGCGCTGATGAGGCGAACAGGTGCCCGTGAGCCGGCGCGGAAGAATCTTGCCGCGTTCGGAAACGAATTGCCCGATGAGTTTGACTTCTTTATAGTCAATCACATCAATCTTTTCATCGCAGAACTTGCACACCTTGCGGCGTCGGAAATATTGCTTCCGACCTGCCGTGGCGGTGGCATTTGTCGAGGTGCCAGGCTTGGCTCCGCGGGCTTCTGACTTTGCGTTTTTCTTCCCTTTCATAAACCCATCTCTCCTTTAGACCTGGCCTGCTTCAGCGGCTTGAGGCTGGGAAGCATGGGCAGAAGCAGGTTGCTTGGGCGGTTGCCTTGACAATTTCTTCGCGCGCAGCGCCGCCAATTTGGCAGCGCGCTTCTCCTCCTCGTCAATCCGAATCGTGAGAAATTTGATGATCGTGTCAGCCACCTTCATGCGGCGCTCGAGTTCGGATACGGTATGAGGAGTCCCGTCGAGAACAAAAAGGACGTAGAAACCTTCACGGTGACCTCGAACACGGTACGCCAGTTTTCGCCGGCCCCACTTTTCAGTCTTCTCCAGTTTTCCACCGGCTGCCGTGGTATACCCTTCCATCTGTGCAATGACTTTATCAATCTCATCATCCGGTACATCCGGCCGAAGGATGAAGAGCACTTCATATCGATGCATATAGCCTCACTCGTCGTTCAGGATAAAGACCGCCGATTGTATTGATTCATCGCGGTTTGAACGTTTTTTCGAAGAATAACGCCGACAGCCTCGGCGGCTCGGTCCACCATTCCCGCCACAGTTTCCAAATCAGAGTTTCGAAACCGGCGTAGAACGTAATCGGCACGGTCAGAAATCGGGTGATCCGGCTTAACGCCCATTCGAACACGAACGAATCGGTCGCAACCGATGGCGCCGATAATAGATTTCAGACCATTATGGCCGCCGGCGCTCCCATGGTCCCGAATACGTACCATCCCCAGAGGTAGGTCAACCTCATCCAGGAGCACGATCAGGTCGTTGCTTTGAATTTCGTGCCGTTCTAGCAACTGCCTCACAGCCAAACCGCTTAAATTCATGTAGGTTTGCGGCTTGGCCAGAATCACTTCCGTATGATCAATTCGGGTTTTGGCGATCAGCGCCTGTCCTTCCGGCCTTGAGATTTCCACTCCGCAAATCTCAGCAATCCGATCCACAGCCATGAAGCCGAGGTTGTGAGGTGTCAGGTAGTATTCGTAACCAGGATTGCCAAGCCCCGCAATCAGCTTCATGCATGTAAGGTCCGGAACCCGATATAAGGTTTACCAGACGTCGAGAAATTTCAGGCTCAGCCGGTTGTTGAACAAATTTTGCTTTTGCAATTCGTCATTCCGAAGAGCCCATGGCAACGAAGAATTTCACGAGTTCCTTAATTCCAGAGCGACATTCCTCGTCTGACTCGGTAACGGTATCCCACCCTTTCAGCACCTCTGGGGGAGTACCCGCTCGGCATTGCAAGCGAGACTAAAACCGATGACCGCCATTCCATGCGGAGGTGCACTTCAGGACTTGGATTCCTTTCCCTCCGCTGTCTCTTCGCCAGCTTCCTCTTCAGGCTTACCCTTTCGGATCAATTCAGGTTCAGCCGGGGTCGCTTCAACTTCTTCAACGGCTGGCTTCTCTTCCTCTGCCTTGAAGGCCACCACGTGGGCCACAACCCGGTCGGGGTCCGTCAGGACCTTGACATTCGGCGCAACCGGAAGATGTGCAACCCGAATATTTCGCCCAATGGTGAGGTCTGTCACATCGACGGTGATGTGTTCTGGAATCTCATCCGGAAGGCACTCGATTTCAACCTCACGAAGGACGAACTCGAAAATGCCGCCCTGTACCTTAACGCCTTGGGCCTCCCCGGTGATGTGAATAGGCACCTTAACCCGCAGCCTGGTATCCCGGGTAACGCGGACAAAATCCAGATGAAGTAAGCTCCCGTGAATCGGCTCGGTCTGCCAATCGCGCAGCATCACGCGAGCGGTCTCCGCGCCCTTGACCTCCATCGTCAGAATCGAGGTGTGGCCAGCTTCGGAATACAGGACTGGAGCCACCTGGCGGGGATCGACTGCGATAGGCAGGGCCGAGCCTCCACCGCCGTAGACAACGGCCGGGATGCGCCCCGAACGCCGCAACCGACGCGCCGCGTTCTTGCCCCGATCCTCTCGAAGTTCCGCGTCAATCTTCAAAGCCTGGGCCATAAAACTTGCTCCTTAAATAAACAGCTTGCTCACCGAAGTTTCTTCGTGGATCGACTGAATGGCGTTAGCCAGAAGCTTCGCCACGCTTAAAACTTTGATTTTGTTGCAATTCGCGTTTTCGGGCATCAGCGGAATGGAGTTCGTAATCACCACGCGCGTCAGCGGGGAAGAGCAGATTTTTTCGACGGCATTTCCGGCAAAAACGCCGTGCGTGCAGCAGGCCTGGACTTCCTTGGCACCGTTATCAAGCAGTGCCTGAGCGCTGTGCGCCAGTGTACCGCCGGTATCGATGATATCGTCAATAATCAGACAGATTTTCCCTTCCACGCGGCCAATCACGTTCATCACTTCGACAGTCTGTGCATCCTCACGTCGCTTATCGATAATCGCCAAGGGCGCGTCCAAACGCTTGGCAAATGCTCGCGCTCGCTCCACACCTCCCGGGTCTGGTGATACGACCACCATATCCTTCAGTTTCAGCTTGCGGAAATATTCCACCGTGACCGGAGTGGCGTAAAGATGATCCACCGGAATATTAAAATATCCCTGAATTTGTCCAGCGTGCAGGTCAAGAGCCAAAACCCGATTTGCTCCAGCGGAAGTGAGCAGATCCGCCACCAGCTTGGAGGAGATGGGAACTCGCGGCCGGTCTTTCCGATCCTGGCGGGCGTAGCCGTAGAACGGGATCACGGCCGTGATCCGATCAGCGGATGCGCGCCGGAAGGCATCCAACATGATGAGCAATTCCACCAGATTCTCATTCACAGGACGGCACGTAGGCTGGATCAAGAAGCAGTCCGTGCCCCGCACGTTCTCTAAAATCTGGAGACGAACTTCGCCATCTGGAAAGCGTCCGATCTGAGCCTTTCCCAGGGGTACTCCGAGATGTTTGCAAATCTCCTTGGCTAGCGCCGGATGTGCATTTCCTGAGAAAACCTTGAGCGTATTGCGTGCTCGTTCCGCCATGGTGGTGTGCTCGATGCCTCCAATAAATTAGATCCCATCCGCATTTGGCTGGGAGGCCTGGATTCGAACCAGGGTTCCATGCTCCAAAGGCATGTGTCCTACCACTGGACGACCTCCCAAAACCCAGGATCGGTCCTACAGGTCGAAAATCAATCGCTGATATTGCCGTCGCGGAAGGGTCTGTGCCTTAAAGATAGACCATTCCGGCGGAACTGATTTTCTGGCTTGAGTCAATTGTCGGGCGGAATCGAAGATCGCGTAGATGGCTGAACCGCTTCCGGTTAAGGAAGCAGTTTCGGCTCCGGCCCGGATGAACTGGTCTTTCACCTCGCCCAGTTCTGGCCACTTTGCGAAAACAACCTCTTCAAAGTCGTTTTCGGCCGGTCCCCAATCATTCAAGGGAAATTGTGACCACACGCCGAAAGCATTTAGTTTAAAGCCCGAATCCGAGCTTGTCAACTTCCGACCCGCTTCCTGATATGCCTCCGCCGTCGAAATAGGAAAGGGCGGGCGAATCACCAGACAATGCTTGCGTGGGATATCAACCAGCGGGTAGACCTCTTCGCCTCGGCCACAACCGAGTACCCGGCCGCCAAAAAGGAAGGCGGGAACGTCTGATCCGAGAGCAGAGGCCAGCCTATAGCGCGCGGAAAAATTTAGACGGTCGCCTGTGAGTCGCTCCAGACCCAGCAAAGTAGCAGCTGCATCGCTGCTGCCGCCTCCGAGCCCGCTTCCCGCCGGAATGGCCTTCTCCAGCTTTGCGCGCACGCCGCCTTTCCATCCGCGTTCTGCTTTCCACATTTCGCAGGCGCGATAAATCAGATTGTGCTGATCGGTTGGAACGGAGAGATCGGCGCATTCGACGGAAATTTGGGAATCCGGGCCAAGGGTCAGGCGGAGGTGGTCGTGGAGTGAAATGGTTTGAAAGATGGTCCGGATTTCGTGATATCCGTCCGGCCGTTTGAAGAGAATCTTGAGGCCCAGGTTAATTTTGGCAAAAGCGCGCAGATGGATGGTACGATTCAAGGCAGGGAAGAAACTTACCTTTGCGGCCAGCCTCAGCAGGTTACTCGAAATTCGGCCCGGCTGGGCTGTCATTCCGAGCGCGTGAGAAGTCGCGCAGCTGTCGTATTCTCAGAGCAGGATTCACTCGCTACGCTCGCAATGACACAGGGCAGGAGCTCTTCAGCCACCTGTTACGGGCACCGCTTAATTATTTTTGGAATTATCTTTGGCTAACCGATGCTCAAGTTGAGAGAGCCGTTTCTGAAGCTTTGCAGCCTGCGCGGCGTCAAAATCGCCATTGGAAGAGTTGGGCCACTTCTTCAGAGCCAACTCCCATTCCTCAGCTGCTTCCTTTTCCTTGCCTAGTTTTAGATAAAGATGACCCAGATGCTCCAGCACGGTCGGATCATTGGAAAGCAGCGTCGCGGCTTTCTGTAAAGGCGCTAGCGCCAAATCATAGCGCGCCATCTTGTAGTAGGCCCAGCCCAGGCTATCCAGGTACGCGCCGTTGTTAGGCTCCAATTGCAGGGCTTTTTTGATGTATTGCACGGACTGCTCCAGCTGGATGCCCCGATCCGCCAGCATGTAACCCAGATAATTAAAAGCGGCCGAATTCAGGGGATCCACTTGCAAGACCTTCTTGAACTGCTGCTCCGCAAGATCGTACTTCTTCTGGCGCTCATAGACCGAGCCCAGCAGAAATTCCGCAAACTCGCGGTCTGAGGGTTTCAGATTCGGCTGGGCTAACACCTGGTCAAGCTCGTTCTGCGCCTCGCGGTAGCGCTTGGCCTGAGAATAGACCTGAACGATGGCAAGCTGAACCTGCGTATCATCCTGATGGTCTTTCATCAGATTGCGCAATTCTTGAACCGCTTCGTTAACATGACCCTGGTCTCCTAAAAGCGATGCGTGCAGCAGAATTAAGGAGCGGTTATTCGGATACTTCTTCAGCGCTTCTTCCGCTTCCTGCATTGCCTTCTGCGGCTGACCTTCCAACTGAAGCGTCTCAACAATCAAACCTTCTCCCTGGCTGGCCTGGTCTTTGCCAAGCCCTGTGATTTGCCGGAAAGTGTTGATGGCTTCGTCGTACTTTCCCTGCGAGCGGTAAATCATCCCTAAGCGCTCCAGGAAAGCAGCGCGATTGCTGGCTTCACCCGATGAATATTGACCGCTGGCACTCTTGGTCTGGCTCAACAAATCCTGAAGAATCTTGATCGCCTGGTCCTGACGGCCCAGTGAGTTCTGAAGCAGGGCCTGCTGATAGGTGACTTCAAGATCGCCAGGCAAGAGCTTCTGTGCCTGGTCCAGTTCCTTGGAGGCAACATCATAATGGCCTTCCGATTGGTCAATTTGTGCCAATCGTAGATAAGCGACACCATCTTGGGGGTTCACTTTCAGAATCTGTTCAAACTGGTTATGCGCCCCGTCCATTTTTCCGGAACGCATAAGCGCATCTGCGTACTGCCTCCGAACGTCCACATTCTCGGGGTCGGCCTCAAGGGCTGCCTTGAAGTTTTTAACGGCCTGCGCGTAATCACCTGTTTGCGAGTATGCCAGGCCCAGCATGGCCAGAGTGGAAGGCCCCCGCTGGTTCTCCGGTATGCGTTGGAAAAGCTGAATGGCCTGCTGATATTGTTCCTGATCGATATAAAGTTTGCCCAGATAACTTAATGCGCTTGTGGAATCAGGATGATCGTTCAGGATTTTCTTGAAGATGGCCTCGGCTTTTTCGGGGTGATTATCAAGACCGTATAACCGACCGAGCAGGACTGCTGAACGAATATCATTCGGAGCCAGCCGGATAATAGCCTCATATTCGTGAATCGCCTTTTCGAGGCTCTGCCTCTGTTTTGCCTGAGTCTGATTCTCACGAAGGCTGTGCAGATAAATATCGCCCAGCAGCCGATGAGCGTCGAGATCGTTGGGGTTAGCTTTTAGCACATATTGTGCTTCGCTCAGCGCATCCCCGATACGATCGACTCGCCAGTAAAGTTGACCGAGCTGGACCCGCAGGAACAGGGAATCAGGGTCATCCGCAATGGCTTGTTGGTATTCTGAAATGGCGTGTTCAATATAGTCGCTGCGGTTATAGATGCCTGCCAATTCTTCGTAGCGGCGTGCCAGCATGAAGTGGTAATAGGAGCCCGCATGATCCGGAGTGACGGCTGAAGACGACGCCGGCGCCTTTACAGTGGAAGATTGCGCGGGTGCTTGCCATCCCATCACGCATCCTGCACAAAATAAAAAGAGGGTCAACCCGACCCCCGCTTTCTCAACCAGTCCGCGCATATTTCCTTCTTCCTGAATCCGGCTTAACAAATTGATTATGCCACGCAAATGGCAACCCGTCAAAAAGTAACATGCGGGCTCTCCGCGGCTTTTGGGCGGGCAACAATCACCCAACCGATTCTCGTTTGCCGAGGCGGTAGCACCAGCCCTAGATACACTCGATGTGCCTTTGTATGTCAATTCCACGTCGCCGAATGACGAACAATTTCCCGATTTTTATGTTAATTTATTCCTTTTCTGCTAACGATGAGGGGCGAACAAATTGATTGAGTAAGCCATTTAGATTCTTGAAGATATGGCGCACTCTGGAAATTGTTGATAAAGGGTTACCGGACAATAAGCCGATAACCTACCTGCCTTTAATAGCCTAGCTTATTTTCGCGCTCATCAACCCTAAACATTCTCTTTTTCTGCACTGGCTGTTGGATTTGTCTGGGATGCGAGGGTTAAAATCACAGTCTTCATGGCGGCGGTGCGGCCCCGTTCGGGCCGGGAAGGGGAGCCGATGATGGAGTTCTGCGCCATTTAGCTCACGCTTTTTTCATCCTTCACCCCTGCTGACAAACGGAGGCCTCTCGCCGCCAGTGGGCTTTCGACAACGGGTGAAGCCCTTTAATCGTGTTTGACGAACGTTCGTGTGCAATGTGTGGTCGGAGCCGGGATGGGCATGCCACAACTGTGGCACCGGCATCCCTTCCGTGGGCGGGGAACGGGGCCAAACGCCGGCCGCCCGGGAGGATATTTCAATGATAGCCTAGTTGTGTAAGCAAGTCAAGGCTCGCGCCAAATTGTTTAGCAGAATCGCGCAGGGTACCGGATCCCAAGCCATTTCTCCATGAGGTCCCGCGCGGAAAGAGACTTACCCATTCCATTGGAATCCGTCCAATCGGATGTGTGGCATTCCCACATCTCTTGTGGTAGGATCCTGTGGGATTGCCACAGGAGGAAGTGTGTCCCGGGAAAAACTCGATCTTCTTCAAGGCACTTTGGACCTCATGGTTCTTCGCACCCTCGTGGCGATGGGGCCGATGCACGGGTATGGCATTGCGCGGCGCATCGAGCAAGTGAGCGGAAACCAGGTGCTTCTGAACCAGGGAACGATTTATGCTTCGCTGGTGCGGTTGCAGCAACGCGGGTTGATTTCAGCCAAATGGGGGACTTCAGGCAGCGGGCGCCAGGCAAAATATTATTCCATTACCCGAAGCGGCAGAAAACGGCTGGCCGCTGAGACCGAAAACTGGGAAAGGCTCTCCGCGGTCATTGGCCGCCTGCTCGCTACGCCCGAGGAGGGGCGATGAGGAATTCGATGCGCGAATCGCTGAGGCGAGTCCGTTCCTTTTTCCGGAAGCGTGAACTCGATGAGGATCTCAAAGACGAGATTTCTTCCCACATCGAGATGGCGGTGGAGGAAAATCTCAAGCAAGGGATGAGCGCTGAAGAGGCGAGCCGCCAGGCGCTGGTCCGCTTCGGCGGAGTGGAGCAGGCGAAGGAACGACATCGAGATGCGCGCGGGTTGCCTTTCTTGGACACCCTGCTCCAGGATCTGCGCTATACCTTTCGCATGCTCCGTCGCGATCGTGCCTTTGCCGTGATCGCCGCGCTGATTCTCGGTCTGGGCATTGGCGCAAACACCGCTGTCTTCAGCGTGGTGCACACGATTCTCTTGCGCCCGCTGCCGTTTGCAAATCCCCAACAGTTAGTCTGGATCGCTTCGCCTCCCACGAAGTGTGGCTTCTCGTGCGAGACCTACTCCGCCGACGCTTTCGAAGAGTTCCGGGCGCAGAATCGTTCTTTCCAGGACGTTGCAGGTTATTACGCCTTTTCCACTGAGGACAATTACCGATTAACGGGCCGGGGAGAGCCCGTACCGGCGACCGGTATATACGTGACCAGGAGCTTCTTTCAGGTTTTAGGCGTTCGGCCGTCGCTCGGGCGCTTATTCACGGCCGACGATGCAAGAAAGGGCAGTCATCCGGTGGCTTTGCTGGCATACGCCTATTGGAAGCGGCAGTTTGCCGCCGATCCCGAGATCATAGGCAAAGCGATCGATCTGAATGGGCAGCCGGTGACCGTGATTGGTGTTTTGCCACCGAATTTTGATTTTGGTGCGGTGTTTGCCCCGGGGGAAAAGGTCGATCTCTTCACACCCTATGTTCTGGATAATTGGCGTAATGATGGGAACGATCTCACCATGATTGGGCGTCTCAGGCCCGGCGTGAGCCTGCCCCAGGCGCAGGCAGATGCAAACCTTGTTGTACCGCAGCTTTACTTCAATACCAAATATCCAAACTCGAAAGGATTTTACAAGACGGTCGTTGTAACTCCGCTGAAGCAGTATGTTACCGGTCGGCTACATCGACCGCTGATCGTGCTGTGGTCGGCGGTGGGCCTGATTCTGCTCATCGTTTGCGTCAACCTTGCAAATCTTCTGCTTGGGCGCGCCGCCGCGCGAAGCAAGGAGTTTGCCATGCGCATCGCGCTCGGCGCGGGGCGGCGAAGGCTTATTCGTCAGCTGTTAACGGAGAGCCTGATTCTCGCCGGCGCTGGCGCGGCGCTCGGTCTCGGAATTGCTTATGCCATCACTCAATACTTGGCTCATCAGGGGTCGATTGCGCTTCCGCTCCTCCGTGATGTGAAAGTGGGCGGGGCCGCTCTGGCCTGGACCGTGCTGATTGCAGTTTCAGCGGCTGTTCTCTTCGGCCTGCTTCCCGGCTTCAGAATCTCCGGAATAAACCTCCAGGAGGCGCTTAAAGATGCCGGACCTGGCATGAGCGAAAGCAGAAGGCACGAGCGAATGCGTGGAGTGCTGGTTATCTCTGAAGTTACGCTGGCCTGTGTTTTGCTGATCATCGCAGGATTGTTGCTGCGAAGCTTTCTTCACGTGCTGGACGTGGACTTGGGCTTCCAGCCCTCTCACGCTGCCGCGATCAAAGTTGACTACAACGATGGAAACAGCGCAGCAAAGAGAAGCGTGATCTTCCAGCGGATTCTCGCCCATATCAAAGCCATTCCAGGGGTGGAGGCAGCCGGAATCGTGGACTTTCTGCCGTTGGGCCATAATCGAAACTGGGGCGCTGTGAAGGTAAAGGGCAAGCTGTATCGCCAGGGCGAAGCGCCGAGTCCGCTCGTGTACGTGATTACGCCGGGCTTCTTCCGGGCGATGGGCATGCGCCTGCTGGCGGGACGCGATTTTTCGTGGGAGGATAGTCCTAGCGCCCAGAAGGTCATCATCATCAATGAGGCGCTTGCGCGTGTACTCTGGCCCAACGGAAATGCGCTCGGGCAGATCGCAATTGCGGGCGGCGGGGAGAAACGCGTCATCGGCGTCGTCTCCAACGTCCACGAAACTAGCATCGAGGGGGCAGCAGGCTGGCAAATCTATTATCCGGCGACACAGGCAGAGCCCGATGACGCAGAACTCGTGGTGAGGACAAAGCTGCCGCCGGATACGCTAGCGTCGAGCGTGCTTCGAACCCTCCGGCAACTGAACCCGAACCAGCCTGCCGCGGCGTTCTTGCCAATCCAACAAATTGTGGATCACGCTGTCTCGCCGCGCCGCTTCTTTATGCTGCTGGTAACATGCTTCGCCGCGCTGGGCCTCATTCTGGCTGCGCTGGGCATTTATGGCGTCATCTCGTACTCCGTCACGCGGCGAATGCAGGAGATTGGCATTCGAATCGCACTGGGCGCTACCCCCGGCAACGTCCAACTCCTGGTTATTCGAGCCACGCTGCGACTGACGCTTGTCGGCGTCGCAATCGGGGTGGCCGCCTCTTTTGGGGTAGCGCGCTTGATTGCGTCGTTGCTCTTCGGGACTAGTCCGTTTGACCCCGCGACGTTAACGGCCATCGTCGTCATCCTTACTTCAGTCGCGCTTGTGGCGGGATATCTGCCGGCCCGCCGCGCCTCGCGTATTGATCCGATGTCAGCGCTGCGCGCAAATTAGGCTCAGCACGGTCCAGCCTGAACCTCCTCAGCCGTTTACCAACTTCCAGCACAACGGCTATACTGGCGAAGTGATGAGGAGAATCATTGATTGCCCAGCGTGTCATTTTTGCAGGGAGCCATTGCCGCACAAAAATATCGCGCGCGCCTTTTGAGCCACATCCTCCCTCGGAACCTTTCCACGATGACCACAAAAAGCCGGTGGTGTGTTGCTAACAGGTTGCTGAAAAACTCATCCGGTCTGCCATTTCAAGAAGCCGCAGGCGACGAGAAATTTCGCAAGCTCGTTATTGTCAGGTCGAGATTCCTCGCTGCATTCGGAATGGCGCGGTTCGAGAGTATTTTCCGGCAGCCCGCCAAAGCTTCTCATCGAAACTCACGGGCCTCCCAGATTAAATCGCTTTCACGCTCATTCCTGCTGGCTGTCCTTTTCCTGACGGTCGCGCGGCTTGCGGCAGCCGCGGGCGAGCCTTCGCCTTTGGGGCTTGAGTATCACCTTTACCTGTTGCGCCCCTCAACCCACCTGATCCAAGTGGAGATTCACGTGGAAAACGTCCGACAGCCGTCGCTGGATTTTGTGATGCCGGCATGGGCGCCCGGACGCTATGCAATTTACAACTTCGCCAAAAACGTGGAGCAATTCGAGGCTACGGGCACCCGCGGCCAGCCGCTGTCATGGACAAACACAGACAAGGAAACCTGGAGAGTGGATACGCAAAACGCGGGCGGCGCCCTGACAGTCCGTTATTCTGTTTTTGCAAACGACCTCACCGGCAGCTTCGCGCAGTTCGACCCCCTTCATGCCAACATCAACGGAGGAGCGGTCTACATGTACGTCTCCGGCCATAAGCGCGATCCGATTACGCTCATGGTTGAGACGCCCACGGCCTGGGGGCAGGGAACCAAAGTTTTCAGCGGCTTTTCCCTTTCAACTTCACAGCGCACTTTTCACGCGCCAAACTATGACCGGTTGATCGATACGCCGATGGAAATCTCCACCCACGACGAGGCGACAGAATTTAACGATCATGGGAAGGTCTTCCGCGTGGTCGTCCATGCTTATGGAGAAGGGACGGAAAGCGCTTCACGATGGACCAAGGAGCTTGCGGACGGCCTGCGCAAAATCGTCCACTCTGAAATGTCGATGATGCCCGCGCCCGATTTTCAGGCCTACACTTTTCTCTTTCATGTGACGCCTTTCATCACCCAGGGCGACGGCATGGAGCACCTGAATTCCACGGAGATCATCCTGCGGGGCGAAACTGGAGGCGAGACGCTTTCCCAGGCTCTCGAAGTGGCAGCCCATGAGTTCTTCCACTTGTGGAACGTCAAGCGGCTGCGACCCGCGGGGTTGGGGCCTTTTGATTACACTCAAGAGGTCTATACGCGCTCGCTCTGGTTTGCCGAGGGAGTCACGCAATACTATTCTTACATCCACCTTCTTCGATCTGGCGTTTGGAGCCGCGAGGAATTTCTGAGTCACTTGGCCGATGAGATTCGGGAATATCAGCGGGAGCCGGGACGCAGGATGATGTCAGCCGAAAGCTCCAGTTTCCATGCCTGGTTTTACGACCGCGCGCCGCAAATGCAGCAGACTGACTTCGTGAATTCCACCATCTCTTATTACAATAAGGGCGCGATCCTGGGCATGCTGATGGACCTTGAAATCCGGGCGCGAACCGGAGGGCGCAAAAGCCTGGATGACCTTATGCGGGCAATGTTCAGCCGCTTCTATGACGCTCCAGCTTCAACGTATTATCTGCCGGGCAGGGGATACACGGAGGACGATATTCTGAGAGCGCTCGATTCCGTAACGGGCAGCGACTTCACGGATTTCTTTCGCCGGTACATTCAAGGGACGGCCCCTCTGCCATATGACCAGGACTTGGCGGCTGTGGCTCTCAGATTGGATGTTTCAACTGATCCCGGTGCTCCACCCTCGCTGGGCGTATTGACCCAGCCTGCCGATACCGGAGTCCTAATCCTGGCCGTAAGGCCGGGCGGTGCGGCAGACAGAGCAGGATTGAGCCGCGGCGATGTTCTAATTTCGGTGGATAACCTCTCCCTGGCTACGCAGCCGCTTCAGGAACGCCTTCGCATGTATCCGCCGGGCGCCTCCGTTCCCTTTATGGTTGAACGCTATGGCGAGCGACAGAGAATCGTCGTGAAACTCGATCCACCCATGCCTGACCGCTACAGGCTTGCAGAAATCCCTAACCCGACCGCTCAGCAGATTCATTTGCGTGATGAATGGTTGCGGCAGAGGGCTGGGAACTGAATGGCGCCCAGAAAAGACGGGAGGCAGAAAGCGAAAGCCGAAAGGCGGAAAGCGGAAAGCTGCGACACTTACCCCCTCTGCCCCTCCGTAGGGAAGAGGATGGCGTAGGTGTAGTGCTTGTTGTAAAGAATTGGCTGGGAAAGAACACTCGCGCTCAGAATGACGGCAACGAAGGGTTCAGCAGGCCGTAAAGCCTTCAGACTGATGAGGTATCACACTTATGTAGCTATGGCAATATTATGCTATTAGTGTTATTATCGTATCAATTAACAACCACGGATAATCTCATGGCAGCGCAGAGAAATGCTTGCGATCGAAAATCCGCTGTAAAAGCACTTTCAAGTTTGCTGTGGATCGTGGCGGTTTTCCTGGGACCGCTGGGGTTTGGCTACGCCGCTACGCCGGTTGCCTGGGCAGGACAGGGCAAGAGCGGGGAACACGGGCATGGTCATCAGGGGCAGGAACACGAAAGTGAGCATGGCCACGGCAATCATGGCCGGGAGGCGATCACCTTTGGGCCGCGTGAGGCAAGTATTATCCGAGCCTATTACGGCTCGCATCGTCAGGGTTTGCCGCCCGGATTGGCAAAACGGGGAGGGGATCTTCCTCCTGGTCTCGAAAAGCACCTCGAGCGCGATGGCACGCTGCCTCCGGGCTTGCAGAAGCGACTGACGCCTCTCCCTTTTGACCTTGAGCGACAATTGCCGCCCCTGCCGCGAGATTGTTACTGTCGACGAGGCGTGCTGGGATCCAATGTTTTGATCCTCAACACCCGAACTGGGCGAATCGTCGATATCCTGCAAGGGGTTATTGCCCGCTGAGGAAGCACGAGTCGAGGTGAAAGCTGTCCTTGTAGCGGCGGTTAGGACACCGCCGCTACAGGAATGGTTTTCACACAAACTCATCAACCAATCAGCTCAGGCGAAGATTCTTGAGGTACTGATAGCTGATTTTGATGGCTTCAAGAGGCGGCACATCGCACTCATCCTGTTCCACGAAAATATGCTTTGCGCCCGCCTGGCCGACATGCGCAAAAATTTTGGGCCAGTCGATGCGGCCCTGGCCGACTTCGGTGAATGGATTCTGGTCGCGGCCGGGAAATTTGTCAGGATTAACAGTGATTCCTTTCTTCAAGTCTTTGATATGGAGCAAGGGGAATCGTCCCGGAAAGCGCTTGAAGTAGGGAAGAGGATTACGTCCGGAGTAAGTGATCCAGAAGATGTCCATTTCCATCTTGACCAAGTCAGGATCGCATCGAGTCAGCAGGATCTCGTAACCATCCGTATTGCCCAGGCGCTCGAACTCGCGGATGTGATTATGGTAAGTGAATTGAATGCCCATCGGCTTTGAAAGTCTACCGCACTCATTGAAGAGATCGGCCATGCGTTTCCACGCATCCGCGTCAATCCGCTCAACATTGCTGCACGCCGTATAAGTGACCCCATACGCGGCGGCTTCATCCAAACCCTTCTTCCAGTCATCAACAGTCTTCGGCAAAGGGAGAAATCCGCTGATCAATTTCAGCCCCGTCTCCTGCTCATAGCTTTTGAACTTGGCAGGAGTGATTGAGGGCGGTGCCGGCAAACCGAGTTCGAGTTCCTTATACCCCACAGCGGCAACGGCTTTGAGAGTTCCCAGAGGATTCTTCGGCAGGAGATTGCGTACCGTATAAAGTTCCAAACCGATGGGTTTCGGCCAGGCGAGCCGTCCAGCAGCCCAGAGATTGCGCGTCGCTGCCGCAGCGCCCGTCAGGCTGCTGATCAGCGTGGTGCGGAGGAAATCGCGTCGTGTGAGCATGAGAATGTCTCCTCGCGGATCAAATGTTAAAAGCTGTTCAACTGAGGTCTTTAAATTACGGAGACAGCATTTTCTACAGCAATGCTGATGGCGACCACCCTGCCTGCGGCTCCCCCTCCTTGGTTATGGGGGGACTCAGGGTGGTAATTTGCCGGTAGGACACCGGAGCTACAGCATTGGTTTAATGATGTCCCTCCGGGTGTTGGCAGCCGGGGAATTCGGGCCACATCACCTGTCCCGTCCAACCCATCTCTTTCATTCCTATTTCAGAAGAGTAATAAGCGCCGCTCACCCAATGTTTCATATTCTCAAAGTGATCCCGAAAAGTGTGTTTCACTTCTTCGTTGCCGGGTTTGGGCGCCGGGCCCAAGCCAAAGCGCCGCCTGGGGGCTTCGTGTCCAGGCGCGGCGGTGGATGCTACGGTGAGAACCTCATTTTGCTGATCTTCGGTGAGGTCTTTAAATGGACGATTGTAATGCTGGATGGAATAAGCGTCAAAAGCTGAGAGGGAATCCACAAAACTCTTCTGGGCCGGTAGCGTATCAACGCTCAAAAGCAGGTCCACAAAACGATTTACTTTGGCTTCGGTTGCACCCGGCACAATGCGTTCGGCAAGGACGGTGAACGTCTCATTCTGGTGAGCATCAAAGAATACAGGCGTCCATTCGGGGTCGGCAGCCTTTTCCTCCGCGCGCTCCATTGTGGCTGAGCTGGCCAAATGCTTATGGACAGGATGCGCCACAGCAACTCCGGGCAGCGCAGCACCGGAGGCAACCGCAGCGGCCAAGCGACGCACCATCTGTCGCCGCGTGATGCCGCGCAAGCCAGAGGTAGCCTGAGAGCTCTCTGGAGTTGTTTCCCAGTCTATTTTGTTTTCCATAGGTCTCACCATGCTATTTTTGAATCGCGCTGTGATATTATCACTGGCGGGGAGCGAGCGGCAAGGGTAAAGTTGCTGAATCGTTATAGCGGCTCGCGGAAACAAGTGAGGGTTGGTAGCCGAGATCGTCGGCTGCCAGTCTTCGCAGTTTTTCTCTCTAAGGGGTGACGAGATATGGTCGATCAAACCCGAAATTATGATGTCATCGTCGTGGGTTCAGGCGCATCAGGCGGCTGGGCCGCGAAGCGGCTTTCCGAAGCAGGTCTGAAAGTGGCTTTGGTAGACGCCGGGCGTCCACAAAAAGACAGCAACTTCACCGAGCATGAGCCGGAGTTCAAGCTGAAATACCGCAACATGGCGCCGGAACTCATTCGCAAGACACGCCCTGTGCAAAAGGACTGTTATGCCTGCATGGAGTACAACTACGATTGGTTCTGCAACGATATCGAAGAACCTTACACGACTTATCCCAACATGCCTTTCAGCTGGCAAGGGCGACTGCGGATTACCGGCGGGCGCACCAACGTGTGGGGCCGCCAGAGCTATCGGCTGAGCGACTTGGACTTCAAAGCGGCTTCTCATGATGGCTACGGCGTGGATTGGCCGATCAGCTACAAGGACCTCGCCCCCTATTATGACATCGTAGAGGAATACGTTGGCATCACCGGAATACCGGAGGGGGTCTACGAGCTGCCGGACGGGAAGTTTCAGCCGCCCATGGGATTGACTTGCGCCGAAACTCTGTTCCGTAATCGCATTAAGGAAAAATTTGGGCGGACGGTGACTTTGGGGCGCTCCGCCAACTTGACACGGCCCATCAATGGCCGTGCACCATGCCATTATTGCGGCCCGTGCGAGCGCGGCTGCATCACGCATTCTTATTTCAATTCGTATTTCACCACCGTCGCGGATGCCTTAAAGTCCGGCAATTGCACCTTGATTCCCAATGCGATGGTCTACAAGGTGCTGATGGATATGGATCACAACCGTGCCCGAGGTGTGCTTTATATCGATCGGGTCACGCGACAACCGAAGGAAGTTTATGCGCGCGTTGTGGTGCTTTGCGCGCAATCGCTCGAATCCGTGCGCATTCTTTTCAACTCCGCCAATCGCCAGTATCCCAACGGCCTGGCCAATTCAAGCGGAGTGCTGGGCCATTACCTGATGGATCATATCACGGGCGCTGGCGCATACGGGGAACTCGAAGACCTGGGTGGCAAGCCCAACATGAACGGGCCGAACCGCCCGGACGGCATTTACGTGATTCGCTTCCGGAACACGCATAATGGGCCGCGCTCGAAGAACTTTCTGCGCGGGTACGGCTACCAGGGTGGCGGCGCTGCGCGCTTCAATTGGGGCGCGCCGGGTTTCGGCGAGGCATACAAGCGGGCCATCAAGAACCCGGTTACAGGCATCGGCTTGGGAGGCTTCGGCGAGTGCCTGGCACGCTGGGATAATTATGTTGAAATCGATCCGAACGTGGTCGATACGTTTGGCATTCCCGTACTCCGCTTCCATATGACTTACGGTGAAAACGAATTCGCCATGCTCAAGGATATGGCCGACTCCGCCGCCGAAATGCTCGAGGCCGCCGGAGCCAAGAATGTCAGCGCGCACGCTCACGCCAACGCGCCTGGCTGGGCCATCCATGAAGTCGGCATCGCGCGCATGGGGGATGACCCCAAAGCCTCAGTGCTGAACCAGTTCGAACAATCTCACGACATTAAGAATCTGTTCGTCATGGATGGCTCCGCGTTTCCTTCCACCGCCTGCCAGAACCCAACTCTCACCATCATGGCGCTTGCTGTACGCTCCTGCGATTATCTCATGCAGGAAATGAAGAAAGGAAATATTTAGCGTTGCCTATTTCCGCCTCCCCCTGTCCCTCTCCCCGTCGGGGAGAGGAGAAAATAGGAAACTCGTTCTTTCATGGGTGGCGCCTGCATCGCGCTCTTTGCGGTACGGATGACCACCTGCTGCGAGCGGCTCGTCTGCATGCCAAATGGCGGGTGGATTAGTCCTTCCCTCAAGGTTTCTGGGCCCCCTCGTCTGGCTTGACACGCAACAAATAAAAGAATAGATTTGCGCTCATCTAGCCGACCCGATGCGACGAACCGGACCGCATCGAAGCGCAGCGGTCTGGGTAGGGCAGAGGAGGGGTAGCAGCATGAGCAGGAAGGGGGGGACACCTTTGCGCTCCGCGCGGGGGTTTTTCATCCGCCGGTTTTTGGGGGTCATTTCACAACATTCCATCAGCGCCTCGATTGCCACAGGAATTGGATTAACCAGTTGCCTTGTTGTAGCTGGATCGATTGGACGGCCGCGAACGTGGCCCCAGGCCACCGAGCCGCCCAATATCATACGTTTGCGGCAAGAGTGGTTTTACGATCAACGCGCCTACCCGCTGAAACGTATCCCGCCCGGCGCGCGCATAAGAGCCCTGAGACAATTGCGTCAGATGCAACCTCTGCGACGACGCCTTGAGGAGCGTAGAACCCAGACGTTTTCGAGAGCCTCCTCCGCGAGCGGCAGCGCCACGATGCTTTCCTCGAGTCAGTGGACGCTGATCGGCCCACAACCGACGGATAATTCCTTCCTTGGACTGTCCTTCAGCCCGGTTTCAGGCCGCGTGACGGCCCTAGCGGTTGACCCGACCAATGCTGACGTGGTCTACCTTGGCGCGGCGGAAGGCGGCGTCTGGAAAACCACCGACGGCGGCAGCACGTGGACGCCGCTTCTCGACAATCAGCCTTCACTTGCCGTGGGATCCATCGCCGTCGATCCCTCAAACCCCAGCACTATCTATGTTGGAACCGGTGAAGAGAATTTTAATTATGACGCCTATTTCGGCGCGGGCATCCTGAAATCGATGGATGGGGGCGCCACCTGGGCGCACATTTCCGGGCCATTTGCGTCGTCGTATGGCTCGGGGTCCGATCAGGGGGGAGCGTATATCGGGGCGTTGGCCGTAAGTCCATCGAACTCGTCCCTAGTGCTTGCGGCGGCATACTTCGCGTCCTCTTCTTCGGCCAGCGGGTTGTATATTTCCCGCGATTCCGGCCAGACCTGGAGCCAGGCGCTAAGCGGTCCTCCCGCAACCTCCATCGTGTTCGATCCCACGAATGGCAATGTGGCCTACGCGGCATTCACCGATTGGGGGGTCTACAAGACCACCAACGCAGGCCTGAGCTGGTCGCCCGAAAACGGCGCGGCGCCGCACACGCTGACATTTTCAAACAGCCTCAGAATTTCACTGGCCATCGACCCCAGAAATCCCAGCACGCTTTATGCCGCCGTCGCCAGCATGCCGGATTCCAAGGGCGGCTCAACGGTGATCGGCTTCTTCAAGACCATTGACGGCGGAGCCAACTGGACGGCAATCTGGAGTCCGACGACCAGCGCGAGCCCGACGTTTCCCTCAACTTATTGTGATCCTTCAGACGAGCCCGGCCAGTGTGCCTACGATAATGTGGTGGCGGTTGATCCCGGAAGTTCGTCGGTGTTTATCGGAGGCTCGACCGAGGGCTCTGCCCCCGGAGTCGGTGTTGTGTGGCGATCGGAAGACGGAGGCTCGTCATGGACTGATATTGATCCGCCGCCTTCTTCCGCAAGCATCCAAGCGCTTCATCCTGACGTTCACGCCATCGCCTTTGCCGCTGATGGCAGCCGCATGTATGTGGGCACAGACGGCGGAGTCTGGAGCACTCCGAACGTCACCACGAGCCCCGTCGTTTGGACAAACCTTAATAACTCGCTGTCCCTGACACAGTTCTATCCCGGCATGTCGATCTTGCCGAGCAACACCGGCCTGGCGTTTGGCGGCACGCAGGATAACGGAACCCAGGAGTACGACGGACAGCCGGAGTGGACCGCTATTCCAGCGTGCGGCGACGGAGGCTGGACGAATCTGGCGGGAACTTCGTCGCCAGCCATTCTCTACTGGTCTTGCGCCTTCGGTCAGGGCCTGTGGAGTTTCAATTTCCTCTCACAGTCCATCGCAAAGATCGACAGCGGGATCAACTCTTCGGACCGCGCTGACTTTATTCCGCCCTTCGTCATGGACGCTTCCGACCCGCAGACTCTCTATTTTGGCACTTACATGGTGTATCAGAGTGTGGATGGGGGAAACACCTGGAGCATTATCTCTTCGGATTTAACCAGCGGCCCACCCGCATTTCTAACCACCCTCGCGGTGGCGCCCAGCGACCCGGCTACTGTTTATGCTGGTTCAAGCGACGGGCATATTGCGAAGACAATAACTGCAAAATCGGGAGCAAGCGGAGGATGGTCGGACCTCAGCAACGGCTCGATTTTGCCCCGTCGTTGGGTCACTCAGATCGCTATTGATCCGAAAACTGCAACCACGGCTTATGCGACCTTTTCCGGTTTCTCAGGCTTTACGGATCAGGTAGGCCACGTCTTTATGACAAACAACGGGGGAGCAAGCTGGACGGATATCAGCGGCAATCTGCCTAATATTCCTGTTAATGACATTGTGGTGGATCCCGACGTTGCGAATACGCTTTACATTGCCACAGACATCGGCGTCTTTATGACTTCCGATAACGGGGGCACGTGGAACCCTGTCAATAACGGCCTGCCGAACGTTGCAGTGCTCTCGCTCAAGCTGAATGAAGCTTCCCGTGTCCTTCGCGCCGGAACCCACGGGCGGAGCGCCTGGGATTTGTTTGTTCCGGCCAATCTGCCGGTGGCGAGCTTTTCAAGGGCAGCGGTGGATTTCGGGCAGCAGTTCGTCAACAGTTCAAGCCAAGCCGAGACGGTGATGCTGACGAACCAGGGCGCGGCCTCCATGACAGTGAACGGCATTTCCGTGACCGGAGCGAATGCCAGTGATTTCACGGAGAACAACAACTGCCCGGGCACGCTCGCGGCAAGCGCGAGTTGCAACATCACGCTAACTTTCACTCCGGCAGCTAGCGGAACGTTCACCGCCAATCTTCAGGCAAGCGACAACGCGCCCGCGAGCCCGCAGCTCGTCTACCTGACAGGACAGGGCGTAATTCTGGCGGTTTCAGTTTCGCCCACCCGCCTGACATTTGCCAATCAGAACGTTGGCTCGACCAGCGCGGCTCAGGTGGTGACGCTGACCAACACGGGGCAGGGGCAGGTTATGGTTTCAAGCGTAGACCTGACAGGCGCCAATGCGGGCGATTTCAAGGAAACGGATAACTGCGTGGGTACAGTCCCCGTGAACGGCAGTTGTTCGATCAACGTAACCTTCACACCCACAGCGCCGCTGACGCGCATCGCAGTTTTGAGCATTGCTGACAATGCAGCGAGCAGCCCCCAAATGGTCGGTCTTATGGGGACAGGCGTAGGGCCGACGGCAAACATCTCATCCACCAGCCTGGGCTTTAGCGGGCAGATCGTCAAAACAACAAGCGCAGCCCAGATGGTGACGCTTTCAAACATGGGCAATGCCAATCTGACGATTTCGAGTCTCACCGTATCAGGCCCGAATAGCAGCGATTTCGCGATCACAGCCAACGGGACCAGCTGCTCATCGGCGCATCCTGTAGCGCCTGAAACCAGTTGCACGATCAGTGTGACGTTCACGCCGTCGGCGAGCGGAGTTCGGACCGCGACGCTGGCTGTCGTGGACAATGCTTCAGGCAGCCCACAGGCGGTTTCTTTGGCGGGCACAGGCGAGGATTTTACGGTAGCCGTCGCCTCGGGAACGGCTTCAGCCGACACTGTGGCTGCCGGGGCTACAGCAAATTACCAGATTTCCGTGACTCCAGCGGGTGGGTTCAACCAAGCGGTAACCATGGATTGCGCAGGCGCGCCTCCGCTCGCCACCTGCTCGCTTATGCCTCCAACGGTAACGCCTGATGGAACGACCGCAACGACAGTCAAAGTCGCCGTTGCAACGGTTGCGCCTACGCTCGCGCCAGGCGGCACGCCGAACCAGCCCTTTCTTCCGCCTAGAGAAACAGATCGCTTCTTACCCTGGCTGTGTGGCATGCTGTGCCTGCTGGCAATGGGGCGCTTGTGGGCTGGGGGGCGAAGCGTGGGTGCTGCAAGACAGACGAACCAAAGGAATTCTGATCGGAAGGCCGCTGGTACTGGAATCGAAACCCTGTTATCGCGCTGGCGGTTGCTTGCACCCTTTGCGGCAATTCTAATGGGCGTGGCAATGTGCGCTTCGTGCGGCGGTAGCAGCGGTTCGTTCGTTTCGCACAGCCCGGGAACTCCTGCCGGAACCTATACGCTCACGGTAACTGGAACTTCCGGCAGTCTGACGCATTCAACCACTTTGATCCTGACGGTTCAGTAAGCAGCCGCTCAATACGAGTTCGCAGCCTTGTGGAGCGAAAAACAACAGTAAGTTAACATAATATAACTTATCGGACGTTGTGAGTTCGGCCGGGGTTTCTGGATCGAAAATTTTCTATTATCTCCCATTGCCTCGCTTAATGAAGACGCGTCCTCAACATGAGTTCGCGATCGGGGATTTGGCGGTGGGAGGTTAGTGAGTGGTGACGCGGACAGGATGTTTCAGCGGCTGTGGATAAGGTTGTACTGCTGTCCGGTGGGCAAATGAGTCAGCCATTCGGCGCGCAAGGTTAAGCGAAGCGTCCGCCAAAGTGCGGGCCGCTGCTTTCATCAAAATTATGGCCATTGAAATCAGAAACAGGATAATACCCAGCGCGATGACCAACCCGATACAAACCAGCAGAACCGTAATGATATACATCATGAAATCCCCTCGATTTCCACTCATTTAGATGCTGTTACGCTTTCAAGGGTTCGCCGCCACGCCCGCGACTCAAAGCCGCCGGATCAAATAGCCGTTAAGTCGCTCATTTTGATTCGGAAACTCATTGTTAGCCCATCGTTGGGCAAGAACCGATTTACTTCGATGGTGTCTTGTTGGCGGTTTCGGAAATTGCATCCGCCGTTGCTCCCTCTCGGGCTTCTGTGGCGTTCGCCGCTGCGCTGAGGTCGTTTCCCACCAGACTGATGTTGGAGCTGCGTTCGCCTTCAGCACGAAGGAAGGTTTCCGTGCGTGGGGGCGCGGCGCACCCGTGAATGAAGGCCCGCCGCACATTGCGAAAAAGAAGGAGAGGTTCGCTCGATGCAGGCGCGCTTCCCGCAAGATTACTCACTGAGAGATTCTTAACGTCATCGCACAACAGGAGCGGCCTCATGTCGGGTTTGCGGGATTCGACGGAGAGGCTTTCAAGCCGTATTCCATTGACGTGGCGGCAATAGAGACCGTAGGCTGGCAGGCGGCCAAACATTCGCGCCTCCGGATAATCAGCCGGAAGCTCTGGAATTTCGCGCGTCACCCATTCACGCTTGCCGCCTTCCCAGATTTCAATGCGAATGTTTGACAACGTAACATCCTCGACATCGTGGTCCGGCAGTCCCGTAACCAAGGAGGTCAGGATGGCACCGGTGGCATGGACATTATCAATCATGACCCCGCGCAAAGCACCGCGCTTTGGCCCGCTGGGGGGATTCCCGCTGCGGTTGCCAAGCCGCACAAAAATGGGTGTGCGCACATTCTGCATCCGGATATTGGAAACCAGAACGCCATCAATACTCCCTCCATCTACCATTTCAATAGCGACCCCTGAAATGAGGCGGGCATTCAGCGGCACGTCGTCGTTGTAAACCACCGAGTTGGCAAAGGTGATGTTTTCAAAAGCTCCCTGGCTAGCGGTTCCCATCTTAAAGCCGTTTGAAGAGCCGGTGAGGACGCAATTTGTGATAGTAATATTTTTGGTCGGGGTGACTTCCCTACCGTATGGATTCTCACTTTTGAGACAAAGCGCATCATCTCCAGTCGCAATATCACAATTCGAGATGAAAACGTTCCGACAGCAAGTGATATCCATGCCATCGGTATTCGGCCCATGGACCGAGCCCCGAACCCGAAAGCCATTGATGAATACTGACTCGCAATTAATGGGTCGCAGCGTCCAGCCCGGAGGATTTTCCACTGTAATGCCTTCAATGTGAAGATTCCTGCAGTTGACGAATTCCAGCAATGGCGAGGGGCGTACATCCAGACGCGTGCCCCCATCCAGTGCCTCCCACTCGGCGTTGATCGTCTCTTTCCAAAGATCTTCAGGCCTGGGTGTTGGTTTTGTGCGCTTCCAGAACAGCGGCCCCTGCCCGTCGATCTTTCCGGCCCCGCAAACTGCCACGTTGACCGCATCGCGCGCGAAAATCAGATGGCGGATGTTATCGGTGATGCGCCGGTCCCAACCAAAATGTGGCTCAAAGTCATGGATGTCCCGGCTGCTGAGAAGCGTGGCGCCGGCTTCCAGATATAGAGTTACGTTATCCTTAAGCACAATGCCCCCGGAGAGATAGATGCCCGGGCTGAGGTAGACGACTCCGCCCCCGGCTTTATAAGCCGCATTGATTGCCTTCTGAATGGCATCGGTATTCTTGGCTTTTCCATCTCCGCGCGCGCCATACGCCTGAACATCAAAAAGCCTCCTGTCGCGTAGGCGTTCTGTGAAGGCCATTCCAGGAAGCGCCACTGCTGCAGCGCCAAGTCCAAGCAGTCCTCTTCGGTTCATTCACACACTCCTTGACTCCTGGTCGTTGTTGAAGGATTGCGCCGTAACCATCGGCTTGTCACCCTAACCTTTACGCCTATATTACGGGCTCAGGCGTGAAGTTCCACGAGGCCACCTTCTGGAATCTGCTGGTCAAGAGCAAAAGCGCCCGCGTCGATTTCCCGATCATGCGTAGACTCCTCTTCAAGGCGACCATTTCGAACCACCATCCGCCACCTTCCAGCGGTAATCCCATCCAGCGTGATCGCCACCCGGCTTCGACCCGAGGCATTGATGAGTTAATTTTCCCTAGCTCCATCCACACTGACTGGGGTTGTTGAAGAGGAGCCAATGTACAGGAACGCCTTTCTTCCCCCCGAACTTCCAGCGGTAGGAACAGAAGCACAAAACCGCACGGTTCAAGCTCGCCACGGGAGAGTACATCCTGATGCTGGCGATAAAATCTCATCCAGGCCTCAATGCATAGCCAAGAGGTTTTACAAATTCAAACGAAAAATTCAGCCCTTCCCCTCTCCGGGAAAGGCCAAGGGAATAAGGCTTAACGTGCAATCCGGTCACTTCAACTTGGTCAAGCATGCCGAAGGAAAACCGGTTCTCTCCGTTCCGGTCGGTACGAAGCGCGAACCGAATACCGGCATTTGCCGCGTAGGCTCGCGTATATTTTTCACCGGAGGCCAGGCCGCGCGTGTCGGCATCAAACTCGGCCTCGATCTCCGGCGAGCCGCTCCGGAAATCCCAGAATCTGTAAATGCCGGAAAAGGGCAAACGGGCTTTCAAGGAATAACGATGAACGGTGAAAGCTTGGCCATCCTCGCGTGCCAGGCGGAACTGAAAGGAAGCGAGACCGGGTTCAGGAGAAGCAAAGTCCAGTTTGAGTTGATAGCCACCGGCGTAAAACGAAGCGTGATGCCGACTCCTTGCACCTGAAGCCATCCACTGAGTGATCCGAGGCTCCAGAGCGATGCCGAGTTGGGCGTCCCATCGGGAGACCGGCTCCAACTTCAGCCAGGCCTGATCAAACCCTATTGATGAGCCATTCGGATTAGCCAGGTTAAGAGGAACCACAGCAGGCAGAGCAAATCCAAGAGCCGGAATTGTAAGAAAGCGGCGGCGACTGACGCCGGGCATGGAATTCCTCCCAAGGGAAGATGCGTTGCAGTTCGCCGCTCCCAAGCGCCATGAGGGTTTGTATAGAGAGACAGAATGGCTTCCTCTCGAAAGAGGCCATTGAATCCCCGGTTTTTACTTGTCCGGTCAAGCTTCCGGGAAGCTGCATCCCGATCAGCCGAGCAGGATGGATCACTTCGAGAGAGATTGCTTCCAGCCACCCGCCAAACTTCCACGGCATACCTGGAGGTTTAGAATTCCAGTCGCGCTCCCATCGTAATATTGCGCGGACCTGCCATAGGACCGGTAGGCATGCCGAAGTTCGGAGAAGCAATGTTGCCCTGAATGCCGCCGAAGTCCGTCCGGTTAAAAGGATTGAACACGTTGATCTGATAATTGAGTGCAATCGACTCGTGGATCGTGAATCGTTTATTGAGTGAAAAAGCTTCCCAACGATACCACGGGTTACGGAAACGGGTGTTATAAATCGATGCATTACCCAGGGTAAAGGGTGGCGTAACCGCGAAAGGAGCGTTCGCTCCGTAGTTGAACCACCGGACATTCGGATTGTTGGGATCCAGCGCCGTCGAAGAGACTCCAGTCCGAATCGGAAGTCCGGTAGCTGTGACCTTGGTCAGCGTGGAAAAAAGCTCCTGCCCCAGATAATTAGTCGGGTTCGTCAACTCAATCAAGGTGCCGCTACGATACTGCTGGTCAGAGGCAAATGTCCAACCGCCCACCAGCTCATCCAGCAAGCCGTGGGCGTTGCTCAGAAATCGCCTACCCCTGCCAAATGGCAACTGGTAACTGAGGATGATGTTGACATAATGAGGAATATCTTCGTTCATGTAACTTTTGGCGTCGGAAAGATTATAGGAATCCTGAGTTCCTTGTTGAACCGTCTGGGTGAAAATCTGGCGGAACGACAGCATGTCCAGCGTCTTCGACCAGACGTAGGCGCCCGTGAAATTCAGAGGTCCAAAACGATGCTCAACTTTCGCCTGGAGGGAATCGTACCAACTCTTGCCGTCACCTGAATTGGCCGAGAAAACATTACCCACCTGCGGATACGGCCGCAGGGCCTGGGCTAACGTGGCTGCACCACCCCATTGCATAAAAGTGGGGAATGGAAGATCCGGAAGGCCGTTAGTGCAAGGGATCACATTCGTATAGGTACAAATATCGGCAGCCAACGGACCTCTGAGATTTGCCTGAAGCAGGTTCTCCGGCCCATTCGGCGTCTGAACATGTCCCAGATAAAGATCGCTGGTCGGAAGCTGGTTGATATAAATGGAGGAAGGCAGGCGGGTACCCCGATTGCCGACGTACCCCACGTCAACCAACCAGTTTTTGTACTCTTTTTCGACGGTGAAGTTCCAGGAGTAAATACGAGGCGCGTTACCAAAATGGGGACCCAAATAGTAGACAGAATTACTAAAGTTATCAACTCCGGGAATTTGCTGTGCCGGATGGAAGCTGGCTGGGGGACGGACACCGCCCGGATTATTGACGGGCGCATTCGGGTTATAGGCTCCGGGGTCCCAGTCGAAGGCTGCATTGAAGCCATCCGATGTCTGTGCAAAACTACCCCCGCCAAAGCCGTCTGTGCATCCACAGCCGCCGTTGCCCAGCGCTTCGTAATAGATACCCCAGAAGCCCCGAACCACCCAACTTGGTTTCAGGTTCCACGCAAAACCCAGCCGGGGTCCGAAATCAGAGAAATCAGTGGGGTAGGGGCGAAGTTGCCCGGTGCGGCCTGGTCCGCTGCCCATGAAGATCATGGCGCCCGGAAGACCCCCCGCCGCTGGGTTCGGAGTGGTCGGGCTAAAGGTCGACATATTGCCATGAAGTTGGTACCAGCCAATGGGTACTTCATAGCGAAGACCTAGATCAAGAGTGAGACGGGGGCGGATTTTCCATGTATCCTGAAAATATCCGGCCTGATATTGATAGCGGATCTGTGGCAAGAAGACTGGCAAGGCGTTCTGATTCGCGACGTCCACATCTCCCAGCAAAAAGCTCGCAAAGGCGTAGCCATCCTTGGCGCCCGCCTTAGAAGCAGTCTGAATGCTTGAAAATTCGTAGACTCCATTGGTCCCTGCCCAGTCATTCGCGTTGGTCTCCAGACGACGAAAGTCCCATCCCATCTGGAATTCGTGCGTATTGTGCATCCAGGTCAGATTCTGTGCAAACTGCCAAGTCTTATTCCACTGGCCCCCGTTATTGACTTTACCCTGATTCATTCCCCAGGAGGTAAAGCCCGGAATGTAGCCGCCAGCGGGCATGGTGAGGTTATTCTCAAACGCGATGATGGGTGTGGCATCTTGAGGAGTGCCAGCCTGGAGGGGGAAGCCGAATTTAGTTCCAAAGCCGTTCTGGAAAGGATTGTGCCAGAGTTGCCGATCCACGCTGTAGCCCATGATCGTGTGTAGTTCAAGTTGAGGATTTATTGCGAAGTCTTCGGAAACGCGGAAATGATAGGGAGACTGAAAATTGTCCAGCCCACCATTCAGCGGGCCGGGAAAATATAGATCCGAATCACTCTCCATATTGCGGTGAGTGAGAAAACCCATCAAATGATTCCGGCTGCCGATCTGATGGTCAATTTGAATAGACCAAACCCTGTCCATGAATTTGCTTGTGGAATTGTAAGTGTAGTTACTGATTAAGGATCCTGCCGGACCCGAATTCGGATCTGGAATGTAAGGCAGAATATTTTTGGAGATGGTGCTAAAGCGGCTTTGGGGAATGATATTGCCCGGAAACGGCTGACGGACTCCGTTCACCGTGGTAGCCGGGTCATAGATGATAATCGGTTGTGGCAGGTTGAGCAGAGCCGAAAAATCCCCATTTTTCATTGCCGGTGTAGGCACTGTTTCACCTGTGCTCACGGAAAGAGAGGCGGGTTGGTGGATTTGCGCGTATGAAACAAACCAGAAAGTCTTATTCCGACCATTGTAAATATGCGGGAGATACACCGGACCGCCCGCGTAACCTCCATATTCATTAAACCACTCCGGAGGACGGCAGGCCTTGTCGTGGGTCACGCCATTGCAGGTACGGGCAGCAGGATTTGCATTCGTGGACCATGGAACCGCATCGAAAATTTTGCGCTTCCAGTTGAAGAACCCTCCTCCATGAATCTGATTAGTTCCTGACTTGGTTACAAACTCCTGTATTCCGCCCCCCACCCGTCCGTACTTGGCATTGAAACCTGAAGTGACCAGTCTCATTTCACTGAAGGCGTAGAAGCCAGGAAAGGTAAAGTTCACTCCCCCCGATTCTGGTAGAACCATGCTCGCCCCATCCACCAGGATTTCCGAAGCGCGGCCGATGGAACCATTGATGCTTCTCTCAGCATTGCTGTTCACACCAGGCATCCAGCCGACAAAGGAGTCAGCCGTTTCCAAACTACCGTTCCACAACGGAAGGGTCATCATGGTCTGCGGGCTCAATCCTGTTGATTCCTCGGCATTTGTGGTGTTCAGCACGGGCGCCGAGGCGTTCACCTGAACTGTTTGTTGAACAGCACCCACAGCCAGTTGGACGTTGATGGTTTCAGCCAAGCCAACGCGGACCTCGATCCCTGTCTGAACGAATTTCTTAAAGCCTGCATGCTCAACCGTCAGCTCATATGGACCGGTCGGGAGGTTGGGGAAAGCGTATACACCAGCTTGGGTTGTCGTAACGCTGAATTGCCGCCCCGTCGGCACGTGGATAGCAACAACCTTGGCGGCCGGCACGACGGCGCCAGCAGGATCAGTGACCGTGCCAGAAAGCGATCCCGTGTCGCCCTGTGACCATAAAACGACAGGACGCATTGAAAACGCCAACAAGAAGATAGCCAGGATGCTGCAAACCTTAATTCGTTTTACAAAATGCAGCGACAGTGAAGCAGAGGAATATACTTTGACGTCCGGCCTTCTCATTGGTCTACCCTCCTCACTCTCGAATTTTGTTTTCCCAAAAATTTTTTCCGGCGTCATCATTCACCCGACACGTGGGAAGTTGCTTAAGAAGTTGCATCCGCGCCGGCAGACGTGCCGCGGCCCAAGTATCCCACGGACTGAAGAGCAACACCTTTCGCAAGAAGTCCCTCCTTCATAACTGTGGGCGGTGTGACCAATCCCCCACAGCTACAGCACCCCCCGAACGATATGCTCCCACCGCCGGCGAAGCTTCGGAGGCTCTTGCAAACCTCATGACCACAAGCATTTCAAAGAGGTCTGGCTGTGACCAAGGGACTCCCCAAATAGTCCCAAACGTTCCGTTAGCGTTACCGGATAAGCCACGAAATTTATCCAGAAATGGAAAAAGTGTCAAGAAATTTTTTGATTCTCTTCTCTCTAAGCTTTTAAGTGCATCTTACAACTGTATAGGATAATTGAGGTTAGATAAAAAATACCTCCAGAATCGGTGGTTATGCAGGAATATTGAAAAAATCTACTTCCTTTCCGTCGACGCTCACGGAAAAACGCTTAGATGAAAGCAGGTTATCGACCTGGGGTACCAGCAGCCAACAGGAAATAGTAGGACAAAAGCCAGCCTTGTAAGCGTCTCTTGGCCTTGGCGTGCTGACCCATTTCAAGAATGAAGGCAAAACGCACCAGGAGGGCTGTGACGCTTGGATAAATCACATCCGAATCGAAAGGGGATTTCCGAGATCGCCCGACTCGCCAACGTCTCGATCGGGACGGTAGACCGAGCGCTCCACGGCCGCAAAGAGATCAGCGAGAAAACGCGCAGGCGTATTCTCGACATTGCTCAAAGCATTGGTTACACACCTAATCTGGCGGCCCGAACTCTTTCAGTAGGAAAAGCGACCGTTCGCATCGGCGTTTGCATTCCACGTGAGACCCATCTCTTTTATGATCAGTTGCGCGATGGCATTGTTGATGAAGTCCGCCGCTACGAAGCCCTGGGGGTGGAGATGCTTTACCGCCCCGTGGATAGACTCGGTGTCAAAGAGAATGAACGGCTTGCTGAAATGATTGAGACAGACGTCAGAGCTTTGATCATCACCCCAGGCAACCCAAGCCGTGTTACTCCCTTGATTAATCAAGCCACGGAAAAAGGGATCAAAGTGGCCTGCGTCGCCTCGGATGCCCCTGACAGCGCCCGGTCAACCGTCGTTTGTGTGGATCCTGAAGTTGGAGGGAAGCTTGCCGCCGAGCTATTGGGAAGGTTTCTGGCTCCCGGCTCTCAGGCAGCAATCGTCACCGGCATGTTGCAGACTGAGGATCATCGAAGAAAGACGGAAGGTTTCTGCGAAGCATTTTCCTATTATTGCGATGGCGGACAAGTTGTGGAAGTTGTGGAAGGCCACCTGAATGATGAGGAAACCTTCCAAAAATGCCTTAACCTTTTTGAAAAGTACCCCTCCCTGGCAGGGCTTTACGTAAACGTCAGCATCTGCCTACCCGTGTGTTATGCTTTACGCGCCCGCGGTCTGGCTGGAAAAGTGCGCGTGGTCGTCACCGATTTATTCCAGGAGATGGTTCCGCTCTTTGAAGAGGAAACGATCCATGCTTCCGTTTATCAGCGCCCCTACGTTCAGGGACAGATGGCGGTGAGGATTCTCATAGAGCATTTTCTTCATGATCGGAAGATACCCCGCACCCACTATCTGACACCGGCGATCGTCATGCGATCCAATGTGCACTTATTCCGCGAGACACGGCAGATCGAATCGGCAAAGGAATAAAGTGATCAATTCAGATTTTTCCCCGAAGGGGCAAACCGATCGCTGACTCCTACACCCTGACGGCTGCAATCCGCCGCATGAGGTCATTTTGCTCGATAATGCTCTCGGCACCGATAGTAAACGCATCCAGCACGCCCAGTGACAAGGCATAATGCAGCGCCTCATCCGGGCGGTGGCGTAGGTCACCCTGGCCCAGAATCTTCATTCCCACAATTCCCTTCCCTTGTGCTTTCATCTGGCGCAAGACGGAAAGGACTGTGGCGGGGTCGGCGTCCATGTGTGAACCGATAGGATTCATACGAACCAGATCGACTTCCACCCAGGGTGACGCTGCCGCAGCCCGCAGCGCGCCAATCGTGTGACACGAACAGCCGTGAGCGCGAATCCAACCCTTTGCCTTGGCTTCGGAGAGCACGTCCATTGTCCGCCGATAACGCGTGGTCCAGTCATCGGCCATCATGCAGTGCATCAAAACGATGTCGATATAATCGGTGTTCAGTTCCTTGCGGAAACGGTCAAGGTCGGCTCGCATGCGATCAGGGTCTCTGGAATCGGACTTGGTGAGCACCGTGACTTTCTCTCGCGGCAGGCGCTTGAGCGCGGCAGCCACTGCCGGATGCGTGCCGTAGGAATCCGCGGTATCAAAAAATCGCAATCCATGGTCGTAGCCGTGCACCAGAAGGTCGGCAAGCCCTTGGACTCCTAGCGCTGATTGGTGGGAATGACTGGCGAAACCCACGGTTCCGGTACCGCAAGCCAGGCGGCTAGTGCGGATGCCGGTCTTCCCCAGGACAACCGTATCCGCTGCGCTGAATTGTGCGCCTGTTGCGGGCGAAGCTTGCACCATCGATTTCGAGCCAAACCAGATGCTCCCAAGTCCCAATGTGGTCCTGGCGATGAATTCGCGACGTTTCATGGCTCACCTCAGGGTTTAAAATTTGGACTGACAATGAAAGCGGAGCGCGCTGCGCAACTGAATGACCTACGGAATCGTAAATTAGCACGACATTCGGCTGAATGGAAGCTAATTGCAGGTCATCTTTCAGATTTCAAATGGCACAACTCAGAATACTCAAGACTTATGAAGACACGAGCCTCAGGCCGAGGATCGCTTAACGCGAGTGTGAGGGTACGACATTGAGCACTGCGACGGAGCGCCCTTTCCCTTTCGGATAAACCTCAACCAGCGTCAGATTCTTTGGGACAAAGTATTCCCGCGCCACACGCTGGATCTCTGCCGGAGTTACATTCAGAAAACGCTGAATTTCGATATTATACAGATCAGGATTTTTCAGAATGACCGCATCATAGCCCAAGGCGTCGGCGCGGCTCTGTGCGCCCTGGCGATTCAGAATAAAATCGCGCAAAATCTCATTTCGGGCCCGCTCCATATCCTGGCGAGGAATCGTTCCATACTTCAGCCGGTCAAGCACAGCGTTCACCTCCGCCTCCCCCTGTGCCGGCGTGTATCCGGAATTCATGACGGCGAAGATGAAAAAAAGATTGGGCAGCTCTGTAAAGTTTCCCTCGCTTTCCACCTGCATAGCCATTTCCTTTTCATAAACCAGCCGCCGGTAAACCCAGGAACTTTCGCCATCGGAAAGGATTTTGGAAGCCAGACGTAAGGGGTAAGCGTCCGGTGTGCCATCTGCTGGCATGCGATAGCCTTCCACAAAGGCCGGCAAAGCGACATCCTGGGTGAGTTTCACAACACGCTCAGCTGCCTGGGCGGGCTCCTGGGGATAGTTGCGAGTAATTGGTCGCTCCCCAGGCTTCAACGGCCCAAAGTATTGCTGTACCCATTCAGTACATTGTTTTTCGTTGAAATGGCCCACCACCACCAGCGTGGCATTGTTGGGCACATAATACGTGTCATAAAAAGATTTCACCTCGCCGACATTCGCTCGATCCAAGTCATCCAGGCTGCCAATCGGCATGTGGCGATATGGAGAGACGGTAAAGGCGTGGGCGTAGAGAGTTTCCATGACGTTCCCGTAAGGCTGATTGTCAAAGCGCTGTCGCCGCTCCTCTTCCACCACTTCCCTTTCGTTTTTGAACGTCGATTCGGTGATCTGAAGATTCCGCATGCGGTCGGCTTCCAGCCACAAGACCACTGGAAGATCCGAGCTGGGTACGGTTTCCCAGAAGACCGTGGCATCCTCGGTGGTATAAGCGTTGTCAATACCGCCAGCGCGAACGATGTAATTTGAGAATTCATCCGGAGCGAGGTTTCGCGTGCCATCAAACATCAGGTGCTCAAAAAGGTGAGCAAAGCCCGTCATGCCGGGACGTTCATCTTTGGAGCCGACGTGATACCAGACCTGCACATCGACGACCGGAGATTGGTCGTCTGGTGCCATCAGCACCTCCAGGCCATTCTGAAGAAAGAGTCTGTCAAGCGTGGTGTACGGCAGTTTGACGCGCGCCGTGGCTGTGGCAGCGGCAAGAAAGAAGCTGAGTGCGGCTGCACATTGTAGCTTAAAGTTCATCGCGCGCCCAAAAGGGAGAGCTGAGCCCCGAAGGAGAAAGAAATACATTTCAAACAATGATCTTGATATTTTACATCATGAACTTTAGAAGGTCTCTCAGGGTTCGTTCCTGAAATTTTTTCTGCGTGGACCAACTTGGAACTGTCCGAAACCAACTTATGGTCCTCCGAAGTGTCACATCCTCTGCCCGCCCCAAAGAGCAAGGGCAGACTCCTATCTGCTGGAAGTTTATGCATCACTTCCCAGCGCTATCCAGTTTAGCAATTTTGACTAAGATGGATGCGACAAATGAGATAGTTCCTGGGGCGGGTTCATTAGCGTCGAAGGCGTTGTACATTACGCTGGGGGAAATCCCGCCTTGTCACTCCATGAAATCGTTCGATTCCGAAGGTCTTGGCGGTCATTTTAAGGGCAGGCGCGGGGTTATTCCACAAACTTGTTGGCAATGGGAAAGCGTCGTCCAATTCCAAAGGCTTTGGCAGTCACTTTCAGGGCGGGTGCCGCTTGTTGCCGCTTATATTCAGCGCGTGTAACGCTGCTGATGGTTTGCTCAACCAAGAGAGGGTCCAGCCCGAACCTTGCAATGATTTCCTGGGCGCAGAGATTCTCTTCGATATAGGCGCGCAGAATCTGGTCGAGGATTTCGTAAGGTGGCAACGTATCCTGGTCTGTCTGGTTGGGTCGCAGTTCGGCGGATGGCGCTTTCTCGAAGCATGCAGCGGGAATAGGGCCGTCTCCCGTCCCCTGATGGTTCAGATATCGCGCCAGTTGGTAAACCATAGTTTTAGGTACGTCCGCAATCACCGCGAGTCCTCCCGCCATGTCACCGTAAAGCGTGCAATACCCTACGGCCAGTTCGGATTTGTTCCCAGTGCTCAGCAGCAACGCGCCAAACTTATTGGAGAACGCCATCAGGATGTTGCCTCGGATTCGGGCCTGAATGTTTTCCTCTGTCACGTCGTGAGGGAGCTCGGCAAAGGCAGGCTTCAGGGCGGCGAGGTAACTGTCGAAAATGGGAGTAATCGGCACGATCTCAAAATGAATGCCAAGATTGCGGGCGAGCGTCTCTGCGTCGCGCACGCTACCAGGGGAGGAATACGGTCCGGGCATGCTGATCCCATAGACTGCCTCGGGCCCTAGAGCCTGTGTTGCCAGGGTAGCCACCACGGAGGAATCGATCCCCCCGCTCAGCCCCACAATGGCCTTTTGAAATCCACATTTCCTCATATAGTCGCGCGTGCCCAGGACGAGTGCATGATGGATAGCTTCAATTTCTGAAGCCGGCTCCGGGCGCAAGTCGCCGCGACCGCTCGCCACGTCGAAGATCACTAGGTCTTCCTCAAACGCCTTGGCACGGGCGCACAACTCGCCTTGGGCGTTGAAGGCGTAGCTCGATCCGTCAAAAATCAGGCTGTCATTGCCGCCGACCAGATTGACGTAAACCACTGGGACGCGGCGCTCGCGAGCAATGGCTTGGAGCATCTCCTTTCGCAATTGAATTTTCCCTTCACTGAAAGGCGATGCTGCGATATTAAGGATGATCCCCGCCCCGGCGCGGACGGTTTCTTCCACCGGATCGCGCGTGTAAAACCGTTTCTTCCAGAAATTCTTATCATTCCAGGCATCCTCGCAGATCGTGATGCCCAGGTGCCAGCCTTCGAGCAGATACGTGGCGGGTGATTTCCCCGGCTCGAAGTATCGGGACTCGTCAAAAACATCGTAAAACGGCAATAGAATCTTGGCGTAATCAAGCTCCACCTTGCCGCCGCGCAGCAGGGCCGCGGCGTCTGAAACCGCCTTCCCCTGCTCCACGCCGGAGCGCCGCACGTAGCCCACCAGTGCAGCAACCGGCGGGAACTTTTGAGCCAGTTGTTTGAGTTCATGTTCACAGCGCTCCACGAAGCACGGCCTGTCAATCAGGTCGCGAGGTGGATAACCGCACAACGCCAGTTCCGGGAATACGACTAGGTCGGCTTGCAACTGGTGAGCTCGCTCAGCAAACTTCAGGATGCGATCCACGTTGCCGGCGAAATCGCCCACCGTGGCATTCATCTGCGCGAGAGCGATCTTCATCGGGGATGTCCAAAGGTGTGCTCCATGAAGCGTATACGTTATTATAGAGTACCCGTGGATAAAATCCACGAGCAGGGGGGCGGATTGTGTTCTGCCGAGGTGGGCGACGCACCCCTATGGGCGCTTTCGCTATGTCCTGGAGGCGGTTGCGATGTTAAACTTCGTTGTGGTCAGGAAAAAATGAGAACTTGCCAGAATACGAGACTGCTTGTTCACATGCTTGCAAAACGTCTAACGATCCGCCCGCTCCCGAAAATGCCTGAATCGACAATCATTTATTCCCCACTCTTTTCACGCGTCACCCTGAAGTCATCGTGGTGACGTCTAAGAATTATTGAAACCTCAGGCCGCTGAGATTCGTAAGTACCATCTTGGCCTTCGTTTACACGAATCTCAACGTGCCAAAAAGAAGAAAGGAAGAAAGGATTAGCAATGAATTGCAGATACCCTTGGAGGCTCCTAGGGGGAGCTCTGATCTTGACTTTGCTGGGGCTGCCGATGCTTAGGGCGCAGCAAAATTCAAATACTAAGGCTGAGGATGCCTACGATCAATCCATCGAACGCAGCTATACACGCACCAGTTGGTTCCCGAACATTCTCGGACCCTACATGAACCCGCGCGTCCCTGGCTTTCAACTGGCGAATTCTCAGCTTCTTCATGAACTGATTCAGAATGGCAAAATGCAGCTTTCCCTTCAGGATGCTATTGCCCTTGCGATCGAGAACAATCTCAATATTGCCGTGGCCCGCTATAACCCCGAATATGCTCAGATTGACAAGGTCCGTGCGGCCAGCGGCCAGGCCACGCGCGGCATCGAAGGCATGTTTCAGTCATCGGCTCTGTTTGCCGGAGCGCTCGGCGGCGGCGTCGGCGCGGCATCCGGCGGCTTTCAACAGGGAGCGGCGGGCAGCGCGGTCGGCGGGGTCAACGTCAATCGCGTGGGCTCGATTGGCTCGTTCGATCCGGTCATCGGGTTCTCCGCCGGATGGGCCTACAGCCAATCTCCCCTTGCAAGCAGCATTGTAAATGGTGTTTCTTTGCTCACCGGAAACACAGGTCAATATAACGTCTTCTTTGGACAGGAGCTTCCGACGGGAACAAGCTACGAAATCGTCGCCGGAGGCGCGCGCCAGTCCACTAACTCTCTGACCAACTTCTTCAATCCGCAAGTTGTGACTTCCATGACGATCGGCATTCAGCAACCTCTTCTCAACGGCTTCGGATATCGCGCCAATGCCAAGTTCATCCGCATCGCGGCCAATGAAGTAGGGATTGCCAAGGATTATTTCCGCGAGCAGGTGGCCAGTGTGATTTCCACTATTGAAAACGATTACTGGGCGCTGGTGCAGGACAAGCAGAATGTGCTCGTGGCACAGGAAGCGGTGAAATACAATCAGAAGCTGCTGGAAGATAACAAGCGGCAAGTGCAGATTGGAACGCTGGCGCCGCTCGACGTGATCCAGGCCGAATCAAACCTGGCGACCGCCCAGCAGAACCTGATTGTGGCCCAGACTACGTTCCAGCAACAGCAGGAACTTATAAAGACAGAGATTTCCAAGCAGGTCACCGGTGACCTGCTGACGGCGGATATTGAGCCAACGGACCAGCTTCCGGACCCCGCCGCGAACCCGGTGCCGACGGTGGAAGAGGCGCTGAAGATGGCGCATGAAAACCGACCCGAAGTGGATTTGAACAATCTTAACCTGAAGAATGAAGAAATCATTCTGAAAGCCAACCGCAATGCCCTGCTGCCTACTTTAGATGCCTTCGCTTCTTTCACGCCCAGTGGCCTTTCTGGAGAAAGGGTTCTGTTTGGCCCAGGAAACGGTTTTCTGCCCGGCCCGCCCGTGGGTAAAGTCCCCGGCGGAGTCGGCCAGGCACTTACACAAATTCTTCACAACCAATATCCCAATTATTCCATTGGGTTTACTTTGGCGATGCCCATCCGCAATCGCGCTGCGCAGGCGGACGCAGCCCGCGCTTTGCTTGAAGAGCATCAGCTTCGCACGACCATACAGCAAACGCTCAATACGATTGACCAGGATGTGCGGCAAGCTGAGATTGCCGTGGTGCAAGGACGGGCGCGCATTGAGGCGGCGCAAAAAGCCGTGGATTACGCCAGACAGCAACTGGAAGATGAGCAGAAAAAGTTCAAGGTGGGTGAATCCACTGTAACGCTCGTCATCCAGATGCAGAATGCTCTGACTCAGGCCGAAGGCACACTCGTCACGGCTCGCGCCAGCTATGCAACAGCGCTGACTCAATTTGAGCTTGCCACAGGAACAATTTTGCAGAAGAATAACGTGCAACTGGTAGAAGCCTTGACGGGGCACGTGAATCGTGTGCCCAATATTCCGGGCACCCCCGTTGCCGACAAACCCTGACAGCTTGAGTTGTCGCACCCACAATACCCGCAAAATATAAGAATGGCTTCTTGCCTACCCGCTCCGGAGGTGGGAGAAGGCAGGTCTTTATCTTTCAGAACCTCTGTCTCATCTTTACTTCAGCCCACCGATTTGGCTCGGTTTCGAAGATCTTTCGTCAGAGGATGACTCCATCGTTTTTACGATGGCTGTTGTCTGGAGAATTAAAGTTAAGTTGAAGTTCTTTTCCACCACAAGAATTTTTTCTGGCGTCTGTTTTCTTTTCGGTACAGTTGCTTTCTGGAATCTGAAATTAAAATCTGGATTAGCTTGCCCCCTTCCGTTGACATTTCCCTGCCAAATAAGTTGCAATGGGTGACATGGCAAAGGAAACCGAGACGGGTGTTGAGGCGAAACAAGATGCCATCAGCCGCCGGGTTTCTGCGGCTGAAATGGAGTGGCAAGAAAAGATCTTAAAACCTGCCCTGGAGCGTTCCCCTGAACGCCGGAGAGCCTTTACCACCACATCAGGCGTTGAAATCGAACGGCTTTACACCCCTGCCGATCTCCCGAATTTCAATTACGAGCGCGACCTTGGAGACCCGGGTGAATATCCCTACACGCGTGGAATCCATTCCACAATGTATCGGGGAAAAATCTGGACCATGCGCCAGTTCAGCGGTTTTGGCACTCCGGAGGAAACCAATCAACGCCTTCACTATCTTTTAAGTCAGGGCCAGACCGGACTTTCGATTGCGTTTGACCTGCCGACACTGATGGGTTACGACAGCGACCATCCACTGGCGGAAGGAGAGGTGGGCAAATGCGGTGTCGCGGTTTCCTCGCTGGCGGATATGGAAGTGCTTCTTCAGGGGCTGCCTTTGGAGCAGGTGAGCACGTCGATGACCATCAACTCGCCTGCAGCGGTCATCTGGGCAATGTATCTGGTTGCTGCAGAAAAGAGCGGCGCCGACTGGAAGAAACTTTCAGGGACGATTCAGAACGACATCCTCAAGGAATATATTGCGCAAAAGGAATACATCTTCCCTCCTGCGCCTTCCATGCGGTTAGTGGTGGATACGATTTCGTTCGCCGCCCGTGAAACGCCGCGGTGGAATCCCATTTCCGTCAGTGGTTATCACATTCGTGAGGCGGGCTCGACGGCTGTACAGGAACTCGCATTCACCTTACGCGACGGCGTTGAATACGTCGAATGGGTGTTACGCGCGGGACTGGCGGTGGATGATTTTGCTCCCCGCATCAGTTTCTTCTTTAATGCCCACAATGATCTCTTTGAGGAGGTTGCCAAATTCCGGGCGGCCCGCAAAGTGTGGGCTCGCGTGATGCGTGAACGTTTTGGGGCGAAAAATCCCCGCTCCTGGACGTGCCGCTTTCATACCCAGACAGCGGGCTGTTCGCTGACCGCGCAGCAACCCTATAACAATGTCGTGCGCACCACAATTCAGGCACTGGCTGCGGTGCTGGGCGGCACACAGTCACTCCACACGAATTCCCTGGACGAAGCCTGGTCTCTGCCTACGGAGGACGCCGCCACGCTGGCCTTGCGCACTCAGCAGGTGCTGGCTTATGAAAGCGGTCTGACGGAAGTTGTCGATCCTCTGGCCGGATCATACCTGCTAGAGAAGCTGACGCTTCAGACCGAGCGCGCCTGTTATGAGTATTTCGACAAGATCGATGCCATGGGCGGAATGGTGGCTGCCATCGAAAAAGGCTTTCCGCAACGGGAAATTCATGAGGCCGCTTACGCTTATCAGAGAGCTATCGAGAGCAAGGATAAAATCATTGTCGGCGTGAATGAGTTTACCTCTTGCGAGCAGCCTATCAATATCCTTGTGGTGGATCAGGGCGTGGCCGCAACGCAGCGTCGTAAGTTGCGCGAGCTCCGCGAGCGACGGAATCATGCTCAGGTTCAGTCAACGTTAGAGACGCTGGGAAACGCAGCCCGGACAGATCAAAACCTGATGCCCTTCATTCTGAATTGCGTTCGGTCGTATGCGACGCTCGGTGAAATCTGCGACGTGTTGCGAAGGGTCTTTGGGAAGTATGAAGAACCGGCATTTCGATAAGGATCGGTTGATGGTCGCTGTTGATCCACGCCGGTAGGCGTTGGTTCGCCGCTTTTGTGAACACATCATTGTGAACTCCTGATTTTGTTATGACGGCAAGCCCCATCCGTGTCCTTGTAGCCAAGCCCGGCCTGGATGGCCACGATCGCGGCGCCAAGATTGTCGCGCGCGCACTTCGCGATGCCGGCATGGAAGTGATTTACACCGGTCTGCGACAGACTCCGGAGCAAATCGTCAACGCCGCTTTGCAGGAGGATGTGGATGCTATTGGCATCTCAATTCTCTCCGGAGCGCATAACTCCATCCTTCCCCGCATCTGTGAACTGCTCCGCCAGGAAGAGATGGAAGACGTGCTCCTGGTAGTCGGAGGAATTATTCCGAATGAGGATATCCCCGCGCTCAAGAGTGCTGGTGTGGCGGAGGTTTTCCAGCCGGGTGTCTCAACTCAGGAGATCGTGGATTTTATCCGGACGCACGTTCGGCAGAAGAATGCTCCCGCAGGTTGACGCTGCCGTGAACCACCGAGAACTGAATTCCATAGCCGGCAACACCCGGGATGCTGCGTGCGCTTGAAAGGAAGCTATCGGGCCCTGTGCTTCAGGGGTCGAGCCGGTGAAATTGCAGAATGAAAGCATATCGCGGAGGGGAATTGAGCTTGAACCTGTGGTGAGCTGAAACTTATGGCGTCTTCACTCGGAGGGAAAAGGAGACGGCCCTTCCTATTTTTCACTCACTTGGTAGAAACGGAGAAGATGAATGGTACGGTACGATGTCTCGCTCCTGACCGACGATGACCTCCATTATTTTAACGAAGGCACCCACTATCGGCTTTATCAAAAATTAGGTGCACATCTTTTGCAGTTGGAAGGGGTAGAGGGCACCTATTTTGCTGTTTGGGCACCGAACGCGGAGCGCGTATGTGTGATCGGCGACTTTAATCATTGGGATAAGAACAGCCACCCGCTCCAGGCCCGAGGGCAATCGGGTGTGTGGGAGGGCTTTATTCCCCATGTTGGAAAGGGAACAAGGTATAAATTCCAGGTCTATTCACGCTATCAGGGCTATCAGATCGACAAAACCGATCCCTTCGCTTTCTATAACGAAGTTGCACCGCAAAACGCCTCAATTATCTGGGACCTGGATTACTCCTGGAAGGATGCCAAATGGATGGGAACTCGTTCCGAGCGTAATTCGCGAAGCGGCCCGATTGCAATCTATGAAGTACACCTCGGCTCCTGGATGCGGTCGCCCGACCATCCAGAGCAATTCTTCGGCTATCGGATTCTCGGTGAAAAACTGGCAGATTATGTTGAGAAAATGGGCTTTACCCATGTGGAGTTCCTCCCCGTGATGGAACATCCCTACTACCCCTCCTGGGGTTATCAAATTACGGGTTACTTTGCTCCCACCAGCCGTTACGGGACGCCGCAGGATTTCATGAGTCTCATTGATCATCTGCACCAGCGCGGCATTGGAGTGATTCTGGATTGGGTACCCTCGCACTTCCCCAACGACGGCCACGGGCTGGGTTTTTTCGACGGCACTCATCTTTACGAACACGCTGATCCGCGCCAGGGCTTCCATCCGGAGTGGAAGAGCTTCATCTTCAATTACGGCCGCAATGAGGTTCGCAGCTTTCTGCTCTCAAGCGCTCTGTTCTGGCTCGATCGTTACCACGCCGACGGACTACGGGTGGACGGCGTGGCGTCCATGCTTTACCTGGACTATGCGCGCAAAGAGGGCGAGTGGATTCCCAACCGATATGGAGGCAAGGAAAACCTCGAAGCCATCGACTTTCTGCGCCAGATGAATTTGAGCGTTTATCAGAATTATCCGGACGTCCAGACGATTGCCGAAGAATCCACTTCCTGGCCGATGGTGTCCCGCCCGACGGATATTGGAGGGCTGGGTTTTGGCATGAAGTGGGATATGGGCTGGATGCACGATACGCTCAGTTACATATCCAAGGATCCGATCTATCGCTCCTATCATCATGGAGAACTCACCTTCCGGATGATTTATGCTTTTACGGAAAATTTCGTTCTGCCTCTTTCCCATGACGAAGTCGTGCACATGAAAGGGTCGTTACTGCGCAAGATGCCGGGCGATGACTGGCAGAAGTTTGCAAACCTGCGCCTGCTTTTCGGATATATGTATGCGCAGCCTGGCAAGAAGCTGCTCTTTATGGGTGGCGAGATTGCCCAGTGGGATGAGTGGAAATATGCCACCAGCCTGGACTGGCACTTGCTTCAATATGCTCCTCACCGGGGAACACAAAAATGGGTGGAGGATCTGAACAGGTTCTACCGATCTGAGCCATCGGTCTATGAGCTGGATTTTGAGCCGGAAGGCTTTGAGTGGATTAATTGTAATGATTCCGCAGCCAGCACATTAAGTTTTATCCGCAAAGGTCGGACGACGCGCGATCTTGTTTTGGTGGTCTGCAACTTTACGCCCGTGATCCGCACCGAATATCGTGTGGGCGTGCCGCGAGGCGGCTTCTGGAAAGAGATGCTGAACAGCGACTCCACCCTCTACGGCGGCAGTGGCCAGGGAAATGCCGGCGGCATGGAAGCAGAAGCGCTCCCTTACGACGGACGTTCTCATTCTTTGTCCTTAACACTGCCTCCTCTGGCGACCATGTATTTCAAGAACACCGGATTGTAAAAATTCGAACGGAAGGAGCTCCATGGCAGCAATTCTTGAGAAGAAAATTCAGATGTACCTCGATTCTCTGCTCCCAGCGCGGGACGTCGTATTGCGTGAAATGGAACGCTATGCCGCAAAACACGGTGTGCCTATTGTAGGTCCGGCCTGCGCACGAGTTTTATTCCAACTGGCACGCTCGATTAAAGCACAACGAATTTTTGAATTGGGATCAGCCATCGGGTATTCCACCCTCTGGCTGGCGCGCGCGGTGGGGCCAAAGGGCACGGTTTTTTATACGGACAGCGATCCTGAAAATGCCGAGCGCGCAAAGGACTATCTGCGTCGCGCGGGCGTTTTGAGCCGGGTCAAGGTTCTGGTGGGCGATGCGCTCGAGATGCTTCAATCAACTGAAGGCGAATTCGACCTGATTTTCAATGATGTGAACAAGACCCAATACCCCGCAGTTTTTCGCCTGGCGGCGCCCAGGCTGCGGTCCGGCGGGCTTTTGGTGACGGATAACGTGTTATGGTCCGGCCGGGTCGCACAGGCGGCGCGGACTCGGGACGCCGAGACGCGCGCGATTCAGCAATTCAATCGTCAACTTTATCGCTCCACGGATTTCTTCACCACCATCATTCCCTTGCGTGATGGTCTGGCCGTGGCGTTGAAAAATAGCGCTATCCGTGAATCCGATTCCTGATCCCTTCACTCAGCCCTCCGCTTCAAGAAATCGTTCGGCGTCCATGGCCGCCATGCAACCGGATCCTGCCGCCGTGACTGCCTGGCGATAGACGCGATCCTGAACGTCGCCGGCGGCAAAGACGCCCGGAATATTCGTCTTCGAGCCATTGCGGGTTTTCAGATAGCCCAATTCATCCATTTCAAGCTGTCCCTTAAAGAGCGTGGTATTAGGCGTATGGCCAATGCCAATGAAAACTCCGTCGCAGGGATAGAATGTTTCTTCGCCGGTTTGAGTGTTCCTGAGCCGGACTCCAGTCACTTCAGATTTTTCAGGGTCCAGAATGTCAACCACCACCGAATTCCAGACGGGCTTGATCTTCTCATTGCGCAGCAGACGATCGGCCATAATCTTTGAAGCCCGCAGTTGATCGCGGCGATGAATCAGGCTAACGCGGTTGGCATAGCGGGTTAGAAACAACGCCTCTTCGGCGGCTGTGTCTCCCCCGCCGACCACCGCCACTTCCTTGCCCCGGAAGAAATAACCATCACAGGTGGCGCAGGTGGAAACACCATGCCCAAGCAACCGTTTTTCGGATTCCAGCCCCAGGAGCTTGGCAGAGGCCCCGGAAGCGATGATCAGCGTTTTCGTTTCAATCTGTTCCTGGCCGATTTCCAGCAGGAAAGGCCGGCGCGAAAGGTCCACTCTTGTGACGTTGCCCTCTTTGAATTCCGCGCCGAACTCGGCGGCTTGTCTCTGCATCATTTCAATCAGTTCAGGGCCTTGCACGCCCTTGGGAAACCCCGGAAAGTTTTCGACCAGGGTCGTGAGGCTTAATTGCCCGCCGGCTTCGAGGCCGCGGACCACCAGCGGGTTCAGATTCGCTCTAGCCGCGTAAATGGCCGCAGTCAATCCAGCGCAACCCGAACCGATAATGACAACGTTCCGCATTCATTCATCTCCTGGTTATAAACCTTTATCTTACTCGAATTGAGTGACAGCCTGTTGCATCTCAGGCTTATTTGATGCTAGAAGTCCATTCTGGTTCTTTCATCCTGTCCCGAGAACATGCAGGCGTTTAAAATGAAACAGATAGATGTCAAACCGCCATGAACCCCGAATCCCTATCAGACGCCGTCGTCGCCGAAGGTATCAGCAAGCGATTTGATTCCGTCAATGCCGTCTCGAAGCTGAGTCTTTCGATCAGGCAAGGGGCCTTGTTCGGATTACTGGGCCCAAACGGCGCGGGCAAAACCACCACTCTGCGAATGATCATGCGCGTCCTCATTCCTGACGAAGGACGGCTGCGCATTTTTGGCCAGCCTTTGACCAGCAGTGTTCAAAATCTGATCGGTTATCTTCCCGAGGAACGCGGCCTTTATCCTCGAATGAAAGTGATGGACGTGCTGGTGTTTTTAGCCAGTTTAAAAGGAGTCCCTGAATCCGAGGCTCGGAAGAGAGCGCGAGACTGGCTGCATCGCCTGGAAATCAATGCCTGGGCAGAAAGGAAAATCATCGACCTTTCCAAGGGCATGCAACAGAAAGTGCAATTTATCGCCGCAGTGCTCCACCGGCCACAACTGCTCATCCTGGATGAACCCTTTGCAGGCCTCGATCCCATCAACGCCGCCGTCATCAAGGATATCATGCTCGAAATGCATGATCAGGGAACCACGATTATCCTTTCCTCACATCGCATGGAACAGGTTGAAATGATGTGTGACTCCATTTGCCTGATCAACGCCGGCCAGAAAGTGCTGGATGGCGAACTCCAGGCGATTAAGCGCCGGTATGGAAAAAATACCGTGCGCATTGAGTACTGCGGCGACGAAAGTTTTCTGGAACAACCCGCGATCATTGAAAAAATCAACCGCCACGGAGCCGTGGTCGAGGCAAAGATCCGGGCGGGCGCCGATCCACAGGAAATCCTTCGAGCCGCCGTCGAACGCGGAGTGCGCATCCGACGTTTTGAATTAATGGAACCTCCTCTAAATGATATCTTCATCGCAAAGGTCTCGGAAAATCATGCCTAAACTCTGGTTTGTGGTCAAACGGGAGTATCTGACGCGAGTTCTTACGAAGGGCTTCATTATCAGCACGGTTGCGATTCCCGCATTGATCATCGGGGTTATTGTCTTTCAATTTTTTGTCGCTGAAAAGCAGCCGGCACTCACGCAGACGATCACCATCGTGGACGAAGCCGGGCAACTGGGGGATTTGATTGAGTCTTTCCTTGCCAGACAAAAACTGCCCGACGGCAAGCCAGCTTTTTCCGTCGTCCAGATTCAGGAACAGCCGCGCGACCCGAAGGAGCTTAGGGCGCGCCTTACGGCGCGAACCCGTACGCACAGGCTGAGCGGCTATCTCTGGATTCCTCGAGGTATTCTCTCAGGCGAGAAGCCGCAGTTTGTGGTCCGAAACCCGGGGGCTTTCATGACGCTGGAGACAATAAATGAGGCTGTCAGAGAGGCGGTAATCTCCCGGCTTCTCAAAAGCAGGGGAGTTTCCGTCCAGAATCTGTCCACCCTCCTTCATAGCGCCGATGTTCGCCTGATCCACCTAACGTCCGAAGGAGAGTCGGAAGAAAAAGGGCAAATTTATGTTGTCGCTATCGGCATGGCCACGATCCTTTATGGCAGTCTGCTGATGTATGGCATCACCACGATGCGTTCGGTACTGGAAGAAAAGACGACGCGTATTATGGAAATTCTGATTTCCTCGATTCGTCCGTTCGAGCTCCTCGCGGGAAAAATCCTCGGCGTGGCAGCGGTCGGGCTCACGCAGTTTCTCATCTGGGCGATCTCCGCAGGTTTGCTCACGGCGTACGGTCTGAGCATGGCCAAGGTCGCCAGTCCTTCAGATTCCGGATTCAAGATTCATCTTCCGCCCGCATTGCTGGCCTTTGGGGTACTTTACTTCATCGGCGGCTATTTTCTGTTTGCCTCGATGTATGCGGCCATCGGCTCAGCCGTCTCAAGCGAGCAGGACGCGCAGCAACTTCAGATGCCAGTCACATTGCTGCTGGTTACCAGCTTCTTCCTGTTCAGCATTATCATGAGCGACCCCAACTCCACCCTCTCGATTGCCCTTTCCATGATTCCCTTCTTCTCGCCTATCCTCATGGTGATGCGCATTGCGCTTCAAACCCCACCGCTCTGGCAAGTTGCCCTCTCGCTTATTTTCCTTCTGCTGACCACACTCGGTGTCACCTATGCCTCAGCTCGAATCTACCGCGTGGGAGTTCTGATGTACGGCAAGCGGCCCTCCTTCGTGGAGCTCTTCCGGTGGCTGCGATATTCCTAATGCCCTGTTCCAGCCAATTCTTTACAACAACCACCCCCTACCCCTTCCTTAACAAGCAGGGGAATTTCCCCTTTCTCCGAGGAGGGGGAAAGGGGTGGCGAGTGGGGTAATCATTGAGCCCCACTGTAAATAATTAAACGGGACAAGAAACCAGGCGAGCGCCTTTTGAGGAACACAGATTACCCCGGCAGGCTGATTGGCTCCTGCCTTGGGCGTTGCTTTTTAGCGGTTTCTAAGGCTGGGCAAGGGCAAAATAACCCGTCTTGCTGCGGACGCGCACGCCCTTGCGACGGACAATTACCCGAATGCGACGATAGGTTCCGTTGAGATTTTGATCGGTCGGTGTATAGCCGATGCTATATTGGGAGTTAAGTTCGCGCCCCAGCGCCTCGAGGGCGTTTGCAAGGTGCATCAGTCGTTGCGCCGTATAAATGCCGGTCTGCGCGCCGAGACCGATATTCTGACTGCCGTCATCATTGATGGTTCCGTGAGCAAGATATCCTGTTTCAAGATCGGCCCCCACTTCCTTCTCGAGCGGAAAGAAAGCTCCGCCGCCGGTTTCATCGGCAAGCTCCTGCAAATATTTATCTCCCGGATTTGAAAAGCCGTAAAGCGAGTTGCCGATGGTATAAATAGAAGTTTCAGCGCGATGGGCCATGGAAATCGCTTCATCCAGTGTGTGCTTGCTTTGGACATCCACTCCATCACTGATCAGGACAAGAACGCGGCGCGTGCCCTCGGCAGGACCGGAGTTGAGCAATTTGGTCTCACAAGCGGTATAAATGGCATCGTACATGGCCTTCCCACCGCCCGCTTTCAGATCGCGAATCTTTGACATCAGGAGATCGGGGTCGGCAGTGAAATCCTGAAGAATTGAACTGCTTTCATCAAAGGTTTCAAGAAAGATTTTGTTTCGCGTATTCTGCCCTTCCAGCATGTTATAAACGAACTGCTCCGCCGCATCCTTCTCGAATTTCATCTGCATCCGCATACTGTTGCTGGTGTCAAGGACGAGCCCGATCCGGAGAGGGGGCAGTGGCTCCTGCCGGAAATAGGTGATATTCTGCCGCTTCCCATCTTCAAAGACCTCAAAATCGTTCTGGGTAAGATCGATGACAGGAAATCCGCGCTTATCCAGCACAGTGACCGGAACATTGACAACGAGAACGCGTCTGCGGATTTCGCCGGCGGTATTCTGTGTCAGGGTGGGATTCGAAGTGGGATTCGAAGCGGACTTCGCAGCGGGGGGTGTCTTTCCAGGATCGCCAGGGGAGGAGAGTTGGCCGCACAGTGTTGATCCGCCTGCCCAGAGAACTGCGAGGCAAACCGCCATGAGGATAACTGCCCTCCGCAGTCCTACTCGGCAACCCTTTGGGTCTTTCACACCTTCTCCAAGCATGATCATCTTCATCTTAGCTCAAAGAATCAGGGTTGAAAATGGAGTGAATTCATATTCTGACTGCTCTCCTCATGGACCATTTTAACGAGCTCAATAACGTGCTCCTCCGGAGTGTCGGGAAGGACTCCATGACCCAGGTTAAAAATGTGCCCCGGGCGTCTGGCGGCTTGCCGAAGAATTTTCCGAACGCGTTGGCGAATGAAAGCTAGGTCTGCATACAAAACCACAGGATCAAGATTTCCCTGCACGGCGACATTCGGCCCCAGACGTTCCCAGGCTTCATCCAATTCAACGTGGGAATCCAGCCCGATCACGTTTCCTCCCGCGTCTCGCATGCTTTCGAGCAACAGCCCTGTTCCAGTCCCAAAATGAATAATGGGAACGCCAGGCCTGACGTGTTGCAAAAGCAGCCGCGTATGAGGCTGAACGTATTCTCTGTAATCGCTGGGCGAAAGGCATCCTACCCACGAATCAAAAATCTGAACCGCCTGAACTCCAGCCTCGATCTGACCGTTGACGTACTTGATAAGACTTCGCGTGAGGTGCTCCATCAATGTGTGCCAGGCGCCCGGATCGCGAAACATGAGAGCCTTGGTGTACCGAAAGCTTCGCGATGTGCCCCCCTCAATCAGATAAGAGGCAAGTGTGAACGGTGCCCCGGCGAACCCAATAAGAGGCTTGGCGGGATCCAGGCTGGCGCGCGTGCGGCGCACAGCCTCAAAGACAAAATCCAGGGAATCCTGCGGTTCCACCTCGTGCAGGCGATCCAAATCCGATGGTGTTCGAAGCGCAGGCGTCACCCAGGGGCCCCGTCCTTTTTCATATTCCAAATGAAAACCCATGGGTTCAGCGAGCAGGAGGAGATCTGCGAACAGGATGGCAGCGTCAGCGCCGATTTTTTCGGTAGCAGTAATTGTGACCTCCGCAACGCGATCGGGACTTTTACAGAGCTCCAGGAATGGCGTCCGGGCGCGGATCGCCCGGTATTCCTTCAGATAACGCCCTGCCTGACGCATCAGCCAAACAGGAGTTGCATCGGTCGGCTCCCGACGACAGGCCTTCATGAAGCGGGATTGGTACCATCGAGGTTGCGGCGCGCCCTCATGGACTGGAGATGCTGTTGAAGCAATAATTTCTAACGACGATCGCACCTTCGTTTCGCCCTGTGCCTTTTTGCGAAGAAGCCATGGAGCTCGCTGGGCGGCCTCATGAATGAGGATGCCCATCTTGTGATGCTCGGGTTCAAGGTCTACGGCAATTCTTTGCCCTGTGAGCGCCTCCGTACAGGTCGGCCCGACTGAGCAGACAACGCACTTGGTCAGAGCCTTTCGCAAACTCTCTTGCAATCCCATCCGCTCCGCCACTTGCATGACATGCGTCACCTGGACAGCGTTGGTGAACACCACAACCTGCACATGCCCATCCAGAACCTTCCGGATGACCTGCTCAAGCGGAGTAAGATCCTCCGGCAACGCCCAACGATACACCGGCACACTGAGCACCTCCGCGCCTCGAGCCTTCAGTTCGTCAATAAGCCGCTCATTCGAAATCCCATATTCCTGAATGGCAATCCGGCTCCCCTTTAAATCAAAACTGTGGGGATGTTCCTCCAGTTCGCGGAGCACCTCGCGCCAGGTATTCGGCTCGGGCACACTGATTGTGACCGGAACGCCAAAATTTCGCAGCGCACGAACCGACTTGGGTCCCCGAGCTACAACGGTAACATTTGAAAGTGCACGAGCAATTTCCTCGCGGGAGTAACGGCTCTCGAGGATGCTTAACAAGATCGTCGCACCTACGCCAGTCATGAAAATGACGGCATCGAGTTGCCCATTGAGAAGCCTCTGAGCAAACCCTAAAACGGCTGAATTTTCTTCAAAAGGCACCTCGCGTACGGAAGGAGCGACGTAGGGTATCCCCCCATGCCTGGAAATCAAAGCAGCAATTTCCTTTGCGTGACGGCTTTCAAAGGCCGCCACCCCAAGTCCCCCGAAGCTTAAAGTGAGATTGGCTTCCTGATTCATAGATGTATTCCTCTGACTTTCAGCAAAGCGTTACAAAATGCCACTCTGCGTGACCTTGATGTGTTATGAGGATTCATCAAACTGAAAAGCTCAAGGGGCTCTCAGGTTGTAAAACGAATCTGCGACGTGCCGTTCTTGGTTTAGGTCGCAGCCGCATTCTCATTAACTTAACAGGAACCCGATTCATTTGTCAGTGGGCAAACGCAAGATTAAAATTGATTTGATGCACAAAATGCCAGCATCGCCGGCTCTGTTCGCATTGTGGCTTACTCTTGTCGCAGTTACTCCTCTCTGGATAATAGACCCTTCGTCTTACGCCATTTACTCCGATCTTAATCGTCAATTTCAGACGGCAGTGGCACTTTACCAGACCCAGCAATATGACCAGGCGCGGCAAGTTCTGGAGCGTTTACTTCGGCAAGCCCCTGACAGTTTCGAAATGAACGAGTTAATGGGTTTGATTTGCACCGGGCAACACAAGGCGAGCCAAGCCAATTTTTACTTTACGAAGGCGGTCCACCTGCAACCGCAATCTGGCCAAGCCCACACGTATCTAGCGGCCAATCTGGTTGACCTTGGCCAAAACGAGCGAGCCGAAATCGAATTTAAAAGGGCTGTACGGCTTGAGCCGGCTAGCTATGAAGCGAATCACAATCTGGGAGAGTTTTACATTCGCATCAGAAAGCTTGCTGCTGCCATTACATATCTAAAGAAAGCCCAGCAAATTCAGCCCTCTGCATATAACAACGGATATGATCTGGCGCTGGCTGAAATCAAAACCAGGCAGTACGCTGATGCGAAAACCGAAATCCGAAACCTGCAAACTTACCACGACAGTGCAGAACTCCATTCCCTATTGGCGACTATTTATGAAAAAACCGGTCAGTATATTCAGGCTGCCAAGGAGTATGAGCTTGCCGCGCATATGGATCCCAGCGAGCAGAACATCTTTGATTGGGGCAGCGAACTGCTGTTGCATCACACTTTAGAACCCGCCACCCAGGTGTTCACAAAAGGAGTCCAACTTTATCCTCGTTCGGTGAGATTACAGATTGGTCTGGGAATTGCCCTTTATTCTCGTACGCACTATCAGGAGGCGATCGATGCCTTTTGCCATGCCATTGATTTAAACCCGGAAGACCCACGCCCTTACGTCTTTCTTGGCCGGATTTATGATGTCTCCCCCCTTCAGGCAGAGGCTGTCACGCGCCGTTTTGCACGCTTTGCGCAGTTGCAGCCTCGAAATCCGCAGGCACTTTATTATTATGCTCTCAGTTTATGGAAAGGTGCTCGAACGCAAACGAGGCCTGTAGATTTGCAACAGGTTGAAAAGCTCCTGGAGCGGGCGGTACTGATCGACCCTGCTTTTGCTGACGCTCATTTTCAACTCGGAACTTTTTATGCTCAGCAACGCCGGTATCCTGCCGCGATCGAGCAATACCAACGCGCGATTCAACTTCAACCAACCCTGGCGGACGCTCATTATCGTCTGGGTGAAGCCTTAGCGCGGACCGGCAAAAAAGATCAGGCCCAACAGCAGTTTAGAATTTTCAGTCAACTCCATGCCCAGCAAGTGAAAGATCGGGAAAAGCAACGCAGCGAAATCATGCAGTTTGTTTACACGATGAAACCTACAGGCAAGAACCCTTGAGGAGGGAACCTTGCCGAGGATGTTGTAACGGAGTCAGTTTTTTGGTCAGTCGGCAATACTCGACGCTGGGCAGAAGTAACCCCAACAGAGCAGACGAGGTTCCCGATAGCCCGCTGTCCTGCAGAATCAAGTTCTGCGTGATCGTCAGTCGCTCATCGCCGCAGAGCCAATGAGCCGCTGTGCTTTGACGTCCCGCATCGGTGGCTGTCCGAAGAAGCGTTTGTATTCACGGTTGAACTGGCTGGCACTTTCATAACCCACCTCGAAGGCCGCACTTGCAGCGTCCAGCCCATTCGTGAGCATGCGCGTCCGTGCTGCCTGCAACCGAAGCTGTTTCTGATACTGAAGAGGGCTCATGCCCGTCAGCGCGCGGAAGTGGTGGTGCAACGTTGACACGCCCATCCGTGCGACTGCAGCCAGTTCTTCCACGCGCAGTGGTTTTGTGTAGTTGGCCTTCAGCCAAGCGACGGCCAGGGCGGTCCTGTGACTCTGGCCGCCCAGCGTGGCGAGGGCGCGCAGGCAGCCGCCTTGAGGCGAGCGAAGCAAGCGGTAAACAATCTCCTGTTGAAGGACATAACTTAGGAATGGAATATCCTCTGGCGTATCAAGAAGGTCCATAAGCCGTGAACAGACGCTCAGCAACTCAACCGTAGTCTTCCCCACGGCCAAGCTACGGGCCTGAAAGGGAACCCCCGGTTCAGGGAATTCACCGCGGCTGAGGACGTCACGCACCATCGGCATTTCGAGCGCCAGGCGCAACGAGAGCAATGGGATCTCCTCGCTCGCTGCGATAATTTGACTGGTGACCGGCACCTCCACGGATGTGAGAAGGAAGGTGTTTTCATCGCACAAGTATGTGGTTCCACCCAGGTTGATGCGCTTTCGCCCTTGAACGAAAACCGTCAAGCTGGGTTCGGAAATAGCTGGATTGCAGGGTGTAGGTTCCGTTCGACGATACAGTGTAAGGCCAGGGATGGCCGTTGCCTTTTCTCCCGCTTGTTGAGTATAGATGGCAATCTTGTCCGCCAGTTCAGCGCGAACCTCTGCCAGCCGGGAAGGTTGCTCCTTTCTCGCACTCACCGGATTTCCTGCCTGTCTCATGCCTGCACCTTTCCACCGTCCAGAGTACGGCAAAACCCTCCCGATGTTAACAATTATGTTGAATTGCGACAGGATTAGGCAATAAATCGGGAGGATCGGGATACCGCCTCGGATAGGATCGCGCTTACATTAGAAGAGTCAGAAATAGGGACGGAGGATGGTTGTGATGCAGAAGCGAAAACTTGGAAAGAGCAATCTTGAAGTTTCGGCCATCGGGCTGGGCTGTATGGGCATGAGCTTTTCGTATGGTCCGCCTAAAGATAAGCAGGAAATGATCTCTTTGATTCGAAGGGCGGTGGAACTCGGCATTACGTTTTTCGATACTGCAGAAGTCTACGGCCCATATACAAACGAAGAGCTCGTGGGCGAGGCTCTCGAGCCGTTTCGGGGTCAAGTCGTAATTGCCACGAAGTTTGGCTGGAAAATTGATCCCAAGGCGGAACGGGGTTTGGCGGGGCTCGACAGCCGGCCGGAACACATCAAGCAGGTTGCCGAGGGCTCGCTCAAGCGACTAAGGGTTGAGTCTATTGACCTGTTCTATCAGCACCGCGTCGACCCTGAGGTTCCCATCGAGGATGTGGCGGGCGCGGTGAAGGACCTGATTCAGCAAGGCAAGGTCAAGCATTTCGGTCTTTCGGAAGCGGCAGCGAAAACGATTCGGCGCGCCCACGCCGTCCAGCCAGTCGCGGCGGTGCAGAGCGAATACTCGCTGTGGTGGCGACGTCCGGAAGAGGATGTGCTGCCGACCTGCGAGGAGCTCGGCATCGGGTTTGTGCCGTACAGTCCGCTCGGCAAGGGCTACCTCACCGGAAAAATTGACGAGAATACCAAGTTCGACCGCTCCGATTTCCGCAGTATTTTGCCTCGCTTTACGCCGGAGGCACTGAAGGCAAACCAGGCGCTCGTGAACCTGCTTCAGGAGATTGCCAAGAAAAAAAAGGCGACCCCCGCTCAAATTGCGCTCGCCTGGCTGCTGGCACAGAAGTCGTGGATTGTTCCTATCCCGGGCACAACGAAGCTGGCTCGCCTAGAGGAGAACATCGGAGCGGTTAACGTCGAGCTGACGCCGGACGATCTCCGCGTGATCGAAACCGCCGCGTCGAAAATCGTGATTCAAGGGGCTCGATATCCCGAAGAGTTCGAGCGAACGACCTACCGCTAAAAAGCGCATCGCATGACGATAAAACCTTGCAGCCGTAAGCTCCTGCCGCCGAGTGGGAAAAGTCGTGGCCTTGCTTTCCTGGCAAGGCCAGGCAGGCTTTCCCGAGGAGGCCACTATCATTGAGTAACAAGACGCTGGACTTTACTGGCAAAGTAGCGCTCGTGACCGGAGCAGCCTCCGGCATGGGGTTGGCGACGGCGCAGGCCTTCGCCGAGGCGGGGGCAGCCGTCGTGCTGGCTGACGTCCGAGAGGACGCGGTGAAAGCGGAAGCCCAGAGGCTGGTTGCCGCCGGTCACAATGTGATCGCCGTCGGCTGCGACGTGAGTGACGATGCCCAAGTGGCAGCGATGGTGGACCGCACGGTAACAGAATTCGGCCGGCTCGATGCCGCGTTTAACAACGCGGGTGTCATGGCCCGCATCGCTCCCACAGCCGAAAGCAGCCGCGAAGACTGGGACCGCGTGATCGGAATCAACCTGCGCGGTGTGTGGAGCTCGATGAAGTACGAACTGCGGCAGATGGTCCGCCAGGCGGGCGGCGCGATCGTCAACAACGCTTCAGTCGGCGCGTTGACGGGCAATCCCGGCATCGGTCCCTACATCGCCTCCAAGCACGGCGTCATCGGCCTGACGCGCACGGCCGCGCTGGAATACATCAAGCACGGCATCCGAGTGAACGCCGTGAATCCCGGCCTGATCGACACACAGATTGCCCGCGATGTTGTTAACGGAGACGAACAGGCGTACAACGAGATCGCAAAACACGTTCCGATCGGCCGCGCGGGCAGGCCTGAGGAGATCGCTTCGGCTGTCCTATGGCTCTGCAGCCCCGGAGCGAGCTACGTGGTGGGTCACGCCCTCACCGTCGACGGCGGCATGACCATTGCACCGTGAAAGTCAGCGAAGGTCTGAGGGAGTTGCATGCCGGAAAGAAAGAAATCGGGGATGAAGGGAGCTGTCTTGTATGGCCCGCGGGACATTCGCTTCGAGGAGCGGCCTGAGCCGGCCATCCTGCAACCGACGGATGCCATCCTTCGCGTTTCGGCCACATGTATCTGCGGATCGGACCTGTGGCCTTACCGCGGCATTCAACCGATTCTTCAGCCAACCCCGATGGGGCATGAATACTGCGGCATCGTTGAAGAAGTCGGTAGAGAGGTCAGGAATGTCAAGCCTGGTCAGTTGGTTATCGGTTCGTTCTTCGCGTCGGACAACACCTGTCCCACCTGCCAGATCGGATATCAATCATCCTGCCAGCATCGTGAGCTCGTCGGCGGCGCTCAAGCACCCTTCCTGCGTGTCCCCCTCGCGGATGGCACCCTGGTCGCGACACCCGTTCTTCCTTCCGAGGACTTGATCCCGAGCCTGCTGACGCTTTCTGATGTAATGGGGACCGGTTGGTTCGCCGCTGCTGCAGCGAACGTGAAACCGGGCTCGACGGTGGTGGTGGTGGGTGATGGCGCGGTCGGCCTACTGGCGGTGCTCTCCGCGAAACAAATGGGTGCCGGACGGATCATTTCCATGAGCCGTCACCCGTCTCGCCAAACGCTTGCTCGCGAATTCGGTGCGACCGACATTGTTACGCAGCGAGGCGAAGAAGGTGTTGCGCGCGTCAAAGAACTGACCCATGGTGTCGGCGCGGACTCGGTGCTTGAGTGCGTGGGCACGCAGGAATCCATGATGTAGGCTGTTCATTCCGCGCGTGCCGGCGGGTTTGTGAGCTTTGTTGGCGTGCCGCACGGGGTCGCGCTCGACGGGTCAGAATTGTTCTTTGCTCACGTGCATCTGCACGGCGGCCCGGCCCCAGTTCGCCGCTACCTACCTGATCTCATCAAGATGGTGTTAGAGGGAAAGATTAACCCTGGCAAGGTTTTCGATTTGACGCTGCCGCTCGAGCAGGTGGCGGAGGGCTACCGCGCCATGGACGAGCGTCGCGCCATCAAGACGCTGCTGCGCCCTTGAGGCGCTCCGAACCTTGCGGTGCAGCCCGGAAAAGCACCGCTCCAGGGAGTTCTCAAAATGAGCGAATGGCTGAACGACGAACTGCGCAGAATTGCAGCAACCGATGACCTGCATATCTCGCCGTTCCGTGAGGACGGCAAGACTTACGGCACTCCAACCTGGATTTGGTCGGTCGTGGTCGATGACGCACTCTACGTCCGCGCTTACAACGGGCGGAACTCCCGTTGGTACCAGGCGGCGATGCGGCAGAAGGCAGGACGAATCACGGCGGCCGGCATGACAAAGGAGGTCAGTTTCGAGCCGGTCAGCGGCCCGATCAACGACCTCATCGATGACGCGTACAGGGCCAAGTATCAGGGCAGCCCGTATCTTAAGCCGATGATCGGCGCTCGCGCGCGGTCGACGACGGTCAAAGTGATGCCGCGAGAGGCCGATGCCCGTTCACATCCGGCGAAGTGAGGAATGAGAACATGGAAATCAAACGAGTCGGCTCGGAACCGTCTGCCAAAGGATCGCCTGAGTGGTTTACGGGCACTGTTCGCATCGATCCGCTTTTTCAGGCGCCCGACCCGGCTTTCGTTTCGTGTGCCAGCGTGACCTTCGAGCCGGGGGCGCGGACGGCCTGGCACACCCATCCACTGGGTCAAACTCTCATCGTCACGGCGGGCTGCGGGTGGGCCCAGCGTGAAGGAGGCCCGATCGAAGAGATCCGCCCCGGTGACGTGGTCTGGTTCGCGCCCGGCGAAAAGCACTGGCATGGGGCGACACCGACAACGGCGATGACGCACATCGCCATTCAGGAGAAGAAAGATGGCAGAGTGGTCGACTGGATGGAACATGTCACTGGCGAGCAATACCGCCGTTGATGTGATTTTCGCAGTGGTGTCCTCCGCCGAGGCAGTTTGGAAAGCTTGATCCAATCCGCAGAAAAACATTCAAGCTCTCGAGTAGGTCACGTGCTTTAATTCCACCAGGTAGTTGAAAAACTCCTTACCCTGCCATGAGAGGAAACATCGGCTTTGAGCTTTCGAGGGAGAATTTCTTAAATACCATTTTCCTTTCAGAGCAAGGCTCCTCACGGAGTCGATCGTGAACGGAAACATAGGGACTCTTCCGCCTGCTGCGTTCGGCACGAGAACGCCAAGAAAAGGACTGAGAATGAGAATACGCAGAGTCGTTTTTTAGTACCGCTGCTCATACCGGGGGACGGGATCACGCCTTACCCCGCCTTATTTTTCGCGAACTCGTGAAGGTGCGGGCTCCGGCATGTAAGTGTGGAACTCTCCGGGGGCGTGCGTATGCTCAAATTGAATCGTGCAGTGTTCGATGCCGAATCGGCTTGAAAGTACCTGGCGAATGCGCTGGCCGATTCGTTCACTTTCAGAAGTCGGCATATCGAGAATGCGAACATGGCAGGCCAACGCGTGGGAGCGGGGATTCAGACTCCAGACGTGGACATCATGGACGTCGCGCACGCCTTCAACCTCCAGCATGGCGTTGGCGACCTGCTCAAGGGTCATTCCCTTGGGGAAGCTTTCGAGCAGAATATTCATGGATTCCCCAATAATGCCGATTGCGCTCCACACGATCATTCCCGCAATCAGGAAAGCCAGCAAAGGATCAATCAGTCCCTCGGCGGTCGCGTGAATGATCCATGCGCCGACAATAATCGCAAGGTTGGATAGCGCATCGCCCAGATTGTGCAGGAAAATGGCCCGAACGTTCAGGTCTTCCCGACCATGCGAAAGACCCTGCGTGATCGTTCCATTGATGATCAGGGCGATGATTCCTACCACCAACATTACGTTGGATGCGATCGGCCTCGGATGAAGGATGCGGTCGTAGCCTTCATAGCAGATGAAGAAGGCCACCGCGATCAGAATCAGCGCGTTGACAAAAGCCGCCAGTACACCCGCGCGTTGGTATCCGAAGGTTTTTCGGGGGCCTGCCGGCCGGCCTTCAAAATAAACGGCCAGCGAGGCAAACACCAGGCTGGGAATATCTGAAAGATTGTGCCAGCCATCACTGATCAGAGAGAGGCTATGGGCCATGGAGCCTGCCACGAACTCCGTAGCCACAAGCGCTGCAGTGATGACCAGCGCCACTTTTAGCCAACCCTTTGCGACATGTGAATGCGCAGTTTCGTGCACAGAAGCCCTCGAAGCCGATTCTATGATGGGTGATGCACGACCTGCAATCTGGAGGGCAGCTCTTACTGAAGCAAACGGGCCGCTTCCTTTGCAAAATAGGTCAGGATAAAGTCCGCTCCCGCGCGTTTGATTGAAGTCAGACTTTCCATTATGATGCGCTCGCGGTCTATCCATCCTTTTTCAGCGGCGGCCGCGATGAGCGAAAATTCTCCACTCACCTGATAGGCTGCAAGAGGTATCTCAAATTCGCGGCGAGCCAGCGCCAGAATATCGAGATAAGGCAGGGCGGGCTTCACCATGACGATGTCCGCCCCCTCTTCAATATCCAAAGCAATCTCCCTGAGCCCCTCGCGCTGATTGGCAGGATTCATTTGGTATGATTTGCGGTCGCCAAATTTGGGAGCCGAATCTGCCGCTTCGCGAAAGGGTCCATAAAATGCGGAGGCATACTTGGCCGAGTATGCAAGAATCGGGACATGCTGGAAGCCGCGTTCATCAAGCACCGATCGAATTCGCGCCACGCGGCCATCCATCATATCGGAGGGAGCTACGATGTCTGCGCCCGCTTCCGCCTGGGTCAGTGCCGTCCGGGCAAGCAACTCCAGCGTGGAATCATTATCCACCTCTCCGTTCTTGATCACACCGCAATGCCCATGATCGGTATACTCATCCAGACAGACATCGCAGATTACGATAAGGCTCGGTACAGCTTTCTTCACCGCGCGCACCGCTCTTTGCACGATGCCCTGAGGGTCGTACGCGCCGGAACCCACAGCATCCTTGGTTTCCGGGATGCCAAAAAAAATGACACCTGGAATTCCCAATTCCGCGACAGCCTTGCATTCTTCAACCAGCAAATCCACCGACCAACGGAAGTTGCCTGGCATGGAGCGAATCTCATCCTTCACCTTTTCACCTGGGCAGACAAACATCGGATAGACGAGGGATTTCGTGGTGAGCGTCGTTTCCTGCACCAGAGCGCGTAGTTCTGGCGTGCGTCGGAGTCTCCGAAGTCGGTGAGTGGGAAAAGCCATGAGGGTTCTTTTCCTTGAGTCTATAGCGAGCTTTCACCCCAGACGGGCAAGCCTTGCATCCCTCACCCGTCCCGTCGCCCAGCCCAACCCCTCCTCAATGGGTGAAAACGAAGAGAGTCACGAGAGCCGATTCGTGCGCTGCAAGTCTACCAGATCAAGCAGGCTAGTATGGAATTTGCCGCAACTGTCGCTGTAACAGCTGGCTCGGTCTGAGGCTGCCAAAGGTTGCAATATTGCCCAAGGTGATCGAAAGTCGGAACAGATTTTCATTGCGGATAAATCCAAGATTGAAGCGCTCAAACTGAGCATTAAGAGTAAAGCAGCCGAAGTTGTAACTGGCTTGACCAATGAAATCTTCCGCGATCCCTTGCGACAGATTGTAGTCGATACGAAAAGCTTCGGTCAATCCTTTATGGCTCACGTCGCCGTGGCTGGCGGTCATATCCAGCAGATGAAAAGTAGGAAGGAGGGTTACCGGAATGTTCGGAGCAATGGGCGCCGGAAGGAAGACGGTGTGGTCGACAAAGAAATCGGTTAGGGCCAGATCCAGCGTATGCGTCTGAATGCGAGAAGTGATGCCAGCATCCAGCACCCCACCGTGCTGCGGGTCAATATCCGTTCGCAGTTCGGCATCCACGCGAGAGTTTGGGGAAAAATTCAGAATGGAATCGATGGGGGAAAGGCGCCGCCCCTCCGGAAAGGAAAACCCGGTCAAGGAAAGAGTGGGTTCAATCGCCACCTGGCTGCCGGGCCGGATGGCCCCGCCAAAAGTGGGGTCAAAGAAATACTTTTGCGTCAGAGTCCAGGAAATCAAGTCGCGCGCCTGCATTTTCTTGTCGCGGCTGCTGGCTTTATCCTTCCGTTCCAGAATGGAATTCGTCAGAGAATATTGAATCTCATTGTCCTCAGTGAAAATATCCGTGGCATCGAACCGGACAATGTCAAAAATATTCTGTGGGTTGCTGGCTTTCACAAGATGATATTGAATATCCGGCTCGATTACATGCTTAAATCTGTGCCCCCACAACGAATGCGAAAAGACCTTTTCAAACGAAGGCGGGCGCAGGTCAGCGGAAAAATCGCCCAGAAATCGATTCACCGGGCTGTGGTCAGGTCTGAGGCTTGTGCCGTAAAACGTCTCACGCAATCCGACTGTGGGAGTGAAATGGAAACCCCAGAAAGGGCGGGATCGCAGCGTGATGCGAGGAAAAAGATCCATTCGCTCGCTGAGCGTAGGCGTTGCGAAATCCGGCTCTGAACGTCCCACACCCTCGAGCGAAGCATCAAAGGAAAAATAAAAGGGCGAGTGACGAATCTGCCGGTCCACTCCGGAGAAAGAGACGCTTGGAACCTGACGAATGATGATGGACTTCTCGTTCACCGGCGCGGCCGAAAGAAAGTCCTGATAGCGTGAGGCATAGAAGTTCAGGCTATAAGCGTCAAAATTCCTGGTCGCAAAACCCGTCTGCTGAGCCTCTGAAAAGACTGCTGTATTGAAGTTCTCGGCCCAGGTCGTCCGAAATGCGAGCGAGTTGACGTAACCCACGTTTACCACGCCGCGGAAGCCGTGACCCAGGTCATCTGACTCCCCTTCCACGTCAAAACTTTCTCCCGGGGCACGAGCTGAACGCTGCTGTCCGCTGCCCCGGTCATCAATCCCAAAGAAATCCGCTGTAATCCTGCTGGATGCGCTCGGCTCTGCTCGAAATCTTCCTGAAACGCCAAGACCCCGCAGGCTGAAATTTTCCAGCCCGATCAGAAGATCTGCGCTGGGATTGATAGCCCAAAAGAACCCGTCGCCAATGACAAATCCCTTTTGTGTGCTTTCACCAATTCGCGGTAAAAGAAATCCACTTTGCCGAGGCTCGCGCGAGGCAGAGACTCTGACAAACGGGAAATACAGAACCGGAATATTCAGGAAACGAAACACCGCCTCGTGCCCCGTCAAGGTTTGCCCGATTTCAAGCTTAGCGCTCTCCATCCCAAACGACAGGCCGCGACTTTCATCCTGACAGGAGCTTACTCGAGCATCCTTAACAGTGAATGTGTTCTGATCCAGGCGGGTGAGCTTCTCGGCGCGCATGAAAAGAGAACCCGATGAGGACGCGGCAGTCTCGCTGCGCGCGCCATACTTCACATAGCCGTGCGCGTGAGAAAACCATCCTTGATCGGAGTAGACATTGTATTGTGCCTGGTCAGCTTCCAGATGGCCCTTGGAGTCATCAAAGACCACGTGCCCGCGCGCACGCACTTCTCCCGTGGAATCATCATATGAAACAAGGTCTGCTGCAATTCGCATGTCCTGATAGGTCATTACCACGTGGCCGCGCAATGTGTAAATATCCTTCACTTTTTCCTGTGAGTCAGCGTGAATGGTGAGTGTGGTTTGGGAATTCCGGAATTCCGGGGGAATCAGACATCCTTGCTGCGCCTGGGCCTGCCATGAAATGCTGAATAAGATTCCCAGCAATAGAGCTTGAAATCGCGGGCCCCTGCCGGTCCGGGAGTGATGAGCAAGGGCGCTGGTTTCGATGAGCATGCGTTAAGCCGTCATTTTACCCGAACAAGCTTTGCTTTGATCAAGCCATTTGCTATGATGCCTCTGGAGCCTACAGCCCCATCACGATTCCAGAAGGCAGGCACCCGGCGTGAAATGCCCTCAGTGCGGATACGTCAGTTTTCCCGATCTCTCTGAATGTAAGAACTGTGGCTACCGTTTTGCCAAACCGCAGAATACTATGAGTGCGCAGGACCTCGACTCTGTCTTACTTCAGAATCATTCGCGGGGCCAAGCAACGCTTTCCTCCTGCTTGGAATCGGCATTGGAAATCACTTCCACCCCCCCTTCTAAGCCTTCTAATCGGGCGCCTGGGGAGAAAAAGGAGGAAAAGTCTTCTTCGCCTCAAGCCACGCCTCATCTGGCGAGTGATATGGAGACGGGGTGGGGGGAGGATCTTTCTGAGCGTGTGGCGAGTTATCGTCGTCGCCGCTCCGAACAGGAAACCCTGCAATTCGATTTTGGGTCCGAATCGGATATAAAGGGGCCTATGCCGACAAGCTCGCAACAGCGCTCACAGTCTGTCTCCAGTGGTGCCGGAACCTTGGATAAAGCCTTTGATGAACGCGCAGATCGCAGGAGTCGGATCAATCTGGAATCTATCCCTTTGGAAACCCATCAGCCGGACGTTCCTGCCCGCGCTCGACGCTCGCAGCCCCCCCCGATTCGGCCCGCCGGAGCGACGCGCCTGGAAAGCAATCCGTTAGACTTGGTTGATACCAGCCTTACCGCGGAAAGCCGCCTTCAGGATTCCGACTATCCGGATGTAATCTGCGCTCCCATCGGCAAAAGATTTGCCGCAGGAGTTATCGACGCCGTGGTGTTGGCGCTGGCAGGATGCCTCTTTACTCTATTATTTGATGTGGTGCTTCGTCTGGCTGGTGGCAGCAGTGTTCAGACGAGGTCCATAAACCTTGTGGTTATCGTATTTCTGGCGGCTTTTTGGATTTTTGCCTATTTCGCGCTCTTCAGTGCCATAAGTTTCAGTACCCCGGGGCAGGCTGCGATGGGATTGAGCGTTCGCACCTTGGAGGGTAATCTTCCCACCCTGCAGGAAGCGCTGCTTCGAGCTTTCGGATATCTTGTTTCTGTGGGTTCTATGATGCTGGGCTTTCTGTGGGCTGTCATGGATAGCGATGGGTTAGCATGGCATGACCATATCTCTGGCACGCTCCTTATTGAGGACTGATCTTCCAGTCAAGCTGTCGCTCTCATGAGCATCGCAAAGCAATGACGATTGCGTATGGGTAAGGGACGATTTTTAAATCAGAAGCTCGGTAAGCGCACCAGCCGCAAGCTGAAGCTCCTGAGATCCGCCTTGACTGCCCAATCCCGATTGCCGAAGCCCAAGCCCAGTTCAGGTTCCGCCAAGTCCAGAGAGCGAGCCTGAATTCCGGTTTGCGCGTCAGCTTGCCTTTTTTGCCAAATCCCTGACATTAAAGGCGGACTTGCCGGGGTATTCTGCTACCGGACCCAGTTCCTCCTCGATCCGCAACAACTGATTGTATTTGGCTACGCGGTCGGTGCGGCTGGCAGATCCCGTCTTAATCTGTCCAGTATGCAAGCCCACGACAAAATCAGAAATGAAAGTATCTTCAGTCTCACCCGAGCGGTGAGAAACCACGGAAGTGTAACCGTGGCGGCGGGCCAAATCGATTGCGGCAATCGTTTCCGAAACCGTTCCGATCTGATTCAGCTTGATCAGAATCGAATTCGCGGCGCCTGCCTCTATGCCGTGTTCAAGTCTTTCAGTATTCGTGACAAACAGATCATCCCCGACGAGTTGAACCCTGTCACCCAGCTCCTGGGTCAGCGTCACCCAGCCTTCCCAATCGTCCTGCGCCAACCCATCTTCAATGGATACAATTGGATACTGCCGCACCCACTCCGAATAGAGCCTGATCATATCCTCCGAGGACTTCTTTGACTCATCGGACTTAAAGAAGACGTAGCGGCCTCCGTCATACATCTCACTTGAAGCCGGATCAAGAGCGATTGAGATATCATGCCCCGCTGAATATCCCGCTCCTTCAATCGCCTCAAGGATCAGTTCCAGGGCTTCCTCGTTGGATTTAAGACTGGGCGCAAAGCCTCCTTCATCGCCCACTGAGGTCTGATAGCCTCGCTCTTTCAATACGCTTTTGAGTGTGTGAAAAGTTTCCACGCCCATCCGGAGTGCCTCGGAAAAACTCTCGGCGCCTATGGGCATAATCATGAATTCCTGAAAATCAACGGTATTATCCGCGTGAACGCCACCATTAAGAATGTTCATCATCGGTACCGGCAGACGTCGTGCCTGTAACCCTCCCAGGTATCGATAGAGCGGCAGGTGAGCTGAATGTGCAGCGGCCCGGCAAACGGCCATCGAGACGGCCAGGATCGCATTGGCGCCCAGCTTGCCTTTGTTCGGTGTGCCGTCAAGATCAATCAGAAGCCGGTCGATCTCAGACTGTTCTCCTGCTTCCTGCCCGCCCAACTCCCGAGCAATGACGGTATTAATATTTTCAACAGCCGTGAGAACGCCCTTTCCCTGATAACGCTTCTTATCACCATCGCGCAACTCGATAGCTTCGTGCTCGCCGGTAGAAGCGCCGGAGGGCACAGCCGCCCGCCCCACTGAACCATCGCGCAGGTGAACATCCACTTCCACCGTGGGATTTCCGCGGGAATCCAGGATCTCCCTTCCGATAATCAAATCAATGGCTGCCAATGCATGACTCCTTCCGTGAATTTAAAGTGAGATTCTATCACAACGCGCTGAGAACCTGCCGACGACTGGCGGGAACTTTGTTCCCAGTGCAAAAATTGACTGCCTTAGCTTGAGGTACACCGGTATAATGCGCGCAAGAGGGCTGACAGGCCGCTGAAAATCTCTCACAACCTGTCTGGCGCCAGAAAAAGATGGATAACCTCACTCACACACTTACGGGCATCGCCCTCGGTCAGGCCGGGCTGAAGCACAAGACTCGCTATGCCATGCTCGCGCTCATCATCGCGTCCAATCTGCCGGATATCGATATCGTGGCGGCCACAAAAGGGGGCATCAATTACCTTGCGGATCATCGTGGAATCACCCATTCGCTGCTCGGGCTTACCGGCCTGGCCGGCATTCTTGCGGCTGTCATTTTTTTTCTGGGGCGCAGGGCCTCTCCGAAAAGACGCGCTCCGCCGGTCAGCCTGAAGTGGCTTTTCCTGATCTGCTGGACCGCCACGGCATGCCATGTGCTGATGGATTTTACAAACCAATACGGCATCCGCCCTTTCCTTCCTTTCAGTGGGCACTGGGTTGCATGGGACATCATGCCCATCATTGAACCTTATCTTTTGTTCTTTCTGATCGTGGGTTTAGGTCTTCCGATAATTCTGAAATTGGTGACCGAAGAAGTGGGAGCTGGTAAATCTGCTTCGAAAATGGCAAGAAAAGGCGCCCTTTTTTCGTTATATGCCATGGTAGCGCTCTGGGGGCTTCGTGATCTCTCCCATCGACGAGCCCTGAGCATGCTTAATGCGCGTCTTTATGGAGGAGAGCTTCCGTTGCAATCAGGAGCATTTCCCTCTCCCTTGAATCCTTTTCAGTGGAACGGGGTGGTCGAAACAGCCTCTTCGTACTATTTGCTCGATGTCGATGTGCTCATAAGCAATATCGGCGATCAAAAAGCCACTCGATTGTACAAGCCTGACTCTTCCCCCGCCCTGATTGCCGCAGAGAAGACAGCCGCAGCAAAAATCTTTCTCAATTTCGCCCGATTTCCACTGGCCACGGTGAGGTCTTCTCATGACAGCGGTTTTGAAGTTTATTTCCGTGACCTGCGCTTCGCCCTTCCGGGCTCGCAGCTCTGGCGGTTTGTCATGGAAATTGATCTGGATGATCATCTTCGAGTGCGAGGGCAATCATTCAGCTTTGCGCGAGAAAAGCCCGTGCGGTAGATGCCGATGAATCTGAGCAGCATTCACCTTTCAAGTCAATTTTCATAAGGTGGCTTGAAGCGCCTCTTGAGATACCAATGAATCAGCCCGCAGCCGATGATGACGGCAATGATGACCAGGGAAAGCCAGTCAATATTTCTTCTGAGATATCTCTGCGCTGCCAGACCGTAATAGACCCCAAGCCATCCCTCAAGGGCGAACCTCAATCCACGACCTATCACCAGCGCAGTCGCGAAGCGTCCTCCGTCAATTTGCAGGGCGCCTGCCACGATTGCGAACACTTTAAACGGGGCGGGAGGGGGAAGAAGCGATGCCACAAGAATCGAAAGGAAATCGTTTCGTTCGATCCAATGGCGGATGACCGTCTTCTCGCTTGGCGAAGCGCGCCGTGCGAAAAGATTTCTGCCTTTATGGGTAATAAAATAAATCGTGTAAGCTCCCATCACTGATCCCGATGTGCACTGTAAAACGTAAAGGAAGACCTTGTGAGGGTGGGCGCTTGCCAATTTAATCAGAAGAAGATCGTTGATGACAGGGAAAGCGAGAAAGGAAGAATCGAGGAAGGAGATAGCAAAAAGTCCCCAGCCTCCATAATGGCTGAAGAAATGGCTTAAGGCAGTAATAAAGATTTTAAAATGAGCCAATCTGCCGCTCCGGCACGCCAAAACCGCTCGTGGAATCAGAAGTTGAAGACTTACACCGTCGGAGCCATGAATTCGGCTGCTCCCCCATCAGAACATCATGAAATAAAGCTCATTGAGTGTCTTCACAAAAACGGGCCGAACCTCGTGGCGGGCAAGCAGGCGGAGGGGAATCCTGCGGGGAACCCTGGGATACAGGCACCGGCGCCATTTCACCCACCGACACTTTCTTGATGCCCTCCGGGGTGAATCTTCTCCATCCATTGTCCATCGAGCGTTGCGCATGTCACGAGCCTCCTTAAAAAACTTCGGGGATGCATCGCTGCATCCCCGAAGTTTTTTGCATCGGTTTTTCTGAAGCCTTCTTACCTCTTCTTCTTTGTCTTTGCCTTCTTCTTTGCTGGCATTTCATTCTCCTCTCAAGTATTTCTAATTCTTCCGTCAGCGAAGCGCTGGCGGAGCGCGTATTCACTCACCATGTATAGTGATTGCTCATGTTCTTGTCAAGAGGAAAGTGAATCTGCGACTCAAAATTTTTGAAATTCATTCTCTGCATTCATGAGATAAGAATCATTGAGCGTTCCCTCAAGACATCAAAACCTGCGCAGCATGGCACGGCGGTTCATTCGAACCACGTGTTGTGGCAGAACCGTGAACCTTTTGGAGCAACACAGCGCTTGCATCCAGCATCCACCCAGGGTAGATACTGAGGAATCGATGCGTTGCCGACAGCTCCTTTCGCAAGACTTCCAAGATGGTTTCAGCCGGATGCGCAGCGCCTTTATGGCTGCGTGTATCACCTTACTGGCGTTCCCTGCCTCCGGAGGAGCTCAACAGTCACAGACCGCGTCGCCTCATGTTCTGAAAGTCCAGACTGAGGTCGTAAATGTCTACGCCGTCGTGCAGGATAAGAAAGGCCACCTCATTCCGAACCTAACTCAGAATGATTTCGAGATTACTGAAAATAATGTTCCGCAGCAGATTCGCTATTTCTCACGCGCCGCGGACACCCCCCTGACCCTCGGCATATTGGTCGATACCAGCCCCAGCCAGCAGCGGGTACTGCCCATTGAACAGCGTGAGGCAAAAGCATTTCTCCAGGAGGTCATCCGCCCCAAGGATCTGGCTTTTGTGCTGCACTTTGATATTGAGGTGGAGCTGCTTCAGGATTTCACACCTGATCTGGCGCGCCTGACCCGGGCCGTCGATGAGACCGTGATCAACGGCGGTGGGCAAGGTCCTTTGCCCTCCACATATCCTGGAGCCAACGCCGGCGCCACACATCTGTATGATGCCGTATGGCTTGCCTCCAATGATTTAATGAAAACTCAGGTGGGCAGGAAAGTGCTGATCCTCCTGACAGACGGTGAGGACCAGGGAAGCAAGGAGACGCTGAAGGCTGCACTTGAGGCGGCACAAAAAGCAGATGTGATGATCTATTCCATCGATATCGTGGATCGAGCCTTCTACGGTTTAGGGAATCTTGCCTTTCAGGGTGATTCCGTCCTGAAGAAGCTTTCTGAAGAGACGGGCGGCGAAGTGATCAAAGTGACCCGCCAGAAGGATACTTCAGCGGCTTTCCAAACCATTGCCGATCAGCTCCGCACCCAGTATCTGCTCGGTTACACACCCGCCAACCGGGCCCACGACGGTTCCTATCGTCGCATTCGCGTGCGTGTCCGTGAGGGTCGATATAAGGTTCAGGCCCGGCAAGGATATTACGCCCCCAGCCAGTGATGAATACCGGCTGATGGGAGATCGAATGGAATAAGTCGGTGTGAGAACTCCAGGTTTCAAGCGCCCGTTCCAAGTTAGCGGGAATCCGAAAACCTGAAATTCGCAATCTTATTTGGACTGAGGTAAGCCTTCTCAGCGACCTTTATTGTGAGGGAGCGAAATAACCTGCGCGAGCACGAACGATCAGCCCTTTTTCCAGTGGCTTGATGCGGATGCGCCTGAAGCTCCCGTCGTGGACGGTATTGGTGGAAATATAGGCAAGGCTGTATTGGCTGCGCAGCTCTTTGGCAATTTCCTGAAAGCTGGCTGCGAGGTCACTCGCTTCAAAAGGAAAGAAGGCGCGTCCTCCTGTCTGATCAGCAAGTTCTTTCAGAACCTTGTCGCCACGCTCTTCAATGCCGCTGCGATTCGTACTGATGGCAAAGATGGTTGCTTCCGCGCGTTGTGCCATGGCTAAGGCTTCATCGAAAGAGTGCTGGCTTTCATTGTCGCGGCCATCGCTAATGACGATCAAGACACGACGCAGATAAGGCTGTGGCGGAGGCGAATAGATCATCTTCTGCTTGCAGGCATAATAGATGGCGTCGAATAAACCGGTTCCGCCCCCGGCTGCGAGGTCGCGGATGGCATCACTCAGCTTGTTAACATCGTCCGTGTAATCCTGAAGCAGTTGCGGTTCTACGTCAAATCCCACGACAAAAGCCTCGTCTTCTCCCGGACGCACGGCGGTATTCAGAAAATCAATTGCGGCCTGTTTTTCAAACTGCAATCGCTCGCGGATGCTGTTACTGGTATCAATCAGCACGCCGATGCGCAACGGCAGGTTCGATTCCTGACCGAAAAAGGTAATGCTCTGCGGCTTGTTATCCTCAAACACCTGAAAATCGTCTTTGTTCAGCCCGAGCACCAAATGTCTCTTTTTGTTCGTAACCGTAAACAGCACGTTCACCAGGTTGACGTTCACTTTAATAGGTTTCTTGGCTTCCGGCGGGTTCTGCTGGGAAGTGGAAGATTGAGCGGACGGGTTGCCCTGAGTTGCGACTGCCGCAGGGATGAAAAATAAAAACCAGGCCAGAAGGATGCCCACAATCATTTCCCCGGCCTCGCGTCGAGTGTGCATCACTGATCGATTATAGGAATCGTCAGAAGGAGGCGTCAAGGAAATGAAAGAAAAACAGAAGCTGAACCAGGGTCTTCATCGATATGGATCGCTCCCGAGGCAGAAACGAATAATCTCAAAAATCCTGTTAACTCGGCTCGCGGTAAATTCCGCTTAGTTCCTCTTCCCCGGCGCAGATGTCCGCGCCTCGCGTCTCGGGAATGACGGGCCGCAAGCGCTCAGCCGGAACCATTACTTGAGCTGGCGTCTGATATCTCGGTCGAGCCCCGCCCGAAAAATCCAGATAGAGATGACGGCGGAGGTACCATTCCGGGAAATGTCCGAAACGGAAGAGCGGATATTTGAGCCCGCTGCCAAACAGCTTCCGGCCAAGCAGGTAGTAGTAAAGCGGAACACCCAGATTGAATTTCCAGCGTACGTTGGACCCTCTCCAGAAATCTACGTTATAGCGCCAGCAGGTGAAGAAGAATTCCCACTGCAAATCGGTCAGTTCGAAGAGTTTGGCGCTCTTTTCCCTTTCCAGCCGCGTATCTTCCAGAGGCACGAATAATGTGGGAATCACACACCATTTGGCATCCTTAAGAGCAAACAGCAGGTCCAGCGACTCTTTCGTATCGTCGCGCGTCTCTCCGGGCAGACCGAGGATGAAAGTGCAAATGGGGAACCAGTTATGCTTGTTCAGAATTTCCATGCCCTTCAGAATCACATCGGGCCATTGTTCAGGGCGGAAGGGATATGCCTTGCCCTTCATGTATTGCTTAAAGAGGCGAATGGATCCCGTTTCAAAACCCACGAACATGTGCTGATAGCGATGTTCCGGATGGGTGGAGGCTCGATGCTGGTCTGAGCTCATGTTCACCGCAAGTTCGGAAAGCTCGGGGATCACCTCAGGATCCCGTACCACCGGCGAGATAGTGCCATGGGTAAGCTGAATATGCTTGACACCCGGCACGCGCGCTACAGACTCAAAGAGCTGCTTCAGGGCGCCTACATTGGTCCTGAATTTGGGACCCTGCTCATAGAGAAACAGGTCCTCCGTGACAAACAGGATCGTGTCTGCACCTTCGGCCACCTGGACGCGAACGTTGTGCAGAATCTGTTCCAGAGGAACACTTTTTCCGCCTCGTAACGCCACGGAGCAGAACTGGCAACCGCGTCCGCACCCGCGGGTGATTTCCACAGTCCCGAAAGTAGCACGGTGCCGGATGGGAGGGATGTGATCGAGTGGCGGGCTGTAGCCCTGCACCTTGCGCGGCAGTGGTTCTCCTCGCAGAGCCGCCTCGAACAAAGGAACTGCCACATCTTCCGCTTCTCCATCCACGAGGCAGTCAATCTGCCATTCATCCTGCAGATTCTTCCTTTCAATTTGCCAGGCCCCTGGCCCGCCCACAATAATCTTCAAGTGATGCTTGTGCTCCCGCAACGCCGGGTGCAGGATCAGACGGCGGAATTCCATGGCGTTGATCGGCTCAGCCTCTCGGCCATAGAAGGCAGGATAAATGTCCGTGGCGAAGGTGATCCCCAGGGGATTGTGGGCATGCACACCCACTACGCGGGTGTTTTCCCCTACGAAGAGACCCAATTGATCGGGATAGCAAACCGCAATTTCTTCAGGCCCGAAGCGCTCGATCAAAAGAGATTCAATGATGCGCAGGCCGTGCGGCACATATCGGGCCTGCCCGTCAGGTGCCAGTTCGTTCTTCGTGGACCAATCTGCCATCAGGTATTTCGCGTAGCGGGCAGGAAGCGTAGCCAACAGCATCTGCCGCCACATGCTGCGCAGGTATTCGCTGGATTCTGAGTTGCTCGCGGCCAGGACGATTCGTTTTCCTCCGGGTTCCATACTGCTCCTCGCGTTCATTCAATGGCTCGATCATGAAGTTCTACGAACCTTTCACACCTCATATCTTTGTTGTCTTCAAAAAAGCCGATGCTGGAACAGAATGTTGGTCATCTAAGTTCGAGAACACCTCATTGTTTCAATCAATCCCATAGATCTTCCAAACACTTTGGATGCAAGGACTTAGGTAAAGGTTCGTTCCGTTCCCCCTCTGCCTGCGTTAGGTTGGCTTCACTCATGCAGACGAACACAGTTCATTGACTCCCAGGCCTTTACTGAGATAGAGTCATGCGGAAGGTGGTGGCGTAGGGCAGTGCCATTAGAGGGTGTCCAGGAAATGAATGTCTCCGTTCGTCCCATGCGGGATGCTGATCTGGCTGAGGCTCGCAGAATCTTTCGCGTGGCTTTTGGCACTTTTCTCGGGGCACCCGATCCTGAGTCTTTCTTTGCAGATCGGGAATACGTTTTTACCCGCTGGAAGGCCAATCCGGAGGCAGCACTGGTTGTGGAAGCAGACGGCAGGCTGGCAGGGTCAAATTTTGCAACCCGCTGGGGTAGTTTTGGCTTTTTCGGTCCTTTGACCGTCTGCCCCAAATTATGGAACCAGCGTATCGCACAGCGGCTGCTGGCTCCCACGATGGATCTCTTCGCCACGTGGAACGTGCGCGAGGCCGGCCTTTTCACGTTTGCGCACAGTCCGAAGCATATCGGTTTGTATCAAAAGTTCGGATTCTGGCCGAGATTTCTGACCGCCATCATGTCCAAGGCTGTAGACCAGCGCCAGGCGCTGGTCCATCAATACTCGACTCTCAACAAGACCGATCAAGACCAGGCTTTCAACGCCTGCCGCAAACTGACGGATTCCATCTACGACGGGCTTGATGTCAACTCGGAAATCCAGGCCGTGGAGGAGCAGAATTTGGGAGAGACTCTTTTACTATGGGGAGGAGATTCCCTCGACGGATTTGCCGTCTGCCACTGCGGTGAGGGAAGCGAAGCCGGACGCGACACTTGTTACGTCAAGTTTGCGGCTGTCCGGCCAGCGCCGGATGCGGAAAGACTGTTTGAGCGTCTTTTGGACGGCTGCGAAGCGCTCGCCGCAGAACGCGGTTTGCGGCGCATGGAGGCCGGTGTAAACCTTAACCGGAGCCAGGCTTATCGTCAATTGCTTCAAAGAGGATTCCGGACACATATTCAGGGCGTTGCGATGCACCGGCCCGATTCACCTGCCTATAACCGACCCGATGTTTATGTCATCGACGACTGGCGCTAGGGCAGCGTAAGGAAGAAGAAGATGAATAGCCTATCTTGAAGCCTTCCTTCTGTGCTGGACCCCTTCTGAGTCATTTCCCGCGTTTCCTAGCCCTGAGCGGATGCCCCATGAGCTTTGGCTCACCGTATGGCATGAAGATAGTGCTGTCATTCAGAGGTTGGCAAGTAATTCCGCAGGGCCTTCATTTTTCCAAAGGAAGATTCCTTGCAGAGTTTATCCGGAGCGGACATATACGGATTCTTCCGTCTTATGGAGCTTACCCTGAGCAAAGCCCAAGGGGTGAGGGCCAGAATGGCACATCATGCCCTCGATCCCTTAATCAACCACAAAGTGCCGTTGCCGCAGAATTAGACAGAGACCTAAAAATCCTGTGCAAAACAAAAGGCTCGAAGCGGGCTCAGGAACGGCAGAGGGAGGTGTCACCGAAGTCGGGCTTCCGTCAATCTCGAAAACAGGGCGGAAAAGATTTAAGGAAGTGTTGATATTTTCAGAAGGAACCTGCAGAGTGCCTGGCACCCAAGCCCAATCCATAGTTGCAGCAGGGTTCGGGTTACTGTTAACTGCCAGATTGCTGGGAGAAAACGTGCAGCCAGTCAGCGTAAGGGTCTGGCAAGTTACGACGCCTGTCGGTGAATCTTTCGTTGAATTCCAGGACCACGCAGCTTGAGTGTCCGCACTGGGAGCGTAAGCCACGAGCCAATAGGCAGTCCCCTGCATTAGAGTAGGATCAGCCGGGCCTTGGAGAAGGCTGACTCCAGGGAGTGAGTCACCCACCCCGATAATTCCTGGAGAGGATGTCATCTGTCCATTCACTTGAAATGCGGAAATGATGGAGCCGGGAAAGCCGCTTGAATCGGTCTCGATATAGACGTCAAGCGTGTTGGTTCCCGATTCCAAAAAAACTGCAAGCTGAGCTTTGTTGAAAGTGTAATTGGCCGAAGGCGTAAACTGCACAGCCAGTGACTCACTCGTGATGCAAGGTGCCGACGTGGGGCATGTTGAAGGGAATGAAGAACCTGTGACGAAATAGGAATGCGCAGTATTTGTATCAAAGCCCATGTTCGTTCCGAAATTACTGTAGATAACAGCCAAGCTGTCAGCTTTGACGTTCAGACCAGCAAGAATCATGCTAAGAACAATTGCAGTGGAGAAAATGATCTTTTTCATCTCGACTATTTCGCAAGCCTTGCAGGCTGGCTCCTCCTCAGAATGATTTTGGATGATGACATAAAGCTTTGTTAGCTCTTAATTATACGCTGATGCTACTTTGCTGATTTTACTTCACTTAGGAAGCTCAGAGGTAAAGATTCGATTTCCATCCGGCACTTGCCGCTTACCGGGCAGCTATTTTCCATTTGTGATAAAACCAGCCATCAAAACGAATGCCGCTGATGCTTGGTGAAGCACCAGCGGCAGAGGGTTCATGCTTCAAACGAGCATGGATTATGCCATCGCTTAATTATGATAGCCGCCACACTGTGCTTTAAATGCGGCAGTACCACCAAAGGAGTTCGCTACGACGTCAATCGAACTCTACGGCGATAGACATAGGCAAGGCCAAACAGCCCGATTCCCACCAGGCCAAGCGAAGCAGGCTCAGGAACAGGGCTGACGCTCTTCTGCAAAGTGATATCTGCGGAAGTAATGCCTAAGTTTTTCCCATCGCTGTTCTCGTACAAAGCCTTGATGCTGGCTTCGTTGGGGTTGGTAAATAGACCACCTGTTGGGACGGTCACATCAAACACAAAGCTGTAAGTTCCGTCAGGCACCTTATTGAAACTTCCCATGGAATTGGCGCCGGCACAGAAGAAGCCGCTACCCGACCCGTCACAGCCATTCGCGTTGAGGCCGCCACTCATTGTTGTCCAATCGCCAGTCCCGCCTGGCGCGCTTACCAATGAAAAGCTATCGATGGATGAGCTCACTTTTGGCGCGACGGCCATCAGAAATCCGTTACCACCGTCGAACCCCGATGTGTCCAGAGTGAACGTAATTTGAAAAGTCTGCGTGGTCGACGTGCTGCTGATAGGATTCCCACTGTAAGTTAACGTGTAAACCACGCCCATGCAATTTCCACTCCCACAATCCGGGCCGATGGAGTCCGCCGCAGCGTTTGGGACTGAAAGGACTGACAGAAAAAGAGCCGCTGCCAGAGCTACAATCATGTAAATGAACTTGTATCGCTTCGCCATATATCAATCTCCTTGATCTTGTCGATCATCTTGTGGGGTCAAGCGCTGCATAAGCCTGTCGCTACAAGATAACCTTGGATGAACGCAACTTTGACCCCTTCCCACCTCGTACTTACCCCTTCGGCCACCCTTACAGGTCTCGATACGAGCCCTGCTCTATCCACGATAGCTAACCTTCCAAAAGATGTAATGGCACTAAAGTGCCAGTTACTAGTTTGATATGTTAAAGATTTAAAAGGATTTAGATGTGATATCTAACTCTACTTGCGATCACCTTTCTGGCCTGTATCCCGTGCCTTTTCACGCGTGCGTCTTCCTTGAAAGGCTGGGACAATGTTGCGGATGGGCGTTGCGGAACGCACTGCCCCATGCATGGCGTAACCTAACTCATTCTGGCAATTTGCAAGGTCTGCCTGGAACATCTGCGTGGTTTCCGCTTCGTTCTTGAGGATGAAGCTGACATAAGGGAGCAGATCGTTCAGATTGGCTTCAAGGTCGTTTGCCCGTCGGCGATAATCGCTCCCGAGATTGGCGCTTTCATACTGGCTCACCTGATTGCTGAAAAGCCAAAGGGGGTGGAATAACTTCAGCACAGAGAGATAAGTCTGAAAGGCGTAGTAGACATTGTCCGGGTATTCGCTGAAGAGCGCTCGCCACTTTTCAACCTGGCGAAGCTGGGCCAGCATGGTTTGTTGCGACTGGCTGAGAAGGATGCGATCCGACTGGGGAGCTTTCCATTGCGCCGGACGCTCCTGGCTCAAGAGATCCTGAATGCGAAATTCAGAGATATAGAGTTTATAGAGTATGGCTTTAACCTGGGCATGGGTTAAAGGCGGCGTGATCGCAGCCATCGAGGTGAGCGGGGTTGGAGGAGCCTGAGGCGCGGTGATCCGCTCAGTTTCCAGGGTTTTTCCTCCCGGCAAACCAACCGGCTGCGCGGTTAATTGCTTTTGAATTTCGGCATTCAGGTACATGACGTAAGCCAGCAATGGCTTTTCAGCGTCCGCTAATTCTTGAACGGGCTGGTCAAGCTGTCCTCCGGCCGATGACCCTTCGTATTGGGTTACAGCGGAAGCGACACCCTGAATCGAAGGAATCAGGTGGTCTATTGCCGACACCGTTTGCTGCCCCGAGTTGAGGTCCCGGGGGTGGTAGTAAAACTGATAGCGCCATTTTTCGAGCGTTTTCAACTGCTCCTGAATTCCATGGAGTCGGTCGTTCAGCAAGGCCCGCTCGGCGTTCGTCATCTTCCAGTTCTGAGATTGGATTAAACCCAATAAGTCATTTAATCGCGCGCTGGCCAAATAGACTTTGCTCAAAAGGTCTTTAACTTTTGCGGGTGGAAGATTTGTACCCAGGCTGGTCGGGGGACCAGAGGGTGCGGCTGGCCGTGTGGATGGCTGGACGGCTTTTTTGGGAGTCCGCGCAGCGGGCGCCGCAACTGCCGGTGCAGCAGGATTGGGAGTCGGCGTCATATTTCCTGCCGGAGGAGCCGAAGGCCGCTGCGGCTTGGAAGGCGTGGCTGCCGCCTGCGTCTGGGGCGCTTGCAGGGGCTTTGCCGCCACAGTTGCGGTGGCCCCCTCGGGAGCGAATTTGCCGGGGAAAGCCTGGGCCAGATCTTGACTCAAACGGTTTTTGAGCCCGTTGAGGTCATGGATTGACTGCTCCAGTGGCCTTGCCGCCTCCTGGCCTGCATATTGCTCTACTGCCGTGCTCACCTCTTGGAGTGTCGGAATCAAGTCTCCTAATGCTTCTGCTGTCTTTTGGCCGCTTTCAAGGCTCTCGGGATGATAAAAAAGTTGGTATCTCCATTTCTCAAGCGTCGCGAGCTCTTGTTGCACGGTGTCAATCCTCTGATTGAAGGATGCCCGTTCCGCATCGGCCATCTGCCAATGGGAGGGCTGCAAAAGGCTGAGTAGATCATGAACTCGTGCATCGGCAAGAAAGACCTGCTGTAAATCGTTTTTCAACTGTGTGCTCTCAGGTGAGGCAGCCGGATTCTGACCCGGAGTAGAGGGCTGCGCTGTTTGTCCCCATCCTCCGAAACTAAAAGCGAGAACACAAAGAAATGCACCCCAAAATCTCATGGAAAACTCTCCTGATAAAACCAATGATAATTTAAGGATGGCAGGCTTTGGCTGGCTTCGTCTAGAGCAAATTTCCCTGCTTTTCCACAGAGGCCCGCGGCATGAGCCCGAACGGATGGCTTGCACTTAGAAGGATGCTGTCGGAGTGAGCTCGTCCATCGCGACAAAGGCCAGGGCGAGCCATCCGGATCAATCCGGGGGGAGAAGGCCCAGCACAGGCAGGGAGAGGCTTGAATAATAAGGCGCCACGTGGGTTGTGCGCCCATCACGGCCTACGGTCAGGATTCTTGCGTCGGCGAGGTTCAGCGCCAGCCAGAGAGCGCCAAAAAGCTGCGCTTCCCTTCCCAGGCTACTCACGGCCAGTTGCGGACGGGAAAACTCATTGCGCTCCAGAATCCGGCGAGTGGCTTCAAAGAGTGCTGGATGCGTGCCTAATCGTCCTCCGAGAACCACCAGCGATGAATTCAAAATCACGCAGACATTGGTGATGGCATCCGCAAGGATGCGGGCTGTCTGCTGCAAAACCATCCGCGCCTGCCTGTTTCCCCGCTCCGCCAGATTGAAGATTTCGATCGCTTCGAGGCGTTGATTCCGCAGGGACCCCGTCTTTCGTTCGGTACGGTTCAGGTTCACCCAGAACTGTTCAATACCCTTGCTTCCGATCACACTCTCAAGCGGCCCCTGCCGTCGGAGGGCAAGCGGTGTTTCCTCCGTTCCGGGAACATAGAGATAGCCAATCTCACCGGCGGTATATTCCGAGCCGTGGTAAAGGTGCCCATTCACAAAAATGCCTGCACCCACGCCGGTGCCGATACTCAGGAAGACGAAGTTGGGGACTCCGCGGGCTGTGCCACACCAACTCTCTCCCAGGGCCGCAAGATTCACGTCGTTTTCCACAGCGCAGGTAATTCCTGTCCTGGTTTCCAGCAGACTGCGCAGCGGCGCGGCTTCCCATTTCGGGGAGAGGTTTGGAGCGGAAAGCACAACCCCTGCCAGAGGATCTGTAATTCCCGGCACTCCTGCCGCAAGAGCGAGAATCTTGTTTTCAACCATTCGGTGACGACCCTGCAGCTCCACAATTCCCTCATGAATCAGGTTAGCCACGCGCTCAGGCGTGCTGTGCGAAGTCACATCC
>Ga0209062_1000363_pt1 | contig 153861 bp, 134 predicted proteins | sample Coa_R2_2_FD_187158 | JGI IMG/M metagenome (GOLD analysis project Ga0209062, IMG submission 187158) | Surface soil microbial communities from Centralia Pennsylvania, which are recovering from an underground coalmine fire - Coalmine... | ecosystem: Environmental > Terrestrial > Soil >...
CGCAAGAAGATCAACTTAAGCGTCACCTTAGCCGGTCAGGCAGTGGGGATCAAAGAAGTCGACCACGGTATCTGGCTGGTCAGTTTTATGGACTACGATCTCGGCTATATCGATCTGGAGGAGAAAATTTTGCAGCCCCTGGAAAACCCCTTCGGCCCAAAAGTGTTACCTATGTCTTAGGAACAATCTGTTACCCATGTGTCCGGTCCGGACAATCGTTAAATGGGGCGGCTGGTGGGATTCGAACCCACGACATCCAGAACCACAATCTGGCGCTACTACCAACTGAGCTACAGCCGCCGTGTATCTCTAGTTTAACTTATTGAGCCGGATCGAGCCAGATACAGGCATGGCCCGTCGCCCCGATCGCGACTTCCAGGTTCTGGGGCCCCAGGAGAACGATCTTCACTGGCTCCAAGCCGCATGCGCGCCACGCGGGGCGAAAAACCTTTGCAATTCCACTTGCATCCCCGCGGGGATTGTGCCGTTATGACACGCGCTATAGTCCCGCTTTCTTCCACAACTGATCCACGCGAGCCTTCACTTCATCCGACATTTTGATGATACCCGGCCACGGCCTCGTAAATCCCTCCCCCGGCCACTTCTTCGTCGCATCGACCCCCATCTTCGACCCATAATTCGGAAGCCGGCTCGCATGATCGAGAGAATCCACCGGACCCATCACGAACTGAATATCGCGCTCCGGATCGATGTTGTTCAGCGCCTTCCATGCCACTTCGCTCACGTTCTGCACATCGACGTCTTCATCCACGACGACAATGCATTTTGAAAACATCGCCTGGCCGAGGCCCCAGATCGCGTGCATCACCTTGCGGGCATGACCCGGATACGACTTACGGATCGCAACAAGAATCATGTTGTGAAAAATGCCTTCGGCCGGCATGCAGATATCGCGGACTTCGGGCAACTGCAACCGCATCAGCGGAAGAAAGATCCGCTCGATCGCCTTGCCCATGTAGAAATCCTCCATCGGAGGCGGACCCACGATCGTCGTCGCATAGATTGGATTCTTGCGATGCGTCACGCACTGCACATGAAAAACCGGATAGTCGTCTTCGAGCGAATAAAATCCCGTGTGGTCCCCGAACGGCCCTTCACGCCGCAATTCGCCGGGCTCGACGTAGCCCTCCAATACGATCTCCGCGTGGGCCGGAACTTCGATATCCACCGTTTCGCATTTCACCATCTCCACCGGCTTCGTCCGGATGAATCCCGAAATCATCATCTCGTCCAGATCCGGAGGCAACGGAAGAATCGCCGAATACATCGTCGCCGGATCCGCGCCGACCGCCACGGCGACATCCATCCGTTTGCCGCCAGTCCGCCGATAATGTTCGGCTCCCTGTTTATGCGTCTGCCAGTGCATTCCCGTTGTGCGCGCGTCATACACCTGCATCCGATAGCAGCCGCAGTTACGCTTTCCCGTATCCGGGTTTTTCGAAAACACCATCGGCAGCGTGATGAACCGGCCGCCGTCTTCCGGCCAGCACTTTAGAATCGGAAATTCGTCGAGCGAGAATTTCTCGCGTTTGATGACTTCCTTGCACGGCCCATCCGATACGACCTTCGGAAAAAATGCCCCCATCTCGGCGAGCTTCGGCAGCATCTTCAGCTTCCCGATCAATCCCTCCGGCATCCGCATCTCGAGAAATTCCGAAATCCGCGCCGCGATTTCATCCACCGAATCGACCTCCAGCGCGATCTCCATCCGCTTCATGCTCGCGAATGCATTGATCAGAAGGGGAACGTTCGAGCCTTTCGGCTTTTCGAACAGCAGCGCCGGTCCTCCGGTTTTCACGCTGCGATCCGCGAATTCGGTGATCTCGAATTCCGGATCGACCTCGAAAGAGATTTTCTTCAATTCCTTCTGCTTCTCTAGCGCGCGCACAAACTCGCGCAGGTCGTCATAGGCCATAATTTCTATTAGCGCACAGGCTGCTCGTGCCGTTATGCGCGAATGAACCTATGACAAACAGAACCGCTTTTGTTACCGGCGCGAGCCGTGGTATAGGACTCGCCTGCGCCCGCGCTCTGGCCGATGCCGGCGCGAAAGTCGTGCTCGCCGCGCGCGACACTGCCAGGCTTGAAGCCGCATCGAAGGAAATCCCGAACTCGGCCTGGGTCGAGCTCGACCTCGCATCGCCCGATTCGATCAAAGCAGCCTTTGCCAAAGCGGGTAGAGTCGATATTCTCGTCAACAACGCCGCCGTCACCAAGGACGGGCTCGCGCTGCGCATGAAGAAGGAAGATTGGGACACAGTGATCGCGACCAATCTCACCGGAGCCTTCCTCGCCATCCAGCAGGTTCTTCACGGAATGATGAAGCAACGCTGGGGCCGGATCGTGAATATTTCCTCCATCGTAGGTGAGACCGGCAATCCCGGGCAGGCAAACTACGTCGCGTCGAAAGCAGGATTGATCGGCCTGACAAAATCTCTCGCCCAGGAAATGGCGAGCCGCAACATCACCGTCAACGCCGTCGCTCCTGGATTCATCGAAACCGATATGACCGCGGTCCTTTCTGATGAACTGAAAACGAACATGCTCGCGCATATCCCGTTGAAGAGGATGGGTAAAGCGGAAGACGTCGCGGCCGCGGTGCGATTCTTAGCCAGTGAAGAGGCTGGCTACATCACCGGTCATGTCTTGGACGTGAACGGCGGGATGTATATGTGACGCACAATCATCCCATCGCCTTCTCGCGGATCGCACGCTCGACTTGAGCGAGAGCGCTACCCGCTTCCGGCCGAATGACCGTGCCGAGCGGTTTCCAGCGCTCGAAGAATCGATCGCTGACGGCGCCGGCGAAGACGCAGATCACCGGGATACCGCAGGCAGAGGCGGCGTGGCCGCCGGAGGAATCGTAGCCGATGTAGAGTTTTGAACGCGCAATTTGCGCAGTAAAAGCAGCGAAAGATCCGCTAAAAGCGCGCATTTTGCCCTCAATTGCGCGTTCTACGCGCGCACGTTCCTGGGCGGTGCCTCCCGTATCGACCAGAACGGATCTTCCGGCTAACAACTTCATCAATTCGCGCTCGAAATCAGGCCCAAGGCTTTTCGTCTCGTTTTCGCCGACGCCGAGACTCACCGTGATTTCGGCGGGCTCGCCCGTGGCGGGCAACGGCGCGATATAGGGTTTGGCATCGACCGAAAATACCGAACGAACCCAATCGGCGGCGATGTCGGGTAATCGCCCACCCGCCAAAGATCTGCTTTGGAACCAGAAATATCGCGATTCGTCGCACACGGAGATCAAGCCGAGCTGGGTTAATCTCGAGTCGGGATCGATGACGATTCCATCGTCGAACCAGAGACGGGCGGAGGCGCGAAGCCGCTCAGCGAGCGAACCGTTTCGCGCGTAGGGAGCCTCCATGTGCTCGATGCGCGGATCGTTCTCGAACATTTGGTACGATTTGCGCGGTCCGACGAAAATGATGCGGGCTTGAGGATATTTCTTTTTCATCCCGTCGAGCATCACGCTGGTGACGGCGATATCGGCGCCGAGCGTGACCCGGGAGAGAACGTAAACTTTGCCGGCGGATTTTGGCGGTTGCGAGATCGCGGGGCGGCGGAGACGGATTTCCGGGGCGAGTTTTCGAATCACTTCTTTGAAGAGGCGCTCGTAGATTTCGACTAAGCGCGGTTCGAACAGATCGCCCAAGCGTTCGACGACGATCGAAAGAAACGCGCGGCCTTCATCGATGGCGAGAGCGCGGTCGAGTAAATGGGATGGCCATTGTTCGCCGCGCAGGCAGTAGCCGAGAAGCTCGTTACAGGTATTTTCCAACCAGAAGCTCCAGCTTCTTTTTGGTCGCTTCAGGGATCGCTTTGCGATCGGTGATCAAGGCGTGGGCGAGGGCGGATCCGCATTTGCATTCGCGGGAGCCGGGCATCGAACGCACGGCGGCTTCGACCACTTTGCAGGCGTTTTCGGCATTCTTGTTGAGCACCGCGATGATCTGATCGACGGTGACGGCGTCGTGATCTTCGTGCCAGCAGTCGTAGTCGGTGACCATGGCGATGGTGACGTAGCAGATCTCGGCTTCCCGGGCGAGCTTGGCTTCCTGAAGGTTCGTCATGCCGATGACGTCCATACCCCAGCTTCGGTAGAGATTCGATTCGGCGAGCGTGGAGAACGCGGGGCCTTCCATGCAGAGATAGGTTCCGCCGAGTTTTGAATGGACGCCGGCTTCCTGTGTTGCCGCGAGCGCGATTCGCGAGAGCTGGGGACAGACGGGATGGGCGAAGCTGATGTGCGCGACCAAGCCTTCGCCGAAGAACGTCGAGACGCGGCCGCGTGTACGATCGACGAATTGATCGGGAATTACGAAGTCGAGCGGCTTGTGTTCGAGCTTAAGCGATCCCACGGCGGAGAGTGAAAGAATGCGCTCGACGCCGAGGTATTTCATGCCCCAGATGTTCGCGCGGAAGTTGAGTTCCGAGGGCGAGATGCGATGGCCGCGTCCGTGGCGCGAGAGAAACGCGACCTGCTTTCCCGCGAGCGTTCCGACGATGTACTTGTCGGATGGGGCGCCCCAGGGGGTTTCGATGGCGCATTCCTGATGTGCTTCAAATCCGGGCATCGAGTAGAGCCCGCTGCCGCCAATAATGCCGATGGTTGGTTTAGACAAAGCCGGTTTCATTCCTGAATGAGTTCGAGGAGCACGCCGCCTGTTGAAGACGGGTGCACGAAGACGTAGAGATGGCCGCCTGCGCCTTTCCGCGGTTCGTTAAGCAGGCGCGCGCCTGAGGATTTCAGCCGTTCGGCGGAGGCCGCGAGATCGGGGACGCGGATAGCGACGTGATGCAGCCCTTCGCCGCGTTTCTCCAGGAACTTGCCGATGACCGAGTCCGCCGCGGCCGGTTCGAGAAGTTCGATGCGCGGTTCGCCTAAGGGGAGCATCGCGACGTTTACTTTTTCGTGTTCGACCGTTTCCCGGAGAGAGACTTCGAGGCCGAGTTGGTCGCGGTAGAACCTGAGAGATTCGTCGAGGGATTTGACGGCGATGCCGAGATGGTCGATCGTGGCTTTCATTTGACACCCGGGGTGCCGGCGTTCGCGGCTCCTGGCTGGAGTTTATCGGTGTTCATCGGCGGCCATCCAGTCGTGGAGGATTGTGTACGGATCGCGTTTATGCTCGGCGACTTCGCGGCCGGCGGCGGTGAACTGGTCGTCCGGAAATCGATCGAGGAGACGCTCGCGGAGCATTTCGCGGAGACGGATCTTCCAGATGTCGGCGGCGCGGGCGCGGCTGGCGCCGCGGGCGTGGTATTCGCGGGCGGCTTCGAGCAGTTCCGGAATTCCCTTGCCGTCGCTGGCGACGGTTTGCACGATTTTCGGAGTCCAGCCGTCGGGGCGATGCGAGAGTGTGAGGTAGCTTTTCAGTTCGCGCTCGAGTTTGTCAGATCCAGGCTGATCGGCTTTATTGATGACGAACACGTCGGCGATCTCCATGATACCGGCTTTGATCGCCTGGACATCGTCGCCCATGCCGGGGACCATGACGACGAGAGTCACGTCGGCGAGGCGGGCGATTTCCACTTCATCCTGGCCGACGCCAACTGTTTCGACGATCACCGCATCGAATCCCGCGGCGTCGAGGAGCATGGTCATTTCGGTGGTGGCCGAAGCGAGGCCGCCGAGCCATCCGCGAGTGGCCATCGAGCGGATGAAGACGCCGGGATCGGCATGGTGCTGCTGCATGCGGATGCGGTCGCCGAGAATGGCTCCGCCGGTGTAAGGGCTGGTTGGGTCGACGGCGATGATCCCGACGGTTTTGCCTTCCCTGCGGAGGATTTGGGTGAGTTGGTCGCAGAGAGTGCTCTTGCCCGCGCCAGGGGAGCCGGTTACGCCGATGATCATCGCCCGGCCGGTGCGGGGGAAGAGATCGCGGAGCAGAGTTTCGGCTTCGGGACGGCGGTTTTCGATCCAGGTGGCGGCGCGGGCGAGCGCGCGGGTGTCTCCGGCGCTGATTCTGTGGGCGAGTTCCATCTTCAAAAAGTTAGCCAGCCGTTCATGAACGCGAGCCGGACTGTTCAGCCGTGCTGCGGGTTTACCGACGGCTTTCATCAGTGTGACATGCCGCGAGGGGAAAACTAAATCGCCGCGAATGAACGCGAAGAAGAAAGATTTTATTCACGTTGATTCACGTTCATTCACGGCCAATGAACTTAGCATCCGCTCTTGAGGAGCTGGCGGGCGATGACCAGGCGTTGGATTTCGCTGGTGCCTTCACCAATGGTGCAGAGTTTGACATCGCGGTAGAACTTCTCGACCGGATAATCCTTGATGAAGCCGTAGCCGCCGTGGATTTGCAGCGCATCGTTGGCGGCGCGGACGGCGATTTCGGAGGCGAACAGTTTCGCCATCGCGGATTCCTTGTTCACATTGCCGCCGTTGTCTTTGAGCCAAGCGGCGCGGAGCGTCAACAGGCGCGCGGCGTCGATTTCGGTGGCCATGTCGGCGAGCTTGTTCTGGATCGCCTGAAATTCCGAGATCGGACGGCCGAACTGCTTGCGCTGCTTCGAATATTTGAGCGCGGCTTCGTAGGCTCCCTGGGCGCAACCGAGAGACAGAGCCGCGATCGAAATACGGCCGCCGTCGAGAATGCGCATGCTGTCGATGAAGCCCTGCCCGGGTTTTCCGCAGAGCTGGGAATCGGGCACGCGGCAATCGGTGAAGATGACCTCTCCGGTGGGCGAGCAGCGCATGCCCATCTTGTTTTCCTTCTTTCCGGGGCGGAAGCCGGGGGTGTCCTTTTCGAGAATGAAGGCGGAGATGCCGTGCGATGACGCGGCCCGGTCGGTGACGGCCATCGCGACGCACACGTCGGCGATGTGGGCATTGGTGGTGAAAGTTTTACTGCCGTTGAGAATCCAGCCGTCGCCGTTGCGGACGGCCTGGCTGCGCGTGCCGCCGGCATCGGATCCGGCTTCGGGCTCGGTGAGCGACCAGCAGCCGATCCATTCACCGCTGGCGAGCTTTGGAAGATAGCGCTCGTGCTGCTCGGGGTTGCCGGCGATATAGATGTGATTCGAGCACAGCGAAATGTGCGCGGCGGCGCTGAGGGCGACGGAGGGATCGACGCGCGCGAGTTCCTCCATGATGATCGTGTAGTCGACGTAGCTGTAGCCGGAGCCGCCGAGAGACTCGGGAAAGATGGCTCCGAGCACACCGATCTCGCCAAGCTGGCGGAAGACGTCAATCGGGAAATGCTGGGTTTCATCCCACTCCATTACGTGGGGGCGCATCTCGGCTTCCGCAAAGTCGCGGATGGTTTTGCGGAGCTGATTCTGTTCGGGCGTGTAACCGAAATCCACTTCCTTACTTCCTCTCCTGTTCTAAACGATTTCTTCTTTTTTGGAATCCCAGCGAAGGGTGCGGCCGAGCCGGTAGCTGTCGACGGCCATGCGCGAAGCGACGGAGACGCGGAAACCCAGATCGAAGGGACAGGCCGGCATAGCGGCGCCGCGGATGGAGTCGACAAAGTTCTGCATGTGGACATGCGGCACGTGGGTCGCGTGGCCGACCATGTCGTTGCCGTCGGGGCGATTCACTTTCTGCGGCGAGTAGCGCACCTGCTGGTCTCGCGAGATGGTGCCGTTCTCTCCCAGGACATCTTCGGTGACGCCGAGCTTGTTGTTACCGAATCCGGAGGCCCAGGTGATGAGGATCTCCTCGGGCTGTTCGATCGTCACGGTCATCGTGTCGGGGACTTCGCGGCCGTCTTTCCAAAGATAAATCCCGCCGTTCATGGTGACGGCTTTGGGGATCTGGAGGTCAAGCGCTTTGTACCAGAAGGAAACCTGGTGGCACATGTTCTCATAGACGCTGCCGCCGGAGTAATCCCAGAAGTAGCGCCAATTGATGTAGCGGTTAGGGTCGAAGTCGCGTTCAGGCGCGTCGCCGAGGAAGGACTTCCAGAGCAGGTTTTCCGGATTCATGTCCGGAGTGATGCGCGCGGTGCGCGACCACTGCGGCTTTCCGTGCGGCGTGTTGCGGAACATGTGCATGTCGATCGCGGTGATGCGGCCCATCCGCTCGGGGTCTTTCAGAAACATCTGGACGTCGGCCATGTGGCCGAAGGAGCAGGACTGGTGGCCGATCTGGACGACGTGCTTGCCCGCGTCCTTTTTGTAGGACGCTCGCATGCGCTTGGCGTGATCGACGGTGAAGGCCATCGTCTTTTCCTGGTACACGTGTTTACCAGCGTCGAGCGAGGCGCAGAAATGTTCGGCATGAAGATGCTGGGGTGTGGCAACAATGACTGCATCGATCGATTTGTCGTCAAGCAGGCGGCGGTAGTCGAGATAAGCCGCGGCGGTGGGGATCAGGCCCTTGGCGCGTTCAAGCTGTTTCGTGTAGACGTCGCAGAAGGCGACGGGCTCGGTATTCGGGCACGCGCGCATGTGGTTGAGGAGTTCGGTGGCGCGATCGCCGAAGCCGATGATGCCGTAGCGGATGCGGTCGTTGGCTCCGAGGGCTCGGGCGGGGACGGCGGCGAGGGTCCCGATGCCGGAGGCAACTTTACCGAGGAAGTTGCGGCGGGAGTCCATAGGAGTGATGCTAGCATGGACGCCCATCGCTCGTCAACGTAACTTACTGATTAGCAGCAAGTTATAAATATGAATTAAATTGTAATATTGTTAGATAAACTTTTCTAATTTACAGTCCCCGTCCGCGTATTCGATCCGGAGGGTGCAAGCGCGAGGGCGAGAACGGGAGCGGTGCCTGGCGTCGGCAACTGCTCCCGGTGATGCGGCGGATGAGAGCGCTCCCGCGCAGGCCGGGCGGTGAGCACGTGAGTGGCGGCGTGCCGATGTTACACTGAACATTAAATTATGGCCATCAGCAAGGATCTGCTGGAAATTCTCGTCTGCCCGCTCTGCAAAGCTCCGGTGGAGCTGAAACAGGACGAAAACGGCCTCAAATGCGTCGAATGCAAGCGCGTGTATCCGATTCGCGATGATATTCCCGTAATGCTGGTCGACGAAGCTCGCATCGAAGAATAGGCGTGTCGAAACTCCTGGATCGCTTGCCGCCGGACTCGCGGATCGCGGTGATCCGACTGCGGTCCCTGGGCGATTGTGTGCTCACGACGCCGGCGATCGCGCTGCTGAAGGCATATCGGCCGGATCTGAAGATTTCGGTAATCGTCGAGCCGCGATTTGCGAGCGTGTTCGAAGGGAACCCGGATGTGGATGAGATTCGGGCGACTCGCCGGCGGGCGGAGCTCGCGTTGAATTTTCATGGCGGGACGCGGAGCCTGTGGATGACTCTGCTTTCGCGACTCAGGGCGGGATTTGGGCATCACAGCGGGTCGTTTATTTATACGCACCGGATTCCGAGGGCGCAGGAGATTCTGGGGGTCGAGAGGCCGGTGCATACGGCGGAGCATCTGGCGTCGGCGATGTTTTGGATGGGTGTGCCGGTGGGGGAGATTCCGCGGGCCCGGTTGTTTATGGAAGGCGCGGAGACGAGACTCGACGAGGCATGGATGAGCGCGTCCGTCACAACGGTCATTCATCCGTTTGCGTCGCGCAGGGACAAGACCTGGCCTGCGGAGCGGTTTGTCGAGATCGCGCGCCGGGTGGCGAATCCGGTGATATTGGCGGGTCCGGCGGACGATGCGGCTCCATTCAGGGAGTTCGAGGTTTGGAGAAACGAGCCGCTCAGGCGAGTGAAGAGATTGATTTCGCGATCGACGTTGTTTGTTGGCAACGATAGCGGTCCGGCGCACATTGCGGCGGCATTCGGGGTGCCGGTGGTGGTGCTGTTTGGATCGTCCGATCCGGTGACGTGGGCGCCGTGGCGGACGGAAGCGCAAGTGCTGACGTCGCGGGAGGGGATCGCGGCGATTTCGGTGGAACAGGTTCTGCGCGCGATCGAGTCACTGAAGGTGCGGGCATGAAGGAACTGGCCCGGCTGCTGAGCTACTCGCGGCCGTACATTCCGCTTGTGGCTTTATCGGTGGTGCTGATGGTGTGCGTCGGCGGGGCGCAGGGATTGACAGCGCTGCTCATCGGGCCGATTTTCGATCGGGTGCTGAATCCGGAGGCTCCGGACGGACCCATCAAGTTATTCGATTTTCCGCCGGGGCATCCGCATTTTCTGTATTTGCCGCTGCCGCACCAGATTCATAACGAGTGGACGATTATCGCGATTGCGATACTCACGGTGTTTATCGTCAAGGGCGTGTGCGATTACGCGGGGAATTATCTGATCAACTACGTCGGGTTCTCCGCGGTGACGGATTTGCGGCAGGCCGTGTTTGAGCGGGTGCTGCATCAGGACGCCCACTTTTTCGAGAACAATTCCACGGCGCGGGTGATGTCGTCGATTATGAATGACCTGGAGAAGATCCAGGTGGCGATGTCGCACATCCTGGCGGATTGGCTGAGGCAGAGTTTTACGGCGATCGCGTTGCTGGCCGTGCTGCTACAGACGGATAAATGGCTGGCGCTGGTGAGCCTGACGGTGCTGCCGTTTGTGCTGGTGCCAACGATCCGGCTCGGGAGGCGAATCCGAAGAACGACGAGACGCACCCAGGATGCCGCGGCGGAGGTGAATCAGGTCTTGCAGGAGATGCTGAGCGGGAACCAGGTGGTGAAGTCGTTCGGCGCGGAGGAGATCGAGGCGAACCGGTTCAGGGATCGGGCGCAGAAGCTGAGGCGGTCGAATCTGAGATATGTCGCGCAGCAGGCGATTGCATCGCCGGTGATCGAGATTTTCGGGGCAGTTACGATCGTCGGGCTGCTGACGTACGCGCGGACGCAGATCGGGCACGGGGCGATGACGACGGGACAGTTCACGAGCTTCGTGATCGCGCTGCTGATGCTGTATGAACCTGTAAAGCGGCTGGCGGGCATTCACGCGATTTTTCAGCAGGCGCTTGGAGCGTCGCAGAAAGTTTTCGAGTATCTGGACCGGGATCAGCAGATCGTGGAGCGGCCGGGAGCCGCGAAGCTCGCGAAGTTTGAGAAGTCGATTGTGTTTGAGAATGTCAGTTTCCGGTATCCAACGTCGCCGGATGGATTTGTGCTTGATTCGGTGAGCCTGGAAGTTGAAGCGGGAGAGATCGTCGCACTGGTGGGGCCGAGCGGGGCGGGAAAGACGTCGCTGGCGAATCTGGTTCCGCGATTTTATGACGTGCAAAGGGGCGCGGTGAAGATTGACGGCCGCGATGTGCGGGATCTGCGGCTGAACTCGCTGCGAGACAAAATCGGAATCGTGGCGCAGGACACCTTTTTATTCAACGAGACGGTGGCGAACAACATCGGCTATGGGCGGCCGAATGCGACGCGGGAGCAGATTTGCGAGGCGGCTCGCAATGCGCTCGCCGAGGAATTCATTCTGCGGATGCCGGAAGGATACGACACGATGATCGGCGAGCGCGGCCAGAAGCTCAGCGGCGGGCAGAGGCAGCGGCTGGCGATCGCGCGGGCGCTGCTGAAAAACGCGCCAATCTTGATTCTCGATGAGGCGACATCGCATCTGGATACGGAATCGGAGATGCTGGTGCAGCGGGCGCTTCAGAATCTGATGGAGCACCGGACTGTGATCGTAATCGCGCATCGTCTATCGACGGTGCGGCGAGCGGATCAGATCGTGGTGCTGGATCGGGGAAGAATCGTGGAAACGGGCAAGCACGAAGAACTGGTCGGGCGCGGAGGGGTGTACCAGCGGCTGCATGAATTACAATTCTTGGAACAGTCATGAGCACGCTCCGTAGCATGACCGGATTCGCGCGCGTCCGAAAGGCGCTCGGCGACGGCGAACTGATCGTTAGTCTGAAAAGCCTGAATCACAGGGGGCTGGATATCCAGGTCCATGCGCCGAGCGCGGCGGATCCATTTGAGAACGCGATACGGGCGATGGTGAAGTCGCGAATCGCGCGGGGGCATGTGGAGGTTCGAGTTTCTCTGCCGCAAGCGGCCTCCAACGGAAATGCTCCGGCGCTGAATCATGCGATGCTCCAGGAGTACTTGAAGGCGTTTCGCGAAGCGGCGAGCACGCATAACCTGAACTCGACCCCGGACTTGAACGCCGCGCTGCGTATTCCTGGAATGTTCGCGGAAACGGGCGAGGCGGAGGCGCCACCGGAGACGGAAGCAATTTTGCTGGACGCGCTGGATAAAGCGATCGACGAGCTGAACGCGTTTCGCGCGCGCGAGGGCGCTGAGATCGCAAATGAGATGCGCTCGCATAACGCGAAGATCGCCGATGCGGGTGTTCAGATGGAAAAGATCCGGGAGGGCGCGACGGCGGCATTTCAGAACCGGTTATCGGAGCGGCTAAAAGATCTGCTCAAAGGAACGCAGATCGAGCCCCAGAGGCTGGCCCAGGAAGCCGCGATTCTCGCCGATCGAAGCGACATCGGCGAGGAACTGGCGCGATTGAAGATTCACGCCGGGCAGCTTGCCGCGCTGCTCGACGGGGGCGGCGAGGTGGGAAAAAAGCTCGATTTCCTGCTTCAGGAAATGAATCGCGAAACGAACACAGTGCTTTCAAAGACCAGCGGCGCAGGGGAAGCGGGACTGCGGATCACCGAACTGGCGCTCGGGGCGAAGGCAGCGATCGAAAAAATCAGGGAGCAATCCCTCAATTTGGAATGACTACGGTTTTCATCATTTCCGCGCCGTCGGGTTCGGGGAAGTCGACGCTCACGCGTGAGTTGATCGAGCGCGTTGCGGGATTGCGGTTTTCGGTTTCCTACACCACCCGCAAGCCCCGCGGCCGCGAAGTTAACGGCAAGGAATACTACTTCATCTCACGCGAAGAATTCGAGGAACGGATCGCAAAGGGCGAGTTTCTGGAGTGGGCCGAGGTGTTCGGCAATTACTACGGAACGCACATCAGCGAGCTGGAGAGGGCGGAGGAGGAGGGTGTCGACCTGGTGCTCGACATCGATGTCCAGGGTGCGCGACAATTGAAAAGTAGAGATCTGCCGGCCGTTTCGATCTTTATTCTCGCGCCCAGCCGCGAGATTTTAGAGCAGCGGCTGCGTGACCGGTCGCAAGATTCCGATGAAGTGATCGAGAGGCGATTGCGCGACGCGGCCGAAGAGATTCGGAATTATACGTTGTACGATTACGTGCTGGTGAATCGCCAGGTGAAGGCGAGCGTGGACACGCTGGTGGCGATCGTCGAAGCAACCCGCAGCCGGCGCGAGAGGATGGAGAAGGAGATCCGTCCGATTTTAGAGAGTTTCGAAGTAGGAGACGTGAAGAATGCCTGAGTCGAATTTCAGACAGACCGCCGCGAGTATTATTCCGGACGATCCGGAAGCGAGCGCTTATCGTTTCATCATCGTCGCCGCCAAGCGGGCGCGCCAGTTGCAGAACGGCGCGCGGAGCTTCCTGCCCACCACTTCCAAGAAGCCGACGGTTGCGGCGATGGAAGAAGTCCGGCGGGGGCTGGTGCAATACGACGATCCGGCCGTGCAGCGGCAGGAAGAAGTTCCCGCCGCAGAGTGACGCGATGAACGTCGCGCTGGGCGTCGGGGGCGGCATCGCGGCCTATAAATCCGCAGAACTGGCGCGCGCTCTGATGGAGCGCGGCTTCTCCGTCCACGTCATCATGACCAAGGCGGCGGAGGAGTTCATCCGTCCGCTTACGTTCGCGGCTCTGACCGGAAACAAGGTCATCTCGAATCTGTTCAGCGCGGCGAGCGCGGAAGACACGCTTTCGAGCGCGATCGAGCATATCCGGGTGGCGCAGGAGAACCAAATCCTGGTGATTGCGCCTGCCACGGCCGATCTGCTGGCGAAGCTGGCGCACGGGCTCGCCGACGATTTCTTAACCACAACTTATCTGGCGTTCACGGGGCGTGTCGTGCTCGCGCCGGCGATGAACACCAATATGTGGAATCATCCGGCGACGCAGGAAAATCTTCGAACGCTGCGCGGGCGCGGTCATGTGATCGTCGATCCGGACGACGGGTATCTTGCCTGCGGGATGGCCGGGCCGGGACGGCTGGCGGATCCGCAGAGGATCGCGGACGCGGTTGCGCAGGCGAATCCTGCTCCGGCCAGACGCGACCTGGAAGGCGAAACGGTCCTCATCACTGCTGGTCCGACGCAGGAACCGCTGGATGCGGTTCGATACATCACCAATCGATCGAGTGGAAAGATGGGTTACGCCCTCGCCGAAGAAGCAGAAGCGCGCGGAGCCCGGGTGGTGCTCGTGTCCGGTCCTGTGAATCTCGCCGAGCCGCGCGGAGTCGAGGTGATTCACGTTCAGACAGCGATCGAGATGCGGCAGGAGGTTATGGATCGTCTGAACGAGGCGACGATGATCGTGAAGTCCGCAGCCGTTGCGGACTATCATCGATCCGATGCGCCGAAACATAAAGTGAAGAAGACGGCGGCGCGGATGTCGCTGGAACTCGATCCAACCCCGGATATATTGGCTGAGATCGGCCGCAAGAAGGGCGACCGGCTGCTGGTGGGTTTTGCCGCGGAGACAGAGAACCTGCTCGACGAGGCGCGCCGCAAGCTCGAAACGAAGAACTGCGACATGATCGTCGCGAATCTGGTATCGCAGGAAGGGATCGGGTTCGATTCGGACGAAAACGAGGTTGTGATCGTAATCAGCACCGGGGAAGCGATTCCGGTGCGGCGCGCACCGAAGCGCGCGGTCGCGGGAAGAATTTTCGACGAGATGATCAAGCTCCGCCTGGCTTTGCACGCCTCGAAATGAATCGCGACGAGCTGCGGCGGTACCTCACCTTTTATCAGGATCTGGGCGTGAAAAACATCTATAAGAGAAGTGCGGCTGCGGCCGTTTCGGCAGCCTCGGCCGCGGCCCCGGCGCCTGTACGCGAACCGGCTGGGGTTTCCGTTTCCGAACTGCCGCCGCTTGCGCCGTCCGGCGATACGCTGGCAAAGATTATCGCGGACATCGGCGATTGCAAACGCTGCCGGCTGTGTGAGCAGCGTTCGAAGATCGTGTTCGGAAGCGGAAACGAAAACGCGCGGCTGGTCTTCGTCGGCGAAGGTCCAGGCGCGGATGAAGACGCGCAGGGCTTGCCGTTTGTTGGCCGCGCGGGACAACTGCTGACGCAGATGATCGACAATACGGCGTCGAAGGAAGGGATTCCGATCAAGCGTCCCGATGTTTATATCTGCAACGTGGTCAAGTGCCGTCCGCCGGAGAATCGGACGCCGTTGCCGGACGAGATGGAAATTTGCGGCGAGTTTCTGTTCCGCCAGTTGATGACGATTCGTCCCAAGGCGATCTGCGCGCTCGGCTCGACGGCCGCTAAGGCCCTGCTGGCTACCAAGGACGGCGTTACGCGGCTGCGCGGGAAATGGCACAAGTGGCGCGATATCCCCGTGATGGTGACTTATCATCCGTCCTATTTGTTGCGTCCCTACAATCAGGACGCCAAGCGCGAGGCATGGGAGGACCTGAAGAAGGTCCTGCACTTCGTCTATGACTGAAGGCGAGTCAGGAGTCAGAATCGCCCGCGCGGGATTCTGATCCGGTTGTCACTTAGGATGCGCGGAAGATAGATGCGCGGAAAATTCATCACATTTGAAGGACCCGAGGGCAGCGGCAAGTCGACGCAGCTTCGGATGCTGGCGGCGCGGCTGCGAGAGGCGGGGCGCAAAGTTTTCGAGACGGCCGAGCCGGGCGGCACGCCAATCGGGATGCAGATCCGGCGTGTGCTGCTCGATCAGCAGAATCGCGAGATGTGCCCGACGACCGAACTGCTCCTGATGTTTGCATGCCGGGCGCAGAACGTAGAGCAGTGGATCCTGCCGGCGCTCGGCGAGGGGCAGATCGTACTGTCGGACCGCTTTACGGATTCGTCACTGGTCTATCAGGGAATTGCGCGAGGGCTCGGATCGGAAGTTGTGTACGAACTCGACCGCATCGCGTGCCGCGGGTTGATCCCCGATTTAACGATCGTGATCGACATCGATACGGAAACTGGATTGAAGCGCGCGCATGCGCGGAACCGGAGGACGCAAGATGTGGAGACTCGCCTCGACGAGCAGACGGTCGGTTTTCATCGGAAAGTGCGGGAGGCGTACCGTCAGCTCGCTTCCGACGAGTCGAATCGGGTGAAGCTGATCGACGGATCGCGCGATCAGGATTCGGTCGCGGAAGAGGTGTGGCAGACCGTGATCGAGAGCGGGGCGATCTTATAGACGCGGGCAAGGGCTTCGTGGCTGTCGCGCCGCGACTGAAGGATATAATGCGGAGATCTATCCTGGCGCAGCGGGTACACTCATCGTTATGAATTTGGGGGAACACCCGGGAACTCCACCCCGGCCTCACGGGCAGGGCTTCGCGAGCATCCATGGGATTAAGCTGCACTACGAATCGGCGGGGGAGGGCGATCCGGTCCTGTTTATTCACGGCTTGGGCTCGAGCGTTCTGGACTGGGAGTATCAGATTCCTGCTTTTGCGCCGAGCTACCGCGCGATCGCGATGGATGTCCGCGGGCACGGAAGATCGGAGAAGCCAGCGGGTCCGTATAGCGTGCAGCAGTTTGCGTCGGACGCGGTCGAGTTGCTTCGGGCGCTCGACGCCGCGCCGGCCCACGTGGTGGGATTGTCAATGGGCGGAATGATCGCGTTCCAGATGGGCGTCGATGCTCCAGGCGCGGTGCGCAGCTTAACGATCATCAATAGCGGGCCGGAAATGATTCTCCGGACGCCGGAGCAGCGGGCGGCAATTGAAGCGCGATATGAGATTGTCCGGGCGCAAGGGATGCGTCCGCTCGCCAAGGCGATCGCCGGGCCTCTGTTCCCGAAGCCTGAGCAGAGCGCGCTGCGGCAAAGATTCGAGGATCACATTGCAGCGAACGAACCCACGGCGTATCTCGACTCGCTGACGGCGATCAACGGCTGGAGCGTTTCTGAGCGCATCGGTGCGATCGTTTGTCCCGTTCTGATCGTCGCATCGGATCAGGATTACACGCCGGTGGAATGGAAGCGGCTCTATGCGTCGCAGATTCCAAAGGCGCGCGTCGCGGTGATCGAAGACTCGCGCCACGCTGCTCCACTCGATCAACCGGAACTTCTCAACCACTTGGTACTTGAATTCATCCGGTCGAGCGGGCTACGACAACCTTAGGATCAATTCGAGGTGGAATGCTGTATTGAGGTTACCGAGGGCGGCCACTAAGCTTTCGTATGGGAGCGCGGCCAGAAGTACAGGGGACACTCGACAACGCGGCGTCCTTTAGAAGCTTCGACCGCCTCCCACGCTCATAATAAATCGGCTTATGCTTGATCTACTAGAATTTTCCAAACCTACTACCTTTTTTCCAGCCACGTAACCAATTTTGTTTAGCAAATGTCGGATTTACGTACTAGAAGCTCAACGAAAAGGTACGCGATTCGAGACGGGATGTTGTTGGTGTGCGGGTTAATTGGCGGTTCCGGGGACCAGGGCGCGAGTTGGGCGATTCGGGGCAGGCGTCAAGATCGCGAAATTGTATCCCTTGACGCCGCGACTGCCGGATGATACCCTGAGCGCGGCAAGCAGTTTCTCTACTCCCGTTCCGGAGCTGACACTATGTCTTTTAAATTGACTGTGAACGGCAAATCGACGACGGTCGACGTGCCGGCGGATATGCCCCTTTTGTGGGTGCTCCGTGACGTTTTAAACATGAAGGGCACCAAGTACGGCTGCGGGATCTCCCAGTGCGGAGCCTGCACGGTTCATTTGAACGGGAAAGCTGTACGTTCGTGCGTTACCACCGTTTCCGCGGCCTCGAAGGGCGCCATAACAACGATTGAAGGACTGTCCGCCGACGGCACGCATCCATTGCAAGTGGCGTGGCAGGACATCGACGTAGCCCAGTGTGGTTATTGTCAAGCCGGGCAGATTATGTCCGCCGCGGCGCTGTTAGCCGCAAAGCCTCGCCCGACCGATCAGGATATCGATTCGGCAATGAACGGCAATATTTGCCGGTGCGGAACTTATCTCCGCATCCGCGAGGCGATTCATAAGGCGGCGGCGATGTCCGCCGCGCCTCCGAGCACCGGAGCGGGCGGCGGATCGCATGCCCAGCGGGTACATCAGGAACAGGAATAAGGAGAGAACCATGGTTAAAACAACACGCCGCTCCTTTCTCAATGTGACCGCGCTTGGTGGCGGCGGTCTGATGCTCAGTCTTTATGTGAAGCCGCTGCGCGCCCAGCGGGGCCCGGCCGCTTCCTATGCGCCGATGGCCTTCATCAAGGTCGCCTCGAACGGCATTGTGACGATCATGGGAAAAAATCCCGAGATCGGCCAGGGTATTCGGACGACGCTTCCAATGGTGATCGCGGATGAGTTCGATGTCGATTGGAAGGATGTGAAGGTCGTCCAGGCAGATCTGGATCAGGCGAAGTATGGACCGCAGAACGCCGGCGGCAGCACGGCGATTCCGCTGAATTGGGATCCGCTCCGCAAGGTGGGCGCGTCGGCGCGAATGATGTTCATCGAAGCGGCGGCCCAAACCTGGAACGTTCCCGCCTCTGAATGCACCACGGCGTCGGGCCGCGTTTATCACAAGGCGAGCAATCGCTCGCTTGGCTATGGCGAACTGGCCGCGAAAGCCGCGACGATTCCGGTGCCTGATCAGGCCACGGTAAAACTCAAGGACCCGAAGGATTACAAGATCATCGGTCACGAGATCCCGGGGGTCGACAATAAAGCCATCGTCACCGGCCAGCCATTGTTCGGAATCGATTTCACGCTTCCCGGAATGCTGTGGGCTGTTTACGAGCGCTGTCCTGTGTACGGCGGCAAGGTGGTGAGCGCGAATCTGGACGTCATCAAGCAGCAGCCCGGCGTGAGACACGCGTTCATTGTGGAGGGCACAACGGATCTGGCCGGCTTGGTTCCTGGTGTTGCGATTGTCGCTGATAGCTGGTGGCAGGCGAAGTCCGCGCGGAACAAGCTCGAAGTGAAGTGGGACGAGGGTCCGACCGCAGCGCAATCGACCGAGCTGTTCCAGAAGCAGGCCGATGAGATCGCCAAGCAGCCGTTCAAGATTCAGTTGCGCAAGGATGGCGATGTCGAACAGGCCTTCAGCGCCTCGGCCAAGGTTATCGAGGCGGCGTATTCATATCCATTCCTGGCGCATGCTCCGCTCGAGCCGCAGAATTGCACGGCGTCGTTCAAGGACGGCAAGATGGAGATCTGGTCGCCTACGCAGACTCCGAGCGCGGGTGAAGCCCTGGTCGCAAAGACCTGCGGTATTTCGAACAAGGACATCGTGATCCACATTTCACGGTCGGGCGGCGGCTTCGGACGCCGGCTCTACAATGAGCCGATGGTGGAGGCCGCCTACATCGCCAAGCAGATCAATGGATCGGTGAAGCTGCTGTGGACGCGCGAAGAGGACATGACGCACGATCAATATCGTCCGGGCGGCTTTCACTACCTGAAGGGGGGAGTGGACGCCCAGGGCAAGCTGATCGCTTGGAAGAATCACTTTGTCAGCTTCGGCGAAGGCGACCGTTTTGCGGCGTCGGCAAACTGTGGACCATCGGAGTTCCCGGGGCGCTATGTGCCGAATTTCTATTTCGGCGCGACACTGATGCCGCTGGGTGTTCCGACGGGAGCAATGCGCGCTCCGCGAACGAACGCTTACAGTTTCGTATTCCAGTCGTTCATTGATGAGCTGGCTTTCGCGGCGGGGAAAGATCCTGTTCAGTTCCGCCTAGATCTCCTGAATACTCCGGAGTTGGCTAAAGCGGATGACGGCTTCGATGCCGCCAGGATGAAAGGCGTGCTTGAAGCGGTTGCGCAGAAGTCCAATTGGGCGGGGCGAACCAAGCTGCCAAAAGGTCACGGGATGGGTGTATCGTTCCAATACAGCCATCGCGGATACTTCGCGCATGTCGCCCACCTCAGCGTGGACGCCAACAGCAAGGTGAAGGTCCACAAAGTATGGGTGGCGGGCGATATCGGCAGCCAGATCATCAACCCGATGAGCGCGGAGAACATGGCTCAAGGCGCTGTGGTTGAAGGGCTTAGTCATGTCATGGGCTGGGAACAGACCTATGTCAAGGGTGCAGCGACGAAGAAGAACTTTGACGCGTATCCGCCGGTCCGGATGTCACAGGTGCCGGCCGAGATCGACATCACTTTCCTGAAAACATCGTTCCCGCCAACGGGCTTGGGCGAGCCGGCGCTGCCGCCGACACCGGGGGCGATTTGCAATGCGATCTTCGCGGCGACAGGGAAACGAGTGCGGTCGCTTCCGCTCGCAAAGCACGGCTTTAGTTGGGCATAAATCGATCTTTTGCAATCATTTTGAAGCGTTATGGCCCCGTCAGCCAAATATGCCGAAATACGATTGACACGGCAGTGTTGAGAAAATACAATTTCCGATAAGGGAAGGAGCAGGTCATGTTGCATGCTCGATTCGCGAGCGCGGTGTGTGCGCTCGGTTCTGTCGCTTTGCTGACGGTTTCCGCCAGTGCTGCTGATGCGGGAAAGACGACGATCACGTTTACCAAAGACGTAGCCCCGATCTTCCAGGCCAAATGTGAAGAGTGTCATCGCGCGGGAACGGGTGCGCCGATGTCGCTTGTGACCTATGAAGAGGTTCGGCCGTGGGCCAAATCAATCAAACAGCGGGTGGCGACTCGCAACATGCCGCCGTGGCATATCGATAAGACGTCGGGAATCCAGCATTTCGCAAATGACCGTTCCTTGACTGACGACCAGATCGCAACGATCGTGAAGTGGGTCGATGAGGGCGCCGTGAAGGGCGATCCCAAGGACATGCCGGCTCCGAAACAGTGGCCCGATGGCGAGGGCTGGGTTCTGGCGAAGCAGTTCGGCGAGCCTGGCATCGTCCTGAAGTCGGAAGATTACACAATGCCCGCGCACGGGCAGGATGTTTGGTTCAAGCCTCTGACGGCGGTGAATATTACCGAGCCTCGTTGGGTTCGCGCGGTTGAGATTCGTCCAGGAACGGCGAAGGGGCGCAAAATCATGCACCATGTACTCGCCCGCCTGCAACAGGAGGAGCCGGGTGTCGCGCCCGGCGCGCCGGACGACGCTTCAGGCGGCGGGGCGAACAATGGCCCCGGCCTTCTGATGGAGTGGGCGATCGGCAAGAACTACGATATCTATCGCGAAAATGCGGGTAAGCTCCTGCTGCCCGGTTCGCACATCTGGTGGGAGCTTCATCTGCACGCGGTAGGTGAAGAGATTCGCGATCACGCGGAACTCGCCGTGTACTTCTATCCGAAAGGGCAGGAGCCGAAGTACCGCACGCGTCTGATGCTGTTCACGGGCATGTCGCAGCAAAATCGCGGACTGGATATTCCGCCAAACTCGATTGCGGAAACAGTGGGATATACGCAGCTTCGCTCGGCCGCGCGCCTTGAGAATTATCAGCCGCACATGCACCTTCGCGGCAAGGCGATGTCGATGGAAGCGATCTATCCGGATGGACGCGTTGAGATGTTGAGCTACGTCGACAAGTTCAACTTCAATTGGATGAATAACTACATCTACGCGGACGACGCTGCGCCGGTGTTGCCGAAGGGCACGATCATCAAGATCACAGCATGGTACGACAACACAACCGCGAACCCACATAATCCGGATCCGAATCAGTGGGTCGGCTTTGGGGATCGCACAGTGGACGAGATGTCCCACGCCTGGGTGAACGTCACCAATATCAGCGACGAGGACTATCGGGAGTGGCTGTCCAAGCACAGGCCTGCACGTCCGGGCTTTGACAGGACTGCTCTGCAACAGCAATAGTCCGGTAGCGGTAAAGATAGGAGAGGAGCAGCGGGAGCGGAGCTGCTCCTCTTTTGCTTTAGAGTCCAGGTCGACTCCGAATTTGACTCGATTCAGTCGAGCGCGTACACTTTTGTATCGCGAGGGAGATTTCTGCAATGACCGTGCGGTTCACACTGATCGCCTTGTCCGCGTGTTTGGGTTCGCTGCAAGCGCAGCAAACGCTGCCACTCGAGCCGTCGCACTTCACCGGGCAAAGCATAACAGGCGCTTTCGAGGGCTGGTTTCCGAATAAGGATGGCAGTTTCAGCCTCCTGCTCGGTTATTTCAATCGCAACCAGCGCGAGGAGTTCGACATTCCCGTCGGCCCGAACAACCACATCGACCCCGGCGGCCCCGATTACGGTCAGCCGACTCATTTCCTCCCGGGACGTATGTGGGGCGAGTTCGTGATCAAGGTGCCGAAAGATTTTGGCGATAAAAAGCTCACCTGGACGATCACGGTCAACGGCAAGACCACGACGATCCCGATGTACCTGATGACGGATTGGGAAGTTTCGCCATTTGAGGACGCGACGAAGAATACGCCGCCCTATATCAGTTTTTCCGAGTCGGGTCCGTTCGTGAATGGTCCTGCCGGCCAAACGAGCACGGCGACGGCGACGGTCGGAACTCCGCTGCCGATCACAATCTGGGTGGCGGATGACGCCAATGTCGTTGAGGGCGCGCAGCGTCCTCGGACGCCTGCCGCCACTGTATTCTGGACCAAATTCCGCGGTCCTGGAAAAGTGACGTTTTCAAACGACCGGCCGCCAATCGAGAAGGCGGAGTTCAACGCTCCGGTAAAGCAGTTCCAAGGCAAAGCGACCACGACCGCCACGTTCAGCGAGCCGGGTGAGTACGTTCTTCGTGTCGTGGGAAATGACTGGACTCGCGACGGCGGCGGCGGATTTCAGTGCTGCTGGACCAACGCACAATTGAAAGTCAGCGTGAAGGCAGGCTCCACGGGCGGGCGTTAACGGATCAGGGGTTGCGTCCGAAGTGCTCTGCTTATATCATTGTCCGAAGTTCGTTATCAGGAGAGAAAAATGAATCGACGATTCACCAAGTCGTGGGCGGTTACCGCGGGCCTCGTGGGTCTTACTGTTGCCGCGCAAGCGCAGTGGAAACCGAAGGACACGGAATGGTATTACTACACGGCCGACCTTGCCGGATCCAAATATCGCCCGCTGAATCAGATCAACGCCTCGAATTTCTCGAAACTCGAAGTAGCGTGGCGATTCAAGACGGACAGCTTCGGCACGAAGCCCGAGTACAAGCTCGAGGGCACGCCGCTCATGGTCAACGGAATGATCTACACCACGGCCGGCACGCGCCGCGATGTTGTGTCGCTCGATCCCAAGACCGGTGAGATCAATTGGGTGCACAGCCTGCGCGAAGGCAAGCGCGCCGCGGTTTCTCCGCGTCAGCTCTCCGGGCGCGGCGTTTCCTTCTGGAGCGACGGCAAAGGTGACGACCGCGTCGTTTACGTTACGACGGGCTATCGCCTGGTGGAGTTGAATGCGAAGACCGGCATGATGATTTCGTCGTTCGGAAAGAACGGCATGGTCGACCTGAAGGAAGGTATGTACACGGGCACGGGCACGCCGATCGATCTCGAAGAAGGCGAAGCGGGGCTGCACTCGACGCCGCTGGTTGTGAACGACACAGTCATTGTGGGCAGCGCGTTCAAAGAAGGCATGACCGTGAAGACCCACAACAACACCAAGGGTCTGGTCCGCGCCTACGACGCGCGCACGGGCAAATTGATCTGGACTTTCCATACGATCCCAAGAAAAGGCGAGCCCGGTTACGAAACTTGGGAAAATGGCTCCGCCGACACGAACGGCAACACGGGCGTATGGACGCAGATGACGGTCGACCCCCAGCTCGGGCTGGTGTATCTGCCGGTGGAATCGCCGACCTCCGACTATTACGGCGGTGAGCGGCCGGGGAACAACCTTTACGGCGAATCGTTGGTCTGCGTGGAACTAAAGACCGGCAAAATGAAGTGGTATTACCAGATCGTGCACCATCCGGTGTGGGATTACGATCTCTCCTCCGCCCCGCTGCTGATGGATGTGACGATCAACAATCAGAAGCGCAAAGTTGTCGCGCTGCCGTCGAAGGAATCATGGCTGTACGTTTTCGACCGCGAGACGGGAAAGCCAATCTGGCCGATTGAAGAGCGTCCGGTTCCGCAATCCGATGTTCCGGGTGAGAAGACATCACCCACACAGCCGTTTCCGACCAAGCCACCGGCTTATGCCCGCAACTACATCAAAGTTCCGGATGACCTGATCGATTTCACGCCGGAGATGCGCGCGGATGCGATTGATCGTCTGAAGAGCTATCGGCTGGAAGGAATGTTTACTCCTCCGGTGGTTGGCGATCCGAAGCATTGGCTTGGCGGAATCAGCCTCGGCAATGCGAGCGGCGGTACGAACTGGCCGGGTGCGGGTTTCGATCCGGAGACGGGCATCGCCTATGCTCAGGCAGCACAGTCGTTCGTTACGCCGATTTCACTGCGCACTCCTCCCGAGGGTTTCTCTGACATTCGCTACGTTTCGGGCCGTAACGACCAACCGTTCCGTGTCGCGGAAGGTCCCGGTTATGGGAGCGCCGCGGATTATCCAACGCAGCCTCGTGGACGGGGTCGCGGCGGCGAGGCTCCCGCAGCCGCGGCTCCCGCAGGCGGCGGACGTGGCGCGACTCCTCCTGCCGGCGGCGGTGGCGGAGGCGGACTGGGATTGCAGATCCAGGGTCTGCCGATTGTCAAACCGCCCTACGGCGTCGTTTCGGCGATCGACGTAAACCAGGGCGAACTCAAATGGCAGGTTCCTTACGGCGAGACTCCGGACAACATCCGGAATCATCCGGTGCTGAAGAACATGCTCGATAAGATCGGCAACACGGGCATGAACGGCAGCGTCGGCGTCCTGATCACGAAATCACTGGTGATTATGGGCGACAGCCAGATCACGTCCGTCACGCATCCTCGAGGCGCGATGATGCGCGCCTATGACAAGAACACGGGCAAAGAAGTTGGCGCGGTTCTGATGCCGGCTCCGGTGTCCGGATCGCCGATGACGTACGAGTGGCAGGGCCGTCAGTACATCATCATCGCGGTCAGCGGCGGCACTTACACCGGCGAGTACATCGCGTACGCGCTGCCCGAGTCGGAAGAAGGAACCGGCGGTCAGCGGTAACTTTTTGTTCGTTTTAAAAAGGGGGTTGCTCGTGTCGAGCGGCCCTTTTTTTCCGGCGGCCACACAAACTTCCACTTTCATCGAACAATTGCCGGATCTGCCGCGCCGGCATATTCAGATGCAGACGGCTCTATGAAGCCACCGGCGCGTCGCTCTTCTTTTCGCCGCCAGCCGGGTGGGATCCCGGACTTCTCCGGCCCTTGAAAAACCACCACACGCCCGCGGCGATCACGAGCAACATCGCGATCCGAAGCAATCCTACCGTCATCGAGGCCGACCAGTCGATTCGGAATTGACGAAAGACTGCCCATCGTTCGGTCATCCAGTGCCACCCGGTATGGGCAACGAGAGCCGAAAGAATGATCGTCCCCATCCGTTCCGCGACCACGTACTGGAACAGCAGATCGAGCGCGGGAATCATTCCGATCAGCACCAGTAGCTGCCCCAGCTCCACTCCGATGTTGAAGGAAAGCAGCGACGTGAGCATGTGCGAGCCCGCGAATTGCAGCGTCTCGCGAAGCGCCCACGAAAATCCGAACCCATGAACCAGGCCGAAACCGAACGCGATCAGCCAGCGGCGATGTACCGTGCTGGTGCCGACAATATTTTCAAGCGCCATGTAGACGATTGAAGTCGCAATCAGAGTCTCAATCAGCGGCGGGAACCACAGCGCGTCGGGAGCATAGTTGTAGGCCGATGCGATCAGAGTGATCGAATGCGCCACGGTGAATGCCGTTACGATCGGGATCAGCGCCCGAAATTTCCGGAACGGGATCACAAGGCAGAACAGGAATAACAGATGGTCCGTCCCATCGAGGATGTGATAAAAACCTTCGCGGATGAAGCGGAACGCCGCCTGATACCAGCGCGGGTCGAGCCGCACCAGTCCCGGGTCGCCGTTGAATTCCAGGGCGCGTATTGTGCCATCGGGCAGCACGTAGCGCAGTACGGTCACCACTCGCAAGCCGAGGCGTCCGAGCACGGGATCGATCGAAAAAGCTGAATTCTCAGATCGAATCGGATATTCGAACAGCACGTCGAGGAATGTCTGATTCCAAACGACCCGCGTTTGCTCGGGCAGCATCGGGCTTTGAACGTGGGCGAGAGCAGCCTCGTAGGTCGCAAAGGAACGGTCGTTTTCGAGGGAAATCCGGCTCGCGGCGACTCTCGGTTTAGGAAGCTGCGTGTCGTTCTCGTATAGCTTGATGAAATCAGAGATCCACAACGTGGCGGCATCCGGCATCAAGGCTTCCGCCGCCGGGATGTTCAGGTAGCCGCCGTCCTGTTCGGGAAAATTGACGTCACGGATCGCGCGAAGGGGGCAACGCACGAGAAGGCGCAGGCGGGAGCCTTCGGGCTTTAAAAACGCCTGTACCGTGACGTCGTTGGGAATATCGTGGGCGACCAGGGCCGAGCTTGCCATCAGAATCGCCGCAAAATGCCGTAGGAACATGGGTTTGATTGCTAAAGGGACTGGTTCCAAAAAAATGAATCGTGTATAATTACTGCCACTGTCCGAAGAGTCAGGATACATCGGAAAGAGAGGATTGAGAAAGTTATGAGGCGAATTCTCCGGGCCCGCCAAGTCAGAGTTGGAGCAGCGTTCACCGCGGTTGTGATCGCACTCGGAGTTGGATCAGTGGTGCTCGACAAGAAAACGACTGCGCACGCGGCGGCTGGGAAAGTGGCGCCGCGGTTTGAGGTCGATCCGATGTGGCCGAAGCCGCTGCCGAATCATTGGGTGATGGGGAACGTGATCGGCGTATCCGTCGATGCACAGGATCATATCTGGATCATTCATCGCCAGGGCTCGCTCGAAGCGATGGAGTTGTACGGCGTCAAAGACGCCCCCAAGGGTGCGAACAAGCGCCGGAACGGCACGGTTGAGTCGGAATGCTGCATTCCCGCGCCCCCGGTGCTGGAGTTCGATGAGGCGGGCAACTTGCTCAAGAGCTGGGGCGGTTCGGATGGCGACAATTACGTCTGGCCCGATTCGAATCACGGAATTTTCGTCGACTACAAAGGCAATGTCTGGATTGGCGGCAACGGGCGTGGAACGCCGGCAGGTGGCGGGCGCGGAGCGGCGGGTCGCGGGGCCGCGGCAGCGCCGGCCCGGCCAGGCGGGACCGAAGATGAATCGCAACCGGCAGCGGGCCGTGGGCGCGGTCCTGTGCGAGTGCACGACAGCATGGTGATGAAATTCACCCAGGATGGAAAATTCCTGATGCAGATCGGTAAATCAGGCGCGGCGCTGAACAGCAACGATACGGAAAACTTAGGTTTGCCGGCCAAGTTGTCGGTGGATCCAAAGACGAATGAGCTGATTGTCGCCGATGGATACGGCAACAAGCGCGTGATCGTGTTCGATGCCGAGACCGGGAAATATAAGCGGCACTGGGGCGCTTACGGCAACAAGCCGGACGACACGAATCTGGGCCCCTACAATCCGAACGATCCGCCGGCGAAGCAGTTCCGCAATCCGGTCCATTGCGCAGAGCTTTCAAATGATCGGCTCTTGTATGTTTGCGATCGACCCAATGATCGCATCCAGGTCTTCAAAGAAGATGGGACTTTCGTGAAAGAAAAAATCCTCTACAAGGACACGCTCGGCGACGGATCGGTTTGGGACATTGCGTTCTCGAAGGATAAGGAACAGAAGTATATCTTCCTGGCAGACGGCGCCAACGAGAAGATCCACATTCTGGATCGTGAAACACTCGAAGTGCTCACCAGTTTCGGCGATGGCGGACGCCAGCCGGGCGAATTCTATGCGGTCCACAGCATCGCGACGGATTCCAAGGGCAACATCTTCACCACCGAAACCTATCGCGGCCAACGCGTACAGAAGTTCGTTTATAAAGGCGTCGGACCGGTGCTGAAGGAAGATCAGGGCGTGCTCTGGCCGAAGACGGCGAAGAGTCCGACCCAATGAAAATCGCGGTACTAACCATCGTCATCGCAGCCGCGTGGGCTCAGGAAAAGGCTCACGAGCCCCGCGGTACGGCTACCGACGTCAGAGGCGCTGACATTTCCGCCGTCGTTAGGAACACCGCGAGTCAAGCAGTCAACGACACTCAGCTCCGCGTCGTTCCCATCAACAACGAGTACAACGTGGGCGTCGGCGTGGTGCATCGTGCGCGGACTCAAGGTAAGCAGACTCCGAACGGCATCGAGCACAGCCAGATCACAGAGGTGTATCACATCATTTCCGGCGATGCGACGCTGGTCACCGGCGGGACGATCGAGAATGCAAAAGAGTCCGCTCCCGACAGTCAGGTAGTGAAGGTTCTCAACGGACCGAGCAGCACCGGTGGAGCGATTCTCAATGGAATCAGCCGTAAGGTGACCGCCGGTGATGTGGTCGTAATACCTCCGAATACTCCGCACTGATTCAGTGAGATCAACTCGGATCAGGTGGTTTACCTCGTGATCCGGATCGATCCGCACAAGGTCCTTCCGGCTGGATACGGAGCGAAGTAACCGCGAAGGCTTAAAGCATTTTTGGAACCATCTGATATTCTGAGTACGCGTGAGCTCCGCATTCTCCACTCCAGGCCCCGTGATGCGCGTCCTTTTGATCGAGTCCAATCCCGCTGACGCCTACCTGATGGTTGATGCGCTGAAACAGGCAGGGCTCACGCAGGGCGTCACGGTGGTGGATGATAGCGTTCGGGCGCTCGAGCAATTGCGTAAAGAAACTCCGGATCTCGTGTTGCTTGATCTGAGCGTCACCCCGCTGTCGGGTTTGGAAGTTCTCGCCGAAATCCGCCTGGATCCGAAACTCGAGTCTGTGCCGGTCATTGTGGTTTCAGGGTCAGAAAACAAACAGGACGTCCACAATGCTTATCGTTTGCACGCGAATTGCTACATCAATAAACCGGGCAGACTCGACGATTTTTTGCGGTTTATGAAGACTTGTTACGAATTTTGGGGTACCGTCGTCACGCTCCCGCCGAAGAGTTAATCGGCGGCGGGCAGACTGAACAGGAACGTCGCTCCCTCGCCCGGTTTTGATTCCACCCAGATCCGCCCGCCCAGCGATTCGATCGCTTTACGCGCGAAGGCGAGGCCCAGTCCGTTTCCCGGGATGTCGCGTCCATGCAGCCGCCGAAAGAGCCCGAAAACGCGTTCGAAATGCGAAGGATCGATTCCAGGGCCGTTGTCGCGGACCGAGACGATCCAGTCATATCCTTCGGCGCGCGCAGAAACGTGCACTTTTGGATCGGGTCTGCCGGCGAATTTAACGGCATTATCCAGCAAATGCTGCATGACCTTAGCAAGCGGATCGAAGTCGCCGCTGACGGAAGGCAAAGGATCATGCGTGATCGATGCGCCCGGCGGTGGGCTAACCCGTTGTGATGCCTCGAAGAATACCGCGTTTAGATCGACGTTGGTCAGCCGGCGCTTCTCCGGTTCCGCGGAAGCGTACTCGACCATCGCTCCGAGGAGCGATTGCGCCCGGTCTACCGCGTCAAGGATATAGCGCATGAACAAAGCGGATTCTTCGTCGGACTGGCCGGCGTTCCGCGCCGAAAGAAGCTGAGAATAAGAGGAAATGGTTCGCAGCGGCTCCCGCAAATCGTGAGAAACGCGAGCGACGAACTCTTGGAAATCGGCATTCGCGCGGCGGAGGCGATTCTCAGAAGCTTCGAGCTCTGACTTCAGCCGCTCCACCTCGGGATTTGCCTTCAACGTGGGTTCAGGCATTAAATGAGTTCGATTCATTTCGCGAACCCGATGTTACACACAGTTTTAGCAGGGCTCATTCCAATGTAGGAGAAGAAATTACATCACGCGCGCCCACGATTCCGCTAAATTCGCGCGATCTCTAATTTGATGCAACAAACATGGAACGTTCTGAAGCCGAAGAATCAGCGATTTAGTAAATCACTCTCCGAGCGCGCGCGTCATTGGCCCGTAATCTGCCATGTGAGGATTGTTCGGATATGCGTTATTTTTCTCTCGCGGTTGGCCTCCTGTGGATCGGTGTGTTTTCGGAAGCTCAGGACATTCTGAAAGGACCTCAGGGCGGCGGCCGCCCTTTGCTGTTGCCCGGCGATCTCGCGATTTTGGAGTCGGGCGAGCCACGCAAGGATCTGGATTGTGTCGTCACACCGGAGAAACCGCGCCTCGGATTCGATCTCGCGTTTCACACCGGATATTCCGTCACGATGCCGCTGAAAGAGATCGAAGGACCGGGCGACATGCTGACGATTCTGTTTCGCGTAACACCAAAATCCGGTGGCGAGCCGGTCTACTTTTCGCAGCAGATTCGTGTGCCTGAAATCAGAGAGCCCCGAGGCGACGCGAGTCTCGGCGGCGCGTTCGATTTGGGAGAAGGATCCTATCACGTCGATTGGCTGATGCACGACTATACCGGACGGTTCTGCGCGCAATATTGGGATGTGGACGCCGCGTTGTCACAGAAAGACAGACAAGTTTCCGTCGCGGTGCCGCCGCGAACGGTCCGGCGAGCTGAAGACGAGCAATTCCAGCCTGAGCCTCCCGTGGAGCGAAGCGTTGACACTTTGCTGAGCGTAAAAGTCCTCATGAATTTCGCGCCCGAGCAGCGTGAATCGGTATCCGTCGATCCCGTGGACAAGGCTGCTCTGGTTTCAATCCTTCGTAATCTTGCGCGCAATCCTAAAGTAGGACGCTTCTCGCTTGTAGCGTTTAATATTCAAGAACAAAGAGTGCTCTACCGCCAGGATGCCTCCGATCACATCGATTTTCCGGAGATGGGGAAGGCATTGAAAACATTGAATTTAGGAACTATAAATCTGCATCTTCTCGAGAAAAAGAATGGTGATACTGAGTTCCTTTCCTCTCTGATCAAGGCCGAAACCATGGATTCGGCGAAGCCGGATGGACTGATCTTCATTGGTCCCAAGACACACCTGGATGCCAGCGTCCCGCAGGACGATTTGAAACAGGTTGGAGACCTGGATTATCCAGTTTTTTATATGAACTACACCTTGGACCCAATGGGCACACCGTGGAAAGACGCTATTTCGCGTGCCGTGAAATTCTTCAAAGGCCGCGAATATACGATCAGCGGCCCCCGTGACCTGTGGAATGCCGTAGGCGAAGTCGTTTCGCGGATTGCTAAATCAAAGCAGATGAAGTCGCCTGGTACGGTGCCGACCGGCGGCGGTAGCCGTTAGGCATAGAAGATTCAGGAAACGGAACCGCGCCTCAGGAATCTAACCACCTTGGGCGCGCGTCCACTTGTGCGGAGGGGACCGCCTCCATTCCTTCTGTCTCCAGGAGTAATCCATGAAAACTGCCGAGACCGGTCAGAATTCGATCGGGAACAAACCCGACAAGAAAAAAGCCAAATCTTCAAAAAAGCCCACTCGCACTGCTTCAGGCAAGGATTCAAACGTACTCCTCAAAACCTTGATCGCCTTCAAGCGCGGGGATTTTTCGATTCGCATGCCGGTGGATCGAATCGGAATCGAAGGCAAGATTGCAGATGCCCTGAACGATGTGCTCGAACTGAACCAGATGATGTGCCGCGAGTTTGCGCGGATCGCGAAAACGGTCGGGAAGGAAGGCAAGATCACGCAGCGTGCCTCGATCGGTCCCGTTACGGGCCTGTGGGCCGATTGCATGGATTCCATGAATGGGCTGATCGGTGACCTGGTGCAGCCGTCGACAGAAGTTGCGCGCGTGATCGGCTCGGTGGCGAAGGGCGATCTTTCACAGACCATGTCGCTCGAGGTGGACGGGCGTCCCCTGCGCGGCGAGTTTCTGCATACAGCTCGCGTGGTGAACACGATGGTGGAGCAGTTGAATTCGTTCGCCAGTGAAGTGACGCGAGTGGCCCGCGAAGTGGGAACGGAAGGGAAACTCGGCGGACAGGCTGTTGTGACCGGCGTCGCCGGCACGTGGAAGGATTTGACGGAAAGCGTCAATTCGATGGCTTCGAACTTGACCAACCAGGTGCGAAACATCGCGGGTGTGACCACGGCGGTCGCCAAGGGCGACTTGACGACACGAATCACGGTCGATGCGCAGGGCGAAATTCTCGAGCTGAAGAACACGATGAACAACATGGTGGACCAGCTCAGCTCGTTCGCCGCTGAAGTGACGCGCGTGGCCCGCGAGGTTGGAACAGAAGGACGCCTCGGGGGTCAGGCGCAGGTCCGCGGCGTCGCCGGCGTGTGGAAGGATCTTACGGATTCGGTGAACGGCATGGCCGGAAACCTGACGAATCAGGTCCGCAACATCGCGGAAGTCACGACGGCAGTGGCGAAAGGCGATCTTTCGACTCGAATCACTGTGGACGCTCGCGGTGAAATTCTCCAGTTGAAGAATACGATCAACACAATGGTCGATCAACTTTCTTCGTTCGCGGCGGAAGTGACGCGCGTGGCCCGCGAGGTCGGTACAGAGGGATTGCTCGGCGGCGAGGCGGATGTGCCGGGCGTGGCGGGAACGTGGAAGGATTTGACGGACTCGGTCAACTCGATGGCCGGAAACCTGACGGCGCAGGTTCGAAACATCGCTGAAGTGACGACCGCCGTGGCCAAGGGCGACTTGTCGCGCAAAATTACGGTGTCCGTACGTGGCGAGATTCTGGAGCTGAAGAACACGATCAACACGATGGTGGAGCAGCTCAATTCGTTTGCATCGGAAGTGACGCGTGTGGCCCGTGAAGTCGGCACGGAAGGTAAGCTCGGCGGCCAGGCTAAAGTGGAAGGCGTTGCGGGCGTCTGGCGCGATTTGACGGAATCGGTCAACTCGATGGCGGGAAACCTGACGAACCAGGTACGCAACATCGCGGGCGTGACGACCGCAGTCGCGAAGGGGGATTTGTCGACAAAGATTACAGTCGATGCGCGCGGCGAAATTTTAGAGCTGAAGAACACCATCAACACGATGGTCGACCAGCTTAATTCGTTTGCTTCGGAAGTGACGCGCGTGGCCCGCGAGGTCGGTACGGAAGGAAAGCTGGGCGGGCAGGCACAGGTGAAGGGGGTCGGCGGCGTTTGGAAGGATCTGACCGATTCGGTTAACTCGATGGGCGGCAACCTGACCGCTCAGGTGCGAAACATCGCTGAGGTCACGACCGCGGTCGCAAATGGCGACTTGTCGCGCAAGATCACCGTGGAGGTCCGCGGCGAAATTTTAGAGCTGAAAAACACCATCAATACGATGGTCGATCAGCTCAATTCTTTCGCCGGCGAAGTGACGCGCGTGGCCCGGGAAGTGGGTACCGACGGAAAGCTCGGTGGACAGGCGCAGGTGAAGGGCGTCGGCGGCGTGTGGAAGGATCTGACCGATTCGGTCAACTCGATGGCCGGCAACTTGACGGCGCAGGTTCGAAACATCGCCGAGGTGACGACTGCGGTCGCGATGGGGAATCTGTCGCGCAAGATCACTGTGGACGTGCGCGGCGAGATTCTGGAGCTCAAAAACACGATCAACACGATGGTCGACCAGCTCAATGCGTTCGCGTCGGAAGTGACGCGCGTGGCCCGCGAGGTGGGAACCGAAGGAAAGCTGGGCGGACAGGCGCAAGTCAAGGGAGTCGGCGGCGTGTGGAAGGATCTGACCGATTCGGTCAACTCGATGGCCTCGAACCTGACGAACCAGGTCCGAAACATCGCCGAAGTCACGACCGCCGTCGCTACTGGCGATTTGTCGCGCAAGATCACGGTGGACGTGCGCGGCGAAATTCTCGAACTGAAGAACACCATCAATACGATGGTGGATCAGCTCAATGGATTCGCGGGCGAAGTGACGCGCGTGGCTCGCGAAGTGGGTACCGAAGGAAAGCTCGGCGGGCAGGCCGAAGTGAAAGATGTCGCCGGAACCTGGAAAGATTTGACGGATTCGGTCAACTCCATGGCGTCGAACCTCACCTCGCAGGTCCGCAATATTGCCGAAGTGACCACGGCGGTTGCCAAGGGCGACCTGTCGCGCAAGATCACCGTTGAGGTTCGCGGCGAAATCCTGGAGCTAAAAAACACCATGAACACGATGGTGGACCAGCTCAATTCGTTCGCGGGCGAAGTGACCCGTGTTGCGAGAGAAGTCGGAACCGACGGAAAACTCGGCGGCCAGGCTGAAGTAAAAGGGGTGGGCGGCGTGTGGAAGGATTTAACCGACTCGGTAAACTTCATGGCCGGCAATCTCACCTCGCAGGTGCGAAATATCGCGCAAGTCACCACGGCTGTGGCGAAGGGCGACTTGTCGACAAAAATCACGGTGGATGCTCGCGGCGAGATTCTGGAGTTGAAGAACACGATCAACACGATGGTCGATCAGCTCAACGCGTTCGCGTCGGAGGTGACGCGCGTGGCCCGCGAGGTTGGCACGGAAGGAAAGCTCGGCGGTCAAGCAGACGTGCGCGGCGTCGCGGGTACATGGAAAGATCTGACGGATTCGGTCAACTACATGGCGTCGAATCTGACGAACCAGGTTCGAAATATCGCAGGTGTCACGACGGCCGTGGCTCGCGGCGACTTAACTACAAAGATCACAGTGGATGCCCGCGGCGAAATTCTGGAGTTGAAAAACACGATCAACACGATGGTTGATCAACTCAGTTCGTTTGCGTCGGAAGTTACACGCGTGGCTCGCGAGGTCGGCACGGAAGGAAAGCTCGGAGGACAGGCCGTTGTGAAGGGCGTCGCCGGCACCTGGAAGGATCTGACGGATAACGTCAACTTCATGGCGGGCAACCTGACAAACCAGGTCCGCAACATCGCTGAAGTGACGACGGCCGTGGCGCGCGGCGACCTTTCGCGCAAGATCACGGTGGACGTCCGCGGCGAAATTCTGGAGCTGAAAAACACGATCAACACGATGGTGGATCAGCTCAGCTCGTTTGCCTCGGAGGTCACGCGTGTAGCGCGAGAAGTTGGAACCGAAGGAAAGCTCGGCGGCCAGGCGGAAGTTCGCGGCGTCGCCGGAACGTGGAAGGATCTAACCGACTCGGTCAACTCCATGGCCGGTAATCTGACCGCGCAGGTTCGCAACATCGCCCAGGTGACCACCGCGGTGGCGAACGGAGACTTGTCGCGTAAAATTACCGTGGACGTTCGCGGCGAAATTCTGGAGTTGAAGAACACGATCAACACGATGGTCGATCAGCTCAATTCGTTTGCGTCGGAAGTGACGCGTGTCGCCCGCGAAGTCGGCACCGACGGCAAACTGGGCGGCCAGGCGGAAGTGAAGGGCGTCGCCGGCACCTGGAAGGATCTGACGGATAACGTCAACTTCATGGCCGCGAACCTCACCACCCAGGTGCGCGGCATCGCGAAGGTCGTTACAGCCGTCGCCAATGGCGACCTGAAGCGAAAGCTCGTCCTGGAAACGAAGGGCGAGATTGCAGAGCTGGCGGACACGATCAACGGAATGATCGATACGCTCGCCACGTTCGCGGATCAGGTGACGACGGTCGCGCGCGACGTCGGTATCGAAGGAAAACTGGGCGGACAGGCCCGCGTGCCCCGGGCCGCCGGCATCTGGCGTGATTTGACCGACAACGTCAATCAGCTCGCCCAGAACTTGACGACCCAGGTTCGCGCCATTGCGGAAGTGGCGACCGCGGTGACCAAAGGCGACCTTACGCGAGCCATCGCGCTCGACGCTCAGGGCGAAATGGCGGCGCTTAAAGACAACATCAACGAGATGATTCTTAATCTCGCCGCCACGACGCGCAAGAACAACGAACAGGATTGGCTGAAGACGAACATCGCCAAGTTTACAGGAATGATGCAGGGGCAGCGCGATCTGTTGACGGTCGCCGAACTGCTGCTTTCCGAGCTGACTCCGCTGATCGGCGCTCAGCACGGCACGTTCTACATTGCCGAAAACGCCGAGAGCCCGTATCTGAAACTCATGGCCGGCTACGCCCTCGGTGAACATGCCCAGGTGCACACGCAATTCGCATTCGGCGAAGCGCTGGTCGGGCAGTGTGCGAAAGAGCGCGCCCGCATTCTCGCGACCAACGTTCCGGCGGATTACATCCAGATCAATTCGAGCTTGGGTCACGCCACTCCGTCGAGTATCGTGGTTCTTCCCGTGCTGTTTGAAGGCGACGTGAAGGCGGTAATCGAGCTCGCATCGTTCAGCCAGTTCAGCGAAGTTCACCTTGCGTTCCTCGATCAACTGACTCAGTCGATCGGCATCGTGTTGAACACGATCGCCGCGACGATGCGGACGGAACAGCTTCTGAAACAGAGTCAGGCGCTCGCCGAAGAATTGCAGAGCCAGCAGCTCCAGTTGCAGAAAACGAACGCCGAACTACAGGAAAAGGCTCAGTTGCTGGCCGAGCAGAAGACCGAGGTCGAGGCCAAGAACCAGGAAGTCGAGCAGGCTAAGAAGGCGCTCGAAGAGAAGGCCGAGCAGCTATCGCTGACTTCGAAGTACAAATCCGAATTCCTCGCCAACATGAGCCACGAGCTGCGCACGCCGCTCAATAACCTGCTCATCCTGGCGCGCATGCTCTCGGAAAACTCGGACAAGAATCTGACGCCGAAGCAGGTGAAGTTCGCCGAGACCATTCACACCTCCGGGACCGACCTTCTTGCGCTGATCAGCGACATTCTGGATCTCAGCAAGATCGAATCCGGAAAGATGGATGTCGAAGTGGGCGGTGTGCGGTTCACGGAGTTGCAGGACTACTGCTCGAAAACGTTCCGTCACGTCGCGGATGGAAAAGGGCTCGATTTCACCATCGATTTGGGAAGCTCGCTCGCGACGGAGGTCCTGCATACGGACGCAAAGCGGCTCCAGCAGGTCCTGAAAAATCTGCTTTCGAACGCGCTCAAGTTCACCGAGCACGGATCCGTAAGGCTCAGCATCGATCGGGCGAACAGCGGCTGGACCCCGACCCACCCGACTCTCTCCAGATCGAAATCGATTATCGCGTTCTCGGTCTCCGACACCGGCATCGGTATCGCGAGCGACAAACAGAAGATCATTTTCGAGGCGTTCCAGCAGGCCGACGGAACGACCAGCAGGAAGTACGGCGGAACGGGACTCGGCCTGTCGATCAGCCGCGAACTGGCGCGGCTGCTCGGCGGTGAAATTCGTCTCCAGAGCGCGCCGGGCGCCGGCAGCACGTTTACCTTGTATCTCCCGCAGACTTATATCACGCCGGCGCAACTGCCGAAAAGCGAGGCCCTGATCACCACGCCGGTTCTGCTCGAACAGGCGGCCGTTGTACAGAATGGAGATGAGGATGGCGTCGACATGATCCTGTCGTCCGGGCCGCTAAAGGACCAGGAACTTGTGGACGATCTCGTGCTCGACGACGACCGCAACTTGATCCAGCCGGGCGACCGCGTTTTGCTGATTGTCGAAGACGATATCACCTTCGCCCGCATTCTGGTCGATCTCGCGCATGAACAGGGATTGAAGGCGCTCGTGGCGTTGCGCGGATCAAGCGCGATGACTCTTGCCCGCGAGTTCCGTCCCGGCGTGATCACTCTCGACATTTCTCTGCCGGATATGGCCGGCTGGACGATTCTCGATCGGCTGAAGCACGACCCCGCCACCCGGCACATTCCGGTTCACATCATTTCCGGCGACGAAAATCGAAGGCGCGGACTGGCCCTGGGTGCGATGACGTACCTCGAAAAGTCAGTCGCAAACGATTCGCTGGCGGATGCCTTTCTCAGGATCGAGGAGTCCTCGCGTCGCCGCGTGAAAAAAGTAATGGTTGTCTGCTCGGACCGGAACGAACGTGAAAACATGGTCAGGCACCTTGAGGCGCCCGACGTCGAAATCTTCCCCGTACCTACAGGCGGGGAAGCGCTGGCGACCGTAAAGCAACAGTTTCTCGACGGCATTGTCATTCACTTCGACTCAAAAGATATCTCAGCGCTGCACCTCGTCGAGGAGATCCAGAATCAATCGAATCCTTACGTTCCGCCAATCGTCATATTGAGTACAAGGCCGATGTTGTCGGACGAGGAGAGCGACCTGCTTCGTCTGATGCGTTCCAGTATCCTCCGGATCGTTCACTCGATGGAGCGGATGCTTGATGAGTCCGTACTTCTTTTCCACCGTGACGAATCGGATTTGCGCGGCGATCAGCGCCGGATTTTGGAACAGCTCCGCCAGACGGATCCCACTTTGGTCGGCAAGACGGTGCTTGTTGTGGACGATGACGTCCGCAACATTTTCGCCCTCACCAGCCTTCTGGAAGATCATCATCTGAATGTGCTGCACGCCGAAAACGGACGCGCTGGCATCGAGTTGCTGAAGAGTACGCCGAAAATCGACCTGGTGCTGATGGACATCATGATGCCCGAAATGGACGGATATGAGACCATGAGAGCGATCCGGCAGGAGCCGCAATTCCGTTCGCTGCCGATCGTCGCGCTGACGGCAAAGGCCATGAAAGGAGATCGCGCGAAGTGCTTGGAGGCCGGAGCATCGGACTACATCACAAAGCCCGTAGATCTGGAACAGCTCTTCTCAGTCCTAAGGGTTTGGATTGCCCGCGATCACGAACTCGCCCAATTGGCGAGTCCATCAATTTAGGATTGACTGAGAAAGCGGCCTGGACTATACTTCAGCGCGTCAGGGCGAGATGGAGAGCCGGTTCAATCGGTTATGATAGCTGCGCCTAAGGTTCCAACGAGGCTCGATCAAGTGACCCAGGACCGCGTCAAAATTCTGCTCGTGGACGACTCTCCAGAGAATCTCATTTCACTGGAAGCGGCGCTCGACGGACTCGGGCAGGAGCTCGTGCTCGCGCAGAGTGGGATGGAGGCCCTCCGCCATCTCCTCGACGACGATTTCGCCGCAATCCTGCTCGATGTGAAAATGCCCGAAATGGATGGCTTCCAGACCGCGGAACTCATTCGGTCCCGCCGCCGCTCGCGCCACACGCCGATTCTTTTTCTGACTGCGTACAAAAGCGACGAACACCTGTTCCGCGGCTATGACATGGGTGCGGTCGACTTCCTGTTCAAGCCGATCGTGCCGGAAATTCTCCGGTCCAAGGTTTCCGTTTTCGTCGAGTTGAGCCGCAACAACGCGCTGCTGCGGAGCCAGACCGACGTGCTCAGGAAAGCTGAGACGAAGTTTCGCTCGCTGCTGGAAGCCGCCCCGATCGCAATGCTGATCAGTTCCGAACAAGGGCAGATTGTGCTCGTAAACTCGCAAGCGGAATCGATGTTCGGCTATTATCGCGACGAGTTGGTGGGACAAAATGTTTCCGTGCTGGTGCCTGCCTGGAACGAGTGTGACGCCCGGGCGCCTCGTGAGATCTGCGGATTTCGGAAGGACGGCACGGACTTTCCCGCGGAGATCAATGTAAGTCCCCTGCAAACGGAAGAAGGTCTGCTGGTAACCACCGCAATCCACGACATTACTGAGCGCAAGCGCCGCGATGACGAGATTCGTGAGTTAAACGCGCGCCTTGAGCAGCGCGTAGCGGAACGTACGCGCGAACTCTTGAAGTCGAACGAGGCGCTGCGCCAATCCAACGACGACTTGAATCAGTTTGCCTACGCAGCAAGCCACGACTTGCAGGAGCCGCTTCGCATGGTCGCGCTCTACAGCGAAATGCTCGAAAAGCGTTACAGCGGCCGGCTTGACCGGGAAGCGGATCAGTTTATCGAGTTCATCATCAGCGGAGCTCATCGCATGGAGATGCTGCTGAAGGACCTGCTGGCCTACTCGCAGGCTGGATCCGCCGAAGGACCCACCGCTCCCGTCGATTGCGGACAGGTGATCGAGAAAGTTCTGTTCAACTTGAAGGCCGCGATTGCCCAGAATCAGGCGCAGGTCTCTTTCGAAGCGATGCCTGTCGTCGAAGCGCACGAGATCCGCTTGATGCAACTTTTTCAGAATCTGGTCAGTAATGCGATCAAATACCGCCGCGAGGATCAGCCGAAAATCCGCATTTGGGCGGAAGCCCGCGACTCGGACTGGATGTTCTGCGTCGAAGATAACGGCATTGGCATCCGGCCGGAATACGCGCAGCAGGTTTTCGGAATCTTCAAGCGCCTGCACGGCCACACCTACCCCGGCACCGGTATTGGACTCGCGATATGCCAGCGCATCGTGGAGCGGTATGGAGGCAGAATCTGGGTAGAGTCCACACCCGGCGTCGGATCGAAATTCTGCTTTACACTACCGCCCGCTGCTGTAAAACAGGCCCCGGAGGGCGCGCACGACACCCGCAACCGCGCCGGTCACAGCGCAGCGTAGTTCGATTTTCGCTAGCTCTTCGCAGCCTTCAAAATCTCCACGATCTGATTCAACTCGCCGGCCTCGGCCGCGTCCAGCGCCGAGACGCCGTTTTCGGTCCGCGCGTCGAGGTCGGCGCCCCGGTCCTTCAACATCCGCACAATTTCCATATGATCCTTGACCACGGCCGCAATCAACGGGGTCACGCCGCCGCGTCCCCGCCCGTTGGGATTCGCACCCCGATCGAGCAACAACCGCACCGCTTCGGCATGGCCCCCTACTACCGCTGCCAGCAGCGGGGTTGTACCCGCAAGATCGGCTGCTTCGATATTTGCGGATCTATCCAGGAGAAAAGAAATCAACTCCAGATGTCCCACCGCTGCCGCGCAAACCAGCAACGGGCGCCCCTGTTCATCCGTCCCATTCGCGTCGGCGCCCTTTTCCAGTAATACCCACGCGATCGAAGGACTTGCCGACAGCACGGAAGCGGATAACGCGGTCATCCCCGTTCGCGATTTCGCATGAATATCAGCGCCGTGCCCGAGCAAAGCGCACACCGTTTCCATGTGGCCGTTGACCACAGCACCGATCAGGGGCGTTACCCCGCGCGAATCTGTTGCGTTCACCTCCGCGCCGCTCGCGATTAGAGCTTCCACGGTTTCGACGTGACCCTCGATCGCGGCCGCAAGCAGCGCGGTCACCCCGCCGCGCGTTCGCTCAGCAGGACTCGCTCCCCTTTGCAGCAGCAGCGAAACGACGGCGGCGTGCCCCTGCGTCGCCGCCATTATCAGAACCGTCGCATCGTCTTTGTAGCGAGCCTTGAGATCCGCGCCCTGGTTCAGCAGGATCCGCGCCGCCTCCACTTTCCCCGCGACTGCGGCCGCCAGCAAAGGAGTTGCGCCATTCTTCAATCGCGTGTTCACCTTGGCGCCGCGTCCAAGCAAAATGCGCAGCCGTTCTATGTTGCCCTCTGCGGCGGCTTGAATGAGTTCAATGTCTCTTTGCGTTGCCATCGACGTACTGCCGCCGCGCGCTCCTCAAGCCGCGTCCTCAAATTGATGCTCAAGAAACCCGCGCGGAACGTTCGAGAAGCCGGCGCACCAGCGGTCCTAAGGCCATGAATTCGTCCAGCCGTGAAGGCTTTCGAAAGTACGCTGTAGCCCCCAGTTGCGTGGTTTGCGTCTTGTCTCGCGGCGAATCTGACGAAGTCACGATCAATACCGGGACCTGACTGCATCGCACGCTCTGCCGGATGTGTTCAAGAATCTGGTCGCCCGTCCGCTTGGGAAGGTTTAGATCCAGTAAAACCAGGTTAGGGCATGCCGCGCCCGAATTTCCATCCAGTTGATCGATATATTCGATAGCCTTCTCGCCATCGTCAAGTACTTTCAACTGGAATGCGATTCCAGCCTGCCGCAACGCTTCACGGACCAGAAAAACGTCGGGCTCCGCATCTTCGATCAGCAGTATGTCTACACTTGCGTCCGACATTTTGATGGAATACGACTGCAATTTAGCATACTCTACCCAGCTCCAACGATTCCGAAAACGTTACGCAAGCTTTTTCCGGAAACACAGGAGTGTCAAGCCTGTCTAACGTCCGAGTACTTGAATGGCTGGAGATCGCGGACTCGCTTTTGTCGTTATCGGACTTATCGCAGTGGCCTTGAGCTGGTTTTCTTCGGCGCAACGTGCCGCTGCTCATCCCGACCTTGCGCTCGCGCAGCAATCCACCTTGGGCTCGCTGACACGCGCCAACAGCATCCCGGCCGGCGTAGCGGAGCGAATGTCGGCTGACTATAAGTCGTTTAGCGAACAGATGAAAGTCCTCTCTGCGGCGAAGGTTAATGCGAGTGAATACGTTCCCTGGAGCTCCGAAGAGTTGTTGGTCGCCGATCCCGCGCCCGAGTCCGGGTTCGTCGAGCGCACCAGTGGCGATCAGTTGATCGCGTCGTCAGTCCCTTAAATCAACCTCAATCACGATGCAGGCAGTTGATCGCCCGCAGGCGATTCTGTCTCGTCCAGCACGACACGGTGCGCCAGCCCGCTGAACTTGGGAAGATCCCGCAGCGAAGCTAACCGCGGATCGACGCTCAGGTAAGCCACCGAAGGTTCCTTTTCGCGAACGGCTTCCTGCAAAAGCGTAACGGCTTCGTTCCGGTTCCCGAGCCCGGCCTCAATCAGCGCAATGTCGTAATTGCCCACCCAGCCGCCGCTCGATCGCCGGTCGCGCAGTTTTCCCAGCATCTCGTTTGCTTGTTCACTCTTTCCCGCGATTCCGTAAGCGAATCCGAGCGTTGCAGTCAGACGCGTACGCTGTGGCTCTTCAGAGTGCAGACGCTCCAGAATTTCGATTGCCTCCGCGACTCGCTTCATTCCGGTCAGCGCGCATGCCCGGATCCATGGAAGCCACGCCGGCATCTGGCTGCTCGATACATTCTCGCTCAGACGCAAAACTTCGTCATACTGCTCTGCGAAGTAGAGAGCGAGTGCGGTCGCCTCGTCCAGAAACGGCGCCGGAGCCAGTTCATGTGCTCGATGCAATTCCTCCTGCGCGGCGCTCATCTTTCCTGTAGGGATGAGCGTCGCCATGGCGCGCCACAGATGACCGGCGCCCGCGTAGTTATCGCGCTCGATTGCTTTCTGGAAATGCAGATCGGCGTCCCGCCAGCGCCAGTCGAACAACGCATAAGCCATACCGATCGCTATGTGCGCTTCAGACGACATCTCATCGAGTTGCAGCGTCGCTTCGGCCTGCGCTCGCACCAGCGGCCAGACCTCCCGAGGCCGCCGGAATCCGAGAAACGCCTGAAAAGCGTAGATATTGGCCAGCGCGATGTGCGCCTGAGGCCAGTTCGGATCCGCTTCGATCGCCTCTTCGAAATGTTGCGCCGCTTCAGCCAGCGATTCTTCACTGAATTTCGACGCGAGGAATCTGCCCAGAGAATATGCATTCCTCGCGCGCAATTTTTTCTCGGTCTCGGTCTGTAGCTGTTCGCGGCGCTGAAAACGCGGAACGTATTTGCCCTTCGGGAACTCGATCACCAATGGATCCTCGCTCCCGCCATCGTTGTAGTATTCCTTCAGCTTGACGCGAAGACGGCTGGCAAGCACGCGGACCAAAGAGTCCCGCCGCGGATCGTAAGTGTCCGGCTTCTTCAGCACTTCGGTCCCTATGACATATTCCTTGAGCGTATCTGCATGACCCTGAAGAGTTTGAGTCACCGTAAATCGCAGAAGGCTTCGCAGACGTTTGGATCGTGCAAACTTCTCACTGCCCAGAATTCGTTCAACCTGATTTTGAACTGCCTCGGGAGAAAGCTCGTCCGACATCGTTGGCTCGTCGTAACGTTTCACTTCAGTTCTCCATTGTGACGTCAGAAAGACGACATTTTCGCTTACGTAGATGCATGTTCGCGGCGGCGGTGTTCAAATTTAAACGTTCCGACGCCGTGATAAATCATCTACTTACCCGCCCGATGCCAAGAATCGCGAAGAATCTGCATCGAAACGTAAAACTTACGCGGGGCCGCGATGCCTGACTGCTCGATTAATAAGTCCTTAACTTCGACTTGCTCCTTGGCCTTCGGAGTGCACAAGTTGCATTGTTCTCATATTTGACGAGAGCGGTAAAAAAATATGACAAGAGATGAATACGGACAAGCTTATCAGCGAGGTTTCGATCTGACGGTGCGGTTGTTGCTTTCGCGAGGCGCCCCGCGCGACCGTGCCCGCGAAGTGGCGCAGGCTGCTTGGGCCCGGGGCTGGGAACGCCTTTCTCAACTCCGAAACGAGAGCCTGGTGGTCACGTGGGTGAATACGATCGCTTTGAACGTTTATCGCAGCGTCCTCCGCAGTGAACCTGCCTATCAAGCGTTACCTGAGCTTTGTACGAAAGCCGGCGTCAATCTTGCGGCTATCGATGTCGCTCGCATCTTGAAAATCTGCCGCCCCTGCGATCGTGCTCTGCTCGAACAGCAGATGCGCGGCGTGACCGCCGAAGAAATCGCCAGAAAGCAGGGTGTCACGGAAACCGCAATTCGCATCCGTCTCCTTCGGGCTCGCCGTGCAGCGCGCTCCCGCGTGGAGAAACGCGCTGCCAGAATTCAGGAAACTCACAAAGCCCTCGTAGCCAAAACTGAGCACGAGAACGCGGAGGCCGCCGCCTAGCCGCCCACTCCCGCCGGTGGCGTGAGTTGATCCGTCACCGTAAATGCCTCGAGCTTCGTGCCGGCCGTCCCGCCGACAATGAAAACTGTGTACATCCGCCCCGGCTGGAGATTCAGATTCGTGATGCGCAGAAGATCGGCTTTCTTGTCGCTCTTGCGAATCTCGAGCGGCCCCCGCGTAATTGCGATCTCTTTGTAGCTGGTCGATGAATTATCGCCAACGCCGCTGAACATTTTTCCGTCCGGCGCGACGACATCCACTTTTCCAAGGCCCACCGCCGCGTTGACGAATCGGATCTTCGCCTTGCCCTCTGCCGGCGGCGTAAGATCGTCGTTTAAAGGATCGAGCGTCAGCGTTGCGTTCTTCGCATCCTTTCGCTCCGCAATGATCGTGTAATGCGCCCCCGCGCTTAGCCCTTCGCTATTCGTCGCGAGCGCCGCCGGCTGCGTATCGCCGGCGTTTTGCAGTTTGAACTCATGCCGCTCGGAGGGAATCTCGACGTAAGGCGTCACATCTTTGTATCCGGCATTCGAAAACACCTTCATGTCCCCGAACCAGAGATCGAGCCGTTGGTTCCCCGGCACAGCTTGAGCGAATCGCACCAGAGCTTTCTTTTCCTTCGCCGCCTCGCGGCCGGGCGGCGCAGTCGAGCCGCCGCCGGGCGTCTCAGAAGCGCTGGGCTGGTTGGTTCTGTTACCGCCGCAGGAGGCCAGCAGTACGCAAAAAGCCATTACCGAAACATTTTTCATTTCTCACCCCAACACATTAGATCTGGCGCGAAACGGCACATTTCTCAAAAACAATGTGGCTGGCCGCCACGTTTCGTCTTACGTGTTACGTTAGATCTGCCGTTCGGCGGCTTGTCGTAGGACTCCGGGAAGGCGGCATTTTCTGCATGGACCGAGGGAGAAAATTGCCGGAGAACAGAGCGCGAACTCCGCTATTTCATTGCCATCGTTGATCATTCCGCTTGGCATTCATCTTGCCAAATTAAAAGTTGAAAATGATTCGTTTCGCTTCCTGCCGCTTGGCCCGTCAAGGAGACTCTTAATGCTTGGATGGATGATTCTGTTCGCTCTGCTACTCATTCTGAGTTCCGTTCTCATGTTGGTCGGGGACACAGGCGAAGTTTCTGGACGGATGGCGAGCAGTGTGTTCGCGTTCCTCCTTCTGCTGGCGGTTCTGACTCGCGCCGCGCGTGGCAGAGCTTGGTAGAAGGACCGCCCTAACGTCGGTCATGAAAAATTCGTCGTCGCGTCTGGTGCTGGGCTTCTTCCCCGCCGAGACGGGACATCCCGAAGACGCGTCCCGCGCTGCCGCCGCGGCGGGAGCCCGTGTGTGCCTGTTCCGCACCGGCGCCCGCGCCGCCTCCCACGACTTCTGCATTCGTTATGGAGCCCTCCGGATGCCGGGCGAAACGCTCGTCGTCGCTCAGACCCACCCCGATAAGATCCACGATATCGTTCAGAAAATTCGTAGCGCGGGTTCGCCCTCGGTTTTCGTGCTCCACACTGGCCCTCGCTCCGCCCCCTCGAACACCGGGCCGTCTCGCCAGCGCCTTCTCACGAAACTTTCGCAGGACGAGCAGGATTTTCACAGCGCCTGCGCCGATCTCGAAGAAGCGCTTCGACTTCATCATTCTCTCACCCCGGCTGCCGAATGGCTCCTGGACAACTCCTATCTTGTTCTTACCCACTCGGCCGAAATCCGGCGTCATCTTCCCAAACATCTCTCGAAAATCGCCGCGCGAATTGACGGTGATTCGCGCCTCTATCAGCTCGCGAAAGGCTTAGTCGAACGTACCGACGGCGCGATTACTGAAGCGGCGATCATCGAATGCCTCCGCGCCGATCACGGCTCCTCGACGTTCACCATGTCGGAACTGTGGCTGTTCCCGCTGATGCTCCGCCTCGCGATCATTGAGCGGCTGGCGGTCCTTGCCACCGCCGCCGGCCGGTCGCAACAACTCCGCGAAACCGCCTGCTTGTGGGCAAATCGCCTCGCGGCCAGCGCTCGCCGCGACCCCCGTGCGCTGGAGCAGATGCTGGCCCGCCTCAATCAGGAACCGGCCGCATCCAATCCCTATTTCGCCCTTTCCCTCACCGAACAGCTCCACGATGAGGAAAGCGCGCTTGGACCCGCGCAACGCTGGATCGAATCGAAGCTGAACACCCCCATCAGCGCCATCCTTCAGCAGGAACATACGCGCGAAGCGGCCCAGCGCGTATCGACAGCAAACTCTTTCGGAAGCCTGCGCGTCCTGAGCCGCCTTGAGTTCTCCGACATCTTTGAACAGGTAAGCGAGGTCGACGCAGAGCTTCGCCGCGATCCGGGCGGAATTTATCCGCGCAGCGACTTCGATACGCGCGACGAATGCCGGCACGTCGTCGAACAGGTCGCTCGTTACAGCGGGATGAGCGAACCCGATGTCGCCCGCCGCGCGATCGCCCTCGCTTCCCGCAACCCGGGCGAGCATGTTGCCGCTTACCTTCTCTCTGCCGGCCTCGCCGAACTCGAGCGCGAAACCGGGACTCGTGTGCCTCCTCGAAACCGCCTCATCCGCGCTGTTCGACGTCATTCGACCCCGGTCTACATAACCGCCGTTTCGATTTTGACCGCCTCTTTCACTGCCCTGGCGGTCGTACTCGCATGGGATGGAGGTGCTCGCCGTCCTGGGGTTCTCGCCGCTCTCGGCCTCCTCGCTCTATTCCCCTTGAGCGAGCTTGCCATTCAGATTGTCAATGCCCTCGTCGTATCTCTTCTCCCGCCCTCGAAGCTGCCGAAGATGGACTTTCGGGATCAGATCCCGGACGATCAGGCGACCTTGGTCGTTGTCCCGATGATGCTCACCAACCATGACGCCGTACGAAAGGAAGTCGAGAAACTCGAAGTCCGATTCCTCGCCAATCAGGAAGCTAATTTGTGGTTCGGTCTGCTCGCCGATTTCACAGACTCGCCCGATCCCGTCGAACGCGACGACGAGGCGATACTTAACGTCGCGCGGCAGGGCATTGAAGATCTCAACAAACGCTATCCCGGCGGCCGGTTCGTTCTCTTCCATCGGTCGCGAGTTTGGTCCGAAAGCGAGCAGCGCTGGATCGGACGCGAACGCAAGCGCGGAAAAATCGAGGAGCTGAACGCATTTCTCTGCAATGAAGGCAATCCCGATCTGCTCGTTGTCGGCTGCCTCCCCGCTCCCATCCGTTACGTCCTCACGCTCGATTCGGATACGCAGCTCCCGCCTGGAGCCGCCCGGCGTCTCATCGAAACGATGGCTCACCCGCTGAACCGTGTCGCGATAGACCCCGTCACTCGCGTTCGCCGCCGCGGCTACTCCATCATCCAGCCGCGAGTAAGCATCGCTTTGCCGCACGCCAATGCCACGCGATTTACCCGCGTTTTTGCCGATACCGCCGGTACTGACCCTTACTCCAAGGCCATCTCCGACGCGCATCAGGATCTGTTCAACGAAGCGATCTTCCACGGCAAGGCGATCTATGAAGTCTCCTCCTTCTACAGGGCGCTCAAGGATCGTTTCCCCGCCGAAACGTTGCTCAGCCACGATCTCATCGAGGGCGCCCATGCCGGCGTCGCCCATGCCAGCGACATCGAGCTCTTCGAAACCATTCCGCAGAACTACTCCACTTTCAGCAAGCGCGAGCATCGCTGGATCCGCGGCGATTGGCAGATCGCGGCCTGGGCCTTCGGACGGGTCCCCTGCCCCGGAGGGCGCCAGCGCAACCCCCTCAGCGTCCTCAATCGCTGGAGAATTCTCGATAATCTTCGCCGCAGTCTGGTCCCCATCGCGTCGCTGCTGCTTCTCGTTTCCGGTTGGCTCGCTTCCGCCACTCCCGGCGTATGGAGCCTCGTCATCGCGCTCGCCGTCGCCATTCCCGCCATCGCTCCTCTGCTCGACCGCTGGGCTCATACGCTCCAGCGCGCCGTCCAAAGCTGGCAGGGCGCGGCCGATCAGCTCGTTCGCGCCATCATCGTCCTCGCATTTCTCCCCCACCAGGCCTGGCTCTCCTGCGATGCCATCGTGCGCGCGCTCTACCGGAAAAAAACGCGACGCAATCTCCTCGAATGGGAACCCGCCGATGCCGTCGGCATCCACGCCCATCGCCACATGAACGCGATGTTCCGCCAGATGCTGCTCATCGCCGCGGCGTCCTTCGTGCTCCTGCTGATCCTCGCCGCCAATGGAGCCTTCCTCCCCTCGTTCTTCTTTGTAGCCTTGTGGATCACTTCGCCGCTCCTGATGCTCTGGCTCGCAAGACCCTCCCACTTCGGCCGGGCCCGGATCGAACCCGGCGACGCGATTTTTCTTCGCAGCCACGCCCGCCGCACCTGGCGTTTCTTCGACGATCTCGTTAATCCCCAAAACAACTGGCTTCCTCCCGATAATTCCCAGCTCGCCCTCCGCGTCGAAGTCGCTCAGCGCACTTCGCCCACAAACATCGGGATGTGGCTCACATCCGCGCTCGCCGCGCGCGACTTCGGCTACCTCACCCCCGACGATCTCCTGGAGCGTTGCTCGAACACCATTCAGACCCTCGACCGCCTCGATCGCCACGAAGGACACTGGCTGAATTGGTACGATACCCGAACCCTGGATCCTTTGAACCCGCGCTACGTCTCTACCGTTGACAGCGGAAATCTCCTCGCCAGCTTCTGGGTTCTCGAACAAGGCTGCCGCGATATCGTCTCGGCGCCCGTTATCGGGCCCGCCTGCATGCGCGGCCTGAGCGACACTCTTTCGATCCTCAACGAAATCTGCGGGCGCGACCTTTCCGTTTCTTCCCCTTTGGCTGAGCTCCGCCGCCTCTTTCACGGGGCCGTAAACGCCCACGAAGTGATCGAGCGTTTGCGCCTCGCCTCGTCGCCCCTCGAAATTATCCTCGCCAAACTGACTCCTGGTGACGAGCGGCACTACTGGGCCTCGCGTCTCGCCCGTGAAGTTGACGCGTGGCGCAAAATTACCGATCGCTACCTGCCCTGGATCGAAACCCTGACCCTCAAATCCTTCACCGGACGCGCCGCGTCATTTCGCGATAACATTCTGCGCACTACCCCGTCCCTCGCCGAGCTCTCCTCGGACCAATTCCCTCTCCTCGACCAATTCCTCGCCGAAGTCGGATCGAACGAGTGGACGGACCAGATTCGAAGCGAGTATTCCGCGGCCCGCGCGAACGCAGCAGCCGTCGTCGAACAGTTTGATCGCCTCGCCAAGACTTGCAGCCGTTTCGCGAATGAGATCAATATGCGATTTCTTTACGACTCCAAACGCCGCCTCTTCGGCGTCGGGTACGCTATCGGAAATCCCGTCGAGTTCAACAGCCACTATGATCTGCTCGCCAGCGAATGCCGCCTCGCCAGCCTTGTCGCCATCGCCAAAGGCGACGTCCCGCAGGTCCACTGGATTTCCTTAGGCCGTCCCCGCGCCTCCGCCGGCGCTCCGATCCTTTTCTCCTGGACCGGCACCATGTTCGAGTACTTGATGCCGCTGCTCTTCATGCGCAGCTTTCGCGGTTCTCTTCTCGATCGCGCCTGTAGCGATGCCGTTGATCTGCAAATCGAACACGGCCGGCGCGAGAATCTTCCCTGGGGTGTCTCCGAATGCGCTTACAGCGCCATCGACGCGAATCAGGTCTATCAATACCGCGCCTTCGGCGTACCCTCGCTCGCGCTCAAACGAGGCATGGAGGAAAGCGCCGTCGTCGCTCCTTACGCCACGATGCTCGCTCTTGCGGTGAATCCTGCTGCCGCCATCCAAAACATTCGCTGCCTCGAACAGCTTGGCCTCGCCGGTCCCATGGGTCTCTACGAATCCATCGATTTCTCGCGCGAATCCAAACAAGGCCAACCCGGCGTCGCCATCTATACCTACATGGCTCATCACCAGGGTATGAGTCTTGTCGCCATCGGCAATGCGCTTCATCGCGGAGCCATGCAGCGCCGCTTCCACAGCCAGTTGCGCATTCGCGCCTTCGAATCGCTTCTCTTCGAACGCATCCCGATCCATCGCGCCAAGCTTGAAGAAATCGAGCCGCGTCACGTCCCGATTTACAAGCCCGTCGAGGAGGAACCGCCGGAACGCATCTGGAAAGAGCTCACGGCCGTTCCGTGCGTCCATCTCAACGGCAATGGACGTTATACGCTCGCCTTGACCAATGCCGGTTCCGGATTCTCACGGTGGAACGGATTCGACGTCACTCGCTGGCGATCCGATCCTGCCCTCGACCCCTGGGGAAGCTTTATCTACATCCGGGATCTTGACTCGGGCGCCCTCTGGTCCGCGGCGAATCGGCCTCTAGGCGGCGATTGGGGCACCAGTTCCGTCACATTTTGCGCCGATCACGCCGACTTCTTCCGCCGCGTCTCCGGCATCGAAACTCGAATGAAAGTCACTGTTGCTCCCGAGGACGACGTCGAAATCCGCCGGCTCATCGTGACCAATCGCTCCACTCGGCGCCGTGAAGTCGAATTCACCAGCTATATCGAGCTCTCCCTGATCCCTCATCGCGCCGATACCGCGCACCCCGCCTTCGCGAAAATGTTCGTCGAAACCGAACGTTACGCCGATGGCGTCCTCATCGCTCATCGCCGACAGCGCTCTCTCGAAGATCCCCAGATTTGGGCCGCGCACGTCCTGCTCGGAGATGCCGGCGCCGTCGAGTTCGAAACGGATCGCGCCCAATTCCTCGGACGCGGAAACACACCCGCGAATCCCGCGGCTCTCACGCGCGATCTCACTGGCAGCGCCGGCGCCGTTCTCGATCCCATTTTCAGCCTTCGCTGCCGCCTCAGCCTCGCCGTGCGCGATCGCCGCGAACTCGCATTCCTCACGATCGTCGCGTCCTCCCGTGAAGAACTCCTCGCCGCGATCGAAAAATATTCCCGTCCCGCCGCCGTCGCCCGAGCCGTCGAAATGGCCTGGACGCGTTCTCAGCTCGAGCTTCGCTACCTCGGCATCCGGCCCAGCTCCGTCCATCGCTTCCATCACCTCGCCGGACAATTGCTCTACCCCAACGCCCAGCTCCGAGCTTCGTCCCGGCGCATCGCCCGAAACCAGTTGGGCCAGTCCGCCCTCTGGACCTACGGAATCTCCGGCGACCTTCCCATGCTCTCCGTGACCGTCGCCGACGCCCGTGATATCGGGCAAGTCCGCGAACTTCTCCTCGCCCACGCCTATTGCCGTCTGCTCGGATTCCATTTCGACCTGATCGTGCTCAACCAGGAGGCGCCCAGCTACGACCGCCCTCTCCGCGAGCAACTGATGCGCTACATCGAAGCCCACTCGTCCGAATGCATTGACTGTTCCGGCGGCGTCTTCCTCCGCGATTGGAGCGCCATGCCTGAGGTTCATCGCGATCTCATCCTCGCTTCGTCGAGCATTGTCCTCCACGCCAGCCGCGGCTCCATCGAACAACAGTTGGCCGTTACTGCCGAAAAAACTCCGCCCGCGCTGTTCGCTCCCTGGAGCGCGCCGCCCCACGAGCCTGACTTGCCCCTCGATTCCGTGCATGCCTCATTCTTCAACGGCTTCGGCGGATTCACCGCCGACGAGTATGTCATCACATTGAAAGCAGGCCAAAAAACGCCCGCGCCTTGGGCGAACGTAATCGCCAATCCAAGCTTCGGCGCCATGGTGACCGAGTCCGGACTGGGCTTTACCTGGAGCCTGAACAGCCAGTCCAACCGGCTCACGCCCTGGCACAACGATCCCGTTAGCGACCCGCAATCGGAAATCATCTACGTCCGAGACGAAGATTCCGGCGCCGTCCTCACCCCGAATGAACACCGCGTCCGCCATGGTCAGGGCTATTCTGTTTTCGAGCAGAATCGCCAGGGAATCGCGCAATCGCTGACGGTTTTCGTTCCCGGCGAGGATTCGGTGAAGGTGTGCCGCCTCGAATTGCGCAATATCTCATCGCGTCCCAGATCCCTTACCGCAACCTATTTCGCGGAACTGGTGCTCGGCTCGGTTCGCGAAGATCAACAACTCCACGTTCGAACCGATTTCGATCAAGGCCTCCTCACTGCCGTTCAATACTGGGCCGGTCCCGCCACTGGTCAGCTTGCCTTCGTCGCTTCCGATCCCCCGCCCAGCTCCTGGTCTGGCGATCGCGCAGCGTTCCTCGGACGAACAGGATCGCGCGCAAAGCCCGCCGCGCTGGACCGGATCGAGCTCGACAACCGCACTGGCGCTGGACTCGACCCCGCTGCGGCGCTTCAGGTTCGCATCAACCTCGCGCCCGGCGAACGAAAGCAGGTAACGTTCTTCCTCGGACAGGCCCCATCGGCCGCCGCTGCGCGCGAAATCATTGAACGCGCGTCTGCCGCCGTGCCGGGCAAATCATGGGAAGAACGGCTCGGATGTTTGCAGGTCCGAACGCCGCTTCTCGCTGTCGATCTGTTGCTCAATCGCTGGCTGCTCTATCAGGTGCTGAGCTGCCGCTTCTGGGGACGCTCCGCCCTCTACCAGTCGAGCGGCGCGTTCGGCTTCCGCGATCAATTGCAGGACTCGCTCGCTTTTGTCTACGCCGCGCCGCATCTGACTCGCGAACACATCTTGAAATCCGCTGCGCGGCAGTTCGTTGAGGGTGATGTTCAGCACTGGTGGCATGCGGACACCGGGCTCGGCGTCCGCACGCGCTGCTCCGACGATCTCGTGTGGCTGCCCTTCGCGGCCGCGCACTACGTCGCCGTCACCGGCGATTCGCAAATTCTCGATGAACAGATTCCGTTCCTCGCCGCGCCCCCGCTCGCCGAATCGGAACTGGAGCGTATGTTCGTTCCGCAGCTCTCCGATGAATCGGCATCCCTGCTCGAACACTGCCGGCGCGCCCTGAATCATGCGTGGCGGCTCGGCCCTCACAATCTACCTTTGATCGGCAGCGGTGACTGGAACGACGGACTCAATCGCGTCGGCGTCGAAGGCCGCGGCGAAAGCGTCTGGCTCGCATGGTTCCTGTGCGCCGCTTGCAACGCGTTCGCGAATATCGATCCGTCCGGCCCCTGGCGCCAGCGGGCCGCCGAGCTTGCCGCTTCCGTTGAGCGGACATCCTGGGACGGCCAGTGGTACCTTCGCGGATTCTTCGATGACGGCTCGCCTCTCGGCTCTCACGCGAACGAAGAGGCGCGCATCGATTCTATGGCGCAATCCTGGGCTGTCATCTGCGGCGCCGCCGATCCTCAGCGAATGAACATAGCCATGGACTCCGCTGACCGTCTGTTGGTCAACGAAGAAGCCCGCGTCGTGAATCTCTTCACGCCGCCGTTCGACCGCTCAAAACCGCATCCCGGCTATATCATGGGCTATCCGCCCGGAATCCGCGAGAACGGCGGCCAGTACACCCATGGCTCGCTATGGCTGGCGATGGCGCGCGCCCGCATGCGCGACGGCGACCGCGCCGTCGAATTGCTCCGCATGATGAATCCGATCGAGCACACGAGCGACCCGGAGAGTGCCGCCCGCTTCCGGGGGGAGCCTTATATTTCCGCGGCCGACGTCTATTCGGCTCCTGGAAAAATCGGGCGTGCCGGCTGGACTTGGTACACCGGTTCCGCCGCATGGATGTACCGCATTTGGATCGAAGAAGTCCTCGGATTTCACCTGCGCGGCCGCATGCTCACGATCGACCCTTCGATACCCAATGATTGGCCCGGATTTGAGATCACATACCGCTATCGCTCGGCGACATATGAGATCCGCGTTGAAAAGCGCGATGATGCTCCACCGCCTGCTCCGATCGAGCTTCAGGACGATGGACAGGTGCATCGCGTGCTGGTCATCGTTCCATCGCTATCGCGCCGGAAGTTTGAGCGGGCGGAGACCGTCGCCGTCCCCGTGGAGAGGTCATAAGAAATGCCGGCAGCTTCGGAAGAGAAGTCACGATTTAAAGCGCGCATTACCGCTTTGAAAAATCTTCCCCGGGTGATGGTGCTTGTCTGGCACTCGGCGCCGCTCGTCGTTGTCGCGTCTCTCATCTTCCGCTTGCTCGTCGCGATCGCTCCTCTTGGCGTGCTCGCGGTATCCAAGCGCCTTATTGACCTGGTCGTCAACAACGTCAAGAACCCAGGCTCCGCTCCCGCTCACGAAATCTGGATTCTGCTCGGGCTCGAATTTCTGTTTGCGGCGGGCGGCCTGACTCTGGGCCGCGCAATCGATTATTGTGATGCGCGCCTTGCAGACGAGTTCGGCCGCGACGTCAGCATTCGCCTCATGCGTCACGCGGCCAGCATGGACCTGACGCTGTTCGAAGATCCTTCATTTCACGACAAGCTGGAGCGCGCGCGTATACAGGCAACCGACCGGATCAGCCTGTTGAACGCCATGGGTTCGCTGTTTCAGCGGGTGATTGCCATCAGTTCTCTCGCGGCTGGAATCGTTTACTATGAACCGTGGATTTTCGGCCTGCTGCTGATTTGCGTCCTCCCGGCCTTCGCCGGCGAATCCCACTTCGCGTTTCTCGGTTATTCGCTCGCCCACGAAGTGACGCCGATTCGCCGTGAACTGGACTATTTGCGAATCCTCGGCAGCAGCCGCGAAAGCGCCAAGGAAGTCAAGATGTTCGGCTTGGCCGATTATCTTCGCGACCGCTATCGCGCGCTGTCTGACGAATTGATCCGCCGCAATCGTGCGCTGACACGCCGCCGCCTCCGTTGGGGAGCGCTGTTCGCCGTCATTGGATCGCTTGGCTACTATGGCGGATATACGTTTCTCGTTTGGAAAGCCCTCGGTGGAGCAATCTCCGTCGGTACCTTGACGTTTCTGGCCGGAGCCATCGCCGCCGCGAATCTCGAACTGCAATCGCTGTTCTCCCTGTTTTCGAGCATTTCCGAGCAGGCGCTCTTTCTCACCGATCTCGTCGCATTTTTCGCGGTTCGCCCGCGCATTCGCTCCAAGCCCAACGCGATTCCCGCGCCGCGGCCCATCCGCGGCGGCATCGAGTTCCGCAACGTATCGTTCCACTATCCCGGATCTGAGCGGATGATTCTTCACGATGTGAATTTCCGGATCGAACCGGGCGAGCGTGTCGCGCTGGTCGGGGAAAACGGGCAGGGCAAAACGACTCTTGTGAAATTGATTGCCCGCCTCTACGATCCGAGCGAAGGACAGATCCTGCTCGATGGCGTTGATTTGCGCGATTACCGCGTGGAAGATTTGCGCAAGGAAATCGGAATCATCTTCCAGGATTTCTTCCGCTACGACATGGCCGTTCGCGACAATATCGCCGCGGGCCGCGTGGAACTGATCCGCGACGACGAAGCCCTGTGGGATGCCGCGCGCCAAAGCGGAGTGGATCAGATTGTGGCGCAGCTTCCAGCCGGACTCGAACAGATGCTTGGCCGCAGATTCGCGGGCGGCGTCGATTTGTCGGGCGGACAGTGGCAGCGGATGGCGCTCGCGCGGGCATATCTTCGCGATGCGCAGGTTTTGATTCTCGATGAGCCTACCGCCGCACTCGATGCCGTGGCCGAGGCCGAAGTCTTCACCAATTTCGCTCAGCTCACGCGCGAGCGCATGGCGATCCTCATCTCGCACCGCTTTTCGACGGTTCGTCTCGCCGACAGAATCGTCGTCCTCTCCGACGGAAGAATCACCGAAGACGGCAGCCACGATGAACTGCTCGCCTCGCGCGGGCGCTATGCGCGGTTGTTCGAAATGCAGGCTGCCAACTACCGTTAGCGCTAAATTCCTAGGCTTTGTACATGTATTTGATGTTCGATTTGAACACCAGCAGGTTCGGCTCGCCTTCGCGATTCACCTTCAAACACGTCTTGTCGTACCACTCGATCACGCCCTTGAGCACCTCACCGTCCTTGAGGACGATAGTCATGGACGTCTTCGACTGCATCTGCTTCAAATAATAAAAGTTTTCTGCGTTGGTCTGGTCCGGCGGGGTGGACTTCTTCGGGGCGTCTTTGCGGCCCCTTTGGTCTTTGATTTCGTTTAACGAGGGACGGATCAACTTACGATTTCCGGTCTCCACTACTTGCTCCTTCGCGAGGAAATGAAAGGTGGATGGAACTACCTGTCTTGTTCCTTGATAACACAGCGCTACCGGGAGCGCAATTGCACAACGACAGCGTCGAGCGCGATCGATTTCTGAATGTTGCGGCGGACCAGTTCGACAAGTTCATCCACGTGTTTCACTGCTGCTCGAAGCCATTCAAAAGAAATGCGTTGCGCCAGCGGCTGAAGTTCCCGGCGGATGTCCTCATTGCGAATCGACGGCACGCCGTTGGCCAGACGCAGCAGGTCTTCGATCAGGATGTACAAAACTTCAAGATAAGAATCGAGTTTCTCCGTGCGGCGCGCGGCAATGGATTCCGAATGTTTTAGCCACGATCCGAACGGTTCCGCCCCGCTCGCGGACTTGAGCAGCGCAAGCATCGAGGCACGCCGGCGCTCATAATCCTCAAGGTTGAGAGAAACGGCCAACCCCGGGGATCCTTCCGCGAGCATTTTGCGCTTTTCTGCGTCTTTTAGCGCCTTAAAACCGACAAAATCGCGCATTTCCGCGTCAGAAAGACGCGATAAACGGAAGGGCACCGCCCGCGACCGGATGGTTGGCAGCAGGTCGTAGGGATTGTTCGCGGTCATGATCAGGATCAGATGCGCAGGCGGCTCTTCCAATGTTTTGAGCAGCGAGTTCGCTGCCTGTTCGTTGGCCCGGTCAATCTGATCGATGAGGAACACCCGCCAGGTTCCTTTCAACGGTTTGAGCGGGGCGCGCTCCTTGAGAAACCGCATCTGCTGGATCGTGATCTGACGCAGAGGTCCATCGGGCGCGAAGGTCATGAAGTCGGGATGCGAGGCGAAGAACAGCGGATCCTCATTGCGTTTGTCGGCGGTCCACTTTTCGCGATCCACGATGATTTCGCGGTTCGATTCGAGGCTGAGATCGTCCTGTTCGATCTTGTGCGCGTCGCCGAGGAGCGTTGCGGCGAACCGGCGGGCAAGAGTCGCTTTGCCGATACCTTCGGGACCGGAGAAGAGCAGAGTTTGGGGGATACGGCCGCGGCGGATCATCTCTTCAAGCGCGCCGGCAACCGGTTGGTTTCCGAAGAAGTTTTCCAAGTCAGCAGGTTAGCATGACGGGCCGTGGAGAACGCGAACCGCTTGCCAGCGCGCGGGGCGGACCAGTGATGTAAAGCTGCGAGCCCGGGCCGCCGATGGAAAGGACATGTCCGGGTCTGCTCCCGCCAAGTTCCAGGACCATTATGCAATTCTAGGCGTCGATCCGAAAGCGAGTTCAGAGACGATCCAGGCCGCGTACACGAAGCTCGCCGAGAAGTATCAGCCGGGGAATTGGGAAACCGGCGATCCTCAAAAATTCGAGAGCATCAATCTGGCGTTTGAAGTTCTTTCAGACGCCACTTTACGGGCGGGGTTCGATCAACTCAAGGGAGTGAATCAGAACGAGGGCGCTCCTACATTCAGCGGGCTGGAATTTTTTGAGGCGCTGAAGCAGGGAACGGATCTTCGCGCGGCGGTGCTGTGCGTTCTTTACGATCGCCGGCGGCTGATGCCGTTCAAACCGAGCCTTTCGATCCGCCACCTGGAGAATATGCTTCACGTGACGACGGAGGAGTTGAATTTCGCGTTGTGGTATTTGAAGCAGCGCGTGCTGGTGACCAATGACGACAAGAGCAGTCTTCTCATCACCGTCGACGGGATGGACCATTTGGAGAGGAATCCGCCGGCGCCGGAGAGCGTGATGCGGTTTGTGAAGACGAAAGCGATCGCGGACAAGGCTCCCGAAAAGATAAAAGAAGCACCCGCGCCGGTTGAAGCGCCGCCGGCGAGGGAATCAGTCCTTAGCGTCCTGAATCGGGCGCTTTCGCGATAAGGGCGGCTCCTGCATCCGGACGCGGTTACACTTCGGACACTTCCACTTTCGCTTCTTGTGATAGATGTGGCCTTTGAGTTCTTCCATTGTGATCCGGCAATATTTGCAGGTCATGGCTTGAGCCTCAATTCCATCACGACGCCGGGCTCGACGGGATCGGCGTAATATCCGGCGACAGTACGAACAACGCGGAATCCGAACTTTCGGTTTACGGCAATCATGGCTCGATTGCTCTTACGGGTGTGGATGACGATACGTTTGAATCCATTGGAGCGAGCGTAAGCTATCTGCCACGCTTTCAAGAGTTGTCCGAATCCGATGCCTTGTTTTTCGGGGAGGATCGCGGTTGATGCGATGTACAGGGAGTCGCCTTGGGGTTGAAACGCGCAGCAGCCGACGCGCCGGTTATTTACGAGCATCCAGTATGACGTGTATTCTTTCCAGTCGCCGGATGCGAACCAGTCGGATTTAGCGAAAGCGTGGTGATCGAAGGTGACGAGGCGTTGAAGGTCGGCCGGGAGACGGACTTTGAGGAATTCGGTTTTCATCCGATGTGAACCTGGCGCTGCCCGCGCATCGTAGCAAAAGAGAAAAGCCGCCCGATTGCTCGGGCGGCCTTGTCTCACGCCGTTCTTGTGGAGTGGCTTAGTAGTCCATTCCCGGGCCGTGCTCGCCGCCGGGCATCGGGGCAGCGGGCTTCTTTTCGGGGATCTCCGCAATCATCGCTTCGGTGGTCAGCATGAGGGCGCTGATGGAGGAAGCGTTCTGCAAAGCCGAACGGGTCACTTTGGTCGGATCGATGACGCCGCTCTTCACCAGGTCTTCGTAGTTGGCGGTCGCGGCGTTGAAGCCATGGTTCGTGTCTTTGTGGGCGCGGATCTTTTCGATCACGATCGCGCCTTCGTAGCCGGCGTTGCCGACGATCTGGCGAACCGGCTCTTCACAGGCGCGGCGGATGATATCGACGCCGATTTTCTCGTCGCCATCCACCTTCACGCCTTCGAGGGCCGCAGCGGCGCGCAGCAGAGCGACGCCGCCGCCCGGAACGATGCCTTCTTCAACGGCGGCGCGAGTGGCATGCAGCGCGTCTTCGACGCGAGCCTTCTTTTCCTTCATTTCGGTCTCGGTGGCCGCGCCGACTTTGATCACCGCGACGCCACCGGCGAGCTTCGCCAGACGTTCCTGGAGCTTCTCGCGATCGTAATCGGAGGTGGTCTCATCGATCTGGCTGCGGAGCTGCTTGATGCGAGCTTCGATGTTCTTCTGCTGACCCGCGCCGTCGATGATCGTGGTGTTGTCCTTATCGACGGTGACGCGCTTGGCGCGGCCCAGGTCTTCGAGCCGGACACCTTCGAGCTTGATGCCGGTTTCTTCGAAGATCGCCTTGCCGCCGGTAAGGATCGCGATGTCTTCGAGCATCGCCTTGCGGCGATCGCCGAAGCCCGGAGCCTTTACAGCGCAGGCGTTCAGGGTGCCGCGCAGCTTGTTGACGACCAGAGTCGCGAGCGCTTCGCCTTCCACCTCTTCCGCGATAACCAGAAGCGGCTTGCCGCTGCGCGCGATCTGCTCGAGCACGGGCAGCAGATCCTTCATGTTGGAGATTTTCTTCTCGTGGATCAGGATGTAGGGATCCTCGAGGACGCACTCCATGCGATCCGGATCGGTGATGAAGTAGGGCGAGAGGTAGCCGCGATCGAACTGCATACCGTCGACGGTGTTCAGCTCGGTGTGCATCGTGCGCGACTCTTCAACGGTGATGACGCCGTCCTTGCCGACCTTCTTCATCGCTTCCGCGATGGTATTGCCGATCTCGGTGTCGCCATTGGCGGAAATGGTGCCGACCTGAGCGATCATGTCGCCGGAGACGGGCTTCGAGAACTTCTTCACTTCCTCGACGACGAGGTTGACGGCCTTCTCGATGCCGCGCTTGAGGGCCATGGGATTGGCGCCGGCCGCGACGCTCTTCACGCCTTCGCGGTAGATCGACTGGGCGAGGATCGTAGCGGTTGTGGTGCCGTCGCCGGCGATGTCGGAAGTCTTCGATGCGACTTCGCGAACCATCTGGGCGCCCATGTTCTCGAGCGGATCCTTCAGCTCGACTTCCTTTGCAACGGTGACGCCGTCCTTGGTGATGGTCGGGCCGCCGAATTTCTTTTCGAGCACAACGTTGCGGCCCTTGGGGCCGAGCGTAACTTTGACGGCATCGGCCAGTTGATTGACGCCGCGCAGGATCGCCTGGCGGGAATTCTCGCTATAAACAATTTGTTTTGCAGCCATCTGAGCTTTCTCCTGTTATGCTTTCGCCTTCTTTGACGCCCCTTCGAGCACCACGAGGATCTCATCCTCACGCATGATCAAGTATTCCTGGCCGTCGATTTTGACCTCGGACCCCGAATACTTGCCGAACAGAATGCGATCTCCCGGTTTTACATCGAGAGGGATGAGCTTTCCGTCTTTATCGCGCTCTTTGCCATTTCCGGCGGAGACAACTTCGCCCTGCTGCGGCTTTTCCTTCGCGGAATCGGGAATGATCAACCCGCCCGCAGTTTTCTCTTCGCTATCTTCGATCCGTTTGACCACGACGCGGTCGTGAAGCGGACGCATCTCCATAGTTCAACCTCCTGGAAAATGTATTTGAAATTCCTGCCTGGATATCGGGCGCAGCTCACGATCGCCGCAACCCAAGCAATAGTATTAGCACACTCGAGCGACGAGTGACAATACCTAGCTGTAAGTAACTGTTAATAGGAGTCTTATTTGTTTGCACTATAAACCGTTACGCCTTGATGCCGGTGTTCGCAGTTCCACGCGGCGGGAAGATGAGCAAATCCTCGCGGGCTGTCGCGCAGGCCCGGTCTTAACTCACGGGGACGCAAGAGGACGCGAAGCGCGCGATTGACAACTTCTTTTCCGCTCTCACTCGCCGGGACATCGCGAGCCGCACCTGGGACGCGAGCGGCCGTGCGGGCGTCGCGATCACTTAACATTGTACTCAGTGAAGACAATTATCGAGCCGTTCCGCATCAAGTCCGTGGAGCCTTTGCGGAAAACGACGCGCGAAGAGCGCGAAAAACTGCTTCAAAAGGCCGGTTATAACCTGTTCGAGCTGCGCGCGGCCGACATTTTGATCGATTTATTGACCGATTCCGGTACGAGCGCGATGTCGACGAATCAGTGGGCGGCGATGATGCGCGGCGACGAATCCTATGCCGGCAGCGAAAGCTTTTTTCGTCTGAAGACAGCGGCGGAAGATCTGACTGGATTCAAACACATCATTCCGGCGCATCAGGGACGCGCGGCGGAGCGAATCCTGTTTACGGTGATGTGTAAGGCGGGCGATATCGTGCCGAGCAACACTCATTTCGACACGACGCGGGCGAACATCGAGTTCACAGGGGCTCGGGCGGTCGATCTTCCGCTGCCGGAGGCCGAGGACACGCAGGCAAGGATTCCGTTTAAAGGAAACATGGACGTCGCGGCGCTGGAACGATTAATCGCGGCCGAGGGCGCATCGAAGATCCCGCTGGTGATGGTGACCATCACGAATAACTCCGGGGGCGGCCAGCCGGTCTCGATGGCGAATCTCAAGGAGGTTCGCGATGTGACGGCGAAGCACAAGATTCCGTTATATCTCGACGCGTGCCGATTCGCGGAGAACTCCTACTTTATCTGGCAACAGGAGCCGGGATTTCATCGGCTGACTCCGAAACAGATCGCGCAGGCGATATTTTCCTACGCGGATGGCTGCACGTTTTCGGCAAAGAAAGATGCGTTCGCGAATATCCGGGGGACTTTTGTGTAGCAATGACGACCGGCTGGCGGAACAGGAACGCGATCTATTGATCCTGACCGAAGGCTTTCCGACCTATGGCGGTCTGGCGGGGCGCGATCTGGAAGCGATGGCGGTGGGATTGGAAGAAGTTCTCGATCCGGATTATCTGGAGTATCGAATCGCTTCGACGCGGTACCTCGGGCGACACATTGCGGACAACGGAGTTCCGATCGTGGAGCCTCCGGGCGGCCATGCGATCTACATCGACGCCGGCCGGATGTTGCCGCACATCCCCAAGCATGAATTTCCGGGTCAGGCGCTGGCAGTGGAGTTGTACCGGCATGCGGGAGTCCGGTCCGTTGAGATCGGATCAGTCATGTTTGGGGGGCACGCGCGTCACGAGCTATTGCGGCTCGCGATTCCGCGCCGGGTTTACACGCAGAGCCACGTGGACTATCTGGTCGAGGCGATTCTGGAAGTGAACGAGCGCAAGGACAGGCTGCAAGGATTCCGGATCGTTTCCGAGCCGAGATTTTTGCGGCATTTTACGGCCCGGTTTGAGCCGGTTTAGCGCTGTTTACGCAGGAAGAGATATGAAAATGCCTGTGCAGCCGATGTCGGTGACAGATTGGGATGAGGTTCCTTTGACGCGCCATCCTGGTGAAAGAGGATTCGCGACGTGGCGGACGCGCTCCTTCGGGGATATTCGAGTGCGGATGGTGGAATACTCGCATGACTATCTTGCGGATCATTGGTGCGCCAAAGGCCACGTGATTCTGTGCCTCGATGGATGGCTCGATATCGAACTCAAGGACGGGACGCGGCATACGATGCGAGCGGGGCAGAGCTATCACGTGGGAGACGGAGATCCTCCGCATCGCAGCCGGGCGCCCGAGGGAGCGCGGTTGTTCATCGTGGATTGACTTGACGAACCTCTGGCGATGCCCCCGGCTACAATAAGTACTTCCATGGGCATCGACTGGTTCCCGCTATGGCTGAGTTTGCGCGTCGCGGTGATCTCGACGGCGATCGCGCTTGCGCTGGGACTGTGGATCGCATACCTTCTTGCGAACAGGACTTTTCGCGGGAAAGAGGCTGTGGATGCGGCGGTGACGCTGCCGCTGGTGCTGCCTCCAACGGTGCTCGGGTATTATCTTCTGGTGTTGATCGGGCGCGCGAGCCCGGTGGGCAAGGCATGGGAGACGGTATTCGGGTCGCCGCTGGTATTCACCTGGAAAGCGGCGGTGATCGCGGCGCTGCTGCACTCGCTTCCGCTGCTGGTGAAATCGGCGAGGGCAGCGCTTGAAAGTGTCGACCGGACCTACGAAAAGGCGGCACGCAATCTCGGCGCGTCGGAATGGAAACTGTTCTGGCGCGTCACGCTGCCGCTTGCGCGGCGTTCCATCTTCGCGGCGACGGCGCTCGCATTTGCGCGATCCCTGGGCGATTTCGGCGTGACCCTGATGGTGGCCGGAAACATTCCCGGGCGGACGCAGACAGCCGCGGTGGCGATCTATGACGCGTACGAATCGGGCAATAATACGCTGGCTCTGGGGCTGGTGCTGGTGATTTCCTTCGCGGCGCTGGCGATTCTAACGGTGGCGAACCGTGTGGGCGCGCGATGATTCAGGCACGGCTTCGCAAGACATTTCCGCCGCGTCCTGATTCGGCGGGATTCTCTCTCGACGTGGAGTTTCAGGCGGGCGCGGGCGTCACGGTGCTGTTCGGCCCGAGCGGATCCGGCAAGACGCTGACGCTCGATTCGATCGCGGGGTTTGTTCGGCCGGAGGAGGGACGCATCCTGCTCGACGACCAGATTCTGTTTGACGGCGCGGCGCGCGTGCATCTTGCTCCACAGGCTCGAAACTGCGGCTACGTTTTCCAGAACTACGCGCTATTTCCGCATATGACGTTGCGCGGGAATCTGATGTTCGCGGCGGAGCGGAGGCCGCGGCTGGAGCGTCATCGCCGCGTGAATGACCTGATCGAGCGTTTCCGCTTGCAGGATTTCGCGGGACGGCGCCCGCATGAGGTTTCGGGCGGCCAGCGGCAGCGCTGCTCCATTGCGCGCGCGCTGATCGGGGAGCCGAAGCTGCTGCTGCTCGACGAGCCTGCACAGGGATTGGACGCTCCTCTGCGGGCGGAATTGTATGAAATCCTGCGGCAGGTTCGCGCGGAATTCAAAACGCCAGTGCTGCTGATTACGCACGATCTCGAAGAATGTTTCGAACTGGGCGACGAGATGCTGATCCTCCGGGAGGGGAAGATTGTTCAAAGCGGCACTCCGAAAAAGATTCTGGATCAGCCCGCGAGTCTGGAAGTGGCGCGGCTATTGGGCCGGTTTAATCTGATCCCGGCCGAAATTCGCGCTCTCGATCCGGGGCGCAACACAAGCCGGATTTTGATCGGCGAGCACGAACTGGACGGTCCATATTTCCCGGGCCACTTCAAAGGGGATCGGGTCACGGTTTGCGTGCGGCCGGAACAACTGAAGGCGTCGGGACGGAATGGGAGGTTCGGGCGGAATCAAATCCCAGCGGAATTGAATCGGGCCGTCGAGAAGCCAGAGGGAATGCGCCTGGAGTTTGCCGGAGGAATCAAGGTCGATCTGTCTCGCGCAGACTACGAACGCGAGAGCGGCAATCGCGATTGGGTGATTGAATTTCCGGCGGACGCGCTGCGAGTGTTGTGAGTTACTTCGAAGTTTTGCTCCGGCTTGGACGCTTACCGTGATTGTCCGCGGCGAGGGGAAGCTCGCGGAGCATGAGGAGGAAGCTGAAAATCAGCGCGGGCCACACCTGGATGATGACTCGATTGTTCGAAGTGCTCAGGTGCCAGGTGAGTCCGGACATTGTGATCAGATAAACCGCGAAGTCCGCGGCGAGCAATCCGGCGGGGGCGAGAAGCATCCATACCCGCGAGCGGGCTTGGGGCGCGAATCCGAAGGCCCAGGCGAGAATCGCCATCAGGAGAAATGGATGGGCCCACGGCGGTCCCAACTCCCAGAAGTTGCGGGCGAAGGAGGCGAAGATCTCGGACCAGCGGGAAGAGGCCGCAATCATTTGAAACGCTTGCGAAGCGGTGGCGGGAAACATCGATTCTCTCCCTTCGGCGACAAACAGCTTGAACGCGAGCGTGAGAATCAAAACGGGGGCCGCCGCGGCCGCGAAGCATTTTGCGGATCGAAGGCCGCCACGCCATAGGACAGCAACAAAGACGAAAGCGAGAAAAGGAAGTCCTTCGTTTTTTGTCCAGGCGGCCATGGAGGCGAAAACCCCGGCAAGCGCGACCAAGGAAGGGGGCCAGTCCCGCGCGGCTCCGATCGCCAGAACCGCGACGCTCGAGAGCACGAAAAAGCTGAGGGGAATATCGGCATATTGGACGGATGCCTGGGAAACGAATCCCTCTGAGGCGAGAAGCAGCAGGGCGGCAAGCCATGCGAACACCTCGCCTGCAAGGGTCCAGAGAGCCGCTACAAGGGTTGAGATCGTAGCGAGCGTGAAGATGGCACTAAGAGCCGCCGGCGTCGAAGATCGCAGATCGCCCAGCAGGGTCCATGTACGCGCGACGAACGCAGAGACGAGCAAGGGATAACCCGGGTGATTCGTTCCGGTGGCGGGCGAAACGGCGTAATGCCAGGACTGCGGACCGCCCGCGAGATAGCGGGCGCGGATATTCCAGATCGCAGCGGCATCGTAGCCTCCGTCGGGATTCGCGCTGAGAGACTGCGAAAAATCCATGACGACGAGCGCAAACGCGATCAGCGCGGCGATTCGCAATATCCAGATCCAAGAAGGCGGGGCCGCGGTTTTCCGTTCCTGGCGAGGACGCTTGAGGCGAAACAGGAGCGCCACGCCGGCGCCGATGAAAACAGCTTCGGCTCCAATCGTCGAGATACGGCTCGCGACTCCGGCCCAGGTGAGCAGGAAGAAAATCGCGGATGAGATTCCCGCGCCCAAGCCAAGGCCGAGCGGGACTTCGAGCCTCGATTCGAGCGGAGCGAGCAGGCGCACGAAGATCCAGCCGAGCACGAATGCGGGGATCATCGCGAGAAAATCGATCACGGCTGGGTTCTCCGATAGATAACGACGCCGTTGCCGAGGTCGCGAACGACGCGATATCCAGCCTGCGCTCCGCGTTCGGCGAAATTTCCGGGGCGCGCGAAATTGCCGAGCGCCCATTCCGCCGGCAACTTCCCGATGGGCACGATCGCGCGCGGGCGACGGCATACTGCGCGGCCATGTAGGCGATGGAGCCGGTATTTTCGCCGACCGGCATGTCCGTGAGATAGCCGATGACTCCGGTTGCGGGCAGGAGTTCGAGGGCGGCGGCAAATCGCGTCTGGCCCGCAGTGACGCCGTAGGGGTCGGGCGCTTGCTGCGAGGAGAGCTCGTATGACCTCATCGCGGCGGCGATGGCGAGCAAGGCGACGGCGAGGGCGGCCAGCGCGGTCCGGTTCCACATAAGCCTTCAGGATACCGGTAGGATGTGATGCATGACTACTCGCAGACGCATTCTTGCCGGGCTCGGCGCGGCGGTTGCCGCAAGCGCGCAGCGCGGCGGCGCTCCACCGATTCTTCCTGCCGATTCGCCGATCAATCAATTAAAGAGCAGACGATCGGAAGCGAGACCGATCACCGTCGAGGAGCGCAAGGCGCGGCTGGCCCGCGCGCAGGAGCTAATGCATGAGAACAAGATTGACGCGATCGTGCTGACCGGCGGAACATCGCTCGAATATTTCGGGGCGATCCGTTGGGGATTGAGCGAGCGGCTGTTCACGATGGTCGTTCCAGGCAAAGGCGATCCGTTCTATGTTTCACCCGCGTTTGAAGAGGACAGGGCGCGCGAACAGATTGCGCTCGGCCCGGGCGGCAAAGATCCGCGCGTGCTGGTGTGGCAGGAAGACCAGAGTCCCTATGCCCGCGTCGCCGCGGGGTTGAAGGAGCGCGGACTGACGACGGGGAATATCGGAATCGAGGAGACCGTAAAGTTCGTATTCGTGGATGGAATTTCGAAGGCGAATCCGGCGATGAAGATCGTCAGTGCGACGCCGGTGACGGCAGGTTGCAGGATGGTCAAGACGGCTCACGAGATCGAGTTGATGCGGCTGGCTTCGCAGGTGACGCTCCAGGCTTACGAGGCGGCCTGGAAGAGTCTGAAAGAGGGAATGACGCAGAACGATTTTGCGGGACTGGTTTCGGCCGCGCACTCGAAGCTCGGATTTGCGGGCTCGGCAGGGGTGCAGGTGGGCGAATATTCCGCGCTGCCGCACGGGTCGGCGACGCCTCAGGTGATCCGTCAAGGAACGATTCTGCTGATCGACGGCGGATGCCAGGTAGAAGGGTATCACTCCGATCTCAGCCGGACATTCGTGCTCGGCAAAGCAACGGACAAGATGAAGAAGGTTTTCGAGATTGTGCATCAGGCGCAGACGGCCGCGTTGAAGGCGGCGGGTCCCGGTGTTGCGGCGCAGGATGTGGACGCGGCGGCTCGCAAGGTGATCGCCGAGGCGGGGTACGGCGCGAATTACGACCACTTCACGCATCGCGTCGGCCACGGAATGGGAATGGATGGACACGAATGGCCATACCTGGTCCGCGGCAATACGTTGAAGCTTACGCCGCACATGACCTTCAGCGACGAGCCGGGGGTCTACATCAAAGGCGAGTTCGGCGTGCGGCTGGAGGACGATATGCACGTCCTCGAATCGGGCGCGGAGTTGTTTACCCCGCAGAGCAATTCATTAGAGCAGCCCTTCGCATAATAGACACAGATTGGATGGGGCGAGAGGCTGGGATTTGGGGCGGAACTGATCTAGCGGCCTTCGTCGTCGATTGCGATCTTAAGGGCGCGAAGGAATTTCTGATCCTGAGAGGTTAGCTTGATCTTGCCGACCTTGCGGCGTCCGGTTTCGGGCTGATTGTTGAGTTCGATCGTCTCGCCTTCTTCCACGTCGTCGCTATCTTCCCGTTTGTTGAATCCGATGGTCGCTTCCAGAACGAGGAAGACATCGTAGCCGGCGCGTTTAATTTCGCCGATCGCGGCGGCGATGCGGTCGGAATCGGAAAGGGATTCGTTGATGGCGTTTCCCAGTTCCTGCATGAGATCCTTCAATCGATCTTCCAATTGATTCCTCTTTCGCCGGGAACCTAGTCCCCGGAAACCACCTTCAGCATATCACCTGATTCCGCAAGCGGCTATGCTCGGGGCCCAAGTTTTCATCGGCAGAAAAGCACAAGAACGTTAAGGTTCGTTGGAGGCTTCAAAGCATCCTTTGTTAGGATGACATTAAGCAGCGATGGGCCGACTCATCTCGCGTTTTCTCTGGCATGTGGTACCTCAAGTCATACGGCCGCTGCGCGCGCTGTGGAATCAGCTTATAGGATTTATCTTCCTTCTGCTGGCGCTTTCCGGAACAGGTTCCGCGATCATCATTCTTCGCCATTCGAAAGGCGATGGCGAGGACATGGGCCGAATCGTCGTGTCCTTCCTGTTCGCCGCGATCATGGCGTTCTTCAGCATTACTTCATTCCTGCGCGCCCGAAAAATCTCCAGACCCTGATGTGCAAGAAATGATCGAAAAGCAATGACGAACGAGCTTCCCGGCCAGTACCCCTTCACTCGCGGGATTTATCCCGACATGTATCGCGGCCGCACATGGACGATGCGACAGTATGCCGGCTTCGGCACAGCCGAGGAGAGCAACCGCCGCTACCGGTATCTTTTGTCGCAGGGAATCACCGGTCTTTCCGTTGCTTTCGACCTGCCGACGCAAATGGGCATGGATTCGGATCATCCGCTTGCATCGGGCGAGGTGGGCCGCGTCGGCGTCGCGATCTGCTCATTGGCCGATATGGAACGGTTGCTGGACGGAATCCGCCTGGATGAGATCACCACGTCGATGACCATCAACTCCACGGCGGCGATTCTGCTGTCGTTCTATGTCCTGGTCGCGAAGCGTCAGGGAGCGAATCTCCGCAAGCTTTCGGGGACCATCCAAAACGACATTCTTAAGGAGTACATCGCGCGCGGGACCTACATCTATCCGCCGCGCCCGGCGATGCGCATTATCACCGATCTGTTCGCCTGGGCCGGATCCGACCTGCCTGAATGGAACACGATCTCGATCAGCGGGTACCACATTCGTGAAGCCGGATCGACCGCGACGCAGGAAGTGGCGTTCACGCTTGCCAACGCGATCGCCTACGTCGAGGCGGCGGTGAAAGCGGGACTCGCAGTCGACTCATTCGCGCCGCGGCTGTCATTCTTCTTCAACGCGCACAATAATTTTCTGGAAGAGATCGCCAAGTATCGGGCTGCACGGCGGCTGTGGGCGCGCATTATGAAGGAACGATTCGAGGCCAAGAACCCCAAATCAATGATGCTGCGTTTTCATACGCAAACGGCCGGGTCGACGCTGACGGCCCAGCAGCCCGATGTCAATGTTGTCCGGGTCGCGTTGCAGGCGATGGAAGCGGTTCTCGGAGGAACGCAGTCGCTGCATACGAATGCACGCGACGAAGCGCTCGGCCTGCCGACCGAGGAATCGGCGCGCCTGGCCCTGCGGACGCAGCAGATCATCGCCCACGAGACGGGAGTTACCAGCGTCGCCGATCCCTTCGGCGGCAGCTACTACATCGAACAACTCACCGATCAGATCGAGCGCGACGCGGAAGCCTATATTGAACGCATCGATTCGATGGGAGGCACGCTTGCGGCGATCGAAAAAGGCTACATCCAATCCGAAATCCAGAACGCCGCCTACGCCTACCAGCAGGCGGTGGAGCGCAATGAGACGATTGTCGTGGGTGTCAACAAATTCCGGCTGGAGGAAGAGAATCCGCCGGTGACGTTCCGGATGGACCCTGCTCTGGAGCGCCAGCAGATCGATCGTTTGCGCGAACTTCGCGCCTCGCGTCCGGCGGCGATCGTCGAAGAGCGCCTGGACGCGCTGGAGCAAGCGGCCCGCCGCGGCGGCAATCTGATGCCGCGCATCCTTGAGGCGAGCGAATCACTCGCTACGGTCGGCGAAATTTCGGACCGGCTGCGCCGCGTCTTCGGCGAATACAAAGAATCCTGACGCCGCCATAAGGCGCGGCCTCACGATATACAATACAAACGCATGCGACGCATCACGATTTTTCTCTCGCTGATTCTTTGCATCCAGCTTGGCGCGCGCCAACCCGTTCGCGCCCGGCACGGGATGGTGGTTGCACAGGAGCCGATCGCTGCCGACGCCGGACTTCAAGTGCTCAAGAACGGAGGCAACGCTGTCGACGCGGCGGTCGCGGTCGGGTTCGCGCTCGCCGTGACGCATCCTTTCGCGGGAAACATCGGCGGCGGAGGATTCATGCTCATCCGCCTAGCCAATGGCCAGTCTACGTTCATCGATTTCCGGGAGCGGGCGCCCGAAAAAGCGTCGCACGATATGTACCTCGACGGGAATGGGAGGCCGACGCGCGATTCCATCGAAGGGTGGCGTGCTCCCGGCGTTCCCGGCTCGGTGCGCGGATTCGAGCTGGCGCTGCGGAAATACGGACATAAGAAATGGTCCGAGGTCATGCAGCCCGCCGTCGATCTCGCATCCAAGGGGTTTCCTCTCAGCTATTCGACCGCAGAATCGCTCAAAAACGCGAAAAATCTGTCAAAATACGCGGATTCGAAGCGTATTTTTCAGCGCGACGGCAAATACTACGATGCCGACGAAATCTTTAAACAACCTGAACTCGCGGCGACCCTGGAACGCATTCAGAAGAACGGAGCGAAAGAATTCTACGAAGGCGAAACCGCAAAGAAGCTTGCCGACGCGATGGCGAAAAACGGCGGCCTGATCACGCTTTCCGACCTGAAGAACATGACGGCAGTCGAGCGGAAGCCGCTCGTCGGGAAATACAAGGGCTACGAAATCATCACCTCGCCTCCGCCGAGTTCCGGAGGTGTTGGCTTGCTTCAGATAACCGGTATGCTCGAAGGCACGGGGTATGAAAAATCGGGAGCAGGATCGGCAGCAGCGATTCACATGGTCGCGGAAACGATGCGGCGCTATTACGCCGACCGCAACGAATACCTGGGCGATCCGGATTTCATCAAGAACCCCATCGCGGGTTTGCTCGACCCCCTATATCTCCAGAAGCGGCGGGCGACGATTGATCCGAATCATGCCTCGCCGAGCAATGAGATCAATCCGGGCCATCCCAAGGGAAGCGAAGGTACGGAGACCACGCACTTTTCCGTGGTCGATGCCGACGGAAACGCGGTCGCGGTCACATACACGCTAAACGGAGGCTACGGATCGGGCGTCACCGCGCCCGGCCTCGGATTTCTGCTGAACAACGAAATGGACGATTTCGCGGCGAAACCGGGCGAACCGAATATGTTCAATCTGGTCCAGGGCGAGGCCAATTCGATCGCCCCCGGCAAGCGGCCGCTCTCTTCGATGACGCCGACGATTATCTTGAAAGACGGAAAACTGTTCATGACGGTCGGGGCGCCTGGCGGATCGCGCATCATTACGTCGGTCACGGAAGTGGTGCTGAATGTGATCGATTTCGGTATGAACGCACAGGACGCCGTCGATTTCCCGCGCTTCCATCATCAATGGAAGCCCGACAAACTGTATCTGGAACGCGCGATTTCGCCTGACACCGTGGCGATCTTGAAGGCTAAAGGCCACGATGTCGACTATTCGCAGGGAGCCATCGGCGCGCGCGTTGAAGCGATCGTCATTGACGGCGGTTGGATTCAGGGTGGAACCGACGGGCGCGGGACCGGCAAAGCGGTGGGATACTAGGCTCTGCGACTTCTGGCGCTCCGGCGTTTCAGCGTGAAATACCCGCATCCATTCGCGCAGAGACGCAGAAAGCGCGGAGGTGCGCAAAGTTAAAAATGATCCACGGCCTCTCGACTCACCTTTTCGTCAACCACCGCCTGACCACGGTCTGGCTCGAACGCATTTGGAACTCGGGTATCCCGCTCATCGAGATCTTCTGCGCGCGCCAGCACCTGGACTATCGGGACCGCGCTCAGATTTCGGAACTCGGCCACTGGTTCCGCGATGCCGAATTGAAGCTTCATTCCGTTCATTCGCCGATGTACCGGGACGATGTTTGGGGGCGGACCGGACCTGACGCCGTGATCACCATCACGGAGCCGGTGAAGTTCAAGCGCAAATCGATGGTGGACGAGATCAAGCGCGCGCTTGAAATCGCCGAGACGATTCCGTTTCGTTATCTCATCCAACATATCGGCGTGGCCGGGGAAGAGTACGACGAACGGAAGCTCGACGCGGCCTTCACCGCGCTGGAGGAGATCAATCTGTTTGCGCGCCAGCGGGGGGTTGAAGTGCTCCTTGAAAACACACCGAACGCCTTATCCAGCGCCGAGCGTCTCATCATGTTCCTGGAAACAACGCATCTCGAACTGAACTTCTGCCTCGATGTTGGCCACGCCAACGCGAATGAAGGCGTTGACCCGGCGTTTCGCCTGATGAGGAACCGTCTGCGTTCGACCCACATTCATGACAATAATGGAATAGACGATTCGCATCTGTTTCCGCTAATTTCCGAAGGCGGAACCATCGACTGGGGACGCACCATGGATTCGCTCCGTACGCTGGACGTTCCGTTGGTTTTGGAATTGAAAGAGGTCCCCGGCCTGGAGCATCCATTGGATGCGGTTCGTGAATCGCTGGATCGTCTTGAAAGTGCAAAGTCCCAGAATGAGTCCTGAACCTTCAATTCAGCGCATAACAATCGCGCAGGCCGGGCGCCACGCGGGTGAATCGGTGGAAATCGCAGGCTGGCTGTACAATCTCCGCCGCAGCGGAAAAATCTGTTTCCCGCAGGTCCGCGACGGCTCGGGCATTATGCAGTGCGTCGCCGTCAAGAGCGCGCTGCCGGAAGAGCTCTTCGAAAAACTGAAGGACCTGACGCAGGAATCTTCTCTTATTATTCGTGGCAAGATCCGGGCCGAACAGCGCGCTCCGGGCGGTTACGAAATGGATGTGGAAGGAGCCGAAATCCTCCAGCGCGTGCCGGAATCTGACCCATATCCGATCACTCCCAAGGATCACGGCATCGATTTCCTGATGGACCATCGCCATCTCTGGCTCCGCAGCCGCCGCCAGCATGCGGTGCTCGGCGTCCGGCACGAAGTCATCAAGGGAATTCGCGACTATTTCGATTCCAACGGATTTGTTCTGGTCGATACGCCGATTTTCACGCCGTCCGCCTGCGAAGGCACGTCGACGCTGTTTGAAGTGAACTATTTCGACGACGAAAAAGTCTATCTCACGCAGTCCGGGCAGCTCTACAACGAGGCGACGTGCGCCTCTTTTGGCAAGACGTATTGCTTCGGCCCGACCTTCCGCGCCGAGAAATCAAAAACGCGGCGTCATCTCACCGAGTTCTGGATGGTCGAGCCCGAGATGGCCTACGCCGACCTCGAGGACGTGAAGCGTGTCGGCGAAGAGCTGGTTTGTTTCGTGATCGGCCGCGTCCTGGAAAATCGCCGCGAGGATTTGAAGGTCCTGGAGCGCGACGTGGCGAAGCTTGAATCGATCAAGGCTCCGTTCCACAGCATGAGCTACGACGATGCCGTGAAGAAACTCCAATCCAAGGGCAGCGAGATTCAATGGGGCGGCGATTTCGGCAACACCGACGAAACTCTGCTCACCGATGATCTGGATCGCCCGGTGATGGTTGACCGCTACCCGACCGAGGTCAAGGCTTTCTACTTCCAGCCCGACGCGAATCGTCCCGAACTGGCCCTGGGTGTCGACTTCATTGCCCCTGAAGGCTATGGCGAAATCATTGGCGGCGGTCAGCGCATCCACGATTTGGATCTTCTGCTAAAGCGTCTGGAAGAACACAGGCTCCCGCGTGAGGCATTCGACTGGTACATCGATCTGCGCAAATACGGTTCCGTACCCCATGCCGGCTTTGGTATGGGCGTCGAGCGTTTCGTCTCGTGGATGTGCGGATTGGAACATATTCGCGAAACCATCGCTTTCCCCCGAATGCTCTATCGCACGCGTCCGTAGTAACTTCGAAGATAAACACTCTCCCTGCCCTGGCCCAGGTGCAATGAACCATTCTAGAATTGTGTTGTCGATTCCCGGGTGATTCAAACGTCGTCACATTAAGGAGAGCTACGCAATGAGCAAAGTACGAGTCTTGGTCGGAACCCGCAAAGGGGCGTTTATTCTCGAGTCCGACGGAAAACGTGAAAAATGGGACGTCAGCGGGCCCCACTTCGCTGGTTGGGAAATGTATCACCTGAAAGGATCTCCCGCCGATCCGAATCGCATCTATGCATCGCAATCCAGTGGCTGGTTCGGCCAGCTCGTCCAACGATCCGACGACGGCGGTAAGACCTGGACTCCGGTTGACAACAAATTCGCCTACGAAGGCGTTCCCGGCACGCATCAGTGGTATGACGGCACTCCGCATCCGTGGGAATTCAAACGCGTCTGGCACTTCGAGCCTTCGCTGACCGATCCTGATACGGTCTATGCGGGAATCGAAGACGCGGCGATCTTCAAAACCACCGACGGCGGCAAGAGCTGGAAAGAACTCCCCGGCCTGCGCGGCCACGGCTCTGGCCCGCGGTGGCAGCCTGGAGCGGGGGGCATGTGCCTCCATACGATTGTGATCGACCCCTCGAATCACAACCGGATTTATCTCGCGATTTCCGCGGCGGGCGCATTCCGATCGGACGACGCGGGCCAGACGTGGAAGCCGATCAATCGCGGCCTCGTCTCCAACTTCATCCCTGAGCCGACCGCCGAGGTCGGCCACTGCGTGCATCGCATCGCATTGCACAAATCACGCCCGAACACTTTGTTCATGCAGAAGCATTGGGACGTGATGCGAACCGACGACGGCGGCGAAAACTGGACCGAAGTCAGCGGCAACCTTCCCACCGACTTCGGTTTCTGCATCGACGTCCACGCGCACGAGCCGGAGACGGTCTACGTCGTACCGATCAAGAGCGACAGCGAGCACTATCCGCCCGATGGAAAACTTCGCGTCTATCGCAGCCGCTCTGGCGGAAATGAATGGGAGCCTCTCACGAAAGGTCTGCCCCAGGAGAACTGCTACGTCGATGTCCTGCGCGAAGCAATGGCCGTTGATCAACTCGATTCCTGCGGCGTCTACTTCGGCACCACGGGAGGCCAGGTCTACGCTTCGGCCAACTCAGGCGACACCTGGAACCCGATCGTGCGCGATCTTCCCGCGGTTCTTTCCATCGAAGTTCAGACACTCCAGTGAGCACCATCCGGGTCACGCTTCCGGCGCATTTGCGCACTCTGGCCGGCGTCGGAAGCGAGCTGCAATTAAACGTCGAAGGCGCCGTGACCATCCGGTCCGTTCTCGATGCGCTCGAGTCCGCATTCCCGATGCTTTGCGGCACCATTCGAGATCACGGCACCTTGCAGCGCAGGCCGTTCGTCCGTTTCTTCGCCTGCGAACAGGACCTCTCTCACGATCCCGTGGACAGTCCTCTGCCGAAGGAAGTCGTTTCCGGCAAGGAGCCTTTCATGGTCATCGGGGCGATAGCCGGTGGAGCGCTTCCCTAGCCTGCGATAATTGAGATTGCCGCCAGTATCCCGCATGCGTCAGTCTCAAATCGCCATTATCGGCGCCCCGATGGACCTCGGCGCCGGCCGCCGCGGTGTCGATATGGGCCCCTCCGCGTTGCGGCTCGCCGGACTCAACGAAAAGCTCGCATCGATCGGCTACGAAATTCAGGACTTAGGAAATATCGTGGTCGATCAGCCCGAAAATCAGCATCCCGGACCCGCGAACGCCCGTTATCTCGCGCAGATCGCGCACTCCTGCTCACGTCTCGCATCGATGGTTGAACAAGCCGCCGCCGAAAAGCGCGTTCCCCTGGTCCTGGGCGGTGATCATTCGGTCGCCGTCGGAACGGTGACCGGGATGTCGCAGCACTTCCGCAAACAAGGCCAGAAAATGGGGCTGATCTGGATCGACGCGCACGCCGACATGAACACGCCTGAATCGAGCCCCAGCGGCAATGTTCACGGCATGCCTCTCGCCTGCATCATCGGTCTCGGACCGGAGGAACTCGTATGCCTGGGTGGTTACAGACCCAAAGTCGAGCCGTCGAATGTTTCTATTGTCGGCCTGCGCAGCGTGGATGAGATCGAGCGGCTCAACGTCCGCGATACGGGCGTCCATGCATTCACCATGCGCGACATCGACGAACGCGGACTGCGCAGCGTGATGCAGGAAGCGATCGATCACGCTTCAAGCGGCACGGCCGGATTGCATCTTTCCTTCGACATGGACGCGGTCGACCCGCAGGAAGCTCCCGGCGTCGGCACACCCGTCCGCGGCGGAATCACGTACCGCGAAGCGCACCTGGCCATGGAAATCGTCTGCGATTCCGGCAAAATGGCTTCAATGGAGCTGGTTGAGGTGAATCCCGTTATTGATGAAGTCAACCGAACGGCGTTGCTGGCCGTCGAATTAGTCATGTCAGCGATGGGAAAAAGGATCTTGTGAAAACACGAGTTGCAGTTTTGTACGGCGGCCGGACGGGCGAGCACGAGGTTTCGCTACGCTCCGCGGAATCGATCATGCATGCTCTCGATCCCGCGCGTTATGAGGTAGAGCGCATCCTGATCACGAAAGACGGCCGCTGGATGCCGCGTGCGATCTCGCCCGATCCCAAAGCCAACGAAGGGATCGACGTCGTCTTTCCCGTCCTGCACGGAACCTTCGGCGAAGACGGCACAGTCCAGGGTCTGCTTGAACTGGCGGACCTGCCTTATGTCGGCGCAGGCGTGCTCGCATCCGCGGTTTCAATGGACAAAGACATCATGAAGCGACTGATGATGGAGCGCGGACTTCCCGTCGTCGAATACATCAGCGTGCGCCGCAATCAGATCCGGCGCGAGGAAATCTGCGGAAAATTTCCATTTCCCGTCTTCGTCAAGCCTGCGAACCTGGGGTCCTCCGTCGGAGTTTCGAAGGCTAAGAGCTGCGAGGAACTGCTGGCCGCGCTTGAATCGGCGTCGCAATTCGATCGCAAAATCATCATCGAGCGCGGGATCAAAGGACGCGAGTTCGAATGCTCCGTTCTCGGTAACGACAATCCGGTGGCTGCCGTTCCGTGCGAGATCATCCCTTCGCGCGAATTTTACGACTACGAGGACAAGTACATCCTCAATCAGGCGCAGACGATCGTTCCGGCCGATCTCACGCCGGCGCAAACCGAAACAGTTCGCCGTCTCGCCGTCGAATGCTACAAGGCCGTCGATTGCGAAGGCATGGCTCGCGTCGATTTTCTGCTTGAAGGATCGACCGGCAAGTTCTACATCAACGAGATCAACACCATTCCCGGGTTCACGTCCATCAGCATGTATCCCAAAATGTGGGAAGCGGCCGGGCTCCCCTATTCAGAACTCGTCGATCGCTTGATCGAACTCGCGCTCGACCGCCATCGCGCCAGACAGGCCACGCGCTTTACCAGGTAACTATGCGCTGGTTCGCAGTTCTCCTGCTGCTTTCCCCTTTGGCTTTCGCCGGCGACGATCCCGCGGAGCAAATGGCCCGCGAGCTGAAGAAAGTGATCGACGTCTACAACGCGCTCGATCGCGACAACGCCGATCCCATCCCGCCCGAGATTGCTTTTTTCCAAGGCGCCATTCCTGGAATGCTTCGCACGCTCGACCCGCACTCGATCTTCTTCGACCCCGGCCAATACGACCAGTTGAAGCAGATGGAAAAAAGCGAGCATAAAGGATTCGGCACCATCGTCAGCGTTCTCCCCGGCCGCGTGATCGTTTTGCAGGCCGCTCCAGGCAGCCCGTCGGCGAAAGCCGGACTCGCGCCCGGCGATGAAATTCTTGCAATCAACGGATATGTTCTTGCGCGCCTCGAATTCGAGCAGCTCGTCCAGTTGCTTACCGAAGCGCGCCAGCACGAAGCCATCCTCGACGTGCGGCGCTCCGGCAACGCCCGCCTGATGCGAATGACGTTGACGCCCGAGCTGATGGACACCCCCAGCGTCGACCGCGCTTTCATCCTCACCGGCAATATCGGGTACATCCGCGTGACCAGCTTTGATCAGAACACCGGGAAACTGGTCAAGGAGACGATAGAAAAACTGGGCGGCGAGAATCTCGGGGGACTCGTGCTTGATCTGCGCGACAATCCCGGCGGGGTCGCGCAGGCGGCGCTCGAAACGGCAGCTCTCTTTCTCAAACCCGGTCAGGTCATCTTTTCCATCAAAGGCCGCGCCCAAAAGACCGAAGAGGTGCGCGTTCCCAAGGAAGCGACGCCGTACAAATTCCCCGTCTCGATCCTCATCAACGGAAAAACCGCGAGCGCTTCCGAAATCGTCACCGGCGCTTTACAGGATCACGACCGCGCCTCGGTTTTCGGCCAGCCGAGCTTCGGCAAGGGCCTTGTTCAGAACGTCTATCCTCTTTCGAACAACACAGGCGTCGCGCTCACCGTCGCGTTCTACTACACGCCGAGCGGACGATCCATCCAGCATCCTCTTCAGGGCAGCACGCTTGAATCCACGGCTGCATCGATGAAAGGCACATACCACACCGACTCCGGGCGCGAAGTTCACGGCGGCGGGGGGATCGAGCCCGACGAGATTGTGCTTCCGCCCGAGATGGATCGTTTGTCGATGGTCCTCGACGCGAGCGCCGCGCTGACAAACTTCGCCAACGACTACGTTCATGCCCACAAGATCCCCGAAAACTTCGAGGTAACCCCCGAAATCCTCGATGAACTCCAGGTGTTCCTCTCGGCTCGCGACATTCGCCCGTCCGTCGGCGATTGGCTCAATCACCGCCAGTGGATCCAGAATCGCGTGAAACAGGAAATCATGACCCTCAGCTTTGGCGTAGCCAAAGGCGACGAAATCGAGATGCAGCGCGATCCTGTGGTTCGGCGCGCGTTGGAAAAACTCCAAAAAAAATAATCGCACCGATCCTTCTCGCGGCAAGCAGACCGACTCTCGTACCATGAATGATTCAGTCCATCGATGAAGTTCTTCGCCGTCATCCTCGCCCTCACCGCGCTCAGCATCCTGGCATCCTGGTACTGCTTTCAACACGGATATACGCTTTATTACGGCGATGCCGAAGCGCACCTCAACATCGCGCGCCGCGTCCTTGATTCGCGCACGCCCGGGCCGGAACAACTCGGCACGGTTTGGCTCCCTCTGCCGCACATTCTGATGATTCCTTTCGCGATGCGCGATCCGTGGTGGAAAAACGGACTCGCGGGAGCAATTCCCTCGATGCTGTGTTTCGTGGCCGCGGGAGCATTTCTATTTGCCGCCGCCCGCCGCGAATTTTCGTCGACGGCCTCTCTGGCCGCTGCCGCCATCTTCGCGCTCAACCCAAACATTCTTTATCTCCAGTCGACGCCGATGACGGAGCCTTTGTTTGCCGCATCGCTCCTCGCAATGCTCTGGGCGACCTTGTGGTTCCGCGATTCACAAGACATCTGGCCGATTCTGATCGCGGGCGCAGCCTCGAACGCGGCATCGTTCACACGTTATGAAGGCTGGTTTCTGATTCCTTTCGCCGCGTTGTATCTTTGGCTGGTCGCGAGGAAGAAATGGCATGCGATGCTGTTCGGAGCACTCGCAGCGCTCGCGCCCCTCGCCTGGCTCCTGCACAATCAGTACTACTACAGCAACGCTTTTGAGTTTTATAACGGTCCGTGGTCGGCAATGGCCATCTACAAGCGGCAACTTGAAGGAGGCATGCAGCCTTATCCAGGCGATCACGACTGGCGCGCGGCGATCCGATATTACGTCACCGCGGCACGGCTCGTCACCGGATGGCCCGTGCTCATCATGGGATCCCTCGGCGCCTTCGCCGCGTTATGGAAACGCGCATGGTGGCCCATCGTTCTGCTCTCGCTGCCGCCGCTGTTTTACGTGTGGAGCATGTATTCCTCGGGCACGCCGATCTTCGTGCCCACGTTATGGCCGAACAGCTACTACAACACTCGCTACGCCGTTACGGTTCTCCCCCTTCTCGCCTTCGGATCGGCGGCGATCGCCGACATCCATTCGAAAAAGCTCAGAGCCGCGGCTGCCGCGATCGTTACAGTCATCGCCCTCACCGCGTGGATCCCCGGACCTCCGATATGCTGGAAAGAATCTGAGGTGAACTCAACTGCCCGCCGCGCCTGGACTGCCGAAGCCGCTAAATTTCTTGCGGAAAATTACCAGCCCGGTTCGGGCATTCTCTTCCCGTTCGGCGACATGACTGGAACTCTCCGTCAGGCCGGAATCCCTCTGCGCGAAGGATTGCATGAGGGCAACGAAGCCACCTGGCTCGGCGCGATCAGGCGACCGGATCTGTTCCTGCGCGAAGAATGGGTCATCGGATTCGCAGGCGACGACGCGACTACTGCCGCGCTGAGAGCTGACCGGCGCGGACACCATTATCAAGTTGTGAAAAGAATCTTCACCAAGGGAGCACCGGTCGTCGAGATCTGGCAACGTCAATGAAAATTCCCTTCACCAAAGCGCATGGCGCGAGCAATGACTTTCTGCTGTCATGGAGGGGCGAAATCCCGGAAGAGGTCGATCTAGCGAAAGCCGCCCGCGCGATTTGCAATCGCCACACGGGAGTTGGCGCCGACGGCTGGCTCGTGCTCACTCCCACGGCAACGGCTGACGTCGCGATTCAGTTGTACAATTCCGACGGTAGTGTAAGCGAGCTTTCGGGGAATGGCACGCGCTGCGTCGCCGTATACCTTCTCGAAAACGGAATGGCGGGCGAGACCGTCCGCATCTCCACCGCCGCGGGTCTGAAAGAGTTGAAACTGGTCTCCCGTAACGGTCACACGTACTTACTCGAGATGAACATGGGGAAGGCGCGGATAGACGAATTGCGATCCTCGCTCGGGGTCGGAGATGCTGCCGCCGATGCGACCATCTTGAACGTCGGCAATCCGCAATGCGCGGTTTTCGTAAGAAATTTTGAATTCGACTGGCGCGCGGCGGGTGCCGCAATCGAGCGCCATTCCAAATTTCCGAACCGCACAAATGTGTCATTTGTGTTCGTAAAGGGCCGCCACGCGCTCGACGTGAGGTTTTGGGAACGCGGCGCGGGTGAGACAATGAGTTCTGGGACGGGCTCGACCGGAGCAGCCGCTGCCGCGGTCGCACGTGGGCTCGCCGAAAGTCCGGTAGAAGTGCAGACGCCGGCGGGTCCGCTCACTGTTCGCTGGGAAGATGAGACGATCTTTCTGGCTGGACCCGCGGAAATCATCGCCAGCGGCGACTTCTATCTGGACGCATAGGAGGACTGTTGAGTCACGCACAAAAGCTGCGAGCCAAGATCGAATCGCGTGTAGCGCGAGTTGGCGTGGTTGGGCTGGGATATGTCGGGCTGCCGCTAGCCGTAGAGTTCGCGCAGGCTGGCTTTCAGGTCACCGGAATCGACATCGACAAGGACAAAGTCGCGAGGCTGAACAGCGGCACGTCGTACATTCAGGACATTCCGACTTCTGTATTGAAACCTCTGGTCGATTCGGGCAGACTGCGCGCGAGCGCCGATTTCGCGGCCGTGACCGGGATGGACACGATCAACATTGCCGTGCCCACGCCGCTGCGGAAAACCAAAGATCCCGACATGAGCTATATCGTCAACGCTTGTCGCGAGATCGAAAAGTATTTTCATGCCGGCACGCTCGTCATTCTCGAATCCACTACTTATCCGGGTACCACGGACGAGCTGATGCTGCCGATGCTCGAAAAGCCAAATTTGAAGGTCGGCGAGGATTTCTTCCTATGTTTTTCTCCGGAACGCGTCGACCCGGGCAATCCAAAATTCCAAACGAAAAACATTCCTAAAGTCGTCGGCGGCATCACTCAAGCATGCACTGAAATGGGCGCGCTCTTTTATGGCCAGGCGCTCGAACGAGTGGTTCCGGTGAGTTCGACGCGCGTCGCCGAAATGGTGAAGCTGCTGGAGAACACTTTTAGAATGATTAACATCGGGTTGGTCAACGAGATCGCGCTGATGTGCGACAGGATGGACATCAACGTCTGGGAAGTCATCGAAGCCGCTGCCACTAAACCCTTTGGATTCATGCCTTTTTATCCCGGTCCGGGTCTCGGCGGCCACTGCATCCCCATCGATCCCTTTTATCTTTCGTGGAAAACGAAGCAGGCAGGAATCGAGGCCCGGTTCATTGAGCTGGCCGGGTATATCAATGGACAGATGCCGCATTTTGTCGTAGATAAGGTGCAAAATGCGCTAAATGAGCACGTAAAGCCCCTGAAAGGTTCGCATGTGCACGTGCTTGGCGTGGCGTACAAACGCGACATCGACGACGTACGCGAGTCGCCGGCGCTCGACATTATCCATTTGCTTGAAAAGCGGGGAGCGAAAGTCACTTACAGCGATCCATTTGTCCCCAAGCTTCGCGCGGACGGATTTCTTCCGCACCCGATGGAAGCGGTCGATGCGATGGAGGCGTCTGCCGCGGCCGATTGCGTTGTGATCGTAACCGATCACAAATCATTCGACTATCCATGCATAGTGGAGGCTGCGAAGCTCATCGTTGACACTCGTAATGCCCTCAAGGGTCATGCTTCGGAAAAGATCGTCCGTTTGTAGGACGGCGGCACTCGAGATGCATTCCGAACTCGCGTGTTTTGGGCTGTTGTTCTCTTTGCGTTTCTATCCAACGACGTAGTCACTTCAGTAGATATTCTAGGCGCCAGTCCCGATGTGAAGCTAGCGACACAGGTGGGCGATCCGGTAGACGCCGAAGCCATCCGTCGCGATGTGCGCGAGCTTTGGAGCCTGGGCCGATTCGAGGACATCCGCGTCGAGACGGCGCCTCACGGCGGCGGTACCGCCGTGATGTTCCGAGTTGTCCCGTCGCCTGTACTGCGGCTGCATGACGTTCGAATCGAGCCGGCGTCCTATGCGCTGAAGGTCAAGCCGCCCGAAGGGACGCCGCTGAATCCGATGCGCGCGCATGAAATTGCCGCGCAGGCGCGAGCGCAGCTCGAGAGTCACGGATATGTAAATCCGCAGGTGGATTGGGAGTTCGTGCCGTTTGCGAAAGGGCTGGCTGATCTCAAGTTGACGGTCCGCGCAACGGATCCGGTGCGCGTCAGGCAGGTCAATTTTTCCGGCAACACCGCGCTCGACGAGAGCGGCCTGCGGCATCAGCTTCAGGCGCTGCATACGCGCCGGATTCTGTTCTGGAAACTGGCGCCCTCCTACAGCGAGGGAGCCGTGCAGGCGGATCTGGCGCGAATCACATCTGCCTATCTTGCAAAAGGATATTTCGATGTACAGATCCGCGCGGATGAACCGGAGTTCCACGCCGGCAAAGCGAATCTCACCATCGCGATTGACGCGGGCGCGCACTATGAGGTTCGCAATCCAATCGATTGCGCAAGCCTTCTTGCGAAGCGTCGCGAGGCACAGCATGACGGTGTGCTGGATTTTGCAGTCCGCGCGGAGCTTCAAGGGGACGAACTGAAGACCTTCATCGACCGCGGCGCGGCCTATCGCGTGAGGCGGATCAGTTTTTCGGGAAACCGCCATTTTAGCGATACCACGATTCGCAGGAATTTCGCGCTGGACGAGGCCGAGCCGTTCGACGAGTACAAACTGCGCAAAAGCCTCGCACGGTTGAACCGGACGAGTTTCTTTGAGCCCGTAGACGTGAAGGATGTCGCAATTTCGCCGCGCGAGGCAAACGGCGAAGTCGATGTGAGCGTCCGGTTGAGGGAGCGTAAGCGTGGAAAATGGGCATTCTCAGGGCCCGTCGGGCCTCCGAGCATCGGCGGGCCGCTTCAGCTCTCGATCAATTCACGGGTGCCGTGGTTATCATCCTTTGCGGTGGGAATCACGGTGGTTGCGCTGCATCCGCCGTTGTACGGAATCATTCCCGTGAAGAGCTTCATCCCGATTGCGGTGCTTCAGCGGCCGTTCGATCCGGGAAGCGGATGGCTGTCGGGATTTGCGGTTGCTCCGCAGCTCGGCTGGAGCTACACCGCGATCACTTACACCGCGACGCAACTGAAGGAGCGGCTGACGCCAATTCTCGAAGGGGATCACGGATTGACTACAGAGCTGCCGGTGACGATGGAGACGCGGAGCGGCGAAAAGACGATGATTTGCGAGCCGCCGAATCCACGGTTCTGGGTCGCGCGCCATTCGTTGGTGCTGGGGCTGCATCTGCTGGCCGCGATTCCGTCGCTTTAACCTACTCGTGGCGCAGAGCGGAGAGCGGGTGGATTCGAAGCACGCGCAACGCCGGGAGCACGCTTGCGGCCAGCGACACTATAACCAGCAGCAGTGCGACCGTTGCGTAAATCGACGTGTCTGACTTCGCGTAGAGGAACTGCGCGAGCAGGCGCGTCCCGTAGATTGAGAGAACGATGCCAATCGTCCCGCTCGCGCCAACGAGGAAGGCGGCGCGAGTCAGGAGCAGGCGGAGAATGTTCGCAGGACGTGCGCCAAGCGCCATTCTGATCCCGATCTCGCGCGTGCGTTGCGCGGCGGAATAGGCAAGCAGGCCATATAGTCCGAGCGCGCACAGCAGCGCCGCGAGCCCGCCCATCGCGGTCAAGGCGCCGGTTGAAAAGCGAAGAGGCGCGAGCGGAAAATCGAGGATCGCGCCGAGCGGTTCGGCGTCAAAGACCGCGAGTTCAGGATCTAACGATGCGATGGCGCGCCGCGCATTCCGGAGAGCCTCCTCTGCCCTGAGGTGAGTGCGCAAGACGACGCAGATCGTGCTGTTGTACTGCTGCTCGATCGGCTGCCACATGGCAAGCTGGGAAGCCTCTGTTACTGTCTCGTACTTTCCGTTCTCAGCGATACCGACGATTTGCCATAGATCGCCGTGGGGCCCGATCCGGATCCGTTTCCCAATCGGGTCCTGACCGGGAAGCATTTTGTCCGCGAACGCCTGATTCACGATGATGACCTTAGGAGCGCCCTCGCGATCGCGTTCGTCGAAATCCCGGCCAGCGATCAGGCGCGTGCCCAAAGCGGCGAGATATCCCGGACCAGATTGATAAATGATCGCCGTGGTGAGCTCGGTAAGCTTTGCCGGAGGACGACCTTCAAGATCGACACTCGACCACGATTGATCGATGGAGAGTGGGATGGAACTGGAGATTCCAGCCGCTTCGACGCCTGGAAGCTGCCGGATTTTCTCGATCAGCTCACGTTGAAATTTGCGGCCGCGCTCCCGTGAGTAGCCTTGCATGGCGACGTCGGTTTTCAAGGTGACAGCGTGACCCGCATCGAATCCGAATCGAAGTGTGAGGGTCTGTTTCAGTGTTTGGATCATAGTGACGGACCCGGCCAGCAGAATCGCGCACACGGCCACCTGAATGCCGACATAAACGTCGCGGAGATGCACGCCGCGCGCGAGTCCAGCGGCGGTTTCGTTCTTGAGCGCCGGAGCCACGTCGATGCGCGCTGCGCGCAATGCGGGAATGATTCCCGAAAGCATCGCGGCTGCCAGCGCCGCGAGAATTCCGAATGCATAGACGCGCCAATCAGGCGTGAATCGCGCGACCGGAAACTGATTTGAGGGAATCCACGCTTGGATCGCATCGCTGAGCCACACGGCCGCGATCAATCCGAGTACTCCGCCCGCGGCGCCCAATACGATCGTTTCCGCGAGCATGAGCCGGACGATGACGCCTCGCCCCGCTCCGATGGCCAAGCGTATCGCCATCTCTTTTCGCCGGTCGGCTGCGTACGCCAGAACGAGTCCCGAAAGATTCGTGCACGCGACGAGCAGCGTCATCAGGGCCACGGTAAGCAGGGCCAGACCCATGCCGAGAACCGGGCCGCGCAAGAGATTGCCGAGCAGGCCCGGAGAGGACAGGCGGATGATGAAATCGTCATTCACTTCGGGATGCTCGCGGGCCATCGAATCGGCGGTCACGCGAAGCGATGCCTCGGCCTGTTCTTGGGAAAGGCCGGGCTTCAATCTGGCGATCAGCCATGCGTTGAAAGCCGTGCGGGACGTCCGCCAGTCGCGGCCTTCGATGATTTGGATCACGGAGAAGGGAACCCAGATCTCGGCGTTAAACAGACGCTCTGTTCCGATGAATCCCGGCGGCGCGACGCCCGCGATCGTGAAGGTTTCACCGTTGATCTTGACGCTGCGCCCGATCACGTTGGGATCGGATGCGAACTGGCGCTGCCACAATCCGTACCCGAGCACCGCGACCGGGCTCGGAGCCGCGCCGTCATCCCGAGGTGTGAAGAATCTTCCGATGGAGGGCGCGATCCCGAGAGTCTCAAAATAGTTTCCCGAGACCAAATAGCCCCAAATGCGCGTACTTTGACCGGTGAGGCTCATCGCCATTGGCATGACCCGCATCGCGGCAAGATCGGAGAACGCCTGGTTTCGATCTCGGATATCAAGGTAATTCGGATAAGACATGTTGGGGCTTGACTGCCGCTTCCCAAAATTGAGCGTGACCACGCGAGCCGGGTCAGCGATGGGAAGGGGCTTGATCAGAAAGGCGTTGACGAAGGTAAAGATCGCTGCGTTGAATCCTACACCCAGGGCAAGTGTGGCCAGTGCGATCACCAGAAATCCCGGCCTCGACATCAGCCGGCGAGTGGCGTAAACCAGGTCCTTCCAGAGCGGCATACGGGCCAGGGAGCAACTCGACATCCAGAATGGACCCAGGATTTTCGCAGATCCGGGCGTCCGATCGTCCCGAGGCTGGGAAACACTGTTCGCGATCGAACAGCTTTCCTTATAGAGTAAGGATTAATGGATGCTTACGCTCCCACGGCCAAGACGCAACTGCGCCGCTACCCGGTGCGCGGAGTTTTCGACAAAGAGAAAGTCCACGCGATTCTCGACGAGGGATTCCTGTGCCACGTCGGATTCGTCGTGGACGGCCAGCCCTACGTGATTCCGACTGGTTACGCCCGCTCAGGCGATCAGATTTTCATTCACGGATCGGCTGCGAGCCGGATGCTCCGCGCGCTGGACGATGGCGTGGATGTTTGCGTCACGGTCACGCTGTTGGATGCATTTGTGCTGGCCCGGTCGGGATTTCATCACTCGATGAATTATCGATCGGTGGTGGTGCTGGGTCGCGCGAGGCTGGTGACGGATCCGGACGAGAAGATCGCGGCACTGCAATGCTTCACGAATCACATCGTGCCCGGGCGCTGGGAGGAAGTGCGTCCGCCGACCGAACAGGAAGTGAAGGCGACCAGCGTGCTCGCATTGAAGCTTGATGAAGTCTCGGCGAAGATGCGCTCAGGTCCGCCGATCGACGACGAAGAAGATTATTCGCTTCCCATTTGGGCCGGCACGGTGCCGGTCCGTACGCAAATCGGCGAGCCTGTTCCGGACGGCCGCGTGCCGCCGGAAGTCGCGCCCATCGATCCAACTCGTTTTATTCGATGATTGCTACACTTCTGTCGCTTTGCCTTGCGATCGACGACGTTCCGCCTACTCCCAAGCAGGCGGTTACTGACGAATATCACGGCGTCAAGGTGGCCGCCGAATACCGGTGGCTGGAACCCGCCGCAAGTCCCGAGTGCGCGAGTGGAGCGCGAAGCAGAACGCGCAGGATGCCGATGTATTTAGTTTCTTATTTGATCAACTCGGAATAAAGTAACTCTCGCCGATGCTGTTGCGGAGTTGTTTTTCGCGTAAAGTCAAAACATGTTTGCGGGGCAGGAGATGTCAAGCCACCTGGTCCTCTCGATTCTGATTGTTTTCGGAACGGCGAAGATCTTCGCGGAAATCTTCGAACGGCTGAAGCAGCCTGGAATTGTGGGAGAAATTCTCGCCGGAGTGATCGTCGGTCCGAGCGCGCTCGGATGGATTGCGCCGAACGAGATCATGTCGACGCTCGCCGAAGTGGGGTTGATGTTTCTGCTGTTTCAGGTCGGCCTGGAAGTGAATATGCGGGAAATTCTGGCTGTCGGCGGGACCGCGGTCACGACGGCCCTGGCCGGGGTGATCGTGCCATTTCTCACGGGATGGGGAATTTGGATCCTGACCGGACGCGGACAGATGGAATCGATTTTCGTCGGCGCGGCGATGACGGCGACGAGCGTCGGAATTACAGCGCAGGTTCTTTCGGCGCGAGGATTGTTGTCGCGCACCGCCAGCCAGATTATTTTGGGCGCGGCGGTGATCGACGATATTCTCGCTCTGCTCGTGCTCGGCGTGGTGAGCGGTGTCGCTCACGCGAATGTCAATATTCTCGAACTCATTCTGACACCGTTGTTTGCAGTCGCTTTTATTCTGATCGTAGTTCGCTGGGGCAGCATAACGGCCGGCGCCGTTCTGCGCCGGTTCGACGGCCGATTGCGAATCGGGCAGGAAGCGTTCGTGATCACCATGATTCTGCTGTTCGGACTGGCGGCTTTATCCGAGCAGGCGGGGGTCGCGGCGATCACGGGAGCTTTCCTTGCAGGAAGCGCATCGGGCGAAGTCCTGCCGGAACGCGTTCGTGAACAAACGAAGGGGATCGCCGAGCTGTTCGTTCCCTTTTTTCTTGCCGGAATCGGCTTGCGATTCAATCTGAGCGAGTTCGGCGATCGCGGAACCCTTCTGATTGCGGGCATACTTCTCGCCGGAGCGGTGCTCTCGAAGGTGATCGGATGCGGATTGGGAGCGATGCGCTACGGACCGGCGGTCGCGCGCCGCGTGGGGCTCGGGATGATTCCCCGCGGCGAGTTTTGTATCGTCGCCGCACAGATCGGATTGAGACTCAAGGTCATTTCCGCCGATACCTACGGAGTGATCGTGTTTGTCGCAGTGGCGACCACGATGCTCGCGCCGCCGCTCGTGCAAGCCGCATTTCCCACGGAAGAACCTGAACCTGTAGCCGTCCCTTGATCGCCGGAACGGCTCTGCTAGCTTACAATCTATAGATGGGTACAGCCACCGAGCAGAAGTTCTATACTTCCGGCTTCATTCGCCTGACGCGCACCCAATTCATCGGCACGCTTTTCGGGTTGATGATGTGTTTGCTTCTGGCAGCGCTCGATCAAACGATCGTCGGCACTGCCGAGCCGCGAATCATTGCGTCGCTTTCCGGATTTGATCGTTATCCGTGGGTCGCCACAGCCTATCTGCTTACTTCGACGATCTGCATGCCGATTTTCGCGAAGCTTTCCGATATCTACGGACGAAAATGGTTTTTTCTGCTCGGCGCGATTATGTTCGTCGCATCCTCCGGCTTATGCGGCGCCGCCGGCAAGTTGGATTTTCTCCCGATCGACGGCATGGGACAGTTGATCGTGTTCCGCGGTTTGCAGGGGCTCGGCGCCGGCATCATGTTCGGTCTGGTGTTCACTATCGTCGGCGATATTTTTTCGCCGGCCGAGCGCGGCAAATACCAGGGATTGTTTGCTTCGGTGTGGGGCGCGGCGTCGATCTTCGGTCCGACGCTGGGTGGCTGGTTGACCGACGATCTTTCCTGGCGCTGGTGTTTCTATGTGAATCTGCCGGTGGGAATCATCGCGATCGCGGCGATCTGGATGGAGTTCCCGGCATTCCATCCTCAAGGAGTGCGGCGCATCATCGATTGGTGGGGCGTTTTCACGCTCGTCGCGTGTCTGGTTCCTTTGCTGCTCGCGCTGACTTGGGTAACCGATCACGGCTGGACGTCGACGCGCGTCGAATCGCTACTGGCCGTCGCGGCGGTGATGCTCGCGGCTTTCCTTTACGTCGAGACGAAAGCGCCGGAGCCATTGCTGCCGCTATCGCTGTTTAAGGATCCGATCATTCGTGTATGCTCCCTGGCGAATTTCATGGTCGGGATCGGGATGTTTGGTGTGATTATTTACCTGCCGCTATTCATGCAGGGCGTGCTCGGAGTTTCGGCGACGCGGTCGGGTTCGCTGCTGACCCCGATGATGCTTGCCGCTGTCACGGGCAATATCGTGGGCGGGCAGATCACGTCGAGAATCGGGAAATATAAACGGCTTGCGATCGCCGGGTCGCTGTTCCTCGCCGCCGGCATGATCGTATTTGCGCAGATGACGATCGCGACGCCGCACTGGGTCGTGGTCGCCGGAATGATTCTTTGCGGATTGGGAATGGGCTGCGTTCAGCCCGTCTACACCGTTGCGGTACAGAACGCGGCCCCGCGCCAGCACATGGGGACGGCGACGGCATCCACGCAATTTTTCCGCGCGATCGGAAGCACGGTCGGCGTGGCCGCGTTCGGCAGCGTGCTGCTCACGTTGTACAAACATGATTTTGCCGCAGGCATTCCGCCTGGCACGCCGGCCCCGGCGCTCAAACCATTTTCAAATCCGCTGATGCTGCCTTTGATTCGTCCTCAGTTGGAAGCGGCGTTCGGAAAATATCCCGGCGGACCCCAGCTTTTGCAGAAGCTGTTTGACGACGTGAAGTTTTCACTGGCTCACGGCATTCAGGTCCTGTTCATCGCGGGAGCCGTGATCATGTCGATCGCGGTTTTGTGGAATTTCACGCTTCGCGAGATTCCGCTGCGGGGCCACAGCAAAGAGGCCGCAGCCCCGCCGGTAATGGACTAGCATTAATTCGTTACTTGAAGATCGTTCGTCACCGAAAAGACTCCCGGAACGCCGTTCGCGCGCATGAATGCTAGCTGCTTGTCCGTAGCGTTGTTAACCACGCCCTTCAACGTCACATGGCCATTCTTCACGATGATATGCAGCGGCGGAAGCGCGCCCATTGAATATCGCTGCAATGGGGCGTATCCAAAGATCGCGCGATACGTGCGCCAGCGAATCTGATTGTCCATCGGCGAGAGCGGCAACACCTCGATTTGGTTGCTGACGGCCGTAACGCCTTCAATGCGCTTCACGGCGTTCGCCGCATCGCTTTTCAGGATGGGCTCGGTGACTTCACCGAAAAGAGTCACCGTATTTCCGTCGACGCGATAAGAGAGGTCGTCAAACAGTGTGAGATAGGGCAGCATCGCCAATTCGTGCCGTACTTTATTCTCCAGCGTGTCTGGAGCCGTCTTTGCGAACGCTCCGGCGGCGAGAACAGCGACACTCGCGAAGGCAATCAATATCTTTCTCATCGTTTTTCTCATCTGTTTTTGGTCCTCCTACCCAGTTCGACGAGAATACGCGTTTCAAAGTTGCACCACTTTGCTATTTCGAATCAAATAGAAAACGGCGGCCGGCCTAAACCGCAAGCCCGCCGCCGTTGGATCCATCCCGGCGCGAATGAATCGAAATGACTGCGCCCGGGTGATCCGAAACTGACCCTTCAATTCAACTGACGGTGTGGCCAAAATACAGGTTGCAATCGCGTCGAAAATTAATCGGGAAATCTGTCCGATGCTCGTACGTATCCATCAACCCGGCAGCCGGCCGCCCATCAACTTGTAAATGTAGGCAAGAATTTCCGCGACCGCGCGATAAAGATTGGCTGGAATTTCCTGGCCGACTTGAACCGACTTATAGAGCGCTTGCGCCAGCGGTTTGTTCTCTACAATCGGAACCTGATGCTCCAGCGCCTTCTGGCGGATCCGCAGAGCGAGATAATTCTTTCCTTTCGCGACCACCTTCGGCGCGCCCGGCGAATCGGCGCTATAGCGAATCGCGACGGCATAATGGGTGGGATTCACGATAACCGCAGTGGCTTTGGGAACTTCCTTCATCATCTGACGGCGCAGCAAGTCCCGCTGCAGCCGCCTCACGCGCCCCTTGATCTGCGGATTACCTTCCTGTTCCTTCGATTCCTCGCGGATTTCCTGCTTCGACATCCGGAGCTGCTTCAGGTAGCGCTGACGCTGCCAGATCAGATCGACGAACCCGGCGATCATAAATAATCCCGCTGCGCGCCACATCAACGACCCGAACTTGGACCCAACCCGCGCCATCTCCGCCTGCACGCTCATCCACGGAAGCTCCAAAAATGAATCGATGTTTTCGGAAACCTCAAGGTAAACCGCGAATCCGATGACCGGCAAAAGAACCAGCGCCTGCACCAGCATTGGCAGATTTTGTCCTGGCAGAGATGAGATCTTCTTGAGCGGATCAAGACGCCTGAAATCGGGAGCGAGCTTCGAACCCGCGATCCCCATCTTGGTTGTCGCAAGCTGAGCCAGCACCACAAGCAGAACCAGCCCGGCCCCTGCGAAAGCAAGCGGCTGAAACGTTGGAACGACGACGTCGCGCAGCAGAAAGACGATCGACTGCACTGTGATTTCCGTCGTGAACGCGATCGAGAAAAGGTATCGGAACGCGCGCGCGGTCCGGATCAAAAAATCGCCTCCGAACGTTGCGACGATTGCGGCAAAGCCCAGGAATTGAACCGCCGAAACGAATTCCCGGCTCGAAGGAAAACTGCCCTCTTTGCGGGCCTTGTCCAGCCGCCGCTGTGTAGGCTTCTCAGTGCGCTGTCCCGAATCTGCCATGTGTCATCGAATCATCTGAATCAGCGCGGAAATCGTCCTGGCGGATGCGCTCTGGAAAATGCGGGCGGTCACTGGGGCGAGAGCGGCGAGAATCGCGAGCGCGGCCAGCATCTTCACCGGAAACGCGAGCGTCAGAAGTTGCAACTGCTGTTGCATTCTCCCCAACATCGCGAGCGCCAGATCGATCAGTAGCAGCAATGCGATCACCGGCATCGCAAGCCGGACTCCAAGCGAAAACATTCCCGATCCGAGATGCACGATTCCGTCCAGGCTCATCATCGAAGGCGCCCAGGATCCGGCTGGAAATTTTTCAAAACTCGCCGCCAGCACGCGAATCAGTTCGCGATCGAAGCCGGTGGTGAAAAATAGCAGACCCGTCACCATCGTCATCATCACTTGGAGGACGCCGGAGTCCGCCTGGCTCGACGGGTCGATCGTCGATGCGTAGCCGTAGCCCGCCTGAACGCTGAGTATCTGCGCTCCGAGTTGAAATGCTTCATTTAGAAATGCGACCGCGAGCCCCGCGACAATTCCGAATCCCGCCTCGGCAAACATCCACGCGGCGATCTCGCCGAGCGCGGGCAGTTCGTTCGCGAGCGACGGCCACACGGGAAACAGTGAGATTGTGATCGCGAAAGAGAGAACAATCCGGATCGGCGCCGGCGCGCCTTTAAATCCCGGAATCGGCAGAAATGCGACGAGTCCTGCGACTCGCGCCAGCACGAGAACAAACGCCAGCATCGTACTGAGCGGCAATCCGAGCGTCATCAGCGCGCGAACCGTCCGAGGTCGCCGAACAGCGCGGCGGTGTAGGAGATCAGGCGAGTGAGCATCCAGGGCATCGCGAGCACCAGGGCCAACAGGAAAGCCCCGAGGCGCGGCACAGCCGAAAAGCTCGAATCCTGAATCGAGGTGAGAATCTGAGCGAGGCTCATCACAATCCCCACGACGAATCCGGTGGCGAGCACCGGGATGCTTAGCCAGAACGTCGTCAGGAAAGCGTGGCGCATCAAATCAACAACAGCAGCGTTGGTCATATCAGTAGAAACTCTTCACCAGAGAGCCGATCACCAGGTTCCACCCGTCCACCAGAACGAACAGCAGAATCTTGAACGGAGCCGAAACCATCGCCGGCGGCAATTGCACCATGCCGACCGAAAGCGTCACCGATGCGACCACAAGATCGATGATCAGGAAGGGTAGGAACAGAACCGCGCCGATCTGGAATGCCGCCTTGAGTTCGCTCAATACATAAGCGGGGGCGAGCGCACTCAGTGGAACATCCGAAGGCTTCGCCGGCGCGGGAGCATGCGTCAAATCGATGAACAGCTTTATGTCCTTCTCCCGCGCGAACCGCAGAAGGAATGTCCGAACCGGTTCGGAAGATTGCTCCCATGCCTCCGACGCGCTGACTCTGCCGCTTTCAAGCGGCTCCCACCCTTTGTGATAAACCTCTTGCGCGACCGGCTGCATGACGATCAGCGAAAGAAACATCGCCAGCGCGATCAGCACCTGATTCGAAGGCGCGGTCTGCGTGCCCAGCGCCTGACGAAGGAAGTGGAGCACTATCGTGATCCGCAGGAACGGAGTCAACGCCATCAGAATCGCCGGAAGCAGCGTCAGCGCCGTCAGCAGAAGCACGATCTGCATCGGTACGCTGAGCGCTTCGCCATTCTTGTTCTGAACCAGGGTCACGCCGAGCAGCGAATCTCCCGGTGTCGCGAATGCCGGAGCGGCAAGGAGAGCGAATACCAGCTTCTTCATTGACGCGCTCCTTCGCCGATTTCGAGCAGCAGCGCGCATCCCTGCGGATGAGTCGCAACCACCATCTCGCGGCTGCCGATCCTGATCCGGTGCAGGGCATGGTGCGGGCTCAACGGCAATCGCTCAATCGATTCCAAAGATTTCTTCTCATGCCGCATTCCCCTGATTTGCGCGATCTTCGCGATCCCGCCCCGCCGCATCAGCCATAGTGCGCCACCCAGTAAAGCGAAAACAGCCACGACTGATAGGAACTGCTGTAATACCTCCACTACTCGTCCTCCCTGAAGTCCGTGATGCGCACCGCTATTCTTTCGTCCAGAATCACGATCTCGCCTGAGCCGATCACCGTCCCGCCGATCCGGATATCGATCGTTTCGCCGGCCGAGCGGTGCATCGCCACTACGCTGCCCGTTTCGAGCGCCAGAATTTCGCGCACTGCCATAATCTTACGGTCGAGTTCGACTTCGACATCCATGCGGATATCCGCCAGCGCGCCGATTTCTTCAAGCGGTGTCATCATCCCTGCTTGAGATTAATCGTGTCCTGGCTCAATTGATCGACGGTCGTTACCACGTGAGCATTCGCCTCGTAGCCGCGCTGATAAACGATCAGGTTGGTGAACTCTTTCGCGATATCGACCGTCGATGCTTCGATCGATCCGCCAAGCACGGTGCCGCGTCCGCCCGTACCCGGCAATCCAACCGCGGGAAGCGCCGTCAACGCGCTCGCCTGATAATTGCTGTTACCCGCTGCGATCAGCGATTCAGGATTCCGAATCGTCGCCATCGCCATCTGGCCGACGACAACCTGCTGGCCGTTGGAATATTTCGCGAGCACCTGGCCGCCATCCGCCAATCCCACGCTGACCAGATTCGCCGCCGGCGATCCGTTTTGCGCCACCGCCGAAGCAGCCGACGTCTGCGAGAACTGCGTAATCCTCGGAGACCCGTTGTTGAAAAGATTCCAGGTGATGTTCATATCCGCCGCTCCATCGGCAAGACCCGTGATCGCGATCTGCGGAGCTGGATCTGTCGCAGCCGGACTGATCAGATTTCCGTTGCCGTCGAACGTCAGCGATCCCGTTACAGGCGTGAACGGCGGTGTTGCCATATCCGAATCCGGAATGGAAACGGAATAATTCCACTGATTCGCCGTCGCGCTCTTGGTGAAATTTAATGTGACGATATGCGAAGTGCCCAGAGAATCGTACGTCTGTATCGACGTCGAAAATTGATCGCCGGGCGCCGCCGACGAATTCAAGTTCAGGTCTGCCGACGCCGTCGTCGTCGCTACCGGCGGCGCCAGCGCGCCCACGGGAACCGTAATGTTTCCAACCGGAGCATTCGTGTCCAACACACCATTTGTGCGCGTCCATCCCTGTACCATTTCGCCCGTTGCTGTCATCAGGTTGCCGTTCGTGTCAACTTGAAAATTACCGCCGCGCGTGTACTCCGTCGCCCCGTTCGATGTCGTCACGACGAAAAATCCATCGCCTTGAATCGCCGCATCCATCGGACCGCCCGTCGATTGCAGCGCGCCCTGCGAGAACTGGCGCAGCGTGATCGGAGTGCCCACGCCGAATCCGACCTGCGTTGCGCCAAGTCCAGCGCCGATCGATTGCGTCACTAGATCGTGAAAGGAAACGATGCTGTCCTTGAATCCGGGCGTGTTCAGATTCGCCAGATTGTTGCCGATGACGTCGATCGCCGTCGACGCCGCGTTCAGTCCCGATAATGCAGTGGAAAATGAGTTGGCCATGATTGCTCCTTATGAATTGGTCGTTTGCGATGCGGTCTGCTGGGTATTCTGCGGCGTCGTCAGAGCGACCTTGATCGCCGCGAGATCAGCAGCCATTTGTGTCGTGTTCGACAACTCGCTGAACTGCGCGAGCTGCGTGATGAACTGCGTTCCATCCGCCGGATTCTGCGGATCCTGATATTTCAACTGCGCCACCAGCAACTGAAGAAATACGTTCTGATTTGCCAGTGGATCGGTGGCCTGCGTGGTCGTCGGCGGAGCCGTTTGGTTGTTCGCCGCGCCACTGCCGTTGATAGGGGATGTGCTCATCTCAGATTCTCCAATTCTTCAATCCATTTCGCCGAACGCGGATCACGCCGCCTCTCGCGCTGCTGCTGCTGTTGCTCCTGCCGCGAACCTCGCGTTCCCCCTTCCGGGGATTCGCGCCGCGATTCCTGGCTGTTGCGAACATCGGCTTGCGCACCTGTCGTGTGCGCGCTCTCTCGCGGTACAAATGTCTCCGTGTGAAATCCCGCGCGCTCCAGCGAATTGGAAAGTGTCCCCAAATCTTGCCGCAGCGACGTTTCCAGCCCGCGGTCCGTAGTGCGCACCGCAACGTGTATCTCGCCTGCGCGTTCGGTCACATGCAGTTCAACCGGTGTCGCGTCTCCACCAGCGACGCGGAGCGCGATTGACTGCGCCGTTGCCGTATGCGGTATCGCGGCCGGAGTGTCAGTCAACGAATCCGATGCACGGATCGATTCTGCCACTGCTCGAAACGGCGCCTCGATTCTTGGCGCGGCCACTACAGGAGCGGTCATGTGCGTAGCCGGACTCTCTATTGCGCCGGTTGTCGAGGGCGTAGCCGAAACTATGCCGCCGGCCACCGCGTGCGCGGCCTCCTCGCGCCGGTCCTTCGGCTGATCTGAAAAATCGTTCGAATGTGAATCCGTCTTCGCCCTCACCGCCGGAGCGTCATCGTCGATATCGACAGGGCTGGTCCACAACTGTTTCCGCTGAACCGGAGAGTCGTCAGCCTGAATCCTGCGCTCAGGGTTCTCCGTCTGTGCCGGCACGGCAATCTCCGGAGCCATTTCGACAGGCGTCAACTTCACGGCGAAAGCAACGTTGGAAACTGGCTGCGGTATTTCCCGAACATCGTCCAGAACCTCCCCCGCCGCGGGTTCCACCGAGCCGCGGCCGGAGGAAATGGTCGAACCCTCAGGTTTCATCATCGATCCGATTGGCGTTGCGGCGACACCCACATGTGACGCGTCGATGATCGCGGGCACATCCGTCACAACGCTCTTCTCTGGTTGCCTCTTGAGGGCCGGAATTTGTGAGGAGGCCGGTTTTGGCATCTCCCGCTCATCAACATTGAACGTCTGGTCAACATTGACCGTCTGTTCGATCCTTTTCATCCCCCGCTCCGCTTTGTGATCTCGCGGGACGGCTCCGGACGCAATCACGGGCTTTGCCCCGCGACCCCCGCCAGGCCCGGCAAAAGTTGAAGTCAGGTCCGCCGCGATCGCGCCCGGTAGCTTTACACTCTTTGCCGCATCGGATGGCCCCTTTGCGTCCGCACCAGGCATTGCGGCCTCAGTACGATCGATCGCATTGATCATCGGCGCATTCGGCTGAATCTGATCCGCAATTTCCTTCGGAACCGCAATGGCCGGGAGATTTAGCGCACTACCGTCAGCGACAGTTGCCGTCGCGGCCGAACACTCTACAGCGGATTCCCTCTTCTCGCGCGCTGCCGGCGCCGCAGACTTGAAAGCCTCAGCCGGAGAACGCTTGACGGCAGTGTTCGTCGCGCTAACCTTATCCATCGCAACGGAAGCCGGCGTGGCAATCGCCACCGGCCCGGCAGCGGCCTGAATTTCGGCCGCCGTCTTCGCCGGAGCTGATGCCGGCGGAATGACGGCGCCAGACGCCGGTACAACAGGCGGCGCGGGTTGCGTCGCGAGCATCGACCGAATCAACGCATCCGCCACCTGTCCAGCCGTGGTCTTCGCGGGCGCCGGAACATCTGCTGCGGGAACCGGCTGAGCGTTCGAAGAGAAAATCACGTTCACCAGGTTCAGAAATGCCGGATTCTGCTCCGCGCTTGGAACCGGCGCGGCAAACATCGCGAGAATGTTCGAGAGATTGTCCGCCGCCGCCGTCAGTCCGTTCACGGCTGCGAAAAATGCAGTTGCGTGCCCAAACCCCACGAATCGCTTTTCATCGACTTACGCGAATTCTCTCGCTGCAAATCGGAACGCGAGCCAAATTGGAACGCTCTTCGCAATCCCAATTTGGATCTACCGTCCTCATCGACCTGATTTCATCGAATTTTACGAAACGGCGCGCCAATTGCTCTATTGTCTGCGTCGCGCAATGGATCCACTTCTTATCTCGGCCGCCAGCGGAATGAAATCCCGTATGGAGTCACTTGACATGTTGGCCAACAACATCGCCAACACAGGCACTGCCGGCTTCAAGTCGGATCGCGAATTCTACGGACTCTATCAACAGGAACTTCCTGTCATTGAAAAGCAGTGGACCGATCTCTCCCAAGGCACGCTCACCCCCACCGGGAACCCTCTCAATCTGGCAATTTCCGGATCGGGATTTTTCGCTTTGAACACGCCCACCGGCGTCGTCTACACCCGGAACGGAAATTTTCAGATCTCCAAATCGAACGAACTTGCTACGGCCGACGGCTACACGCTTCGCAACACACTCGACAACGGAAAACCCCTCAAGGTCGATCCGGCGCAGCCTATCGATATTAATAAAGACGGCGTCGTTCAACAAGGCGGCCAGGCCATTGGAAAGATCGAAGTCGATTCGCTCGATTCGCAGGCGATCTCGAAACTCGGCAGCACGTATTTTGCGATGAACGATCCGAAAGCTTCTGTAAGCGTCGCATCTTCGGCAGAAGTATTGCAAGGACAAGTCGAGCAGTCCAACGTCGCCCCATCGGAATCGGCCGTGAGACTCGTCGGCGTCATGCGGCAATTCGAAATGCTGCAAAAGGCGATGACGCTCGGATCGGAAATGAACAAGTCAGCGATCGAACAGGTCGCGAAAGTGAGTTAAGGATGATTAAAGCACTCTACAGCGCCGGCAGCGGCATGACAGCTCAGCAGATGAGCATCGACAACATCGCCAACAACCTGGCCAATGCAAATACCACTGGATTCAAGGCGCGCCGCACGCAGTTTCAGGATCTGCTGTATCAAAGCTTCCTTCAGCCCGGCGCCGCCGCGGGATCGCAAACCGTCGTCCCCAGCGGACTCCAACTCGGCCTCGGCGCGCGCCCTTCGGCGAACTCCATCGTCTTCACTCAAGGGAGCTTCACCGAGACGGACAATCCTCTCGATCTCGTCATCCAAGGCAAGGGATTTTTTCAAGTGAAGCGTCCCGATGGTTCCACCGCCTACACCCGTAACGGAAATTTCCAGCTCGATAAAGACGGCAATGTTGTCACCGCGACCGGCGATCCGATCGAGCCCCAGATCACGATCCCCGCGCAAGCGCAATCGATCACCATCGCCTCCGACGGAACTGTGAGCTACACGCAGCCGGGGCAAAGCGCCGCGACCGTCGCCGGGCAAATCCAACTCGCGAACTTCACCAACGCAGGCGGATTGAACAGCATCGGCAACGGCCTGTTCACTCCCACAGACGCCAGCGGCGATCCAATCGTCGGCAACCCCGGCGGGCAGGACGGGCTTGGCACTTTGCAGCAAGGCTACCTCGAATCGTCGAACGTCAGCGTCGTCGAAGAGTTCATCAACATGATCAGCAGCCAGCGAGCCTATGAAGCGAATACCAAGGTCGTCAAGGCCGCAGACGAGATGTATCAACAGGTCAACAACGTCACGCAATGAGAATCCTCCTGAGCCTCGCGATCGCGGCAGCCGCCCACGCCTGCACGCTGATCGACGGACCTGACATCACCGGCCGCGATCTTGCGGTCGCGAATCCCGCATTCGCATACCTAGACCCGGAATCGATCGTCGCTCCATCGCCTATTCCGGGCGTAAAACGCCTGATGAGAGTCTCGAATGAAGAACTCTGCTTCGAACGCAAAACCAGAATCCTGACACGCGACGATCTCCTCCCGGTCCTCGAATCGGCGCTAAGGCCGGCGGCCGTCAGCCCGCGCGAGGCTTCAGCCTCGCCCTTGAATATCACTATCCTTGACTTCACCCGCACGCCGATTCCGACTGGCATCCTCGAATTCAGGCGCGCCGGACTCGACAACAACGGTTTGTGGAGGGGGCACGTGAAATATGACGGGAACCACACCATCTCCTTGTGGGTGAAGGTTCGCGTTACAACGGAGCAGACTTGGATCGAAGCGCTCCAGCCGCTGCCGCCAGGCAAGCCGATCGAGGCCGCGCAAGTCGCCAGCCGGACTGGACCGCGCTCTCCGTTGGGCCCGGCCCCGATCGGCGCCGTCGATCTGGCCGCCGGCCGCATACCACTTCGAGCGATCAAACCCGGCGAACCGATCTTCCCCGCAATGCTCTCCACTCCCCATGATGTCGAACGCGGGGAAACCGTCCGTGTCGATGTCGCCAGCGGCGAAGCCAAGATTTCTTTCGACGCCGTCGCGCAGTCCTCCGGCCGCGTCGGCGAAACCGTTCTGATCCGCAATCCCGAAAACGGCCGCTATTTTCAAGCCCGCGTGGATGCCAGAGGAAAGGTCAACATCTCGAAATGAAACTTCTTCTGTTAGTGCCGCTGCTCGCCTGTGCCCAGTCGCCCGGGTCGCTGTATGATGCTGCGGGCCGTCTCGCGGATGCCGCGCGCGATCTCCGGGCCGCGCAAATCGGCGACGTCATCACCATCGTCGTCTCTGAGAGTCTCGCCGCTGTCGCGTCCGGCACAACCAACACTTCGCGCAAGTCCGCAGCGAACGCGAACATCAAATCTCTTCTCGGCCCGGCGAATTCCAGGCTTGCGAATCTTCTCGATACTTCGAGCAGCCAGACATTAGCGGGCCAGGGACAAACCTCGCGCAATATGACGCTTTCGACCACGGTGACCGCCCGCGTCGTTGAAGTCAAGCCAAACGGCGATCTCGCTGTCGAAGCTGCGCGCGATATCGCCGTCAACTCGGAAAAACAATCTATCGTCGTAACGGGTCTTGTCCGCGCCGCGGATCTCACGTCGGCGAACACGGTGCTTTCCAGCCGCGTTGCCGATCTTCAAGTCAAGGTCAACGGAAAGGGCGTTGTCGGCGATGCGATCAAGCGGCCCTTCTTCCTCTATCGATTGCTCCTCGGTCTGCTCCCCTTTTGAGTCATGAAACTTCTCCCGCTGCTTCTCATCGCTTCATCCATTCACGCCGAGACGACGCGCCTGAAGGAGTTGGTCTCGCTCGAAGGCGTGCGCGACAACCAATTGATCGGCTACGGAATTGTCGTCGGCCTCGCCGGAACCGGCGACAAGCAGCTCACTCTCTTTTCCACCCAATCTCTCACCAACATGCTCAAACGCATGGGCGTCACTGTCGATCCCACGCAGATGCAGGTTCGCAATATGGCCTCCGTGATGGTTTCCGCCACGCTTCCGCCGTTTGCGCAGCCCGGCACGCGCATCGATGTCACCGTATCCGCCATCGGCGACGCAAAAACGCTCCAGGGCGGTGTGCTTCTGATGACTCCACTGCGCGCCGCTGACGGTCAAGTTTACGCGGTCGCGCAAGGACCCGTCGTCACGGGAGGCTTCGTCGCCGGCCGGGGCGGCAATACGCAAGCCGTCAACCACCCGACCGTGGGCCGGACTCCGGAAGGCGCGATCGTGGAAAAAGCTCCGCCGTCCGTGCCGCCGTCGAATCATTTCAAGCTCCAGCTTCGCCAGGCCGATTTCATCACAGCCGCCCGCGTCGCTGAAGTTCTGAACAAACATTTCTCCGGATCTGTCGCGCGAGCCGAAAGCCCCGCTCTGATCAGCGTTGATATGCCGCAATCGTACTCGTCGCGCCCCATTGAGTTCGTCGCCGAACTTGAAAGCCTTTCTCTCGAAGCCGACCGTCCTGCCCGCGTCGTGATTAACGAGCGCACCGGTACGATTGTGATCGGCAAAGACGTTCGCATCGCTCCCGTATCGATCATGCACGGCGCCCTAACCGTCGAAATCCGCACGAAGCTCGAAGTCTCTCAGCCGGCGCCACTTTCCGGCGGAAAAACCGCGGTGATGCCACAGACGGAGGTGTCCGCGAAGGAGCAAAAAGCAAACAACATCGTGCTCGACAAAGGCGCCACGATCGAAGAACTGGTCCGCGCCCTCCAAGCCATCGGATCCACGCCGCGCGACGTAATCGCGATCTTGCAGAATCTTCGATCCGCCGGAGCACTCGACGCGGCAATTGAGGTGATCTGATGATTCAGCCGATCAATCCGGTAATGATGCCAGCCGAAGCGAAGCCTTCGAAGGTTCAAGACGCTGCGCGGCAGTTCGAAGCGTTGATGATCGGTCAGATGTTGCGCTCGGTGCGCGACGCCGCTGCGGACGATGACGACGATCCCGGAAAATCGACGATGCTCGACGTCGCCGATCAGCAGTTTTCACAATTGCTCGCCAACAACGGCGGACTCGGCCTGGCCCGGATGGTTGTCCGCGGACTGGCCGAATCGAGTTAGACATGCGAATCAACCAAACAAACCCGCCTATCCTGCTTTCTCCGGCGAGAACACCCGCCGCCGATCATGCCGCGCACAACCGCGGCCGCGCGGATCGGGTCGAGATCAGCCTCGCCGCGCGCGCCGCAGCCGATTCCGGAAAGATCGGCCTGCTCAGGGCCGCTTTCGCAGCGGGAACCTATGGCGTCCCCTCCGATGCCATCGCCCGAAGCATCCTCAACGAACTGCAACAGCCGTGATTCCAAAACGGCCGGCCGGTGTGCTAACATCCCTACCCATGCGGCGCATGATCCTGCTCGCGCAGTTAGTCTTAGCCGGCGCCGCGCTTTGCGCGCAAAGCCCGGCCTGCTACAACCAATGCGTCGACCACGTCTGCTCCGGCTACCCTACCGACAGCCGCGTGAAGTCCGATTGCATCAACCGTTGCATAATGTCTTCGTTGTGCCAGAACGCGAGCGTCAACCCGTGGGGCGCGATTGCTTATAGTAAGCCCGACGAAATCTCCGGCTGGGCCTACGAACAGGAAAGCAGAGCCACAGCCGAAAGACTCGCCGTGAGCTACTGCGTCAAACAGGGAGGAAAAAGCTGCCGCGTGATCACCGCCTTTTCGCGGGCCTGCGCAAGCGTCGCGGCCGATGGCGACGTGGTCGGGTCGGCCACCGGCGCAAATCGCGGGGCAGCCGAACAGCGCGCTTTATCGGAATGCGCGCGTTCCGGTGGGAAGCGCTGCTCGATTCAGGCCTGGACCTGCTCGGCGCCGAACTCAGCGGGCTCCGCCAGTTCCGGCGCCGAACGGTCCGCGCCCCCGCGTCCGCCCAAAGCCGTCGCCTGGGGAGCCATCGCCTACAGCCCCGGCGATTACGGCGCGGGATGGTCGCAGGGCAAGGACAATCGAGAGGCCGCGGAGAAGGAAGCGATGAGTGCCTGCTCGCAGCGCGGGAAGGGATGCGTGCTGCGGAGCTCCTTCAACAAGCAATGCGGGGCCCTCGCCGCCGATGGATCCGCGGTCGGCGTCGCCACCTCGGCCGATCAGCGTCAGGCGCTGGAAAAGGCTATGGACGAATGCAGGAAGGCGGGCGGCGCGCGCTGCGCTCCGCACATCGCCTTCTGTTCGTTTTAACCGCGCGCGATTACGGGCGCTTGCGGGATTTAATCTCCGCCAGCAGCCGCTCCACGGCGTCGTCTTTTTCGAGCGCGGCTAAGCGATCGTCGATGTTGTCCACGGCGAGTTCGGATTTCGCATGGCTCACCGCCTCAGCGTGCTGAACTCTATTCTTCACGCGATCGAAGGCGGCGGCCTTTGAGCCGTCGCCGATCTTCATCCGCGCGTCGCTTGCGCGGCTCAAGGCTCGTGAACGGCGATGCTGCGCAATGAGAACATCGCTTTTGTTTTGCGCCTCTTGCAGTTTCAGCTCGAGCTTGCGCAGCGCAGTTTTCAGAGTATCGACCTGCGCCGTCTGATCGGCCACCTGTTCGGCAAAACTTGCCGCCATATTTTTCGCCGTCATCGAGCGCTCGATTGCGGCGCGGGCCAGGTCGTCCTGGCCCTTGTCCACCGCGAGTTCAGCTTTCCTAACCCAATCATTTGAGGCGGCTTCGTTCTCCTGCTGCTTTTTCATGAGCAGGTGCTGGTCGGCAATGGCGATCGCCACCTGCGTTTTGACCTGCAAAAGCTGGTTTTGCATGTCCAAAATGACCTGTTTGATCATTTTTTCGGGCTCTTCGGCCTTGTCGATGAGGTCGTTCAAATTTGCGCGAATTAGCGTAGCAACTCGCTCTAAAAGTGCCATAAATTACTCCTTTTGCGCTTTATCGCCAATGCTGCGAACTTTGCCGAGCAGGTCGGCCATCTTCATGCCGCTGAGAGTCTCGAACAGCGCCGGAATCTGCGCGGCCATCTCCGTCATGTCGCCGGTGATCTTGTTCATCCCGGCAGAATGGCCGTTGCCGGTGGAGACGATGGTGATCTTGTCGATGTTCGAAAGCGGCGAAGCGAGAGCTTTCACCACTTCCGGCATGTTCGTGATCAGCTTATCCACCACGGCAGCCTGGTTGTACTCCTGGTAAGCTTCAGCCTTGACATTCATCGCCTTGGCTTCGGCTTCGCCTTTCTTCAGGATGATTTCAGCTTCGGCTTCACCCTGGGCACGGATTGAGGCGGCAGCGCCTTCGGCCTCGGCGATGCGGCGCTGGCGTTCGGCGGCTGCAAGAGTCTCGATCCTCTGGCGATCGATTTCGGCTTGCTTTAGCGTGGTGGCGATCAATTCTTTTTCGCGGCGCAGAATTTCGGCTTCCTGCACTTTGACTTCGTGCTCTTTTTCGACCTGCCGGACCTTGACGGCCTCTGCGACGACTTGCTGCTGCATGACGTTGGCCTGAATGTCATAGGCTTTGTCCGCCTGCGCCTGCTGCTTTTTGGTCGATTCGAGGAACTGCGCTTTCTTGATTTCGAGGTCGCGCAGAGCCTCGGCTTGTTTGGCGGCGGATAGCGCTTCGGCGAGCACGCGTTCCTGATCGGCTTGAGCTTTTGCAACCGCAGCGGCGCGAGTGGCCTCGGCGCGCTTGATGGCGGTATCGCGCTCGGCTTCAGCCGCAGCGATATCCGCGTCACGGCGAATGCGGACGATATCGGGGCGGCCCATGTTGGTGATGTATTCGTTCTTATCGCGGATTTCCTTGATGGTGAAAGAAATCACTTCCAGGCCCATCTTGGCCATATCGTCGGCGCATGTGGCGCGGACGCGCTCGCCCACCATTTCGGGCTCTTTCACGATCTGTTCCACTGAAAGCTGGCCGATGATGCCGCGCAAGTGGCCTTCCATGACGAGCCGGATCAAACCATCCCGCTCTGAGTCGCTCTTGGTAAGGAACTGTTCGGCGGCAGTCAGAATCGATTCAGGATCCGACTTCACCTTGATTTGGGCGACGGCTTCAACCGTGACTGCGACGCCCTGCATCGTGTACAGATCCTGCTGCGGGGCCACATCGAAGGACATCAACTGCAAAGAAAGTTCGCGATACGATTCGACCACGGGCTTGATGAAAGTACCGCCGCCTTTGATGACGCGCGTCCGGCCGAAACCGTAAACCACAAGGGCCTGATGCGGTCCCGCCTTGCGCCACATGCGCGCGATCAGCGAGAACAGGAACAAGATGACCAACACCGCCAGGCTGGCGATAATGATCACTTCGGGTGTGAATAACCTCAACATCGTAGATCCTCCTCAGTAACGTTCGCCGCTCATCTCCTCCCAGCGGCGCACGTATGCAATGCCTTTTTCAAATCTCGTGACGACGACTTCGGTGTCCCGCGGGATGGCTGTGTTGTCTTCGCTGCGAATGGCTGCCGCGCAACGCGAGCCGTCGCGGGAGTAGATCATTTCTCCCGTGCCATCCGGGCGAACGGGGCTCGCGACTTTTCCAAGCACGCCCACCATGTCGTAATCCGCCGGGTCGAGCGGGTGTTCGTGCGCGGCCAGCTTAATGAGGAACCAGAAAACGATCGCCGCGCCGCCTAAGCCGCTTGTCGCGGAAATGAAAAGGCCGAGATAAACCCAAATATTCGAATAGCGCTCGAGCAGGTAGCCCGTGCCGCCAAACCACGCAAGAAACGCCGCGAGCGTCGCGAAGTTGAAGGGCGACATCCCGTTCTTTGCGAGCTTGAACGGCCCGGAGTGATGTCCGTGCATGTGGAGGTGCGGAATGTGCGCGAATCCAATCAGAAACGAAATTGCGCTGAACAAAAATCCGACCAGGAACGCGACGAGATAGAAATCCATCCAGTTCATACCGCCTCCTTGCGGATCGGCTCCAGGTTTGTCCTGCCATTCGACAGGACGGCGAAGAGGCGATCCACCAACTGCGGCGTATCGAGAATCGACTTCATGAGCACCAGACACTTGCGCGAATCCTGATGCTCGGCGATTTTGAGCAGAGCCTGACTGATTTGCGGATCGCGGCCGAAGCGTTCGGCGCCGCTGATGAGCCACAGGTCGAGCTGATCTTCGTGCACGCGCGCGTCCGAGATCAGCTCGGTATGAAAACCTTCGGGGTCATCGACGAGATACCCGGGATGCACTCCAAAGAATTTTGCGAGCAGCATCCGCGTCGAATTTGTGAGATGCGGACGCGCGCCGCTTTCGATTTGCGAGAGATAGGACTGGCTCAGCGACTTTTTCATCTCGCGCGAAAGCGCGCGGACTACTTCCTGCTGAGTCATCTCACGCCCGAGCCCTCGAAGCGTGCCTTCGACCATGCGAAGATAGCGGATTTTTTCGCCGAGCTTCATATCGCAATATGCAATCACTATATCACATATTGCGATACTGTCAATAGGCCGCAAAAAAGCCGGGTTCGCTTTCCCCGGCTCTTGTTCGGTATCCCTGTTAATGCGTTGACAGATACTGGATCAGCGCAGCGGCCTGGGGGCTGCCCAGGCCGGTGACAAAATCATAGCCGGCCGTAGCCTTGCAAATCGAGCACTGTTTGCTGCCGTTCGCGCCGGTGGCGATGTCATGAAAGTTATTGGCATAGACGGCTGATGCTGCGGCAGCATAAACGGCGGCGTTCATTGTTTTGTTCGATCCGCGCACGGAGTTTGCGATGGCGAAGAGCGCCGCCCACTGGGGAGCACCGGCGCTGGTCCCGCCCACCTGGAACCAGCCGGCTTGGCCTTGATATGTGACGGAATCATAGACGGGGACTCCGGTGTTCGGATCGGCGTTGTAGGCGACATCGGGAACACCGCGCTTGCCGCTGGCGTTGAAGCCGGACTGATACGACGGCTCGGCTTCATTCGAGCTTTGGCCGCCGCCACTTCCGCTCCAGGCGGTCTCGGAGCTGTAGGCGCCGTTGGAATTGAGCGTCAGACTGGTCCCGCCGACGGCGACGACGTTGGGCGATGCCGCCGGATATTCGACGCCGGTGCCGCTATCGCCCGAAGAGGCGGTGAAGGTAACTCCGGCGACGTTGAAATGCGAGTCCGAACTGGTATCGCCCGAAGAGTCGCCGCCGCCCCAGGACATGGAAACGACATTGGCGCCGCTTGAGACTGCGACATCGACGGCATGGAGCAGATCAGCGAAGCTGGCGCTGGCAGCTTCGACCAGCAGGATTGTCGCGTCGGGCGCGATTGCGCAAACCCACTCGACGTCGAGTGAAATTTCGAGGGCCCATCCGGGATCGGTCCGTGGGGCCGTGCCACTCGCATAAATCTTTTGGAGGTTACAACTGGAAGCGGGAATGTTGAATTGCGCTTTGAATGTTGCAAGGTCCGACGCGATGTTGGGGTCGTCAAAGGCGTCCACAACGGCGATCTTTTGTCCCGCTCCGTGGTTGGACACGGCATTGAATCCGTAGCCCTGGAGCATTTGAGCCGGCGTGTAGCCTGACGGACTATGGGGCCTCGCGTTGCCCTTCAAGTGCACAGGTGGACGCGCGGCTCCCTGGGGAGGTTGCTCGGCGCGGACCGGTCCGGTTGCATTCACAACCGCGAGCACACCCACAAAGCCGGTAAGCAGAAAACGATTGGACATCCTTCCTCCGTAGCGTTACGTGGGGACCAATCTAGCACAGATTGTAACGCTACGAAAGATGGACAATAGTACTACATAAGTGAAATATTACTAGTATTTAGGAAGCGAGATCGCGGACGGTTTCTAACAGGATGGCCGCTCCGTTCGCGCAGTCTTCCCAATGGCTTAGCTCTTTCGGGGAGTGACTGATGCCATTGACACTCGGAATGAAAATCATTGCCATAGGACCGATGTGGGCCATGCTTTGCGCGTCATGACCGGCTCCACTGGGGAGGCGCTTGGTTTTCAGACCGAGCTTCACGGAGGACTGTTCGATCACGGTTTGAAGTTTCGCATCGGCGAGAGCAGGCTCATGGTGCGATGCGCGGTGGAATGAAATCGCCGTTTTCGTGGCGGCGGCGATCTGCTTTGCGCGGAGCTGGATCGCGTCGCCAAGACGCGCGACTTTCGCCGCGTCAAGATCGCGAAGCTCAACGGTGAGCCGAACGAGTCCGGGAATTACGTTGGGCGCGTTGGGCGAGACTTCGATATGGCCGACAGTGCCGACCTGGCGGCCGGGCTCAGCGCATACGATCTGATTCACGGCAATCGTCAGTTCGGACGCGGCAATGAGGGCGTCCTGACGATCGGGCATCGGCGTGGTTCCCGCGTGATTCGCGAAGCCGCGAATTTCGACGTCGAAGCGATCGATGCCGACGATACCTTCCACGACGCCGATCGGGATGTGCTCGCGGTCGAGATGGCCGCCTTGTTCGATATGCAGTTCGATATAGGCGTGAAACGGGCCGCGCCTTGCGGAGGCGATCTTGTCAGGATCGCCGCCGATCTTGCGAAGCGCGTCGCGCTGGCTCACACCGTTCCAGACCTGATCCATTTCGGCTTCATCGAGCAATCCGGCAGCGGCGCGGCTGCCGAACAGGCCGTTGTTGTAGGCGACGCCTTCTTCGTTGGTCCAACAAACAACCTGGAGCGGGCGGCGGGTCGTGGCGTTTGCGGCGTTCAGCGATTCGATTGCTTCGATGGAACTGAGCACGCCGAGATCGCCGTCGAAATTTCCGCCGTTCGGAACGGAATCAATGTGCGAGCCGAACAGGACAGGCTCAAGCTTAGGATCCGTGCCAGGCCGCGATCCGAGGATGTTGCCGGCGGCGTCGATGCGCGGATTGAGTCCGGCTTCGCGCATCCACTTTTGAACGAGCGCGCGTCCGGCGACGTCGGCGTCGGAGAAAGCGACCCGGCTGACTCCGTCGGCGAACGTTCCTCCGGCGGGACGACCGTGGACGCTGAGTTCTTCAAGCCGCCGGCGGAGCCGTTGGGCGTTGATATTCAAGGAGGCTGCGCCACGCAAAAAGGGAGCGGCGGCGAGAGTGGCTAGAAACTGACCGCGGGTCATCCCGCGATTGTACTATCGCGCGCGATCAGCCTGAGCGCGACAGGAGATCTGGCGCGCGGTTCATTTTTCGAAGTCGAGTTTACGGGGGGAGGCGAAGGTTGGGTGGGATTTGAAGGAATCGGTCCCGGATGGATTTAATATAAGCTACTAAGATGGATCGGCGAACATTTTTGCTGGCTTCAGGCGCCGCTGCGGTGGCCCCTTGCCGGGCTGCGGCGGCAACTACGGTGCTTTACGGGGATCGATCGATCGCGCTGGAGAAGATCCAGGCGGATCCGAAGGATCTGTGGGTGCGCAAGGCGGATCTGCCGAAGATCAACGATTTCGAAGTGAAACCGCAGGGAGCGTGCCGCGAGGATTTATGCATCCCGATCGCGAAGGATTTGCTCAAGGGCGAGTATTTCAATCTGAGCGGATTTGCCCGCAAGGTCGGGGAAGTCGTGGTGAGCGATTCGAATGTGTGGAGCTTCGGAGAAATTCCGGTGCTGCGGGGGAGCTTTACGGAATCGCGCATCGCTCCGGATTTCGCGGTGCCGGATCGCAAGGGGAAGATTGTCCACCTGACTGATTTTCGCGGCAAGAAGGTGCTGGTGGTCACCTGGGCAAGTTGGTGAGGATGCCGTCTCGATCTGCCGGGCTGGCAGAAAGTTTACGAAGAGCTGAAGGATAAGAATTTTGAGATCGTCGCGGCGGCGCAGGATACGGGCGGCGAAGCGGCGGCGGGCCAGTGGTATGACCGCGCGAAGGCGACCTACACGACGCTGATCGATGTGCAGCATTCGGTGAGCACGGCGTACCAGTTCATCAACGTGCCGATGGGGATCTGGATCGATGAGCGCGGCCGCGTGGTGCGTCCGGCGGAACCGGCTTGGACCAACGATCAGACGATGAAGATCGGACAGAAGAACATCGTCACGGAGGGGAGGGCGTATCTGACGGCGCTTCGCGATTGGGTCGCCAATGGAGACAAGAGTTCGTACGTGCTGTCCGAGGAGGAGTTCGCGCGGCGTGTGAAGCCTCGTTCGAAGGACGAGATGGAAGCGGATGCGTCGTTTAAACTCGCGGTGTATTTCCATCAGAACGGTCAGAACGATCTGGCGGAGAAACACTTCGCACGGGCGCAGCAGTTGAATCCGGACGATTGGAATTATCACCGGCAGGATTGGAGCTTTACCCCGGATCAAGCAGGGAAGAAATGGCTGGACAAGTTTAATAAGCTGGACCAGCCGTATTATCCGAAGCTCGAAATGAAAACGCCGAAGCAGTGATCAATGATGCTGCTTGCGCGCGGCACGCTTGAGGCGCTGGCGGATCTGTTCGGCGGCGCCTTCCTTGTCTTTTTCAAACTGCGAATCGACGGGCATGGCTGCGAGTCTCTGCACGGTTGCTTCATAGGAGCGCCTTGCGAGGGCACTCCGGGAACACCCACGGCCGCCTTTTGTGCCCAGGCACAATCGGCGAAAACAGGCGAGCCTGGCGATCCTTGAGTCTCGCATGCGTCGAGCACATCGACCGCGCGCGGAAAAGTTGTGAAGCTGAAATGGGCCGTCTGCCCCGGCTGTATTGCATAAATTGATTGCGGAAACCCAAACGTAGCGGATTGGGATCCGTGCCGGTATTGCTATTCACAAAAAAGACCAATCCGCCATCGCCGCCTCTCGCCGAATAATAATTCCAATTCGACGGTTGGGATGCGTTCGCTAAATCGGGGATGTTGGAAGAAAGCTGCCGTTCACCGCATCGTCACCGAACTGGCTCGCGATCGAGTCATTGTGAATCTCGTAGTCCCACTTGTACAAGCCCGTCAACCTTGTCACGTCCTTGTAAACCTTCACGGTCATCGTCATCGTTCCGCCACATCCATCGTTCCACGTGTAGGGTCCGGACGTGCTGAGCAGAGTATCAGCGAATGCAGATTCCGTCAATAGAATTAGCGCTGTTGCTGCGCGATTGCGGGAATATTTCTCACCATTTCCTCCTAATACCGAGAAAATATTTTAGATTGCCGCTGCCATATGCGGATGATAATCTCGCAGCATTCCGACATCAAGAGCTTTTACGAATCGGCGTTGCCTTAGGACAGGCATACGGCCGACAGCCGAAAATTCCCCGTTTCCTGTGGCTACTCACAATGGTGTATACTCTTGCCGATATGCGCATACTCATCACTGCGTTGTTGGTCTTGCTGCCGCTCTGTGCTCAGGAGAAACAGGAAAATAAGGATGGCGCGAAGAAAGGTCCGCCGCGTCCGCCGCAGAATCTGAAGGTGCTCAAGGTGACCACCGGTCAGGAGGTCGGGCAGATCATGCGGACCTTCACTGCTGGTTTGGGCGTTCAGTGCAACTACTGCCACGTGCAGGGGAACATGGCGAGCGATGAAAATCCGAAGAAAGAAATCGCGCGCCACATGATCCAGATGTCGATGGACATCAACAAGAATTTTCCGGATGGAAAGATGCACGTCACGTGCTACACGTGCCATCGCGGTGAAGCGGAGCCGAAGACGGCGCCCGAAGCGAAGCCAGCGCAGTAAATTCGAAGTTCGCGACCGCCCCTGATAATCTAAGAGCGGATGCCATTCGACGGTCTCCGCGTTTTGTCCCTCGAAAGCCGCCGTTCGCGCGAGATGGAGAAGCTCATCCGCGCGCAAGGCGGCGATCCGTTTGTCGCGCCGTCTATGCGCGAAATTCCGCTTGAAAATAATCCCCAGGCCTTTACATTTGCCGAACGGCTTTTCGCCGGCGAATTCGAAATGATGATCCTGCTGACAGGCGTGGGGGCTCGTCTGCTGAATCAGGTCCTTGAAACGAGATACCCAGCGGGGGCTTTCGCGGACGCGCTTCGCAAATTGACCGTTGTAGCTCGCGGATCGAAGCCGATGGCGGTTCTGCGGGAGTGGAATGTCCCCGTGGCGATCGCCGTTCCCGAACCGAATACGTGGCGCGAGATTCTGGAGTCGCTTGACGGCCGCGCGGAGCGAAAAATCGCTGTTCAGGAGTACGGACGTCCGAGCGAGGAGCTGATCACGGGATTGCGTGAGCGCGGCGCCGAGGTTACGAAGGTTCCGGTTTATCAATGGGACCTTCCAGAGGATACGGGTCCGCTGAAGGAAGCAGTCCGGCGGATCGCGGTCGGGGAAGCGGATGTTCTGATGCTGACGACTTCGATTCAGGTGCCGCATTTGTTGCGAATCGCGGCCGAATTAGGATGCGAAGCAGCGGTTCGGAGCGGGCTGAAGCGCGTTATGATCGCTTCGGTTGGGCCGACAACGAGTGAAACGCTTGTGGAGAACGGGTTCAAGGCTGATTTTGAGCCGTCGCACCCAAAGATGGGTTTCCTGGTGAACGAAGCGGCGGCGAATGCGCATCAGATCCTGAAGGAAAAACGCCAATGAAGGACGACGGGGGCTGGGCAACATTCGGACGATACTTCTCGCTCGCCGTGGCGCTGCCTGCTTCGTCGATCGCCGGCTATGGACTCGGATACTGGCTGGATCGCGCCTTCGGAACCCACTATCTGGCAATCGTTTTCCTGATCCTGGGGACCGTCGGAGGATTTATCCAATTGATCCGGGGCCTCGATAATAAAGGATGATGGCGGACCGGGCGCTTGCGCGGATCATGCGCATCGGCATGATGCTGGCGCTCGCGGGGACAATTTATGTCTGGGCGTCGCTCGATGCGGGAATGGCGGCGGGTTTTCTGACCGGGGCCGCTCTGTCTTTATTCAGTTTTCATACATTGCGGAGATTGGGTGAAGGACTGGAGCCGGGATCTCCCGGACTGCGCGGATCGGCGGGGTTTTTCGGGCTGCGCTACGTCATAATCGGCGCGGCGGCCTATGGTATAGTGAAGCTTCTGGGAATCAGCATGATGCCGGTGCTGGCGGGTTTATTCGTCGCCGCGGCAGCGGTCATCATCGAAATACTCTTCGAGCTCGTTTCCAACAAATAGGCGTTTTTCCGAAAAAACTATGCAAGAACATGAGCCTTGGCTTACAGCCCTGTTCAACGAACATCTGGCCGGCATCGCGAACTCGATCCTGGGTCTTTTCAATCTGAAGCCGGAGGATCCCGCGCATCCGTGGGCGACCTGGATGGTGACGGAAATCATGGTGGTCGCGATCATCATGGTTCTGTTCGCGCTTCTGCGGCCGAAGCTTTCCGTGGATAAGCCGGGCGCGCTACAGCACCTGTTCGAATCGCTCTACGGGTTCTTCAGCGTCACGGTGAAGGAAGCAGGAATCGCGCATGGCGAGAAGTACATTCCCTACTTCGGGACGGTTTTTATCTTCATTCTCTTCATGAACCTGATCGGGATTATCCCGACGCTTGAATCGCCGACCATGTCGGCGTCGGTGACTCTGGCGCTCGCGATTTGCACGTTTCTGTTTTACAATGCCGCCGGTTTGCGCGCGAATGGGCCAGGCTATCTGAAGCAGTTCCTGGGACCGGTGCTTTTCCTTGCGCCGCTGATGATCATCATCGAAATCATTAGCCACCTGGCGCGTCCGCTTTCGCTCACGATTCGTCTTTACGCCAACATGATGGCGGGAGATCAGGTGACGGCCGCGTTCGAACGGGTGGCTCCGTACGTGGTGCCGGTGGTTTTCATGGGACTCCACGTTTTCGTGGCGTTCTTGCAGGCATATATTTTCATGCTTCTTTCAATCGTGTACGTCGCCGGGGCGGTTTCGCACGAGCATTAGTTTTCTAGGATTTATAAATGAGGCTTTATCTCCGCCGAGCGTGAGCCCTCCTCGTCCCAACGCTGGAACGGCACCACCCACTGGGCGGAATTCTTAAAAGGAGAGACAGAATGGCAAAGAAAATGATGGTTTTGGCGTTCGCGATGCTCATCTTGGCCGCGATGCCGACGTTCGCGCAGCAACCGGGCGGCGCGGCTGCCCCCACGAGCGACATCGGGGGCGGATTGAAGACGCTGGGATTCGCGCTGGGCATGGGAATCGCCTCGGGTCTTTGTGCCCTGGGTCAAGGCAAGGCGACGGCGGGCGCGACCGAAGCGATGGCTCGCAATCCAGGAAACACGGCTGCGATCCGCACGGCGCTGATCATCGGTCTGGCGCTGATCGAATCGCTGGCGCTGTACATGTTCGTTATCGTTCTCACCAAGTCGGGAGCTTAATTTTCCTCCGATAGGAGCGTTGAACCGCTCCCTATGATCTTGGCTCGGGTATGCCACCGGAGCCGTGACCGAAGGGAGCGGTTCAACGTTCCGGGACCTGCATGAAGCTTCAGGGCATTTTCATCCCCATCGCCGTTCCGTTTGACCATAATGGCGATTTATATCCTGTAAAAGTCCAGCACAACATCGAAAAATGGAATCGAACCGGAGTTTCCGGTTACGTCGTCAGTGGACCGGAGTCCCGTTATCTCAGCACTGAAGAAAAGCTTCGCATGTGGGAGTGGGTCGCGAAATATGCTGCGCCCGAGAAGTTGCTGATCGCCTCCCCGGGAATGCCATCCGTGCACGAGACCGTCGAGTTGACGCGGCGCGCGGCGGACCTGGGCTATAAGGCGATTTGGTTGGCGGATTCTGAAACGATTTACGTCGGTTCCATTGCCGATCGTTCGCCGATTCCGGTGATCGCGAATGCGCAGCATCCGAATGTAATCAGTGGTGTTGCGACGTCCGGCGCTGAACTGGCGCAGGCCTTCGCCGCTGGGGCAAACGCAGCGATCGTTGAGTTCGCCAATGCGGTTCCCTACACGGCGATCAGTATCTGGGAAGCACATCGCACGCGGGAGTACGACGCAGCATTGGATTGGCAGAATCGAATCGCGCGCGCCGTCGAATTGACGGCCAAGAAGTACGGCGTCGCCGGTCTCAAGCACGCGATGGATTTGAACGGATACTACGGCGGTCCTCCGCGCCTGCCGCTCATCGGGCTGACTCCGCAGGCAAAACAGGAAATCGAAGACGCGTTCGACGGCCTCAAAGGCTGAACGCGACTTCTTCCGTCAGAATCCGATCCGGGTGGAAGATCCTCCGCGTGCGTCCCATAATTCGGAGGTTGCCGCCGCTCAGATCGGGCTTGCGAAGGGTGATCACTTCCGAAACACGGTCCGCGACAAATCCGATCAGCTTCGGTCCCGCGACTTCTACGGCGACAACGCATGGAGTCCGTCCGAGCGATCCCTTCGGAATCCCCAATTTTCCACGCAGATCAACGACGGGAAAATCACGTCCGCGGATCGCGGCAATTCCGATGATCCATTCCTGAGGATTGTCGAGCAGAGTGATGTCGTGGATGGGAAGCAAACCACGAATGCGCGTCGCATCCATGACGAAGTCCTGACGGGCGACACGGAAGGTAATGAATTGCCCCACGGGCGGCTTATCGGCCAGCCGTGACTGAACATGAATGATGCCGATTCACTTTGATTCGCGCGCAATTTGGTTTTCGACGACGGCGGTCACCTCGCGTGTTGTGCTGACGCCGCCGAGGTCGGGCGTCCGGACCTTCCCGTCGGCCAGGACCGCTGCTACGGCGCGTTCGATCGACTTCGCCTCCCTGGCAAGCCCTAAGTGGTCGAGCATCATGGCGCCCGAAAGAATCATTGCCAGTGGGTTGACGACTCCGCGTCCGGCGATATCGGGAGCCGATCCGTGCACAGGCTCGAACATCGACGGATAACGCCGTGTCGGATCGAGATTTGCGCTGGCGGCGAGTCCGATGCTGCCGGTGATCACGGCGGAAAGATCGCTCAAGATATCGCCGAAGAGATTCGAGCCGACGACGACGTCGAAGCTCTCCGGGCGGCGGACAAAGTTCATTGCCGCGGCATCCACCAGAAGCGATTCTGTGTCGATATCCGGAAACTCGGACGCGACTTTCGCAAAGGCTCGATCCCACAGAACCATTCCGAACCCTTGGGCGTTCGATTTGGTGATCGATGTGACGCGGCGCTTGCCGTTGCGGAGGCGAGCCAATTCAAACGCGTGACGCACGACGCGCTCCACTCCGCGGCGCGTAAAGACCGCGGTCTGGACCGCGATCTCGTCGGGCTGCTGATGATAGAGAAATCCGCCGACCTGCGCGTATTCGCCTTCTGTGTTCTCCCGCACCACGATCATATCGATCGGTCCCGCATTTGCCAAAGGCGAAGCGACTCCTGGATACAAAAAGGCCGGCCGGACATTTGCGTACTGATCGAACGCGCGGCGGATCGGAAGAAGAAGCCCGTTCAGCGTGACGTGGTCCGGAATGTCCGGATGACCGATCGCGCCCAAAAGAATCGCGTCGAACTTGCGCAGCGTCTCGAGCGCATCGGCCGGCATCATGCGGCCGTGATGCAGGTAGTAATCGCTGCCCCAATCGAAATGGGTGTATTGGAGCTTCGCGACGCGGTCGATTACGCGGATCGCTTCGGGAACCACTTCGCGTCCCACGCCGTCTCCGGCGATCACCGCGATGGAGAATTGAGCCATAAAGGAGAGCATAATAGAAGTAGTGCTGAAACTTCTCTTCACTGCGCTGCTCTTTTTTCAACAAGCGGCGACGAATCCATCGCAGCCGCCTGTGCCTTCCAACGCCGCCGGCGCCGAGGACGATGACGTCGAGTACGTCTGTCCAATGGACAAGAACGTCCGTCAGAAGACACCGGGCAAGTGTCCCATTTGCGGAATGACCCTGGTGTTCGGGATTCCGGACGCGCACGAGTACCCTGTCGAGATTTCGACCAAGCCCGCGACGATCAAGCCGGGTCAGGACACGCTGCTGAAATTCCGGATCGAAGACCCGAGCACCGGTAAGACCGTGCAGGACTACACGATCATGCACGAAAAGTTGTTTCACTTTTTCGTCGTCAGCCAGGACATGCAGTTCTTCAAGCACATTCATCCGGAAAAACAGCCCGATGGAACATTCGACCTGGATGTGAAGTTTCCCCATGCCGGGATGTATCGCCTGCTGAGCGACTTTTATCCGACCGGAGGAACGCCGCAACTGATCGCGAGCACGCTGATGGTGCCCGGTGAAGGATTCAAGCTCGCTCCCGTGAAGCTGACGGCAGATCTGAAGCCCCAGAAGACCGAGAACATGGATATCGAACTGGTGCTCGATCCTCCGGAGCCGCTCGCTGGATTCAAGACGATGATGTTTTTCCGTCTCAAGCCGAATGATGGAATCGAGCCGTACCTCGGCGCAATGGGCCACATGCTCGCGGCGAGCTCGGATCTGATCGACCTGATCCACAACCATCCCCTGTACATAACGGATTCGGACGAAGGCGGCTACAAGCAGATTCAGTTCAATCTGATCTTTCCGCGGGCCGGCGTTTATCGCGTCTGGACGCAGTTCCAGCGAAAGGGCGTCGTGAACACTGTGAAGTTCGATATTCCTGTAAAGAACCTCGACTGATGATTCGGATTCCGCTGGCGGTGATCGCCGGCTACGCCGTCATGTCGGCTCTCGTGATTGTGGGCGATGTGGTGTTTGAGCGCTCCGCCGATTTGTCGTTCGTAAATCTTCTGTTTGCGTTCCCCTACGGATTCATCGGCGGATGGCTCGCGGCGAGAGTCGCGGCGGATCATGAGATCGACGCGGGATTGTTCACGGGGTTGATGGCGATTGCGATGAGCATCCTCTCCTATGAACTGAATCCCGGCCGCCAGCCGATCTGGTATTGGGTCGTGTTGACATCATCACTGGCCGCGGGGTCGGTGTATGGAGCCTTCCGGAAATTGTTGAGCGTGCGCAGGAACGCGCCGCGAAAGAAGAAGAAATGAATTATTCGATCGAGGACGCGAAATCGTTATTGACGCCCGCGCTCGCCATCTATCCAGAGATCGTCGATAGCAACATCGACGCGACTCTCCGGCTGCTCGGCGGGGATGCGAACCGCTGGAGGCCGCACGTCAAGACGGCGAAGCTCGGTTTCATCATGCGACGGCTCGCTGAACATGGTGTCGTTCAGGCGAAGTGCTCCACGAGCATGGAACTCGCCGCCGCGTGCGAAGCCGGCATCAAGGACGTTCTGCTCGCCTATCCAGTAGTCGGTGCGAACGCCGCGCGTGTACGCGATCTCGCTGAAAAATACCCGAATGCCCGAATTTCCGTATTGGTTGAGAATCCCGATCAGCTCGCGGCATGGAAAGGGACGCGTATCGGAATCATAATCGACGTGAATCCGGGAATGGATCGAACGGGAATCGAGCAGGACCGCGTCGCTGCGATTCTCGAAGTCGCGCGTGCAGCCGGTCCCGCATTTCGCGGATTGCACTACTACGACGGGCACGTCGCTTCGCATGGACTCGAAGAGCGAGAGAAGATCGCGCATCGCGGATATGACCGCCTGATGGAAATCGTGGACGCGTTCGATCAACCAGTCGAAGAAGTGATCACGTCGGGAACTCCAGCGTTTCCCTGCTCGGTTTCTTACGCACCTTTCCGGTCAGGGAAGTTCGTGCATCGTACATCGCCGGGGACAGTCGTTTACAGCGATGCAACAAGCATGACCCAATTGCCGGCGGGGTGGGGATATCAACCAGCCGCGGTGGTGGTTTCCACGGTTGTCAGCCATCCGAAGGCAAATTATCTGACCTGCGATGCGGGACACAAAAGCGTTTCCGCGGATGCCGGTGTTCCGACGTGCGAAGTCGCGGGGCGGCCGGATCTCCGGCCCCTGAAACCAAGCGAGGAGCATCTTCCGATCGAAGTCCTCGGCGGGGCTCGTCCTGAGATTGGCGAGTCACTCTATTTGATCCCGCGTCACGTGTGCCCGACGGTGAACAACTTCGACGATGCGCTGATTATTGTTGGCGGACGCGTCGTTGGCGTGGAGCGAGTGACAGCGCGGGGACACGAGCGGCCGCTTCCGAAGACCGCCGCTTACGCAGATTGATCACATCGCCCGCAAGGCGAGATTCACTGCGATCATTACGACCGAAGCGGCGGGCAGCACGAGCAGAGCCGTCTTTAGCCGTTTGGGATCGCCCCCTGCGATTGAGCCAATCACGCGCGAGCTGATGGCCAGGCCAAGCCACCCCGAACTGATTGCGACTCCCTGCGCCGTCGCGGTCATCGTGTGGAAGCGGTCGGCGACCATTGCGAGAACCGTCGGAAACACTGGGGCCATTGCGACTCCGGCCAGAAATACTGCAATGCCCGCCATGCTGGTCGTCCGCAGCATCCAGAACGTCGTGACCGTCATGAGCACCGCCGCGGCTAATGTAACCGTTTCGGGCGAGACCGTCCGCAGGACCTGCGAGACGACGACACGTCCGATCAGCAGACCGAGGGCGAATCCCAGCGACAAAATATTCAGCGCGCGCGACTCCGGAACTCCCTGCGCGATCAGGTGCTGGGCGAGCCAATTCCACACTCCTACTTCGCAGGCGACATAGAGAAACAACATCAATGATAGGAGGAACAGCGCAGGCTTGGCGAGCACGGTTGCGATGTCAGAAAATACGAAACTCGCGCCGCCCGAAGGCGCTGGCATCGGAGTCGCGATGTGGATCGCAAGGGTGACCGCCGTAAGCGCCGCGACCAGATAACAGAGCCGGACGGAATTACGGCTCAGCAGATTTGCTGAAATGAACGGCGTTGCGAGTCCACCCAGTCCGAAGAATAGATTCAACAGGTTAAGAGTAGTCGCGCGGCTGGATTCGCTCACGTCGCTCGCCAGTGCATTCGCTCCCGTGACGACGATTCCGCCGCCGAGTCCCAACACAAACATGTAAAAAACGATACTTCCGAACCCGCCTGATCGCGGCAGGAGAAACAAGGCAGCGGTGATCAGCGCAAGGCCCAGAACGAGGCCGGCTTTCTTGCCTTCGTAATCGATCAGCGGCCCGACGCCCACCGAGGCGATGATCAAACCCAGGGCCTGCATGGACGCGATGGTGCCGTTCTGCTTGGGAGTGAGATTGAAGCGGGTGGATAGATCGGGCAGAATCGTCCCGAGCATGGCGGCGATCATGCCGTAAACAAAGATCGCCAGAATTGCCGCGAGGATTAGCATAGAGCGTCGATCTTATCATGCTCTTCGCTTTGGCGACCGTGGTGTATACTAGGGTCAGGTGTCGGGCAATGGTAGTGGGCGAAAGCCCACTTTTTTATTGCTCGCAAGGAAAGAACAATGGCGGACCGGACGACCGTTACGGATAAAGTACGGGAAATCGCGGAACGTGTGGCCTCAGACGAAGGCCTCGAAATTGTCGATGTCCAAATGATGGGTGGCGGGCCGAGCCGGGTTTTGCGGATCTTCATTGACAAGCCAGAGGGTGTCACGCACGCCGATTGCGAGTTTATTTCTCAACACGTTGGCACGATTCTGGACGTGGAAGACGTGGTTCCGGGATCGCGGTATACGCTCGAAGTGAGCTCGCCCGGGGTGGAGCGGAAGCTCTCAAAACCGCGTGATTTCGAGCGATTTGTAGGGCAAAAAGTGAAGATCGCGCTGCGTCAGCCGGTTGAGAATCAACGCCATTGGGTGGGAGCTTTAAAGGGTTTCGCCGAAGGTATCATCACGCTCGAACCATCGCCTGGAAGGAGCGTGCAGTTTTCGCTCGATCAGGTCGAAAGGGCGAATCTTAAGTTCGAGTGGTAATCCTCGAAAAAACGAAAGTATTTATATGAGCCTGGGAACGATTTATCAGTCCATCGAAATCCTAAGCAAGGAAAAAGGGATCGATCCGAAGATCGTGTTGGATGCCGTGAAGGATGCGATGCTTGTTGCGGCGAGAAAACATTTCCGCACCAACGAAGACCTTGTGGCCGATCTCGATCCCGCCAGCGGGGCGATTCAGATTTACGGCGTGCGGCGCGTGGTGGCCGAAGTAGCCGATCCGGAGAAAGAAATTTCGCTCGACGAAGCGCACGCAACGCATCCGGAAGCGGAACTCGACTCCGAAGTCCGTTTTCCCAAGCCGACGGATGCGCTCGGACGCATCTCCGCGCAGACGGCAAAACAGGTGATTCTGCAAAAGGTGCGGGAAGCCGAGCGCGAAAATATCTATTCGGAATACTCGGGGCGCGTGGGTGAACTGGTGACATGCGTCATCAAGCGCAGCGAAGGTCAGGATTTGGTGGCCGATCTGGGAAAGACCGAAGCCCGGTTGCCGAAGAAGGAACAGTCGAAGCTTGAAAGCTTCAGTGTGGGCGATCGGATACGATGCGTGATCAAGAGCGTCGAAAAGACGGGGAAGAACGCGGGCGTGATTGTCTCACGGGCGGCGCCCGAGCTGGTGATGCGTTTGTTCGAGCAGGAAGTGCCGGAGATCTACGACAACACGGTGGTGATCAAGGGCTGCGCGCGGGAAGCGGGTGAAAGAACGAAGATCGCCGTATCCAGCCGGGATCGCGATGTGGACAGCGTCGGTGCGTGCGTCGGAATGAAGGGTATGCGCGTTCAGTCGATCATCCGCGAGCTGCGTGGAGAAAAGATCGACATCATCGAATACAGCGACGACCCAATTGTTTTTGCCACGCACGCGTTGAGTCCGGCGAAGATTTCGCGTGTGACGATTCTCGACGCCATGGAAAAACACATGGAAGTGATCGTGGACGATACGCAGCTTTCGCTCGCGATCGGAAAAAAGGGGCAGAACGTGCGGCTTGCCGCGAAACTGCTCGGATGGCGAATTGATATCAAGAGCGAAGAAGAGAAGCGGCAGGAAGTTGAATCGCAAATGGCGGCTTTGGTTGTTCCGGGCGCGCCGGTTTCGGTCCTGTTGGATCACGGCCTGGCGGAAATCATGGTGGACAAGCTGATGGCGGCGGGCGTTCCGACGGTGGAGAGGCTCGGGTCGATGACGCCCGAGGAACTGGAAGCGATCGAAGGAATCGACGCCGAGGCGGTGGAAGGAATTCTTTTCGCCGTGAACGGATATTACGGACAGTTTGAGGCTTCCGTCGCGCAAGAAGCAAAGACGGAACCGGAAAACGAATCTGTTACGATAGAAAACACGGAGCAAACGGAGTCAGCGAAGCTCACAGAGTGAGGCTGGTCTTCTTAGGAGAGATTTTTGACGCCACACCATCTTCAAAGCGGGAAGGAGTGGCGGCATCTGTATGAGCAAAATCCGAATCAATGAGCTGGCTCGCGAGCTTGAGGTCAAGCCCAATGTGATCCTTGATCTGCTGCCCGAGCTTGGCGTTCCGGACAAGAAAACGCACTCCAGTTCGCTCGACGATGATATTGTGCGTGAAGTACGGCGCCGTCTTGCCGGAGCCGGTGAGAGCTCGAGCAACGGGTCGAGTTCGGCAACCGTGGAGGCGGAAGAGCGCGCTGCTCCGTTGGCTCCAGCACCGGCAGAAACTGCTCCGGTCGCCGAAGCGCCGGCGCCGCGCCCGCAAACGGCCGTGAAGCCGGAACCGGCCGCGCCCGTTGCGGAGGCTCCCAAAGAAACGCACGAAGAGCAGACGGCGCCGGCGCGTCCCGCGCATCCGCTGCGTCCGCCATTGGCGAGCGGATCGGCGCCCGCGTCTCCAACGCCGCCCGCGGCCCCGCATGCGCCTGCTGCGCCGGCGGCTCCTCCGGCTGCGAGCGCGCCATCGGCGCCAGTTGCGCAGCCCGTCTCGCGTGGAACGACCATTCCAGCGAAGCCGGTTCCGAGCGCGCCGGCGAGTCCTCGTCCTGGACAGATTCTTTCGGGTCCGCGCCAGCCTCTTCCGCCCGGGTTGAGCGATATGCCAAAAACGCCGCCTTCGGTGGCGATTCCCGGCGCTCCCCGTCCGGCTCCGGCGGCTCCGCGTCCACCTCAGGCTCGACCGGCAGGTCCAGGAACTCCAGCGGCTCCCCAGGCGTCGCCCGGCGGCGGGCCGTTGCGGCCTCCGGCCAAACCGAATCTCGCCGGGCAACCGGTTGCCCGGCCTGTAGTACCGCCGCGTCCCGATATGGTTGCGCGGTTGACGAATCGCCCGCCCGCTCCGGGTGCTCCGGCGATGCCGCGTCCGGGGATGCCGAGCCGTCCGTCGACTCCGACGCCCGGCCGCCCGATTTATCAGGGTCCGGTTCGTCCGGGCCAGCCATTGACTCGCGGACCGGGCGGCGGTCCGGGAGGTCCAAACCGCGGTCCCATGGGACGCGGGCGCCCGATGCATCCGACCTCGCCGCTGCGGGCGGAGCCGGCAACACTGCCGACTGAAGCGGGCCGCCGTCACGCGACGAAGCCGGGCGCGCGAGACCGGAGGCGCGATCAGGAGCAGGAAGAGGGCCGCATACGCCAGGGTCCGCGGCGTGCCGAGGCCTTCGTGCCCCCGCCCATCGATCGTGAAATCACGATCGCTGAGGGCATCACCGTTCGCGAGCTTTCCGAAAAGCTTGGGATTAAAGCGACGATGGTTGTGAAGCGTCTGATGGAGAAGAAGATTCTGGCCACCATCAACCAGACGCTCGACGTGAAACTGGCGGAGGAACTGGCTCGCGATTTTGGAGCTTCCACGCAGAACGTCAGCTACGAACAGGAATCGCGGCAGGAGATCGAAACAACCGAGGTGGAGAAGGACCGCGAGAAGCGGCCGCCCGTGGTCACGATCATGGGCCACGTCGATCACGGAAAAACTTCACTGCTCGATGCGATTCGATCGGCGAACGTCGCCGACAAAGAAGCGGGTGGAATTACGCAGCACATCGGCGCGTATCACATCGAAAAGAACGGGAAGACGATTGTCTTTATCGATACGCCGGGTCACGAAGCGTTCACAAGGATGCGTGCCCGCGGCGCGAAGGTGACCGATATCGTGGTATTGGTGGTCGCGGCGGACGACGGCGTGATGCCGCAGACGCTTGAAGCGATCGATCACGCGAAAGCCGCTCAGGTTCCGATCATTGTCGCAATCAACAAAATCGACAAGCCGGATGCGCAGCCTGAACGAATCAAACAACAGCTCGCCGATCGAGGCCTGCTCGCCGAAGACTGGGGCGGCGACACCGTCATGGTTCCCGTTTCGGCGAAGGCGAAGCAGAACCTGGATCTGCTGCTCGAGATGATTCTGCTGGTCGCCGATCTACAGGATCTCAAGGCAAATCCTGCGCGGCCCGCGATGGGTACGGTGCTCGAAGCGCAGCTCGACCGCGGACGCGGTCCAGTCGCGACGGTTCTGGTTCGCAACGGCACGCTCAGAGTCGGCGATTACTTCATTGTCGGCGCGGTCTTCGGACGAGTGCGGGCGATGTTTGACGATTTCGGCAATCAGACGCGCGAAGTGGGGCCGTCGATGCCTGCCGAGGTGCTCGGTCTCGAGTCGCTGCCCGAGGTGGGCGACGCGATGCAGGTGGTAACGGATACGGCCAAGGCGAAGCAGATCGTTATCTATCGCGAATCGAAAGCGCGCGAAGCGGCGATGTCGAAGACAAACCGCATCACGCTTGAACAGCTCCACGATCAGTTGAAGGAAGGCGAATCCAAGGAGCTGAACATCATTCTGAAGACGGACGTCGGCGGTACGGCCGAGGTCCTGACGGATACGCTCCAGAAGCTCTCGAACGACAAGGTCAAGATTCGGGTGCTGCATTCGGGTGTCGGCGCGATTACCGAAACCGACGTGCTGCTTGCTTCGGCATCGAATGCGATCATCGTCGGGTTCAACGTCCGGCCGGAGCGCACCGCGCAGGCTGTGGCTGAGCAGGAGAAGGTCGATATCCGGCTGCACACGATCATCTACGAACTTTCCGACGAGATCAAGAAAGCCATGACCGGGATGCTTGAGCCGGTCTTCAAAGAAGTTTACAAGGGCCGTGCCCAGGTTCGCGAGGTGTTCCGCATCTCGAAGGTCGGGACGGTCGCGGGCTGTATGGTCGCCGATGGCTCGATCACGCGCGACAGCCAGGTTCGCCTGCTGCGCGATAACGTTGTGATCCACACCGGTAGAGTTGAAGGGCTCAAGCGATTCAAGAACGACGCGAGCGAAGTGAAGGCCGGCTTCGAGTGCGGTATCTCGATTGCGAACTTCAACGACATCAAGCCGGGCGACGTGATCGAAGCATTCGCTACCGAGCGCGTCGCGACGGAAGCATTTGTTTAGCCGTAATGAACCCGAATCTACACGAATGAAGATTCGAGTTTATTGCTGTTCATTCGTGGCTTGAGTGGTCGTGCCTAGCGTCGGAGTCCTCATCCTCGAGCTGCAAATCGAACAAGCGCACTCCCTCAAAGACAAGCGCCACTATGTCAAAAGCCTGAAGGACCGGCTGCGATCGAAGTTCAACGTCGCGGTCGCGGAGATAGATCATCAAGATCTGTGGCAGCGTGGGACGGTCGCTGTAGTAACCGTTTCCAGCGACCGCACGCACGCTGAACAAGTGCTACAACACGTGGAGCGCGAGGCTGGGTCGCTGCTTGGCGGGTTGCTCGCGGGTACAACCCTCGAGTGGCTGACATAAAGCCTCCTGGATGGCGTGCTATGCAGTCGCCTATATCGCACGCGCCCCGTGGAGCCACGCGCGGCAGTTGCGGGAATGGAACGGCGTGCACGGCGCGAACCGAACCATCGGAGGCAGCCGGACTAGTGCCGAGTCACCACTACACTCCTCCACGCGACATTTCCAGAGACATCAGTCGCGCGAATCGTAACAGTATTCGATCCGACAAGCAACGGAATCGATGCGGTCCACTGTGTGGTTCCTGATGCCGTTCCCGAACCACCTGTGTTGGTCGCCCACGTAACGGATGCGAGCCCTACGTTATCGGTCGCGGTGCCGCTAAATACCATCGTGCTGGACGAAGTTGGGATTGCCGTGGAGGAAGGTGAATTAATCACAAGGGTCGGCGGAGTCGTGTCCGGCGATTTCGGTGTGTTCGGCGGAGCGGGCGCCGTTTGGCGCGTAACTACATACGATTGCGACACGCGACTCACGCTGTCGCTTGCCGTGATCATAATCGTGTTCGTCCCGCTCGAAAGAGGGATCCCGGCAGCGCCCCATGGCGAAGATCCCTGGGCGATGCCGGATTGACCATGGTCGGTTGTCCACGTGACAGTAATGGCTCCCTTTCCTCCTGATGTCGTTCCCGAAAGATTGATTGACGAAGCTGTTGTCGTCGATGCCGGAGGATTCACGAACAGGGTGAGCGGCGCAGCAGCCGGGGGATTTGGATTCACCGGCGTCACCGGAGTGGATGGTGTGCCGTCCTGCGCCGCATACAAAGTCTGTACCGTCGTTATATCCAGCGGAGAAAGCGCCGTCGCCATCCTGTAGTAGGGATACATCACTGCCGTGGGACTGTCAGCATGCCCAAGGCCGAGCGCGTGTCCGAGTTCGTGCAGGGCGACGCTGAACAAATCGGTGTTCGCGCCGATGTGCCATGTTTCCGCATCGTCGAAGTGCATATCTCCGGCAATTGGCTCGGGATTCGGAGGCGAGGGAAAGAACGTATGGGCAAGAACGCCGCCTCGCCCGTCAAACGGAAATCCGTCGCCATGATCCCCGGTGGCGAACAAAATGTTGACCGTCTTCGCTCCAGCAGCGCTCGATCCGGGCAGCCACGAGACCTTCACGGCTTTCGACCACTCGGCCATCGCCCGCAGGATCTCGGCCTGTGCCGCGGATGAATCGAGTTGGTTCGTCAACCGGCTGAAGAAATAGGAAATGGCCGCTGAACCGAGGCCGGCTCCGTCCCACCCGTCGCCAAAAGTTGGAATGGATTGCGCCGCGATCCCATTGGCGGTCAGCGCACCCGCGCATGCGCGAGTTGGGATCCCGTTGACCAAGGCGTCAGACGCCGGAAAGATGTAGGCCACCTCATCGCGCCTGGCAAGATCCGCGAGTTTCGCCATATCCGCGCGCACCAAAAGGTGTTCGGGGTGCAGGTCTGGGTTCTCGCGCAGTTCAAGGCCGAGATCCAGCACGATTGCGCGCGCCTCATTCATATCGACATCGGCATGAAACTCAACGACGGTGAATCCTGAACTCGCGAGCGGGCTCAGTTTGTCGCTCGGATCGATGGGAGAGGCGAATTTGATTCCCAAATCCCGCACGGCGATCGTCCGCGCCAGTGAAACCAGAAGACCGTTTGAAGGCACGTCAGACAGAATCGAAACCCCGCGACGTTTGAGCTCCGCGAGCGCGTCTGCCGAAGGCTTCCCCTCGAACTGAATCACCAGATGCCCTCGCGCCGCCAAGCGTGGAGATCGTAGCTCGCCCACTTGCGTCCCCGGAGGAACCTCGATTCGACGTGTTTTGAAATGCAAGGAAGATTGTGCGGCAGCAAGGATAGTACACATCAGGCCGGGAAGCACACAGCGCATGAATTTCTCATCGCCAAATAGTGAGAGCTTTTCGACTCAAAATGCACTCAATTACGTAGAGTTAACGCGTAAATCTTCATGCGCTTTATCTTCGCCTCGCTGTGCACGGCAATACTCCTGGCGGGGGATATTTCCTACCGCATCGATACGATCGCGGGAAGCGACTATGTGGGTGATAACGGCCCCGCGATCGGCGCGATCCTGTTTCAAGCCGATGGGATCGCTTCCGACGCAACCGGGAGCCTTTACATATCGGACGCGGCCGATCACCGCATTCGAAAAATCTCGCGCACGGGTTTGATCAGCACCTATGCCGGTACAGGCATCGCGGGTTTTTCGGGTGACAACGGCCCTGCCGCGTCCGCGCAGATTAATTCCCCCTATGGGCTCGCAGTGGACGGCGCGGGCAATTTGTACTTTGCCGATCTCGGGAACGCACGTGTCCGGAAGATCGATACGAGCGGCGTCATAACGACGATCGCTGGAGGCGGGTCGATTCCGGCTGGCGGGGCAAACGAGGGATCCTTGGCCACTCTGCTCGCACTCAAAGCTCCGCGAAATGTAGCCTGGGACGGACGCGGTTCGATCTACATTTCCGATTTCGGCGGTCATCGCGTCTACCGGCTCGCGGCTGACGGCGCGCTCACCACGGCGGCCGGAAGCGGCGTGCAGGGTTACTCCGGCGACGGATCGATCGCCGTGAACGCGCAGCTTTCGTTTCCGGCCGCGATCGCGGTGGACGTTCGCGGAAATCTATACGTTGGCGATTCACAGAATCACTTGATTCGCAAAGTGACGGGCGGAATCATCACGTCAATCGGACGCGCCGCGTTGCCCACGGGAATGGCTGTCGACGGATTCGGGACGCTTTACATAGCAGACCCTACTGCCGGGCAGATCGAGACAATCCCGGCGAGTGGTCCGGTTGTCGCTTACCCTATCGTCGCTCAGGACCTGTGCTTCGGTCCCGACGGCTATGTCTACGCGACTGACGGAAAACTCGTACGCCGCATTTCCTTCACAGGTCCGAGCACGCTGATCGGCGGAGGCGGCAATCTCGCCTACGGCGACCGCGGCAGCGCCACGCTCGCGCGCCTGAATCATCCGAGCGGCGTTGCTTCAGATGCCGCGGGCAACATTTTCATCGCCGATCGCGACAACAACCGCGTCCGCAAGGTCGCTCCGGATGGAACGATCAGCACTATCGCCGGAACAGGAGACGCCGGTGACGCTCCCGACGGGATCCTATCCACGATCGGCCCACTCAGCGCTCCTTCGGCCGTAGCCGCGGATACGAAAGGAAACATCTACATTGCCGACACCGGCAATCAGCGCGTGCGAATGATTCTTCCCAATGGAGGCATGCGCCGGCTCCCCGTCGCGGGCCTTGGCTCACCCTCGTACGTCCTCCCCGATCAGAACGGAAACCTGTACGTGGCCGACAGCGCCAATGGAACGATTCTCGAGGTCACGTCTGCTGGAACCGTCATCGTCGCTGCAAATCTGAAGAATCCGCGCGGCCTCGCCCTCGATTCACGGGGCAATCTCTACGTCACGGAAGTGGACGGCCGCCACGTTAAGCGCCTGAGTCCGAACGGCAATGTCACTGTGATTGCCGAGGGGCTTTGGAGCGTTCCACGCGGCATCGCCATTGGCGCCGATGACAGCATTTATGTCGCGGACACGGGCCTGCAACAGATCCTGCGGATCGATTCCACGGGCCTGGTCACCGCGATTGCAGGCACCGGGCTCGCCGGCTTTTCCGGAGACGGCGGCGATGCTCTTTCCGCGCAGCTTGGGTTTCCGTGGGATGTCGCAAACGGCCCCGCAGGCACAATCCTCATCGCCGATCTGAACAACAATCGTATCCGCCGGCTCACTCCCGGTCCCGCGACACAGGTCTCGCCGGTCGCCGTGATCACCGCGGTCAACGCGGCGAGCCTTCAGCCTGGAGCGATCGCTCCGGGAATGCTGCTCGATCTGTTCGGAACCGGGATCGCTTCCGCGGACAACGCTCAGATCCTGTTCAATGGAATTACCTCGCCGATCCTGTCCGCTGATAAAACACGCGTCCTGGTGCGAGTCCCCCCGCAGCTTGCAGGACAATCAACCGCCTTGATCCAGGTCCTGAGCAACAACGTGATCATCGGCGAAATTCCTGCCGCGGTGGTCGACGCGGCACCCGCGTTATTTGTCGACGCCTCCGGACAGCTCATTGCCAGCAACCAGGATGGAACCGCAAACTCTGCCGCAAACCCTGCATCTCGCGGATCGATCATTGTATTCTTCGGAACCGGGGAAGGCGTGACCGGCGCGCCTATATCTGTCTCAATTGGCAATTATCCGGCCGACGTCCTCTACGCCGGCCCCGTTGCTGGCTATCCGGGTCTGTTTCAGGTCAATGCCCGCATTCCGACAGGCTATGTACCTCCTGGAATTCTAACCGTGGTCGTCACGGCTGGCCAGGTCGCGACGCAACCCAACCTGACAATCGCCGTGAATTAAATCATCGGCAGTGTTTTCGGCGTTCATCCGCGCACATCAAACCGCGCCCGCTAAAATACACAAGTGCCGACTTCCGAACTCGACGCTCTCCGCCAGGAAGTGATCGCCTGCGAACGCTGTCCGCGACTCCGAAAATACTGCATGATGATTGCCCAGACCAAGCGTCGCGCTTTTCGAGATCAGGTTTACTGGGGACGTCCGGTTCCCGGATTCGGAGATCCTCGCGCCCAGCTCTTCGTTCTCGGCCTCGCCCCCGCGGCTCACGGAGGCAACCGTACGGGCCGCGTCTTTACGGGCGACCGCTCCGGCGATTTCCTTTACCGCGCCCTCTTCGAAACCGGATTCGCTTCACAGCCGGAAAGCGTCTCGCGCGACGACGGCATGAAAGTCAAGGGGGTCTATATCGCCGCCGCGGTCCGCTGCGCTCCTCCCGACAACAAACCGAATCCCGATGAATTTCGCCGCTGCCGCCCCTACCTCGAACGTGAACTCGACCTTCTAAAACGCATCCGAGTCGTCGTCGCGCTTGGGCGTATCGCCTTCGATTCTTATCTCGGCATTCTCCGCGACCGGGGTGTGATTACCCGCCGTTCCGCATTTCTATTCGGCCACGATGTCGCCCACACGATCCCAAACGCCCCGGCGCTGATCAGTTCCTATCATCCGAGCCAACAGAACACATCAACGGGGAAACTCACGGCCGAAATGCTTCGCAACGTATTCGCGCGCGCCAGGGCTATCATCGATAAATCATGATCCGCCGCCTCGAGAGTTATTTCGAGTTTGAGCGCCTCCACACGAACTGGCGGACAGAGTTCCTTGCCGGCGCCACAACGTTCGTCACCATGGCCTACATCATCTTCGTGAACCCGTCGATTCTGCACGAAGCCGGCCTGCCCTTTTCCGCCGTACTTGCTGCGACTTGTTTGTGCGCCGCTTGTGCCAGTATCCTCATGGGAGCCTTCGCGCGCTACCCCATCGCAATGGCGCCAGGGATGGGGTTGAATGCATATTTCACCTACACCGTCGTCAAAGGCATGGGCATCGCATGGGAAACCGCCCTCGGCGCAGTCTTTCTGTCGGGCGTTGCATTCCTGATTCTCACCGTGTTCGGGATCCGTCAGCTTATCCTCGAAGCAATTCCCGGCGAGTTGTACGCGGCCGTCGCCGGCGGCATTGGACTGTTCATCGCAATGATCGGTCTTCGCAATGCAGGCATTATCGTCGCGAGCCCGGCGACGCTCGTCACCCTGGGCAATCTTCGTGACCCGAACACGCTGGTCGCCATATTCGGCCTCCTGATGATCGCGGGACTTTTGTCAAGAAACGTCCCAGGAGCTATGCTCATCGGGATTCTTGCGACAACCCTCGCCGCGGCGATGTCCGGCCTTGTGAAATGGACTCCGGGGGCCTATCACCTTTCTGACATAGCCGCGACCGCGGGAAAACTCGACATCCGCGCCGCATCGAAACTCGGGCTTCTCGAAATCGTCTTCGTTTTTCTCTTCGTCGACCTTTTCGACAACGTGGGGACGCTGGTAGGCGTCGGCAAAAAAGCCGGTCTTTTCAATGCAGGCAAACAAATTCCCGGAATTCGCCGCGTCTTATTCGCCGACGCGGCCGCTACGATCGCCGGCTCGCTCGCTGGAACATCCACGGTTGTGAGCTATATCGAAAGTGCCGCCGGAATCGTCGCCGGCGGACGTACCGGCGTTACGGCGATCACGACCGGACTGCTCTTCATCCTTGCTTTGTTCGTCGCACCGCTCGTTGGGACGGTCCCCTCCTCGGCAACCGCACCCGCGTTGATTGTCGTCGGATCGCTCATGATGTCGCAAATCGGCGAAATCGCATGGAAGGATCCCATCGTCGCAATTCCATCGTTTTTGACGTTGATCACCATCCCGTTGACGTTTTCGATCGCCAACGGACTCGCCTTCGGCTTCACCGCATACGCGCTTCTTCGCGCGCTGCGTGGCGAGTTTCGCAAAACGCACTGGCTCGTCTGGATTCTCGCCGCGCTCTTTGTCGCGCGATTTCTCTATTTAGGCCACGGATAGAGGTCGCCAGGAGTCATTGGATCATTGTGACGATATGCTGTCCCTTCGGGAGCACGACCACGTCCCGTAAAGAATCAATTCGCGACTCCACTCCGTCGATTTCGACACGTCTCGGAATCCTGTCGACGCGCGCAAGAGCTCTCGCCCCGCTCTGATAGGAGAACTCCAGCCCTCCTTCGATCGCCGCGGCGGACCTCAATTCCCCGTTAAACTCCAGAACCCGCATCGACGGAGCTTTGGCCGTGATCTCTATAGCATGCGCACCACGCGGCAGCCACACCGTGGAATCGCTTGCGAGCGGCCACAGCTTCCCATCCACCAGCGCCGCTCCCTTCCATGGAACGCCCGCGCCCCAGCGCGACTCTACGACGAGTTTCGATCCCGACTGCTGCGCCCGATCCACGCCCGCTGCCGCGGATGCGAGCAGCTTCCAATCCTGCCTCAGTATTGAGTTCTCAAAATACAGCGCGACTCTCGGAAACGCCGCCGAAGCGGTATGTATCAGTTCAAACAGTTCCGTACCCGTTTGTTGCTTGGTCGGATAGACGTCCTGATACCGCTCCACGATGTTGATATCGATAGCCAGCTTCTCCTGGGCGGCCGTCATCGGCCGATATCTCGCGGCAATCTGTGGATAACGCGCAGGCCCGAGATTCCAGATCGTCGCGGGATCCTCGATCAGGAAAGTGAAATCGTGTTGCGAGAGCATGGGAAGCACCCGCGACGCATCAGCCCCGATCTTCTCGCGCATAGACGTGTCGAATCGATCGTCGACGTGCGTTAGCGCGAGGTCCAGATACGGTTTCGTTTTCCGGATGTTTTCGATCTGCGCGATCCATTCTGTCTGCTCGCGCCGCGCAAGCTCCGCGCGAAACTCCAGAAATTTTCCGGCATCTTTCGCGCGCGCGCCGAAAATTTCCATCGGGTCGAACCCCCCGGATGCACGAAATTCCGCGCGGACATCGTCGTTCATTGGCGTGAAACGCGCCGGGTTGCCGACTCCTTCGAGCGATTCAAAATAGAGCTCGGCGAGGTTCACTCCGTCCCAATCGAAACGCCCGATCAGATCACGCAACCCCGCGGCCACAGCGCGAAAAGCATCCCGATTCGTCAGGTTCATCAGTTTCCGCCAATCGAGCTGCGCATCCTGGCCGAGCCCCGTCTTCTCTCTCCACTCGGGATGCTCGTCCCAGAATTTCTCGCTCACATGAGGCAACTCCAGCCAGGCGTAGACCGAAATCGCGTGCCGATGACACGCATCGATCAGCCTGCGAAGATATTCGTCGTTGTGCGGATCGCGATCCCAGTAATGCCATGCGGCGACATGTAGTGCGCCGATTCCAGCTTCCCGCCAGCGCTCAGCGAAATAATCGAGATCCACCCGGGCTCGATACGACGAATCGAAAAATGCCCACAACCGCTGCGATCGGAACGGTGGTTCGAGCCCCAGATCGGTAAGCGCCTGCATCAAATAAGGGAACCGGTCGTACCCATGCGCCCCGGGCGGGGCCGCCACCCACAAGACCGCGCCTGCTCCATTGCGGAACCCCGCGATCAATGGCGCCCCCGACCATCGCTCCCGCGCGAATACACGAGCTTCCCGCGGGATGTCAAAAACGGGAATTTCGAGTCTTTTTTCCCATACAATGCGGAGTTTTGGCGCATGAATATCTTCGACGCTCGCCGCTAGCACATGCGGTTTCGCCGACGCGCGAAACCCGAAAGCACTTGCCAGCCTCGACTCGCCTTCAAGCACCAGAATTGTGCCGCGCTCGACTCTCGCCATCCAGTCGTCGGCAAAGACGTCGGTCCCCGCCGGGGCCACCACTACGCCGTCCGCGCCTTCCACCAATCCAATCGATCCAAGCACCACCGGCCACGACCCGGGATCATCGCCCATCACATGAAATGAAAACGTCCCGCCGCAAGCCAGGCCACAGGCGAGTAGTCCCAAAATCCAGGCATTCTGACTTCTATTTCGAGAACGCATACCAGATCCCCACCCGCACATCATTGAAGTTCGGGCCCCGCGGATTCCCTTGATTCACGAAATAACTTCCGCGCAGGGCGTTCACTGAAAACAGCACAGAGCGCAGCGCTTCGATCCGAAACCTCACGCCCGGTCCCGTCTCCGCGTAGTTGGCCCAATATTGTCCGAGCGCATCCACCGTCGCGTTCAGATTCCAATACACCTGCGCGTGAACGCCTTCCTTCGCCCGCAGCGTGTACCCCGCCCGATTCTGCGAATACAGCAGCGTATCTTTGGAAAAACGGCTGATGTACAGCCCGTCGTCCGTCGTCTCCGCGAACAGGCCATGCTTCGCGGGAGCCAGCATGTTTCCGAAACCTTTCGAAAACGAAACTCCGCCCCGATAATCCGGCACCACGCGCCCGGGATCCTGCGGAGCCGGCGAATACCGCAGCGATTCCCCCGCCTCAAACCAAGCCGTAGCGCCATTCCATGTCTGCGTCGCGACACCCATCCCGAGAATCACGCTCCGCTCAGATAGGTACTGCGGACCAAGACTTGCGATGTTTACGGCACCTTCTGTATCTCCGACAAATCGCGCCGAGATATACGGATGCACCCGCCAGCGCGGCAATCGCAGCTCTGTCTTGACCTGCGCGTACGCAAACACGTCGTGCCAGCGCGACGAAAAGGTGGGAAATGCCCAAAACGTTGTGCGGATTTTCTGAAACTCCGGTTCCAGATTCTTGTAAGCCTGCGCCGCCTCTGCCGCTGTCTTCGCGTCCGGACTCCGCCGAGCAAGATTGAACCACTGCACCGCGGCCGCGTCATCCTTCAGGATGTTGTAAGTCCACCCGAGCTTCAGCATCACATCGAAGTCCAGCGGAGCGTTCTCGTGCGCCACTTGCAGGTACTTCAATGCGTCCTGCAAATATCCCTTCTCGAGACTCTTCTGCGCGAGTTCCTTCGCCGTCGCTGAAACATCCGACCGAGGCTGTTCCTCCCGCCGATGCAGCGCCTGCGGCATGTGCAATGCGATACGGACGCGATCCGCGAGCGCTTCGTCGCCCGAAGCGAGCACTTTTTGCAATCGCGGCATAGCGCGCTCTTCGTCGCCGCGGCTTAATTCCAGAAACCCGAGTTGCGCAACCGACAACAGGTCGTCGGGAGTCGTCTCCACCACGCGCTCGAACTCCGTTTCCGCATCCCGCCGATTCTGCATCTCCAGGTGCAGATAGGCCAGTTCGCGGCGCAGTTCCACGTTCTGCGGATCGATCTTCAGCGCATTCTGAAATTCGTAAACGTACGGATAACGCGGCGGCAGCAATTCCCGAGCCTCTTCCGCCACCATCGGCTCTCCCCCGCGCGAGGCCGCAAGCAGCGCCGCCATCGCATCCTCCGCGCGGTTCTGCTCTTTCCACACGCGTCCCAGATCGAGCAGCAATCCTCGCCGATCCGGCCGCAGCGCGCGCGCTTTTTCGTAGTGTTCCGCGGCGAGCTCAAGCTCATCGCGTTGTTCCGCCAGCCGAGCCAGTTCCTCATGCGCGCTGAAATTTTCCGGCGACAGAGCGATCGCCTGGGACCACCGCGCAATTCCCTCTCGCAGGGGACGATCGATATTCTCAAACGCCTGTTCCGCCGTCGCATTCCCTTTTTTTCGGATGCGATCGAACACACGCCGAGCCGTCTGCTGTTGCTTCGTTTCGTAACAGAGGAAGGCGTACTCCATTGCGACGTGATCGTCCGCCGGATCGATTCGCATCGCTTCCGCGAACTGATCCCGCGCCGCTTCCGTCTCGCCTACCTTGAGCAGCGTGTACGCATAATCCGTACGCGCCGCCGCAGTCTTTGCATTCGCCTCGAACAGCCGGATCGCCCGGTCGTAATCCTTCGCGCGGAGCGCTTCATAAGCCTGATCGAGCCCGGATTGCGCCCACGTGATTGCTGCCGCAAAGAAAAAAATCCAAAGCACTCAAGTATCAAGTGCATCGGATCTTCAATAATTCTCGAAAAATGTGAGACCGTCATTGGGGCGGCAAGCCGGCTTTCCAGCTTGCTCATTTCGCGGCCGAAACCTTCGCCACCTGTTCGCAAGTCGCAAACCATACTCCCGGCTTCGACTTGATATACGCCACTAACTTCTCAAACTGCGCGACCCGCGACCGGTGCCCGCTCACGAAAGGATGCATAGTCAATAAAAACATGGTCCGCTCTTCATACGCCTTATCGAACTCGGCCTTGTAAACCTGATAAACGTCGTCATCCCCGATGCGATGATAGGCCTGCACTGACCGGTCATAACTGTAATAGGTAAAGTCGTCGAGGATCCACTCGACTGGCAACTCTACCAGTCCCGTTGCACGACCCTGCGCGACCAGTTCGTATGGCCGGTCGTCACCCATCAAACTGGAATCGTATGAAAATCCCAGCTCGCGGATGATCGCCAGAGTCTCCGATGTAAAATCCCAGCTCGGCGTGCGGATGCCCGCGGGTTTGTGCCCCAGCCGCTGCGTCCAGTAATCGTAAGCTCGCCTGGTCAGCTTTCGCTCTTCATCCGGTTTCAAATCCGCGATCCGTTCATGCACCCATCCATGCACACCGATTTCGTGATGCTGCTTCGCAGCGAGGATCGCGTCGATCGTTTCAATGTGCAGTTCCCCACTCACCGCGGGAATGAAAAATGTCGCCGGAATATTATTCGTGTCAAGGATTTTCAAAATTCGCGGCACACCCACTCGAGGCCCATATTCGCCGCGCGACAACGGCTGCGGTGAATACTGCGCCGACCGCAAAAATCCCGTCTCCGCATCCATATCGAACGAAAACGCCACCGCCACCCGAGCCCCGTTCGGCCAAGCCTTCGGCGTCAAGTCGCGCCCGGCACGAACCTTATCCACCATCGCCTTGATCTGAGGCAATTCCCATTGCCAAACCGGCGGTTGCGATTGCGCGGCCGCTACCATCGAAATCAGAAAAAGCGCATTTTTCATCATCGGCGAGCATACCACTTTGCGTCCTTCGCGACGAAGCTTTGCGTCTTTGCATGAATCATCTGCTACGCTAGCGAAGAAGAGGCGAAACAATGAAAATGGCCCTGGACTTCCCCGCGCGTCCCACCGGACTCGACGGAGCAATCGATCGTTTCCGCGAATGGATGGCCCACCCCGAATCTCCAGTCCGAGCCATCCGCCACCAGCCGTCCCGCGAAGCCGTCTTCGTCGATTTCCCCGAAAGCCTCGCCCCTCAGATTAAACAAGCCCTGCTCCAAAAAGGCATCCGCCAGCTATATTCGCATCAGGCGGAAGCATTCCAACACGCGCTCGAGAAGAACGTCGTCGTGGTCACGCCCACCGCAAGCGGAAAAACGCTCTGCTATAACCTGCCGATTCTCAACCGCCTGATCGAGGATTCCACCGCCCGTGCCCTTTATCTTTTTCCGACCAAAGCCCTCGCCGAGGATCAGCTCCACGAATTCCAATCCGCTCTCGACGCGATGCGCTCCGATCTCCGGGCCTTCACTTACGATGGGGACACTCCACAAGACGCCCGCCGCGCGATCCGAGAACGAGCCAACGTCGTGCTCACGAATCCCGACATGCTGCACGCGGGGATTCTCCCGCATCACACCAAGTGGGCGAAAGCTTTCGAAAATCTTCGCTACGTCGTCATCGACGAGCTCCACTATTACCGCGGCGTCTACGGCAGCCATCTCGCCAACATTCTTCGCCGCCTGAAACGCATCTGTGAATTCTACGGATCGAACCCGCAATTCATCTGCTGCTCGGCGACCATCGCGAATCCCAAGGAACTTGCTGAGCGTCTCACCAGTCAACCGTTCGAACTCGTCGAGAGGAACGGCGCGCCGGCCGGCGAAAAATACGTTGTCTTCTACAACCCTCCCGTGGTCAATCGAGCCCTCGGTATCCGTCGGAGCTATCTCAACGAAACCCGCCGCATCGCGCGCGAATTGGTCGATCGCGGGCAGCAAATCCTCGTCTTCGCCAATAGCCGGTTGGCCACAGAACTTCTGCTGACCTATTTGAAAGAAGATTGCCCATACCCGGCCGTTGAACCACTCCCTTCCATCACGGCTCGCCATGACATAAACGAACGCCCCCGAGCCGCGGCCAGAGGGGGCGGTTCAAGCCTGTCCGGCGCAGTCCGCGGCTACCGCGGCGGCTATCTCCCCAAAGAACGGCGCGAAGTCGAACGAAAACTCCGCGCTGGGGAGATCAAAGCCGTCGTCGCCACCAACGCCCTTGAACTTGGCATCGATATCGGATCACTCGATTCGGTGGTCATGGCTGGGTATCCGGGCACCATCGCTTCGACCTGGCAGCGCGCGGGACGAGCCGGACGTCGCCAGACCACATCGCTTGCCGTGCTCGTCGCCTCCAGCGCACCGCTCGATCAGTACATCATCGAGCATCCCGAATATTTCTTCGAACGCCCGCCTGAACACGCGCACATCAATCCCGACAATCTCGAAATCCTGATCAATCACTTGAAATGCGCCGCTTTCGAACTGCCCATCCGCGACGGCGAAAAATTCGGCCCGCACGATCCCACCGACATGTGCCGCTTTCTCGAAGACCTCAAATTCCTGCACCGCAGCAACTCCACCTGGCACTGGACTTCCGATACTTACCCCGCCGACGCCGTCAGTCTTCGCGCCGTTTCAAGCGATAATTTCGTCGTCGTCGACATTACGGGCGACCACAAAATCATCGCCGAAGTTTCTTTCACCGCCGCCCTGACCACGCTGCACGAAAAAGCAATCTACCTCCACGAAGCGCGCCAATATCAGGTCGAGCGCTTCGATTACGAAGGCCGCAAAGCCTATGTACGGTCGGTCGATGCGGATTACTTCACCGATGCCATCGACTACACCCAGGTAAAGCAACTCGAGGAATTCGAATCGCGCCCGGTCTCCGCCGCGACCGCGGCCTACGGCGACGTACGCCTCAATCGCCAGATCGTGGGCTTCAAGAAAGTGAAGTTCTACACCATGGAAAACGTAGGCGCGGGAAATCTGTTTATGCCCGAACAGGAAATGCACACGACGGCTTTCTGGCTGCATTTCCCGGCAAATTTTCTATCCGAACTTTCCGCGACCGAAAAACAGAACGGTCTGATCGGGCTCGGAGCGTTGCTCAAAACCATCGGTGCCCTGCTGATCATGTGCGATCCTCACGATCTCGGCATTTCGATAACCGAAAACATCGCGGGCCGCACCTACGAACCCAACCTTTTTCTCTACGATACTTACCCTGGCGGCATCGGCCAAAGCGCGCCACTGTTCAAACTTACGGATCGTCTTCTCGAAGGCGCGCGTCAACTCTTGTCCCACTGCCGCTGTGAATCCGGCTGCCCAAGCTGCGTAGGACCTGTGGGCGAATCCGGTGATCGTGTCAAAGAAATTACATCTCAAATCCTCGCAGCCCTGACTTCTTCCCAGAGCAACTCGCGCTAGACTGTATAAAATAACGTGGCGCGTTATCGTAGTTTCCGCGACCTCGATTGGCCTCTGCTGATCATCACCTTAATTATTTGTGCGCTCGGAGTGCTACAAATTTACTCCGCGACGCACGATACCAAGTGGCACAACGCCTGGTGGCAGCAGATCATCTGGGTCGGTGTCGGAATCGGGTTGATGTGGATCATCACCTCAATCGATTACCACACGCTTCTTGGCCAGGTTCCGATTCTCTATTGCGTCTCAATTGGGTCTTTATTGCTCACTTTTGCCATCGGAGACGTGGTTTTTCACTCAAAACGATGGATCAGCGTGCCGGGAACCCACGTCCAGATCCAGCCCTCAGAGTTTACAAAAATAGTGATAATATTACTGGTAGCGCGGTACCTCGCGGAGCTGAAGAGCGACGAGATAAGTCTGCGCGACCTATTGAAACTAGGAGGGTTAGTCGGGATTCCGACGGTGCTGGTGATGAGCCAGCCGGATTTTGGCACAGGGGCGACCTACCTGCCAATTCTTGCCGGAGGGGTTCTGCTGGCCGGACTTCGATGGCGTTATCTGGCCGTGGTTGCAATCGCTTGCGCGCTGGCTTTGCCGGCCGGCTGGTATCTGCTGAAGGATTACCAGAGGGCACGGCTAGTCACATTTGTCGACCCTTCGCAAGATCCGCGCGGCCGCGGTTATCAGGTGATTCAATCCAAAATCGCGGTAGGGCACGGCGGAATCTGGGGACGCGGAGTGACTCAGGGCACCCAGACGCAGCTTCGGTTTTTGCCGGTTCCACACACCGATTTTATCTTCTCCACGTTTGCAGAAGAGCACGGATTTGTGGGTGTCGTGGTGGTGTTGGGGTTGTATTTTCTGTTGCTGATGCAGGTCGTGCAGAATGCGCAAGCGGCGCCCGATCGCGCCGGGATGTACATCTGCATGGGCGTGGCGACTCTGTTGTTGTTCCATCTGCTGGTCAACGTAGGCATGGATGTGGGCTTTATGCCCGTGACGGGAATTCCGCTGCCGTTGATGAGTTACGGCGGCTCGAGTACTTTTTCGATATTTATGATGCTGGGGCTGGTGATCAATGTACGGCTCCGGCGGTTTGTGACGTAACGGTATTTGAAAGGCGTCCGCTTTTCGCGGGCGCAAGATGAACGACGGTCCTGACGCTCAGATGAGTGCGGGGACTAGAAGCGAGTTTCGGTAAAACGGATTTTTCGAAGCCGCTCGGCCAAGGGAAGAAAGCTGGGTGAATGAACGCTCAGCAGAGTGAATCTCCAACCGAACCGGTTTCGCGTGCTGATTGGTCTGTTGCTGGGCCGGGATGTTTGAGGAGGACGGACTCCATCCCCTCACTTAATCGTGAGAAGATCAGCTAACCTCACTCCGAACCGCTTCTGATCTGGTTCCACCCTCTGACGGCTGCAAGGTCCGTATCTCCGCGGAAGGGCGGGGAGGAGGGTGAGGATGAGTAAAGAATTGGTGATCGCGGCCAACCGGCACGAAACGCGGGTGGCCCTCCTAGAAGACGATCAGCTCGTCGAGGTTTATTTCCAACGCGCAAACGAGTATTCGCTCGCCGGCAGCATTCATAAGGGACGAGTGACACGCGTGCTCCCGGGCATGCAATCGGCCTTCGTCGATCTTGGTCTGGAGCGCGACACGTTCCTTTACGTCTCTGACTTCTTAGAGGAGCATGAAGACATCGACCGTGTGGTCGGGGATGAGCGGCCGCCGCGCGAGGATCGCGGTCAGCGCGAACAGCGAGACCGTCGCGCGCAGCAGGTTCCGCCGCCGGCCGCTGCTCCTCAGAGCGACGAAGGCGCCGCTGCGCCCGCGACTGAAGGGGCCGCTTCGGTGAACGGCGACCAGAGACCCGAACGTAACGACGATCGCGGCGACCGTCGAGGACGCCGGTCGCGCCGCCGGCGAAATCGCGGTCGAGGATTCCCCGACTCGAAGTACGCTAGCGAAGGTGCCCCGCGCCCGGCCGAATTCGCGCCGCCCGCATCCGTCGAAGAGGAAGAGGAACCGGCCGGAGAGCAGATGCCGCCGATAATCCTGCCGGGCGAATCGCTCGCAAAATACCGTGGGGCTGACGCCGCTTCCACCCACGTCGCCGAGCCCGAACCGGAGGAAGAAGCCGCCCGCGTCGAAGATCTGGTCGCCAATGAATTCGACGAGCCGATCCACTACCCGCCGGAAAATGCGCTACCTGATGCGCCAGCCCACGCGCACGCTTCTGAAACTGAAGCCGCGTCGGCACCCGAGCCTCCCGAGCAGCCTGCCGAACCGCCCTCCACGGTAGCGTTGGAACTCGCCGATACCCTCGAACCCGCGGATGCTCCGGCACATGGAAGGGAATCCCTCGAAGCGGAGTCCCGTGAGGAGGAGGCTGCCGAGGAGGCGAGGCCCGCCGTCGCGCCGATGCTCGATGAGGAAGAAGATCGCGATATTCAGGAAATGATCCTGAGCCACGCCGAAGGAATCGAGGCGGACGAGATTGAGATTGTGGAAGTGATGGCCGAAGGCGAGCCGGACGGCGAAGCATCTGCTGAGCCGGCGCCTGAAGGCGAAGCAGCCGCTCCGAGTGGACAGGAAAGCGGCACCGCTGCCGTCCGCGAACGCGGGGGACGATTTCCGCATCGCGTTTCCCGGCGCATGCGCCGCCGTGGAGGCCGCGGCGGAGGACCGCAGGACCAGCATCGCGGTCACGCTCCCGCAGCCGATCGCCCCGCCGATCGCACGGTTGCGCGGCCCACTGGACCGCAGATCTCTATCTCCGATCTCCTGAAAGAAGGTCAGGAGATCATCGTTCAGATCGCGAAAGAGCCCCTGGGGCAGAAGGGAGCGCGGATCACTTCGCACATCGCGCTTCCGGGACGCTACGTGGTCTATATGCCGACGCTTGAGCACATGGGCGTCTCACGGAAGATCGGCAGCGACGAAGAGCGATTACGGCTCAAGAGAATCTTGCAGGGGCGGAGGCCGGGCCCTGTCGGCGGGTTTATAACTCGAACCGCGGCGGAGGGGCGTTCGGAAGAAGAGATCGCCGCCGACATGGCGTTTCTCTACAACCTTTGGCAGGACATCAAGGCTAAGGCCGAAAAGAAGCCTGCTCCGGTACTTTTGCATCACGATCTCGATATCGTTCAGCGGATCCTTCGAGATCAGTTGGCCGACACATTCAAGGCCATCTGGATCGACAACGAAGACACTTACGAAAGCGTCCTGCGCTTTGTCGAACGCTTCCAGCCCGCGCTGGTGGGCAAGGTGAAACTCTACACGCGTGACGCCCCGATCTTCGACGCGTTCAACGTAACCAGCGAATTGGAGAAGGCGCTGCGTCCGAAGGTGTGGCTGAAATCGGGCGGCTTCATCGTGATCAATCAGACCGAAGCGCTGGTGGCGATCGACGTCAACACCGGCAAATACGTCGGCAAGACGAATCGCCTGGAAGACACGATCGTCAAAACGAACACGGAAGCGATCAAGGAGATCGTCCGCCAGATCCGCCTGCGCGACCTGGGCGGGATCATCGTGATCGACTTCATCGACATGGACGAGCGCAAAAATCGCCAGAAGGTGATGCAGGTGCTCGAAGAGGCCATGCGCGCCGATCGCGCTCCGTACAAAATTCTCCAGTTCAACGATTTCGGCCTCGTCGCGATCACGCGCAAGCGGGTCAAGCAATCGCTCGAACGGACGCTGTGTGCCCCGTGTCCCTATTGCGATGGCGCAGGCTACATCAAAAGCGTACAGACCGTTGTGAGCGAAATTCTCACCGAAGCACGGAAGCTCGCATCGAGCATCGAAGGCAAGGACGTCATGCTGCGCGTGCACCCGGACGTCGCCAAAGTGCTGAAGTCGCACCAGAACAAGTATCTTGAGGAGTTGGAAGAAGTCCTGCGCCGGCCTGTGCTGGTGAAAGGCGATCCGCAATTGCACCACGAGAAGTTCGACCTGGCATAGCATTCCCGGGCTCCTAATTTATATGCCGAGGAAGTCAACGGCTCATTCAACACGTGGTTGTCGATCACGTGGAAAAAGTTCCAACCCTAACTGACCGTGAAATCCAGACCGTTTCCGCGCCCTCACCGGCGGGGCTCGCCAGACATTGACGAGATTCAACCCTCGCCCCGGAACTTTCACGTCGAGGCGGAGACGCTAGCTTTACTCATTAACTTGATTGGCATAACAGGGGCGTTTGCCCGATGTCCACCGTGCTCAACGGATACTTCGCACAAAGAACCGGCTAGATCGGCGGGAATCCGCACGTTGATCTGGCTGATTCCCGATCTGTCTGGAGCGGAAACGTATTCAACGGAAGCCGGCGCATATCACAGAAAACGCGGACATTGTTCCGATCGCAGTTTTGGGCGGCGCCCGCCACGTGGAGAGTTAGATATCCCCAATTCTCTCCCGAATTAAGCACCACTTCCCGCGTGCTCCAAGTCCGCCCATCGCATACGGAAAGGATCTGGATTCCATTGGTCACCACCGGCATGTCAACGGCAATCGCCCGCGGCTGGCTAAAGCGGGAGTGCGCGGTTCTAAGGCGGACATCGTGCCAGCCGGCCGTCAATCCAGGTGGAAGGTAGATATTCGCATGCCAGTCGTGTTCTCCATCGCGCTGAAGGGCTAGAGCGGGTACACCGTACCCGCTTACTTCCGCTCGAATATCTTCGCGCCTGAGTTGTTGCTGCTGGCTACTAAACCAAAGCGTTACGAACTCCTCTTTGGCCGTGTAGAAATTGATACCGTTGTCGCCCCACCGGCCATTTACGGCGGCGTTTAGCACTGGAGGCTCAGCGCCGGGCTGCTCCGGCTCTGGTTCCCAATTTCGATAGCACGCAATGCGAGCATGTCGATGCTTAACATTCAGTACCTCCACACGTGCGAATCCGGCAGAACGACACAATGCCATCAGGCACGGAAGCGTGGGGCCAACCCAATTGTCGATTTGATTAGAAAGCTCTGTCGTCTCGTAGAACTCCGTCCACGGGATCGGAGACCCGCCGCTTCCGCGATAATCGTCATCGACAATGAATGAATCGACAATCGCAATCTGCCTCGTTAATCCACATACGATTTCAAGAGCGCGCAACGGATGGCGTAAATGGTAAAGAACACCCAGGAATAGCGTAAAGTCAAAAGGTTGGAGCTGTCTGCTGGGCAGCTCGTAGACCTCCGCGATCTCGTAGCGGACCTTCGACGCAAGCTGATGACGCGCTATATAAAAGTTCTGCTGCTCGACGTTTGTCAACTGCGACAACCTCCGCGCCGCGGCGTTCCGCCTCAAATGCGAACCATCCATCCCAGGTGCCGATGTCCAGCAGCCGCTTCCCCGCCAACGAAGAGGCGAACGGAAATTCAGCAAAGCGTTCCCGCTGTTCTTCCAGAGTCAAGAAGCCCTTGATTACGCGTCCATCGGGAAGATCAATACTGTGGTACCACCCGGCCTTCTGCAACTCCGCGCTAAAATCTTCACTCCTGCGCTTCTCTAGAATATTCTGCGATTCAGGTGTGTGGGCATTAGCCATAAAACAATAGAGTTTCGCACACAGCTACATCGCAGTTGGGTTCCTGAGTTCTTTGCGCAAAAGCACGCCGCGTCTCCCTCGTGGAATAATGCGAGCAGAGGATAAAGACCAATGGCAGAATATGCTCATCCAGAAGCACTCGTGACGACCGATTGGGTCGCACAGCACGCCAATGATCCCAACGTCCGCGTGGTTGAAGTGGACGTCGATACAGGTTCGTACAAGGAAGGCCACGTCCCCGGGGCCATCGCCTGGGCGTGGAATACGCAGCTCTGCGATACCACACGCCGCGACATCCTTTCCAAGCAGCAGTTCGAGCAGTTGATGGCTTCATCAGGTATCGGCAACAACACGACCGTCGTTCTCTACGGCGACAACAACAATTGGTTTGCCGCCTGGGCATTGTGGCAGATGAAAATGTATGGCCACAACGATGTTCGAATCATGAATGGCGGACGCAAGAAGTGGCTTTCCGAAGGCCGCGAAGTTTCAACCGAAGTTCCGGCGCCGGCAGCCGCGACATATAAAGCGACCGGACCCGACAATTCTCTGCGCGCGTTTCTCGATCAGGTGCAGGCGGCGCTCGCGGCACGCTCGCACGCGATGGTGGATGTTCGCAGCCCGCAGGAATTCACCGGCGAGATTCTTGCCCCTCCAGGATTGCCGGAGACGTGCCAGCGCGGCGGGCACATTCCGCATGCGCGAAGCATTCCTTGGGGCAAGGCTTGCAATGAAGACGGGACCTTCAAGTCCGCCGATGAATTAAAGGTTATCTACGGCAGTGAAGGCGTCGACGGATCGAAACCGGTGATCGCTTACTGCCGCATCGGCGAACGGTCCAGCCATACATGGTTCGTGTTGAAGTATCTGCTGGGCTTCGACAAGGTACTGAATTACGACGGTTCATGGACGGAGTGGGGCAATCTGGTTGGGGCTCCGGTGGAGCGGGGAGCGGCCCAGCCTGTTACGCAGCAGGGCGCGAAGGCATGAAGGTCGAAGATTTTGCCGAGCGCAGGATCGAGATCGACGGGTGGCCGGTGAATCTTACCAGCTATCGGATCGGCGATACGTTCCATTGCCGGGCGGACAATGTTTCGCCCGGAGCGGGATTGGCTCGGACAACGGGAGCGACGCGTGAGGAAGCGGAAGAAAAGGCGATCGCGCGGGCGAAGGACCTTTTAGGACGCACCAGGCGTCACGAAGTGTAACTAAAAGCCGCGAATGAGCGCAGTTCGCGCACATTTCGCGGCTTATTTTCTCCTAAAACAGCACTTTCAGCGCGAACTGAATCTGCCGCGCCGGGTAGGTGGTGCGGATCTGGCCGAACGACGTCGAATTCGACACCGTGACCGGAATCCCGAAGTTGGTATGGTTGGTTACGTTGAAGAATTCAGAGCGCAATTGAATCTGGGCTCGTTCACGAATGCGGAAGCTCTTGTTCACTGACAAGTCCCACTGCCCCAGTCCCGGCGCGCGAAATGCGTTGCGGCCCAGGTTTCCGTAGGGATTATCGACCGATGGAATCGTAAACGTGTATCCGGCAAAGTAGGTGTTGATCATCTGCGCAGTGCTCTGGTCCGCCGGACTTCCGGAGACGTTCGGACGCAGGAACGGCTGCCCGCGATAGTCGTTTGACAGGCCGCTGCTCTGGCTCGCCGGCGCCGGCGTGTAATATACATTGAGCGGAGTTCCGGTGTGTGCAGTGATGATCGAGTTCAACTCCCATCCGCCAAGGAATCCGTCGAGCACAGGATTCATGCCCGACGCATACTTGCGCCCCTTCCCGAAGGGGACATCGTAAACGACGCTGGCGACGTTGTTCAACTTCACGTCGAAGCTGGTCGGACCAGCCTCCGCGGCCAGGTTGTGGATGTTCTGCGGATCCGAGACGACCGCGCCGGCGTACGTTTCAAGCGCCTGCTCGGCGTCACCGATCGCCTTTCCCCAGGTGAACGAGTTCAAGAAGTACAAGCCATTTGTGAAGTGATGCTCCAACCGGACCGCCATGCCTTCGTAGTGCGTGTTTCCGGCCGGCAGAACCCAGGTGATGGGACCGAAATTGGGCACCGGCGCGCGCTGCTGATAGGTCAGCGTCCCGCCGGGGGCATTGGGAACCGCCTGGTTGTAGTCGGCGATCAGCGGAATGTCCAGGCTGTGATTGCCGACGTAGGAAACCTCAAGCACCGTATCCTTGGTCAGTTCGCGCTGGACCGAAAGAAACCAATTCTGCACATAGGTCCACGGGAAAGTGCGCGGGATGTAATCGACGTTCGACACCAGCGGGTTGAAGTTCGCCGGGTCCGCGATACCGGTGCTGAAGCTGTTGAGCGTGGTCAGGAAGCCTGCGGGAACCGGTCCGCCCTTAGGCATCGTCTGCGTGAAGACACCGAACAGAGCCTGAGGAGCGTTAATTCCCTCAATCGCGCTCCCCACGCGATTGAAGAAATCGTAGCTGATGCCATATCCTCCGCGGACCACCATCTTCGGTGCGAAATTGTAGGCAAAGCCGATGCGCGGGCCGAAATCCTTATAGTTCGGATCGACCAGAGCGCGATCATACAGGCTGCCGCTCTTGGCCTTGATCATCGTCCGGGTCGCAGGATCGAAGTTCGACCAGTTGTTGTCGCGATCCACAAGCGGCGTCGCGAAGTCCCAGCGCAGTCCGAGATTCAGAGTCAGCTTGGGCGTCACGCGCCAATTGTCCTGCACATAGAGCCCATGCACATGCTGGCGGAGATTCGCGACGAAATTGTTCCCCAGGTTCACCGAACTCGGCAGTCCGAAAATAAAATCGGCCAGATTGTAGCTGGTGGAGTCGGCCGGGATCGTGCAGTTCGCAGCCTGACCCAGTTGCGCGCAAGTTGGCGTGCTGAACTGGCCGTTGTAAGTGTCCTGCCCGTAGAGCGGATTCACGTCCAGAACCTCAGTGCGGATGATATTCAGCTCGTAGCCGGCTTTCAGCGAATGCGCACCCATCTGTTTCGAATAGTTCAGCTTCGGACCGAACGACGTCGGATTCTGGAACTGAGGATTGCTGGTCTGACGCCCGAGCGAGGTGCCGAATCCGCTAATGGTCTGCGTGTTCAAACCGCCGGTGAGATTGGGGGAAGTGGGCAATCCCTGGAAGCCGCCAAACATCGACGCCAGGCTGGGTCCGCCCAAATACGGCGGGGCTTTCCCGGCTAACACATGTGTCCACTGGAAGCGCGCTTCGAAGATCGAGGTGGAAGTCGCGGTCCACGTATAGCCGGCTGCCGCCGCCTGGTCGATGACGTGAATATAGCCGTTGCCGTCGCCGCCCGCAGGTCCGGTCAAATCCGGCGAATAATACTGCTGATCCTTGCGCTGGCTGAACCGGATGAATGCCGACATTTTGTCGTTGATCTGCCCGTCGAGCTTTGCGTCGAATTTGTCGCTGTAGTCGCGAATCAGCAGAAGCGCTTCATCATTGCTCGCGCGGCTGCCGGCCGCGCCCGCATTGACCGCGGGTAGATTGCTCAACGCATAGTAGGCGAACGGATTTACCTGCTGGATCGGAATCGGCGTGTTCGCCGGATAAATCTTGCCCGTGAGCGGATTGACCACGGTAACGGGCAGAATTCCCTGGCGATCGTTCATGTTGGGTATCGAGTCGAAGTTCAAATAATGCTGCAACTGGCGATAGCCTTCGTAATCTCCGAAAAAGAAGAGCTTGTTCTTGATGATCGGCCCTCCGATGGTGGCGCCGAACTGGTTGCGCTGAAGCGTCGGCTTGAACAACAGCGGGTTGAACTGAAATCCCACCGCGTTCAGCGAGGTGTTGCGCAGAAATTCATAGGCTGTTCCGTGGAACTGATTGGTGCCCGATTTCAGCACCGCGTTCACCACCGCCCCGCCCACACGGCCGTACTCCGCGCTGTAGTTGCTGGTGATTACTTTGAATTCCGCGATCGCGTCCGGCGACGGCTGCACGGTCTGCGACGAATATCCCTGATTGCTGGTGCCATACATATTGTTGTCGACGCCGTCGAGCAGGAAGTTGTTGTACGTGCTGCGCATGCCGTTCACGTTGAATGAGCCTTCGCGAGGCGTGGCGCTCGCCGAAAAAGACACGGCGATGGGCGACTTGATTGTATTCGTCGAAAGCAACGCGAGATCCGCATAGTTGCGCCCGTTGAGCGGCAATTCCACGATCTGACGCGAGTTAACCACTTGCCCGTGCTCGCTCGAATCGGTTTCGAGTGCCGCCGCCGCGCCCGTCACATTCACTGTGTCGGTCACCGCCCCTACCTGAAGCGTCAGGTCGACGCGCTGACGGGCGCCCACATCCACCGTCACATCGGTCGCCGATGCTTTCGCAAAACCTGTAGCCTCCGCTGTGACCGTATAACGTCCGATCTTCACATTGGGAAACGTGAAGTTGCCGCTATCGTCGGTCGTTGTCTTGGCCTGGATGCCTGTATCCTGATTGATCAGGGTGACGTTGGCCCTCGTAATCACCGAACCAGCCTGATCGTGAATTGTCCCGAGTACCGCTGCCGTGTCGAACTGCGCATAAATCGCCGCCGACATCAGTGCAAGCACTGAGAACACACGTATGACACGTAACATGAAAAACCCCCTCGAGCCAACTTAGCATCGAAGGGGTTCCCCTTGCATTTCAAGAAGATGAATTTTGAGCGGAAGGAAGGTAACCTAGCGGTCCCCCGGACCCGTTTTTAGCGTATTCACCTTAGTACCCAAAATCTCGCCCGAAACAACAAGTTGAACGCGCCGGTTCAATTGACGGCCCGCTGACGTGCCGTTATCGGCTACCGGATTCGCCTTGCCGAATCCTTGGGCCGTGATCGAATCGGCGGAAAGCCCTTGCGAAATCAGGAAATCACGGACCGCATTCGCGCGGTTTTCCGAAAGCTTCATATTGTATTCGTCCCCGCCGATGCTATCCGTGTAGCCTTCCACTTCAATCCGCAACCCGGGATGCCCCAGGATAATCCCAGAAATCTTGGCCAGCTTTTCGCGGGCGCCCGGCTTCAACGTATAGCGAGCCGTATCGAACAACACATCAGACATATTAACGATCAGCCCCCGAGCGGTTTCGGTGGTCTGGAGAATCATGTTGAACTGTGCCAGGAGCTGGCGCCGGAGTTCAGCCTGATCCTGCTCCGCTTTGGAGCGAGCGGCGTCGGCATCAGCCGCGAGTTGCCGGGCCTTAGCTGCGTCCGCCGCGAGTTGCTGCTGCTGTGCAATAGCCGCTGCACGAGCTTCGTCGGCCTCGCGTTTTGCGCGTTCCGCGGCGATACGTTCCTGCTCCGCCGCATGCGCGGCGGCGAGCGCCTCCGACTTGGCTCGCTCTGCCGCCGCGCGATCGGATTCGGCCTGCGCACGCTGTTTCGCCTCTAAGTCCGCCTGTGCGCGTGCCTGCTCCGCCTTGGCGCGCGCCTCGTCTTCGCGAGCTTTTGCTGCCGCGCGCTCATTCGCTTCGTATTCATTCCTCTCCGCCCGGATCGCGATCACCCGAGCATCTTCGGCGCGAAGCACTGCTTCGCGAGCCATCGTGATCACTGGCTTCTGCCCGGGCTTCTGCGCCTGATACTTCAGTGCCTGATCCAAGGCATCCTTCGCCTTCTGGAAACTATCCGCCGCGTATTTATCCGCTCCGGCAATTCGCGCAAGCTGAACAGCGTTTTCAGCCTCGTACAGTTCGAACGGATCCTTCTTACCTACCTGAATCGGGACGAATCCGGACGCACGTCCCTGACTCGTATAAGTCCCGCGCGGAAGCAGTTCATACTTCGCGTTGATGTCTTCGATAACGCCCACGGTATCTTTGCGGATCACATTTTCCATTACGACGACATCGCTCGGCTGCGTGACCGCGTAATAAGGCTCCGCTGTGACGATTAAGCCGAAAGTTTGAATGTCGCTGGTCGTTTCGATCTTGCTGCTCGACCCGGCGCCGTAATCGCTCAGAGTCAATTCGCCGAGATTCACGGGACGGCCATCGGGAGATACGGCCCACAATACATAAGTGAGATATTCCGGCCCGAAGCTTGACGGCGGGGTCATATTCTTCAAGTCGGCCGAGATACGGATAACTCCGCGCTCACTCTCCACCGTTGCTTGACCTTTCGCCTGCGGCATCAGCGGAGTGCCGCGAAAATCAACTTTTGTCGATCCGCCACGATGCCGGTAATTCACTGCCGGCGTAGTCCGCGAGACGACCTCGATGCGGAAAATCGGCGTCGGAATCGACTGGTCTGGCACTGCCTGTGTTTGGGTTGGATTAGGAACCTGCGCCGTCAGATGAAGACCGGCGATCGTTATCGTCGCGACGCTCAAACATATTCGGCGATTCATGCGTGTTGGAAATGCACGTCCTTCGCCAGCGACATTTCAAGAACTTAGGCTGTGAATATCCAGGATCCGCGTAAAAACTACGCGCAAAAATGACCGTTACGCGCGATTCAGCGCTCTGTGGTCACCGAGATTTCTAAGCTACTGCTCGTTCGGTTACACTCGCCCCCCGCCGAGTCGAGGTGCGAATCTATTTCCCGCCGTAATAACCAATAATGATAGCGATAAATATGGCAATATTGTCCCAAGATAATTTTTAGTATGGAATATATTTTATTATTCGAGACAGCGCTGGTATGCTCGATCACATTTCTTTTCTTGAAGAGAATGGAAATGAAATTAAAATAAATACTCGAGCAGTATCGGAATATTCGCGCTGTTCGGCATCTCCGCCATTTTCTGCCTGGGTGAGACTGCCCCAACGCATGTTGGTCCACAGCGGACGCTTGCAGGCGCTTGCGCAGTTTCATGACAACGACCCTAAAGCGTTCGGGCAGCCTTCAGTCTCCGCAGCTGGCGGCCGCGGCTGGTCAACGAAGTTCGCGCGTTCGGCCCGGACTCGACTTTCCCGGCGAAGATCGTGACCGCGCCATTTTGATCGATGTGCAGACACGCTTGAAGCATTCCACGACCACGGCCGCCGCCTTCCCCCGATTCCTGCGCCTTCGCGCCCGCAATGAATGACACCACAACAGTCCCGCCGGCAAGCGCTTTGAAAAATCCGCGGCGATCGAAAGAAAATCGTAATCGGGGCCTTCTCGGAGGTCGCGGCGTTCTGGTTCGAGAATTTTTCCGTCCTGTCTGCGTGTTTGAACGCAGCCAAAATTCGAGAGTGGGCCACGCCGGCACCCATTCCTCTGGATAACGGCCAGGATCTCTGCTTCACGCCGATTCGAATTTCGCGAGTAGCGCTGCGCCATTCATGATCATTCCACTGAAGCGGAGGAGCTTTCCTTCTGCTTCACTCCTTCAATAGTCGTGATGTTCTTTCCGGCGGCCGCTGCAATCCAGGTTTGGCAGAATTGCGTGACGACTCCTTCAATCTTCACCGTGCACGTGCCGCACTGGCCTTGGCTGCTCCCATACTTAGTACCTGCGAGTTCCAATTCGTCTAGAAGAACGGTGAGCAATATGCGCACGGGTTCCGCATCTATAAAATGCCGGACCGCCGTTCACCACGGGCACGATGCTGCGTGCCATAATGGTGGGTCTCTGCTTGAGTAAAGCCCCTCCCTCGACAAACAGGAGGTAGTAAGTACACAGTGATGTCTGCGTGACATTAAGGAAAAAAAGCCGAAATGTAACGCTCGTACAGGTGCTCTAACTCACTTAAGTGACCGTAACGCTACAGTCATGCCCGATCACATTTACCAACTTCTTCTTGTCGAGGACTCGCAGGCCGAAGCGCATCTTTTTAAAGAAGTGCTTCGGACTTGGGCGGTTCGCCACTTACTCAGCGTGGTGAAAGACGGATGGGAGGCGATGGCCTTCCTGCATCACCACGGCTATTTTAGCGAGTCGCCGAAACCCGATCTGATTTTTCTGGATCTGGCGATGCCGGGACTGGATGGATTCGAAACGTTGCGTCAGATCCGCAGTGATCCTGATATCGAGGTTGCCAGCATTCCCGTGATCGTACTGACCAATTCGTCGGCGCCGCAGGATGTCAAACGCGCGTATCAGGCCGGAGCCAACTGCTACATCACGAAGCCGACCAGTTTGGAACAGTCGTATGAATTGATGGCCGCCGTGGAGTGGTTTTGGTTCGAGATCAACAAACTTCCGCCTCCGTCGTTACCGCGCGTCCCTGAGGCTCCCGGGCGCGAACGCGGCGAGTGATGGTAGAATAGGGTTAAATCTTTTTTCTCGGGGCGTGGCTCAGCCTGGCTAGAGCGCCTGGTTCGGGACCAGGAGGTCGGTGGTTCGAATCCACTCGCCCCGACCATTTATCCCGGCCTCTAGGCTCTACGGGGCTCTACGCCAACAATGGGGCCAACTCGCATCCGGTAGTTCTGAAAGTTCCGGAACCCGTACGCCTGCCGTGATTAGGAGTTCCATTTTGGTGTGGAATCCTTCAGTGATTCCGTTGTTGCGAGTGAACCTCCACATCGCCACGATCTCCTGTGACCAAGAAGCCAACGTCTGCCCCAGCGCGGCCAGTGGAGCGAGTCCCGCCTGCCGAAGTTCAGAGATGGCGCCCGGCAGTCGCGGGATCATTTTGTAAGCGTCAGAGGAACCCATCTTGAGGATAGGACCCGCAATCGCCGAAGATGGCGGCATGGGAAAAGAGACGGAGCGGTCTGCCGAGATGCGGCGCGTGCTGGAGGAGTACGCCGCCGGCGGATTG